>Ga0181537_10001014_pt1 | contig 26294 bp, 19 predicted proteins | sample PEATcosm2014_Bin_39_FD_119765 | JGI IMG/M metagenome (GOLD analysis project Ga0181537, IMG submission 119765) | Peatland microbial communities from MTU Mesocosm Facility, Houghton, MI, USA - PEATcosm2014_Bin23_10_metaG | ecosystem: Environmental > Terrestrial > Soil > Wetlands > Peat | place...
ACAGCGTTGCCGCCGGGTGTGTTCATCACCAGCACACCGGCCGAAGTAGCCGCTTCGAGGTCGACGTTATCCACGCCGACGCCGGCCCGGCCAATCACTTTCAGGCGAGGCGCCTTCTCGAGCACCTCTTTGGTGACCTTGACGGCGCTGCGCACCAGCAGCGCATCGCAATCCGCGAGGTCTTTCTCGTAGGTCTTCGGATCGGCCAGGATCAGCTCCCAGCCAGGTTGCGCCCGCAGTAGTTCTACACCGGCGGGCGCCAGGGGTTCCGCAACAAGGATTTTCATTTTCGTAAAAAGGGCTTACTTCGTGGCGCCGGCGAGCGAGAGCTGGGGGAGCGCGAGCTCGGCGTACGCGTTCTGTATGGCGGCGACGCCGGAGCCGAACTTCACCGGGTGACCGTTCGCAGTCAAAATCAGCTCGAGTTCGGCGATCAGCGCGAACAAATCATGGAAGTCGAAGTAGCCCAGATGCGCGATACGGAAAATCTGGCCCTGCATCGATCCCTGGCCGTTGGTGATGATGGCGTTGAAGCGTTTCCGGAACTCCTTGACGATGACGCCAGAATCCATGCCGGCCGGCGGTTTGACGGCTGTGACGGCGGCGCCGGGAGAGCTTGAAAACACCGTCAGACCCAAGACCGAGACAGCCTGCCGGGTCGCAAGCGCCAGAGCCTGAGCGTTGGCGACGAGCTTATCCATACCGAGATTCTTGATGTATTTCAGCGCTTCGGCAAAGGCCAACAGCAACGCAATGTTCGGGGTCCAGGAAGATTCCCCACTAGCGGCGTTTTTCTTCTCTTTTTTCAAGTCGAAGTAGTAGCGCGGCCCAGCGTTTTTTTCGCTTTGCGCCCACGCCTTCGGGCTGACGGCAACGAACGCGAGGCCAGGAGGAATCATGAATGCCTTTTGCGAGCCGCCAATCACCACGTCGAGGCCCCAGCCATCGAGATCAAGCGGCATGGTGCCGATGCCGGTGATGGCGTCAACGACGAAGAGGGCGTTGGTTTTCTGGATGGCCAGGCCCATGGCTTTCACGTCGTGCGCGGCGCCGGTGGAACTTTCAGACGCCTGGACGAAAACGCCCTTGATGTTGGGATTGGCGGCAAGCGCGGCCTCTACGGCTTCCGGCGTCACAACATCGCCGTAAGGGGCGGTGAGGACCGTTGCCTTCAAGCCAAAGGCTTTGTTCATTTCCACCCACCGCTCGCCGAACTTGCCGGCCGTGCAGACCAAGGTTTCGTCGCCGGCCGAGAAGAAATTCTGGACGGCGGCTTCCATGCCGCCAGTACCGGAGGAGACGGTGACCAGAACGTCGTGGGAGGTATTCAGAACCTCTTTGAGATCGGCCAAAACCTGGCGGTAAAGGGAACGGAAATCATCCGTCCGGTGGTGGATGTCCGACCCCATCATGGCGTGCAAGGCAGCCGGGAGCAGGGGTGTGGGACCGGGGGTGAGGAGACGTTGTTTCTTGATGTGCATAACCTGGAATCACCGCAGTGCGGGGAACGTAATCTTGGGAGCCGAGTGCTTGCCGGACGGCGAAGGCCTACCGGTGTCGAGCACCAAGAGGCGCTGGAAGACCCAGAATACCAGACTGGGATTTGGCCGATGAGTTGGGCCTGGGTCCGAGGCGACGCGGCGACGGGTGGGAGGCGTCTATTAGGTGCACCTGAGCTTATTACGAAACGAACTGTTTCTCTTTTTGTTCGCCGCGCTTTTGGGCTGACTATGGGCCGCTGACTACTGAGGCGGTCACAGTGGCAAGCACGGTGTCGGTGCCCGTTTCGACGAGGGAAAACACAAGGCCGTTGGAGACCCATTTACCGGTAAGGCACGAGCCTGAGGTGGTAGTGTCGCCGCAGAGTCGGTTGGGGCCGACGAATACCGCCACGGGGACGTTAGCGGTGTAGTTCACGGTGGCAACACCGAGGCCGGACCCGTCAGTCACCACGACGGGGTTGGGCGTCAAACTGATCTGGCCGCTGGGGGGCACAACCTGAGCGGTGACCGAAGCCAGCACGACCTGAGTGGCGGCATCGACGAGCTGGAACACCATGCCATTGGTAACCCAGGTGCCCGTCAGGCATGATCCGGATAGTTGGGGACCGCACAAGAGCTTCCCGCCAACCAATACCTCCACGCCCACGTTGGCTGAATAGTTGATCGTGGCTATGCCGGCATTCGAGCCTGGGGCGGCCACTACCGGATTCTGGGCCAGGCTGATTGTGGCGCTGGGTGTCTGGACGACGGCGGTGGCAGATGCAATCGGGAGACCGTTGGCCGTGTTGGCAAGGGTGAACACCATGCCGTTGTGGACCCATTTGCCGGTGGGGCAATAGCCGGATTGGCCCGTGCAGAGTAGAGTTCCGTTAACGAAAATGCCTGCGTTGGGGGCAGACGCGGAGAACCCAACGGTGATGGTTGCCAGGCCGGTGCCATCGGTGACCACGGCGGGATTGGGCGAGAGCGTAATGGTGCCTGTACCGGCGCTGAGCTCAACCTGGGCAGTCGCGGTCGCCAGAACGGCCTTGGTGGCCACAGCCACGAGTTGGAATTGCATGCCATTTGTCACCCATTGGCCGGTTGTGCAGGAACCGCTGATGGCAGTTCCACCCCCGCAGAAGAGAGTGCCGTTCACGTAAATCGCGGCGGGAATGTTCGCGCTGTAGTTGAGAGTAGCGACGACGTCACCAGGGGTATTGGTGTTCAAAATGGGATTCGACGCAAACGTGAGCGTCCCCGCCGGCTTGGAAACCTGAGCGGTGACGCTTCCAATGACCTTGCTCGAGGTGACGTCGACGGCGGTGAACACCAGCCCGTTGCTAACCCATTTGCCGGTGGCGAAAGCTCCGGTGGTGACATCACCCACGAATTCAGTTGGGCCGGCATAGACGTTAACGGGCGTGTTGGCATTGACAGTGAGCGTGGCTGTACCCAAGCCGGTCCCGTCGTTGCCGACCGGATTGGGATTCAGTGTCAGAGTTGCAGCCGGCGCCTGAACCACAGCGGTGGTGGTTGCAAGAACGACTCCGGTGCTCGGGTCGACCAGGGAGAAAACCATGCCGTTGGAGACCCAGTCGCCGGTTGTGCAAGTGCCGCTCGAGGTTCCGGCCGCGGCAGTGCAGAACAGTTGCGACCCCACATAGACCACCGTGTTTGCAACCGAGGAGGAATAGGTAACAGTGGTGGTGCCGTGGGTTCCGGTCTCGGCTGCAATCGGATTGGGACTCAGCGAGATACTGGCGGAGTTGACGGCAACCAGGGTGATGTTGCTGATGTAAGCGTCCTGAGCAATATACAACTCGGCTTGATCGCTGGTAGTGGCTCCGGCCGGCACCTGCAATTCAACCTGGTACAGGCCTATGACGCCTGTCGGCAAGCCGGAATTGATTACCTGAGCGGCGCCGCCTTCCAGGGTTGCGGCTACGAAATCGTTGACGGTATTCGGCTGCGCTCCGTTATAGGGAGCGCCGGCGACAAGGGTAGCCGCGCTCGATCCGGTGATGATGCCCAAACCGTCGCCCCAAACATAAAAGAGCTCGTTGGGAACGAGCGGGTTGGCCGCGGTGACGGGCGCGCCAGCCGTATTGGAGCAACAGGTGGGGGTGTTCAGCACCGTGAGGAGGAGATCCGCGCCGGTATCGACAGAGGCGGTTAGGGGAATGCCGTTGCCGGCCGGTCCAGGAACCCGCGCCTGGATAACAACGCGCGTGAATGTGCCGGACGCGGTTGCAGTTACCAGTGGGTCCTGATTGATCAGGTTGACGAAAGCTGTCTGAATCGTGTTCAAAGTATCGGTGCTTTGCACGGTATAGGTGTAGGTATTGTTGCCGACAACCACCGTACCGATATCTCCGGCATTAATCGTTCCGTCGATCGAGAACACCGCAGAGGCGTAATTGGAGCCATGAAAGGCAAGCGCGGTGGGTGGCGTGCCGTTGTTCATGGAGAAAATACCGGGATTTGCGGGGACGATGGCCAAAGGTATGGCGTTGGAGTAGCTCACCGAGCCGTCAGGATTCTGAAGGCGCACATAGGCACTGGACGAGTTTGCGGCGGCGTCCTGAGTGTAGGAGAAGAGCAGGTACGGGATCTGGGCGCGAATCTGGGTGGGCGTGACATAGGCAATTGGCGCCGCGATGCCGTCAAAATACACCTGAACGCCGGCATAGTCGACATCGAGTGGGGAGTCGTTGTCGGTATGAGTTTCACCATCGGACGCGAAGACGACGCCAGGCGGCGCGTTGATTACCACCAGGCTGCCCGGAGCCAGGGTAGCGCTGTTGCCGCCGGTGAGCTCGTCGTCTGAGACCGTGACGGTTTCGGCGGTGCCAGTGGTGAGACTAGCCGCCAGAGTGACCGAGTTCCCGGCGGGCCCGGCGACTTTGGATTGCAGCGACAGGGTGTCGTTAGGCGCAGCGATGGCAATGACGTTCGGATCCCCAGCGCCGCTGTTGGAGCCGTTGATGACTTTCACCAAACCGGCCACGATTTTAGCCAGCGTGTCGCCGGATTGAACGGTGTAGGTGTAAGCGGTGCCGCCAATAGTAACCGTGATCACGTCGCCGGTAGTGACGGAATCGCCGCTGTTGAGACCAACAATGACGTAGCCCTGGGCGTAGATGAGAAGGCTGGCGGCGTTCAGGATTGAATCATTGGGAAGAATCAGGTTGGGGGAGCCAGGCGTGAAATAAAGGACTCGATTGTCAAACGGATCGGCTACGTAGAGGTTGGTGCCATCCCAGGCAAGCGAAGTGGGGGTACGGATGGTATCGGCGCTGCTGTTATTTGAAACAACCGTCGAAGTGATGAGCTGCGTCTCGTCCGACACGATGTTGGTGATCATGTCAACCTGGCCGAGCACTGTGTCGGCGGCTGCGCCGTTTACGGTCGGGATGGTGGCATAGATGAGAACGCGGTCATTACCACCGTCGGCGATGAACAGGCGGGTGCCATCGGACAAGGCGAAGCGCGGAAAACTGAGGGTCCTTTCACATAGCTCGTTATACGTGGGCACGTTCGGCGTCACCGCAGTATCGGTGCCGGTTGAGGCACAGCCGCCAGTAACCCAGGTGGTGGATGTGGTGGTGTTGCCGTTCCCAAGAATTCCAGTGACGTTGTCAGCCATGTTGCTGGTCATGTCGGGCTGGCCTACCTCGACATCAGCGGGCTGTTGATTGGCGGTCGGGATTTCATTCCAAATCAATACGCGGTTATTGCCGAGGTCGCTGACAAACAAACGGGTGCCATCGGAGCTGACGGAAACGGGATCGTAAAGCGAATTGGCTGAAGTCGCGGGGTTGAGCGGGTTGGCAGCGATGTAGCGGGTTGTAAAGTTGGGCTCACCCAAAACCAGGTCGGCGGGTTGATTGTTGGTGGTGGGGATGGAATTCCAAATAAGGATCCGGGAGTTTTGGGTATCGGCAACAAACAGCTTGCCGTTTTGAATCCACAAGCCTTGGGGTCCACGCAGAGTAGAGGCCGTAACCGCATCCGGGGTTTGAAAGGTAACGAAATCGGGTTGACCTAGAACCACATTGGCGCTGGCGTTCGGGGTGGTGGGGATGGTGTTGTAGACGAGTACGCGGTTGTTATTGGTATCGGCAACGGCGAGAATGGTCCCATCCGTGGCCACGGCGGTGGGTTGGTTTACTGAATTGGCCGCGAGAGTCGCGGGAACTATCTGACTCGTGAAGTTGGGCTGGCCAATGACGTTAGAGGCCGCAAGATCGCACAGCGGGCAGCGGGCGGGCTGGAGACCAACCAAGTTGGCGGTGGGGGCCGGAAGTTGGGTGGTATTGAAGGCTAAGACGCGATTATCCTGGGTAGCCCCGAGGGAGAATGTGACAACGGCGCCGGCGCTAGCCAGCGCGGCGGTTGTGCTGTCATACCCACGGACAACGCCGATGGTGTGGCCGTCGGAGGAAACGGAGGAGACCTGCAGCTCCTCGGTGCCAATCAGCAGGACGGTTGAATTGGCTACCATGCCGGCCGAACTGGTTACGTAGATGGTGGTGGAGGCGACGTTAGTAATGGCCTGGGAAAGCGTAGTGGACGTATAGTTCGTATTCAGTATGGATAGGACATTGGAATCGGCGACGAAAAGCCAGTTCCCCCCCACCGCTACGCCTTGGGCACCGGCCAGAACGCTAGCCGACACGGTATCGGCGCCACCTTCGAAAGTGGCTTGGCCGATTACGCCACGCGCTGCCTGGTCATTCACAAAACCTGTCTGGGCGGAAACCGGCAGGACGAGGCCGGAGGCCAGGAATAAAGCGCACAAAAACTTCATAGTAATGACAAGCCCTCACAGTATAGCAACCGGGTTAGACGGCCAAGCCGAACGGAGGGTTGCGTGCTCGACCAGAGGGGTCAACGTGGCAGCGGCCCGCTGTCAAGCCTTCGATCAGGGACCGGAGCTAAAGGGCTAAGCCGCCTGATATCATCTAGGTACCAAGGTCAGCCAAGACTATGGAGGACCGCCAAGTGGGGACTGCCCCAACCACTCTGCCATACGAGCCGATGCTCCGGAACGTGCCTGGGCCGGAACCGGACGACCGGGACCTTGCGGACAGCCAGGGCAAACGCATCGGGATCCTGATTGTCACCTACAACGCACTCACCACGCTGACCAGCGTATTGAAGCGGATACCGCCGGTGGTTTGGGACAACGTGGAAGAAATCGCGGTGTTCGACGACGCGAGCCAGGATGAAACCTACGCACTGGCGGTTGGGCTGATGACGCTGCGGAGCCTACCGAAGCTGCAGGTTTTGAAGCACTCCAAGAACCTTGGGTACGGGGGAAATCAAAAGGCCGGATACCGGTATTTCATAGAAAAAGGGTTCGACATTGTCGTGCTACTGCACGGCGACGGCCAATACGCGCCGGAGGTTCTCTCCCATCTTTACCATCCGATTGTGGAAGGAAAAGCGGACGCGGTGTTTGGCAGCCGGATGATGAAGACGTACGGCGGCCCCTTGAAGGGGGGAATGCCGCTTTACAAGTACGTCGGTAACCGGATCCTGTCGGTTTTCGAAAATCGGGTGCTGGGCCTGAATCTGACAGAGTTTCACAGCGGCTATCGGGCGTACAACCTACATGCGCTGCGCCAGATCGACTTCTCGGAGATGACCGACGTTTTCCATTTCGACACGGAAATCATCATCAAACTGCATCACCAGCACTACACGATTCTGGAGACTCCGATACCCACCTACTATGGGACCGAACTTTGCCGGGTGGAAGGGATGCGGTATGCAAAAGACGTAGTGCGGGCAGTGTACCGATACCGGCAGACGTGCCGCTCGGTTACGTGCTATCCGGAATTTCGCGAATACTACATTCACTACCCGATCAAGCAGAGCAAGTACTCGAGCCACTACTACGCGCGGCAGATGGCGGGCGCGAATCACGAGGTTCTCGACATCGGATGCGGCGAAGGATTTCTAGCCGCGGAGCTCCAGAATCAGGGGAACCGAGTGACTGGAGTTGACGCGGTCCCAAAAGCGAAGAAGCCAGAGTCATTGGAGCAGTTCTTCAGCGCCGATCTGGACCAGGGAATCCAAGCGGTGATTGACGAACTGGGGGGCAAGCGATTCGACCGCGTGCTGCTGTTGGACGTCCTGGAGCGCTTGAAACAGCCGCAACGCCTGCTAAGCCAGTGCCACCAGGTGCTCAGCCGGGATGGCCTGATCGTGGTTTCGCTGCCGAACGCGGCCAATATCACTGTTCGGCTGATGCTATTGATCGGGCGGTTCGATTACACGGAACGCGGGATTCTCGACAAAACCCACCTGCGCTTTTTCACTCGCAAGACGGCACGGCGATTAATGGAAGAGAACGGGTACTCGATCGTTGCGGAGAAGAATACGGTGATTCCGCTGGAGCTGGTGTTCGGGATTCCACCTGAGAACCCGATCATGATACTGCTGAATCGGATGTTGGCGGCGATTACCTGGCTGCTGCCGGGGTTGTTTGGGTATCAGGTGGTCTTTCTGGCACGGGGTCGGGGATGAGAGGCAGAGGCTTTGTGGACGGGGCAAGAACGGGTGACACAGGCTAGCGTGGCGGCCGAGAGGCAGGCTCAGTAGCTCGGCACTTCTAGTTTCAGTCCCCCGATCATGTGGAAGTGCTTGCGGTTCTTGGTTGCCAGCGTGAGTCCTTCTTCGAGAGCCGTAGCCGCTATCAGCGCGTCAAGCGTATCTAAACCGTGAGAGCGGGCGTAGGTCTTTATGAGGTGGTACGCACGCCAGGCAATGTCCCCGCTCGGCGGGATCGCGCGGAGTCCGCTCAGCACAAGGTCGAGATCGGCAGTCTCGCGCTGCGTGCGCGCACCCACCAGGAGTTCAAGGCAGGTGTACATGGAGACCGACCACGCCTCGGCGAGGCTGTCCAGGTAATCGGCAGCCTGTGCAATTCCCCGAGTAGCGTCCACCAGGATGTTGGTATCGACGAGGTACGGCATCAAATGACGCGTGGCTCAGTAGCGGGGCTGGCGGATGCGGTCTTCGTAGGTGACACCGTCTGGGATGTCGTCGCGGTCGGCCCACATGCCGAAGATGGGCCAGTCTCGGACGGAGCTCGGCCGCTTGGGGGCTACTTGCGCGGGCACGAGCACCTCGACCCGGGTGCCCTCGGTCAACTTCACGTTTTCGAGCGGTTTGAAGACGCCGTCCTCGTATTTCGCTGCAATCGTCATTGGCGCTTGCCTTAGCAATTCCAGGGTACCAAGGGAGATGCGAAGTTATTCGATGACCAGCAGCACGTCGTGGGCGTCGACGCTTTCGTGGATGGCCACGGCGATGCGCTTCACGCGGCCGTCAATCGGCGCATAGACCGTGGTCTGCATCTTCATCGCTTCCATCACCAGAAGCTTGTCGCCCTTGGCAACTTTCTGGCCACTGATGACGTAAAGCAGAGTAACCGAGCCAGGAATGGGAGCACCCACCTCGCCGGGTTTCGAAATGTCGGCCTTGGCGCGGGCCTTGACAGTAGCCTTTAGCGACTTGTCGCGCACTTCCACTTCGCGCGGCTGGCCGTTGAGCTCGAAGAAAACCGTGCGGAAGCCGTCGGCGCGGGGCTCACCGACGGTGAGCAAGCGGACGATGAGGATTTTGCCCGCCTCTAGCTCGATGCCGACCTCGACCCCTTTCTCGAGGCCGTAGAAGAACTGGGGCGTCGGCAGCACCTCGAGTTCGCCATACTGGCTGCGCGCGGCGGCGAACTTGAGGAACACGTCCGGATACATCAGATAGCTCATCAGATCGGTGCGGGAACTGGAACCGGTTTGTTGCGAGATCGCGCGAGCGGCTTTGTCGAGATCGACCGGAGCAAGCCGCGCGCCCGGGCGTCCCGTGTTTGGCGATTGGCCGCGGAGGATCACCTTCTGCAGTTTAGGGGGCCAGCCGCCTTCGGGTTCGCCCAAAGAACCCATGAACATGTCGACCACCGAGTTCGGCACGGCGAGGTTGTGATTTAGCGGAGCGTTCTCGAGTTCTTCGATGGTAAGGCCGTGGCCAACCAGATAAAGCGCCAGGTCGCCGACCACCTTGCTCGACGGCGTCACCTTCACGATGTCGCCGAAAGCCATGTTGACGTCGCGATACATTCTTGCGATTTCGGGCCAGCGACCGCCGAGGCCCATGGATTCGGCCTGTTCCCGGAGGTTGGTGTATTGCCCGCCCGGCATCTCGTGGATATAAACATCGGCGGCGCCGGACTTAGGCGCGTTATCGAAGGCGGCGTAATGGGAGCGGACCACCTCCCAGTAATCGGAGCAGGAATTCAGAGCGTCAAAGTCGAGTCCGGTGTCGCGTTCGGTGTGAGCCAGCGCAGCGACAATCGAGTTGAGATTCGGCTGGCTGGTGGCGCCGCTCATGCTCGAAATCGCCGCGTCAGCGACATCCACGCCGGCTTCGGATGCTTTCAGGATGGTAGCGGCATTAACGCCGCTGGTGTCATGAGTATGCAGATGAATGGGGACGCCCACTTCATCCCGAAGCGCCCGAACCAGCTTATAGGCGGCATAGGGGCGAAGCAGCCCGGCCATATCCTTGATAGCGAGTACGTGCGTGCCCATGCCGACAAGCTCTTTGGCGAGGCGAACGTAGTAATTGAGCGAGTACTTGTCGCGCTTTGGATCGAGGATGTCGCCGGTGTAACAGATGGCGGCTTCACACAGGCGGCCGGTATCGAGCGCAGCCTCGACGGCGACTTTCATATTCGGCATCCAGTTCAAGGAGTCGAAGATGCGGAAGATGTCGATTCCGCGCACCGCGGCTTCCCGGATGAACTCGCGAACCACATTGTCCGGATAGGCCGTGTAACCCACGGCGTTGGAGGCGCGCAGGAGCATCTGGAAACAGATGTTCGGGATTGCCTCGCGAAGCACCTCGAGGCGGGCCCAAGGGTCTTCGTGCAGGAAGCGCATGGACACGTCGAAGGTTGCGCCACCCCACATTTCGAGGCTATAGAGGCGCGCAAGTTTATGCGCGACGAAAGGGGCGATGCGGCGCATGTCATAAGTGCGCATGCGCGTGGCCATCAGCGACTGATGCGCGTCGCGGAACGTGGTGTCAGAGAGCAAAAGCTGGGGCTGTTCCCGAGTCCAGGCGGCAAACTTTTCCGGACCCAAGTGGTTGAGAAGCTGCCGCGTGCCATCGGGTATGGGCGCGGGGTGCAAGTGAGGCAGGGGCGCTTCCCGGAAAGCAGCCGGGCGCGGCTTGTTGGCAACCTCGGGGTTGCCATTGACGACGACATCGGCAAGGTAAGTGAGGATCCGCGTTGCGCGGTCGCGGCGCGGAGTGAAGGTGAATAGCTCCGGGTGATCATCCAGGAATGAGGTGGTGGTGTCGCCGCTCTGGAATGCGGGCGAGTTGACCACATTCTCGAGGAACGGGATGTTGGTTTTGACGCCGCGAATCCGAAACTCCCGCAAAGCGCGATCCATCCGGTCGCAGGCTTGAGTGAAGTTCTGCCCCCAGGACGTGACCTTGACTAGCAGCGAATCGTAATAAGGAGAAATCACCGCGCCGCCGTAAGCCGAGGCGCCATCGAGTCGAATGCCAAAGCCGGCAGGCGAACGGTAGGTGTGGATCTTGCCGTAATCGGGCACAAAGTTGGCGGCGGGATCTTCGGTGGTGACACGGCACTGGAGCGCTACGCCATGGAGCGGGATCTGGTGCTGCGGCGGCAGGGCAATTTCGGGCCCATGCAGCGAGAGTCCCTGAGCCACCTGAATCTGGGTGCGTACGATGTCGATGCCAGTGATCATCTCGGTGACGGTGTGCTCAACCTGAACACGCGGGTTCACTTCGATGAAGAACCACTCATAGGTGTCGGCGTCGACTAGGAATTCAACGGTGCCGGCATTTTCATAGTTTGCAGCCCTGGCCAGCGCCACGGCGGCTTCGGCAAGTTCGCCGCGGACACGGTCTGGCAAGCCGACGGCGGGGGCGACCTCAACCACTTTCTGGTGGCGCCGTTGAACCGAGCAATCGCGCTCATAAAGGTGCCGAACATTACCGTGGCTGTCGCCGACGATCTGGATTTCGACATGCTTCGCGCGTTGGATATAACGCTCGAGAAAGACGGTGTTGTTGCCGAAAGCCGCGCCGGCTTCCTGGCTGGCCTCACGGAGGCGCTCGGCCAGCTCGGCGGAAGAACGAACCACCCGCATACCGCGCCCGCCGCCCCCGAACGCGGCCTTGACCATGATCGGGAAACCGATGGAGTCGGCGAGCGGGCCAAGGTCTGTGTAAGCGGGGTCGACCGGCTCTTCGGTGCCGGGGACAACGGGGATGCCCACGTGCTGAGCGAGGCGCCTTGCAGCGGTCTTATCGCCCAACATCTCGATGATCTCGGCGCTGGGGCCGACGAAGGTGATGCCAGCCCGGTTGCAGGCGCGCGGAAGAGCCGGATTCTCGGCCAGGAAGCCGTAACCGGGATGGATTGCGTCCACTTCCTTTTCGAGCGCGAGCTCGATGATGGCGTCGGTTTCCAGATAGGCCTGAACCGGTCCCTTGCCTTGGCCGACCAGGTAGGCTTCGTCAGCCTTGAAGCGGTGGAGACTGAGGCGATCCTCCTGGGAGTAAACGGCCACCGTGCGGAGCTTTAACTCATTGGCGGCACGTAAGATGCGAATCGCGATTTCGCCGCGATTCAAGGCAAGCAGCTTCTTCATGAGACAGGGGTGCGCGGTCGAGCTTCAGGATGGGCGACCTGCGGGTCCGCCCCACTAATGCCAAAGGGTAACATGGAACATTGCTCCGGCCGGTTTCGTATTTTCAAGCGGTACGAGAGGGGGAAACGTATGTCTACGCGAGCGCGCAATTACACGATTTTGGCCGTCTTGGGAGTGGTTGCGGCGGGGTTGGCCGGCTGCGACGGGATAGACGGGTTTGAGCGCTATCGGGCGGACTTTCATACCGGCCAGGCGTTTGGATCGCACGGCAAGCTGGAAGTGGAGAACACCAACGGGAGCATCGACATTGCCTCCTGGGACCGCGAGACGCTGGATGTTTCGGGCGAGAAGTATGCATCTTCGCGAAACGAGCTCGACCAGGTGAAGATCGATGTTGAAGTAAGCGGCGGCGTGGCGCGCGTCAAGGTAAGTCACCCCACCGGCTTCCTTGGTTCGTACGGCGCAAAGCTGCTGATTCGAGTTCCGAAGGCCACGGTTCTGGATCGGGTGAAAACGACGAACGGCGGAGTGACGGTGGAGGACCTGGAAGGCAACGGGAATGTCGGAACCACCAATGGGAGCATGCGCCTGGAACACGTCAACGGCGATTACGAAGTTGAATCGACGAATGGCTCGTTGGAGCTGAACGAGTGCCGCGGCGCGATTCGCGCGCAAACCACCAATGGCGCCATTCGCGGGCGCCTGACGGGAGGCGCGGTGGAAGCGGAAACCACCAACGGGAGCATTGAACTGACGCTGCAGCACGCCTCGCCCGGAGCGGCCATTCGCGCGCACACCAACAATGGAGGGGTTACGCTGGCGCTGGCGGAGTTCAACGCTAACCCGATCACGGTGCGGACGACCACCGGCTCGATCACGCTGCGGCTGCCCGAAGGGACGGGCGCGCGGCTGGAAGCCGGAAATTCGGTGAGCGGAATCGTGAATGACCTGATCCCATTTACGGTGGACGAGCAATCGCGGCACCGGCTGAGCGGCAAACTGGGCGCAGGTGGGCCGCAGATTGAACTGCATACGACGACGGGAAAGATTCGGCTCGAGCGGTATTGAGGAAGTCATCCGCTTTCAGCTATCAGCTTTCGGCCAGACCGGAGAGGGCGGCGTGTGCACGCCTGGCAAACGCCTCTTACAATAGAGATGTGAACCGATGCTTCGTAATCCGCAAAACTTTGCTTTCGGCGTGGGCCGCGTTTTCGATGGTTTTCTTCGCCAGCATGCTGGTTGCGCAACCGCAGGAAGGCAATTACAAGATTCGCTTTGAACCCACAGCCAAGCTGCAAACTGGAACCCGGGTGCCAATTGAGGTGACGGTGACCGATGACCTGCTAAAGCCGCTCATTAATGCCAAAGTCTTGTTGACCTGTACTGAAGTGACAGGCAGCGCTGAGTTTGAAGTCGAGGCGAAGGCCACAACGCCGGGAACCTATGTCGCCAAAGCGGTGTTTCCGAAAACCGGGACATGGAGCATTCGCGCGCTGGTGACGAGGAACGATAGGCGAAGCTCGCGCGTGATTCAGTTCACCGTGGCTGAGTAGCCGTCCACCCGCCGGCCTGTGCTATCTGCCAAAGAGGCAAATGCTAGAATCGAGGCGTCGATTCCAAGATGTCAACCCACCTCGAGCCGGCGGCGCCCGTCAACCCGGTTCCAGCTACCTACTCTCGCCTTAGTGTTGGTCAGTTTGCCGAGCGCTTTCGCGGCGAAGTGATTCCGCTGAGCAATACGTTCAGCTACTTCTGCGCCTCGCTGCCGATGAGCGATGACGTGTTGAAGGAATATCTGGAGGAGCCAGTAGCCGCGCTTCCTCCCGCCATAGCGGCGATGCTTCCGCGCATCTCTATTCTGCTTGTGCCCTACCTCGAACGCTCGGCTGAGAAAGCCCAAGCCAAGGCGGCCAAACGCAAAAAGCCGGTCCGCGGCGCCGTCGAACGCCTGCTTGATTTTGTGGTGGAAGATCGTCCGGCCGACGGGCAGCAATCGTGGGCCTCCACCGTTGAGTTTGAAAATGAGACGGTGTTGGTGTTTGCCTTGAAGGAAAGCGACGTGGCCGATTATCACTACCGCTTCTTCCGCAACCTCGCGGCGCTGGTTGCCGAACTCTGGCCGAAGGAAGTTTGCGAGCGATATGTGGAATTGCTGCGCGAGGAGCTGAACGCGCACTTCCACGGCGAAGTGGATGAAGCCTCTTGGCAGGCCAAACAAGCTCTTCAGCGCCGCCAGAGCAATATCAAGCGCGAGACGCAGCTTTTCCGCGACTACGCCAGACATTCTTTCACCGACACGCTGACGCTCTATCTGCACGGCATCTGCTGTGACATCGACGTAGAAACCGGGCCGCGCCAACTGCCCAGCCGGCACTTGCGCCGGCGTCTGAACCTGCTGCGCAATGCATTCCCTCCGCCGGCAGGCTACGGCGTTTTCCCGGAAGACGAAATCAGCAAGTAGGCCGAAGAACGCCGGCGAAACCGCCCGCGCCACCACATGCCGAAAACATGCGCAGCTTGTGGGGCGGACCCCAAGGTCCGCGGCCGACGCCCCCGTCGGCCTGTTCCCGCATGGACGAAGTTGCTCTCATTCGCGAAGAGCGGGTCCGGCGGACCCGCGCGGACCAGGGGGTCCGCCCCACATTATGGCCCCGAGTATGATTGGGTATTTGACAACGCCGCGCGGGGACCAGACGGAGAATGACTTTCTGGGAAAGAGGCCGATTCGCCATCGCGCGAGCCCTGAACCTGGATCTGACGTTCTCTCAAACCAGCTACGGGCGTTTTCTCGATGGCTATATCATCAGCGGCATTCGGTGGCTGGATGTGGGGTGCGGCAGACAGTTAGTTCCCGAATGGGCTTTTCCTCTTGAAGCGCAGCGGCGCTGGGCAGCCAACACAACCTTGATCGGCGTCGATTGCGACCCTGCGATCCTCGAACACTCTTTGCTCGAGGCCAGGGCCTTTGCCCTCGGCGGCAAGCTGCCTTTCCGAAGCGAAAGCTTTGACCTGGTGACCGCGAACATGGTGGTGGAGCATCTAAGGGAGCCGCTTGGTTTCCTCGACGATGTCAAGCGTGTGCTGCGGCCCGGTGGGCGCTTTCTCTTTCACACCCCCAACTACCTCCACTACATGATTTTTGCCGCGAGCCTCACGCCGGAATGGCTGAAGAGCAGAATCGTGTGGATCCTCGAACGGCGCAAAGAGTCCGACCGGTTCCCGGCATACTACCGGTTGAATACGCAGCGAGCTATCGGTCGAGCCGCGCGCGAAGCCGGCTTCGATGTGGAGTCGTTTCAGGTGGTCGGCTCGGCGGGCGCGTTCGGGAGGCTCGGCCCAATCGGGTGGCTGGAATGCATTCCGCTAAAACTGGTTTCGGCGTTTAACGGCGGCAGCATGCGCTCCAATCTGCTCGTCAGCCTGCGAAAGCCCGCGCTTTGAATCCGCCGGCTATCGGGTCGCGGCGACGGGCGTGAGACCGGCCGCGCGTTCGGGGTCGAAGCTGGCGGCCGAAAGACTGCGCGCGAAAACTTCAATTGCATTGGACAACTCGGCCGGCGAGTGGATGGAGAACGCTTTCCCGGAACACGCTTTCGTGAGATTTCGAAGCACATCGGCGAACTCGGGACCACGGCCCCAGTAAGGGTGATACTCAAAATAGAAAACATGCGGCATCGCGGTACTGCCGCGTTGAATCAGCTCGGGGGGAAACCGATCGCGAAGCGAGGAAGCCGGCCCAAGGAAAACCACAGCGTCGGGCGGGTCGTCGGCCGCGAGCTCAGCGTTCAACAATCGCGCCAGCATTTCTATGTGTCCCCGGCGTCGCTTCAACACTTCATAATCGATGGTCGCCAGCTGCAGGTCGCGCAGTTTATTGGCTAGACTTAGGTAGCCCTGTTCGTCCAGGTGTGGTTCTTCGAGCAGCACTTTTTGCTGATCGAGATTGAACGCCACCAGGCTTACGTCGCGGTAGCGCGCCTTGGCCAGTAGAGAAACCAGAGAGTTCAGCAGCAGGACGCGATCGAACGGCCGCAGTTGTGAGGCTGTTGGGTTGACGGGCGTCGCATCCAGAAATAATGCGAGCTTTGCCCCCGCGGGCTCCGGGCTCCGCACTTCGTCCCAGCGCCGGATGTTTAAAGGTCGAACCGCGCCGGGCGCTAGAGAAAGGGTAATGCGCTCATTCTCGGGACGATGCGGGGTCTCAAATTTCCAATGCGCGCGGCAGCCGCGGCCGGAGCTGTCGGTGAAAAGAAGATCAACCTTGTATTTCCCGGCGCCGAGCAGGTACGCGCCTTCTACCGCCAGCCAAGTGGGGTTTGAGCGAGGAACCTTGGGCAGCACGAACTGCTGCACCAGCGGCACGGCGGGGCCATCCTGCGGGGCAATTCGGGTCAGAATGTGGATCTGGTTCTTTTCACCTTCGTACTGGCTCACCGGGAAACGCACCAGGTAGCCGGCTTGAAACCGGAATGCGAAGTCGAGCCGCGGCGGCCAGTAGTTGACCGTGCAATGCACTTGCTTGAGGCTCGAATCGGCCATCATCCGATCGAAGTGCTGCCGTTCGGCGGGAGCAACCTCATACTGCGCCAGCAGTGAGGGGACGAGCGTGAGCGCGAACATGAGCGGCGTAAGGCGCCAGAGCCCTTGGCCCAGGCCCGACGCACGGCTCGCTCCTGCTAACCCCCCTGTGCCTTGCATAACCCGACGGAGGCATTGTACCGCCGCAAGAACCGGCCTTCATTTATAATGTGGCGCGGCCACTCGTGGCTGCAGCGCCGAGATTCGTCTCGGCGCTTCTCTCACTTGAAAATGCTTTTCAGGCGATCGAAGAGGCCCTGCTTCTTTTTCTTTTTGTCATCGGCGGGCGCCACAGGCGGCGGGTCCTGCGCTGTCGCGCCCGGCTGTCGCGCCGCCGCCAAGTTCACGGGATTAGTTCGGGCGCTGGAAGCAGCGCCGCTTGCCGTGTTTCCAGGCACCGGCGCCGCGGGCTGTTCCCAACCGGCGAACTGCGTTCCCCCCCGATGCAGGTGGCAGAATTGTGAGGGCTGTGTGCCCACCAGGTAGTATTCGTTTCTGGCGCTCGGGCAGGCGCCGGTGGCCAGCTCGCCGCTGAGTGGATCGATTTGGACGCTAACCACTCCATCGGGCGCGGTGAAATTCGTGACGTCGCGATAGGCACGATGTCTGTGCGCGCGCTTCATGAACTCGGTCCACACCGGCAGCGCGGCCTTAGCTCCCTCCACCTTCAGATCCTTGTAGTCGTCGAGGCCAATCCAAACAATGCACAGCAGTTTGGAAGTGAAGCCCGCAAACCAGGCGTCGTGTGAGGTGCCGGTCTTCCCGGCCGCCGGCAGCGTGAAGCCTCGCGCGCGAACGCCTGCGCCCGTGCCCGTGCGCAGCACTTCCTCGAGCAGGTTCACCATCAGGTAGGTGACGCGCGGATCCAGAACCGGCCTTTGCTCGATGGCGTTCTCCCAAATGTCGTTGCCGGTGTTGTCGCGAACGCGGTCAATCATCCGCGGTTTCACCCAAACTCCATTGTTGGCAAACACGGAGTAGGCTCCCAGCATCTCCATGGGCGTAACATCGTAGGCGCCCAGCGCCATTGCCGGAGTCGCCTTGATGTCTTCATTTAATCCGGCCTTGTGCGCCAGGTCCGCTACAACGCCATATCCTGTGGCCTCCGCGACCTCAACGGTCGGCACGTTCAGCGAATGCGCCAGCGCATCGCGCAGCGTCACCTGGCCGCTCCACTGGTTGTGATAGTTGGCCGGCTCATACGGCTTGCCGTCGAAGAGAAACGTCCTCGGCTCGTCCTGGAAGATGGTGGAGGCTGTAATCGGCGTCGCGGAACCATCCAGGCCGGTCCTCAGCGCGGCCGCATAGACAAATGGCTTGAAAACGCTCCCCGAAGGCCGTTTGGCTACGGCATGATTCAACTGGCTAACGCCGTAATTGCGGCCGCCGATCATAGCCTTCACCTCGCCGGTATGCGGATCGGCGCACAGAATAGCCACCTGCGGCTCTTCGTTGCCGCCATCCTTTTTATTCCGCCGCGCAATGATGGCATCCACATCCTTCATGCCCTCGACGATGGCCTCGGCCGCATCGCGCTGCAGGTCGAGGTCGAGGGTGGTGTAGACGCGATAGCCGTTGTCCTCGAAATTGCCTTTGGCGAATTGGTCGGCCAGTTGATCGTTGATCATGTCGACGAAGTACGGCGCGTCGGTGGATTCAATGCCCGTGCGCGCAATCGCCAGGGGGGCAGCGGTCGCCGCATCATACTGGGAAGGCGTGATGTAGCCGTTGTCTTTCATCATTCCCAGAACCACGTTCCTGCGCGCCTTCGCGCGGTCGGGCCAGCGAATGGGGTTCCGCGCGCTTGGCTGTTGGCCCAGGCCGGCGAGGGTTGCGGCCTCGGCAAGCGTGAGCTGGCGGATGTCCTTGCCGAAGTACGCCTGCGAAGCCTCGCCGAATCCGCGAATCTCAAACGATCCCCTGCGCCCCAGGTCCACTTCGTTGGCGTAATACTCGAAAATCTGCTGCTTGGTGAGCTTTTGCTCGAGATGCGCCGTGATCAGCATCTCGGCGAGTTTGCGCCCGACGGTTTTGCGCGAATCCAACCAGAACATTTTCGCCAGTTGCTGTGTCAGCGTGGAGGCGCCTTGCGCATTGCGCATTTCGCGCAGATCAACCCATACGGCTTTGACGATGCGAATCGGATCGAACCCCGAGTGCTGGAAGAAACGCTTGTCCTCAATCGAGACGACTGCGTTCACCAGTATGGGCGGAATGTCGGCGAACTTCACCAGCCGGCGTTTTTCCCTGTTCTTGTCGAACAGGCTGCTGAGCATCCGCGGCTCGAGGTCGTATTCGGTTCGCGCTCCGTTGTCGTGCAGCGAGATGATGCCCTCCACCTGGCCCTTGGCAAAGCGAATCACTCCCGGCTCGGCCTCGAAATATGAGTCCGGCCCTGGGAATATCTCGATCGCGTCCGGCCGCTGATGAAACCAGCCCAGGCGGTTCTGGCGGGCATCCTCTTCATAGCCGCTTTCGCGCAGCATCGCGGCGATCTCAGCCGGCGATCCCGAGTCGCCGATCCCAACCTGCACCGGCGCCGCATAAAGCAGAGCCGTGTTCGGAAAAGGCCCGGCGAGCAGCTTTTCATCGCTCAGTTTTGCGTATTTGTGATAGAAGAACGCAAGCGCGCCGACGCCAAGAAAGGCGAGGCACGCCGCGCCGAGAATCAGGGTCTTAACCACCTGTCTGGCAGTCAGCGCTCCGAGGAACGAGTTGCGCGGAAGTTGGACGCGTACTGACAAGCGGCTCGCCTGACCTGATTTTCTCATGCGGCGTGTTTAGCGGACATCAAAGCCCTCAAACTAACGCTCGCGCATGCCGGTGGATTCACCCGCTGACTCAAGTTCCTTCCAGATATCGCCGCCATGCGGCTCCCAGTCGCCGGGTCCAAGGCCGGTGATCTGCAAATCGTCCAGCGTCAGAGTCCCGTGGCCGTAAGGGCAAATCCAGGATGTCTGGGGACGCCCAAAGGTAAGCATGTTGCCCCACGAGCCGCTGGCCACCGGCATGCGCAGACGGCGCAGGCAAACGCGGCATCTCCGGCGCTGGTCAACCACGGCGGCGGTGAACAGCGCGGCTGCTACCAGCCACACAGCAAATATGGCAAAGGTGAAACCCATGTCCTGCAGAAACAACGGCGGATGAAGACTGTAGCGATTAGGAGGCGGCACCGGGAATGAGTGTTGTACCGCGCGCTGCAGCCCATAGGAAAGCGCACCGGCAACCGCCAGTTTTGCCCCCAGATAGAGCCAATACTTAGCGGACGAGGTCACAGAGTCCGTTCCTTTGCGCCGAGACGCTACTCTCCATCTTAATTTATTTAGACGCTGAAGGTGGCGCAATGTTCCAGAAATCAGAGTCGCGGCAAACCTACGGCAGATCGGCGGATTCGATTCAACTTCGCAGCAGATTTCGCGCAATGAACAACACATTCGCCGGCCGCTCGGCCAGCCGCCGCATAAAGTATGGATACCAGGCGTCGCCGTATGGAACATACAGACGCAGACGGAAGCCGTCGGCAATGAGCCGTTTCTGAAGATCGCGCCGGATTCCATACAGCATCTGGAACTCGAACCGGTCCGCCGAAATCCTGCGCTCATGTATATAAAGCTGGGCGTCGCTGAGAATCCTTTCGTCGTGGCTGGCGATTGCCGGGTCGGCGCCCTCCTCCAACAGCAATCTCATCAACTTGACGTAGTTGCGGTCCACTTCGCTCTTCAGGGCAAACGCCACTTTCGGCGATTCGCGGTAGGCGCCCTTGCAAAGCCGCACGGGGATGCCGAGTGAGTTCATGCGGCGAATGTCGGCTTCGCTGCGATACAGGTAGGCCTGAATCACGGCGCGCACGGCCTTGGGGAACCGCTCAAACATGGCGCAGATCAGGTCGAGAGTACGGTCTGTATACTCGCTCGACTCCATATCGATCTCGACACGGGTGTTCATTGCAGCCGCTTGTTCCACCAGTTGGCTCACATTGTTGCGGCAGGCTTCCGCCGAGAAATCGAGCCCCAACTGGGTTAGTTTCACCGAAACCGTGGCCGGCAGCAGGCTCGCGCGGATGGCCGCCAGAGTGCCCAGGTAGGAATCAAGGGACGCGGTTGCTTCGTCGAGCGAGGTCACGTTCTCGCCGAGGAAGTCGAGCGAGGTGTCCATGTTCTCGCGGCGCAGCTTCGTCATCACTTGAATGGCTTCGTCCAGCCTGCGCCCGGCGATGAAGCGCGAGACGAATTTACTCGAGAGCGATGAGTTCTCCATCCAATGCCGCAGCCAGCTCTGATTCGAGAGGTACAGGAACGAGCGTCTAAGCATGAGCGGAAACCCCGGGGGCGAGGCAGCCCCGAAAGATACTCTCACTATAGGGTAGGCCACCCGCGCAGTGTGGCACAGGCTTCAGGCTGTGAGGAGGGGCCACCAGCAGAACCACAGCCTGAAGGCTGTGCCACAATCACGCAAAGATCTGGTATGCGGCCACGGAAAGCGCACCGCCCAGCATCGCTCCCACCAGCACGTCGCTGAGAAAATGCATTCCCAGCAGAATACGCGAAGCGGCGATACTGAATGCGCAGAAGAGCAGGCCGGGCGCGAGCGCCGGATAAAACTGGCTGACCGTGAGCGCAACGGCGAACGCGGTGATGGTGTGACCGGAGGGGAAAGAAAAGCGATCAGGCGGAAGCAGCGTGGCCCAGCAATGCGGCTCGAGATGGCACGGTCTCGTGCGCCCCGATACGTGTTTGAGAGCTTTGAATACTCCGATACCAGCCAAGGCGGCGGATCCAGCGGCTGCCACGACCGTAAACCGGGTCTCGGGGCCAAACATCAGGAGCGCGAGCCCAATCAGGTACCAGAGCCACCCATCGCCCGCGCGCGTTGCCGCAATCGCCCACAAGCGTATCCACTTCGGCGCCGGCCACCGGTTGACTCGGCGCATCAGCTTGTGATCGCCGGTAGCGATGAGCTGAAGCATATTCGGGGGGACTGTCAAGGACAGCCCCCTACACCCCAGTCTATCGAAATGGCATTCACTTCCGTAAGCACCTAATCGATTAGTAGAGCGGATGCTATTACAAGCTGGTGACAACGGGGCGAAACATTAGTGAATATTTGTGTTTTAGTGTGTTTTTGGCGCCAAGTCGCTGACAGCACTGAACCGCGCGGGTCAGCAAGCGGATAGATTTTGTACGCAAACCTCGCGGCTTGCAGCGAACCGCTGCCATAAAGTCTGGCGGGCGATAAGATATTGAGTTGGCCACGACTCGCTACCTCGATTTCCTCTATTTCCAAGCCGGAGGAGGACACCGCAGCGCGGCGCAGGCGCTGCAGTCGGTTGTCGCCACCCGCAACCCCGAGTGGGAGGTGCGGCTGGTAGACGCTCAGCAGATCCTCGATCCCATCGACATCATTCGGAAAGTCACCGGCATTCGCACCGAAGACGTCTACAACAAAATGCTCGCCAAGGGCTGGACCTTGGAATCGGAATACCTGGTGCCGGTGCTGCACGGGCTCATTCGCGTCTACCACCGCGAGCAAGTAAAAATTTTCCGGAAGTTCTGGGCGCAGCGAAAGCCCGATCTGGTGGTATCCCTCATACCGAATCTCAACCGCTCGCTATTTCAGAGCCTGCAAGCGGCTCATCCCGGCGTGCCATACATTACCATCCTGACGGATCTCGCCGACTACCCTCCACACTTTTGGATTGAAAAGCAGCCGCAGTACTTTGTTTGCGGAACCCCTCACGCTGTGGAACAGGCGCGCGCGCTGGGTCATCCTCCCGAGCGCATTTTCACCACTAGCGGAATGATTCTGCGTCCGCTCTTTTACGAAACCGCATCCATCGACATCGCGGCGGAGCGCCGGCGGCTGGGCCTCGATCCCAATCTGCCGACCGCGCTGATCATGTTCGGCGGCGAGGGATCGGCCAAAATGAAGACCCTCGCCAAGCGGCTCGGCCAATGCTCGCTCGATCTGCAGATGATCTTCATTTGCGGCAGGAATGCCAAACTGCGCGCCAGGCTCGAGCGGCTGCAAACGCGTAACGTGAAGTTTGTCGAAGGCTTCACCAACCAGGTGCCCTACTATATGCGTCTCGCGGATTTTTTCATCGGCAAGGCCGGCCCGGGAAGTATCAGCGAAGCGATTCACATGGGCCTTCCCGTAATTGTCGAGCGGAATGCCTGGACGCTGCCCCAGGAAGTCTATAACACCTACTGGGTAGCCGAGCAAGGAGTGGGTATCGCTGTGAAGAATTTCCGCGGCATCGTTCCCGCGGTGCGCCGGATGCTCCATGCAGGAGGCCTAGCCGGCATGCGCGAAGCCACATCGCGGATTCACAATCGCGCCGTGTTTGAAATCCCCAGCCTGCTCGACCGGGTAATGGCGATAGCCGAGGCTCCGGTAGAAAGCTGACCGCCTCCCTGTCGCGCCTCCATACTTGACTTATGCCTCTATCCCTCGCCCGACGCGTGCGCCTGACGTTTATCCGCATTCATCCGCGTTCATCAGCGGCTAAGAATCCTAGCTATGTTCCTGGAGCTTTGGGCCTACTGTCGTTGTGGATCTTGTGCGCGCCCTTGTTATCCGCGCCGCCACCGGCACTAACCCAGGACGAACAGACGGTGATCAACGGCATCTCGGCCGATTCTCTGCGATCGAATCTCTCGTTTCTGGCTTCGGATGATCTCAAGGGCCGTTACACCCCGTCACCGGAATTGGACATCGCGGCAACCTTCATTGCCGCGCGATTTCGAAACGCGGGCCTCGAACCGCTGGGCGACCAGGACTACTTCCAAGTGGCGCACATGGTCCGCAGAAAACCGGGCGCCGCAAGCGGCATCGAGGTCCATGCAGGTAACGAGAGGATCGAGATACCTGCGGCCGCCATTTCAATCGGCCGGGCCGGCGCGGCGCTAAACGTAGCTGAAGCTGCGGTTGTGTGGGTGCCATCGCAGGATCCGGCGCTGTTGGAAAAAGTCGACATCAGCGAAAAAGTGGTAGTGACCGTGCCAGCGGATTTTCGCGGAAAGAGCGGGCCGGAGCTGGAAGAGGTTTCCCGAAAATCGCGCGCCTTCGCGCAAACCCTGGAAACCAGCAAGGCCCGCGCTGAAATCATAATTGGGCGCTCGCCTCGTTTCGGCCGCACACTGCTGTTTGAGGAGGAAGCGAAAGCCACGCTGCCTCCGACGCTCTTCATAAGCGCCGAGGCGGGCGAGGGATGGCTGAAGCTGCTGAAGACGGGCGCCGGCGCGCAAACTGTGTCATTCACTTTGAGCGCGCCGCAGGACGAAGCGGTTACGGTGAGAAACGTGGTTGGCATCCTGCGCGGCTCCGATCCAAAGCTCAAAGAGACAGCAGTAATGGTCAGCGCGCATTACGATCACCTGGGCACCACGGAAACCGCGGGCTCCTTCGCGCGGCGAGCCCCCGGCGGCCACACCATCTTCAACGGCGCCAACGACGACGGCAGCGGCACTGTCTCGGTGATCGAGATTGCCGCAGCCCTGGCGCGGCTGCCACAACACCCCAAGCGCAGCATTGTTTTTGTCACGTTTTTCGGCGAAGAACTCGGCTTATTGGGTTCACGCTATTTTGCCGAACACCCGCCGCTTCCGTTGGCCAGTTTCGCCGGCGACCTCAACCTCGAGCAGGTGGGCCGCACGGATTCGAGTAAAGGCCCGCAGATCTTGACCGCCAGCCTCACCGGCTACGACTACACCACCGTGACGAACTTCCTGGAGGAGGCTGGCCGGCAAACCGGCGTGAAGGTATACAAAGATAGCGAAGCAAGCGACCCCTTCTTCGCTCGCAGCGACAATGCCGCGCTGGCCGAACATGGCGTGCCTGCCATCACCCTCTGCGTTGCGTTTGAATTCCCCGACTACCACGGCGTCGGCGACCAATGGCAGAAAATCGATTACAGCAACATGGCAGGCGTTGACCGTATGGTCGCGCTTGGGCTGCTACACATAGCCAATAGCGCCGAGTCTCCGCATTGGGTGGAATCCAATCCGAAAGTGAAGCGTTATGTAGAAGCGCAGCAGCGTGAAGCGGCAAAAACGCCCGCACAATAGCAATAAACTACTCCGCTTCTACCACAGCTTCTATGGTTCCGGGCGCGTTCCCTTCGAGGCGATTATTCACAAACACAAACGTGGGTTCCGACCGGCGCTTGGCCCGCAGCAACAAATTCCGAAGGGCCTCCCGCACCTCGTGGTTGGGCTCCTGAATAGCCTTATATGGCGTAAACAATTTCACCGCGTCCTCATACTTGCGGCCCATTTTTAACAGCGCCCGCGCCACCGTGAAATTCGCAGTGAACGCGCCGGGCATCAGAATCTGCCTGGAAAGGAGAGGCATGCGCGTCCACGCGTTGAAGACATGCGCGATGTTGTGGCCTCGCAACAGCTCGAAATACTGCGCCTCCAGAAACTCCGGGTTTCGAATCTCGACGGCATAGCGAAACGACTCCGGCAGGACGCGAAGCATCGGCTCGATCGCGTTCAGAAACTGCGCGGGCTTCTCGAAGACGGCCTTCGAAAACGAGCCGAATTCGAAGATCAGCACGGCAATCCGTTCGCGGTAAGGCTCGAGCAAGTCGAGGAATTCCGTTTTCAACACGCGCGCGTCCAGAAAGTTGGGGTTCAGCAGGCCTGCCCGGGCGCCGTATCGCGCATGCGTGGGAAACGCCGCCACGGTGATCTCTTCGGGAATCTTGAAGGCCAGCCGCAGCGGAGCCGGCGCACCCAGGAACAGCCTGCGCCAGAAGTCCGGGGTTGGGAATTGATAGAACGAGAAATCGCCGCACACCACCGGAAAAGTTTCCGCGTATTCGGCCAGGCATTCACTTTGGAACTTCTTCTCGGAAAAACGGCCCCGAACCAGGTAACGCCCCGGCGTGTAAATCTGGCCCAGCCACCCTTCGTATTTCCACGAGCTTGTGCCGAAGTAAATGCCTTGCTCACTCAGCCGCCTCAGTTTTCCGGCCAAAACGGCGGCCTGCGCAGGCTTGGGCTCCTCAAATAGCGACAGGTTCTCCATTGATTCCAAAACCGGCGCCGCTGAGAAACGGCGGCTAGCGTTGTCGTTTCCCGGTAGCGAGGCCGCTCGCCGCGTCCCTGGCCGCTTTCTCATCTCCAGGCTCCACGAGCAGCAGGATAGTGGTGCCCTTCCCACCCGGGCCCGGCTCAATAATGATCTTCCTGATGTGATCGTTCTGCACGCCTTGCTTTTCCAAGACGTCTCGCACGCCGTATTCGTCCGCGGGATGGCCCGGTTTCTCGAGGTCAGCCAGGACCGCACCAGCTTGGGCTTGGGTCACCATGTCGGGGTTGTAGCTCAGCACAAAGTTCCCCGTAGTGCTCTTACTGGAGTTGTAGTGTATGGCGGCTGAAGAACACGGCGCGAAGGCCACGAGGAGAACGCCGATCGCTCCAAGCATCAACAGACGTCCCATCAGAGGCTCCTTTTCTTGAGACCAGTTCGGCCACGAACAGTATACAGCGCAACCTCTCTTGGTCCGGCAACGGATAAACCGGGT
>Ga0181537_10001015_pt1 | contig 26289 bp, 23 predicted proteins | sample PEATcosm2014_Bin_39_FD_119765 | JGI IMG/M metagenome (GOLD analysis project Ga0181537, IMG submission 119765) | Peatland microbial communities from MTU Mesocosm Facility, Houghton, MI, USA - PEATcosm2014_Bin23_10_metaG | ecosystem: Environmental > Terrestrial > Soil > Wetlands > Peat | place...
CCGAATGATCGGGCTTCACGAGAATCTGCAGCCCACTGGCATCGAGGCGGTATTCATCGATGCCGCCGGCGGACTGGACGAACGAGATTCCCGCCACGCTGACCGGAGCGTTGACCCAGGCGGGCGGGGCAGCCGATGCGGTTGGCGCGGCCGACGCGGCCGACGCGGCCGGTGCGGCCGGTGCGGCCGGTGCGGCCGATGCGGCTGGCGCGGCCGATGCGGCCGATATGGCGGATGCGATGTGCACGGCCGACGCGGCTGAGCAGGCCAGCATCGCTGCCGCGGTGCGCATCAATGCCGACGATTTCATGATGGCGATCCAGTGAGTTGAGCCTGAGTCGTCACAGTATGACGCGCCGGCGGCGATTTTTCACAGCTAGGATCCGGCATATGTTTCGCTGCGCGCGCTGATGAGCACCAGAATCAAGGTGGCGGCCATGCACAGATAGGCGAACAAATTGCCCACCGCCACATACACGGTGTGCCCGCCCGCCATGCCGGGCGCGCTGACCACGATGCCATCCGCTGGGCGCGGGTTGCGGTAGGGATCGTCGGCATAGGTCTTCTGCAACAGGCGGCCATTCGGATCGATGAGCGCGGAAACGCCGGAATTGACGGCGCGCACCATGCTCACGCGTAGCTCGACGCTGGCAAATACGGCGAGCGCCAGGTGCTGCCACGGTTCGGTGTCGGCGCCGAACCATGAGTCGCTGGTCAGATTCACCAGCAGGTCGGGGTGCAGCCGCCCGACTCCGCGCAAGTATCCCTGCAGAATGTCTTCGTAACAGATGACGGGACCGAGTTTCCAAATCCGGCCTTGCGGTCCTTGCAGGGACAGCACGCCGGGTCCGCCCCCCGCGGTGAACCGGCCGGTGCCGGCGGGCAGGAATTTTCGCAGCCACGGAAAGGCCTCTATGCCGGGTATGTATTCTCCGAACGCCAGCAGCCGCACTTTGTCATAGTGCCCCGCCGCCCGGCCGTCCCCGTCGAGCAATATGGCCGAGTTGAACGCGTCCTCGTGCGCCGCATCGTACATGTCGGCGCCGATGACGGTGGGTATGCTGAAACCCCGGCGAATGAGGCCCTCGGATTCGGGCGCGAAGTCCGCCGCAAAATCGCGCGGCAGGGTCACCGGATATGCGCCTTCGCTCCACACCAGGACTTGCGCGCCGGCCTGCTGCAGGCGTCGAGACTCGTCCTGCAAGGCGGTCAACTGCCGGATGGCTTCGTCGCGGGAGAACCCGCCGTCCACCGAGTAGGCGAAATTCGGCTGCACCAGCCCGATCTTCAACCGCGGCGCCGCGGCCACGAGTTCGTCGATCTGGCGCATGCGCACGCCTCCGAAGATCAGAGCCGCCGCCGCCAGCAGTGCCGCGGCCAATGCCGGATGGCGGGCGGCGCGGCCATCCACCGCCAAGTCATAGAGCGCGCCGTTGACCATCATCAGCAGGGCGGTCACGCCGAGAGGGCCGGTGAGTTCGGAGATTTGAATGACCAGCGGGTGCCAGGCTTGGGAAATCCATTGGCCGCAGGGAAATAGCTGCGGCACCACGAGCTCGCAGCTGACCATGCACAGGGGCGCGAGCACCGTCATGGGTACGCGGCGCCTCGCTCGAATGACGCGGACGATGGCGGTAAACAGCAGAAATATCAGGCCGCGCCCCGCGCAGAAAACCACGAGGACCAGCGCCGCGGCCCACCAGGGGAAATCCGCAAATCGCCGCATCAGGTCGATGAGCCAGTAAAAGCCGCCCCCCGTCTCGACGATTCCGGCCCACCAGCCAAGGATGAGCGCCTGCCTGAAACCGGGCGCCCTGTCGATGGCGAGCAGCATGGGAACCGCCGCGATCCAGGCAAGGGCGGAATGATCGAAGGGCGTCACCGCCAGGAACCAGAGACAACCGCTCAAGGTGGCGAGACCGAAAGCGCCATAAAAATTGAGCTTAAGCATGCTTAATCCACGGTCAATGCGGTTCACGGCCATTGGGCATCTCGGGTATTCTGCGGCCCAATCATGCAAGAAAGATACGAACCTGCCGCTGTGGAGGCGGAAGCACGGCATTTCTGGGACCGCGAGCGCTGCTTCGAGGCGAAGGAAGACGGCAGCCGCGCAAAGTATTATTGCCTGTCCATGTTCCCGTATCCCAGCGGGCGCCTGCACATGGGGCATGTGCGAAACTACACCATCGGCGATGTACTGTCGCGATTCATGCGCATGAACGGCAGAAACGTTCTGCAGCCCATGGGCTGGGACGCCTTCGGGCTTCCGGCCGAGAATGCGGCCATGGCGAACGGCGTGCCGCCGGCGAAGTGGACCGTCGACAACATCGCCCACATGAAGGCTCAGCTCAAATCGCTGGGCTTCGCGCTGGATTGGAGCCGGGAGCTCGCCACCTGCCGTCCGGAGTACTATCGCTGGAATCAGTGGCTGTTCCTGCGCATGCTGGAAAAGGGCATCGCCTACCAGAAGACCGGCGTGGTCAATTGGGACCCCGTCGACAAGACGGTGCTCGCCAACGAACAAGTGATCGACGGCCGCGGCTGGCGTACCGGCGCGCTGATCGAGAAGCGCGAAATTCCGATGTACTACCTCAAGATCACGGCCTATGCCGAGGATCTGCTCGACTCGCTGGGGTCGATGCGCGGATGGCCGGAAAGAGTGCGCACCATGCAGGCCAATTGGATCGGCAAGAGCGTGGGGGTGCGGCTGGGATTTCCGTACGACCTGGGAGCCGGCGGATCCGCCGCCCAAGGTGCGCCGGCCGATGGCAAGGGCGTGCTGCATGTATTCACCACGCGCGCCGACACGCTCATGGGGGTGACGTTCTGCGCGGTGGCGGCGGAGCATCCGCTGGCGGCCTTTGCCGCGCGCGGCAACGCGCCATTGGCGGCATTCATCGAGGAATGCAGGCACGGCCCGGCGGTCGAGGCGGAGCTCGCCACGCAGGAAAAGAAAGGCATGCCGACCGGATTGGCGGTGCGCCATCCCATCAGCGGCGAGCCCGTACCGGTATGGGTCGGCAACTATGTGCTCATGAGCTACGGCGACGGCGCGGTCATGGGCGTGCCCGCGCACGATGAGCGGGATTTTGAATTCGCGAAAAAATATCATTTGCCGATCAAGCCGGTCATCGACGTCGCCGGCCGCGAGTATTCCTTGGAATCGTGGGCGCCGTGGTATGCCGAGCATGGCCGCTGCGTCAATTCCGGCAAGTAGGACGGTTTGGACTTTCATGCCGCGGTCGACGCCATCGCGGCGGATCTCAGCCGCATCGGCCTCGGCGAGAAGCAGACCACCTGGCGGCTGCGCGACTGGGGAATCTCGAGACAGCGTTATTGGGGTTGTCCGATTCCGGTGATCCATTGCGGCGTCTGCGGCGCCGTGCCCGTGCCGGACGACCAGCTCCCCGTGGTGCTGCCGGTGGATCTCGTGCCCGACGGCAGCGGCAATCCGCTGCTCAAGGACGAACGCTTTCTCGCGGTGCGCTGCCCGCGCTGCGGCGGCGAGGCGCGGCGCGAGACCGACACCATGGACACCTTCGTGGACTCCTCGTGGTATTTCCTGCGCTTCGCCTGCGCCGACAATGACGAGGCCATGGTGGATTCGCGGGTGCGATACTGGCTGCCGGTGGATCAATACATCGGCGGGATCGAGCATGCGATATTGCACCTGTTGTACTCACGCTTCTGGACCCGAGTCATGCGGGAATTGGGCGCGGTTGCCTTCAAGGAACCGTTCGCCAGTCTGTTCACGCAGGGCATGGTGCTCAACGAGGCGTTCTTCCGTAAGCAGCAATCGGGCCGCATCGAGTATTTCAATCCGGCCGACGTCGAGAAGGGGCCCGAGCGTGCGGTCTTGCGCTCCGACGGCCGACCGGTCGAATCCGGCGGCGTCGTCACCATGTCCAAATCGAAGAACAACGGCGTCGATCCGCAGGCGCTGGTGGACGAGTTCGGCGCGGACACCGCGCGTCTGTTCACCATGTTCGCGGCTCCGCCGGAGCAAACCCTGGAATGGTCGGACGAGGGGGTGCAAGGCGCCTACCGGTTCATCAAGCGGTTGTGGAAGGCCGTGCACGATCATGTGACGCAGGGCGCGCCCGCGCCGCTCGAGCGCGAGGCTTTGAACGATGCACAACGGACGCTTCGCCGGCAGGCGCACCAGACGCTTCAGAAGATCACCGACGATATCGGGCGGCGCCGCACCTTCAATACCGCGATCGCCGCGGCAATGGAACTGCTGAACGCGGTCGGGAAGTTTCCGCAACGCTCCGTGCAGGATCGCAGCGTGGTGCACGAGGCGCTGGAAATCGCCGTGCTCGGGCTCTCACCCATCATCCCGCATGCGACTCACGCGATGTGGCGGGCCCTGGGGCATTCCGCGGCGCTGATCGATGAGCCCTGGATGCAGGTCGACGCCGCCGCGCTGCAAACCTCCTCCATTGCCATGGTCGTGCAGGTCAACGGCAGGCTGCGCGGCCACATCCAGGTCGCCTCCGGCGCCGGCGAGGAGACGGTGCGCGCGGCCGCGCTCGCCGATTCCAACGTGCGCAAATTCTTGGGCTCGGGGGTGGTGCGCAAAGTGATCGTCGTGCCCGGCAAGCTCGTCAACATCGTGGTGTAATCGCGGCATGGTCATGGTGAGCACTCGGCCCGGGATCGCGCGCTGCGCGTGCGCGGCGTTCGGCTCCGCGCTCGCGCTGTCCGCCTGCGGCTTTCGTCTGGCCGGCAGCGAACCCCTGCCGGGCGTTCTCGCCCGCCCGTACCTCTCGCTCAAGGATCCCTACACCGATTTCTCGCGCGAATTCGAGCATCAGCTCAAGAGCGCCGGGGCCACGCTTCAGGGGCTGCGCGCGAATTCCACCGCATCCATCGAAGTGACCAAGGACCTGGTCGAACAGCGTACGCTGTCGGTGACCGCGGAGAACATTCCGACGGAATACGAAATTACCTACACGGTCACCTTCGCCGTGCACGGTGCGGACAAGGTATTGCTGGCGCCTCAGACCATCAGTCTGTCGAAGGACTACAGCTTCGAGGAGAATGTGCTGCTGGCGAAGGAGCACGAAGCCGACATCTTGCGCCAGCAAATGGCGCGCGACCTCGTGTCCATCGCGATGCACCGGCTCACCAGTCTGAAATAGAGAAGGTGCGCCGGCGGTATGTTGTTGGTCAATGGCTTGGATCGACTGAGTCTGGAAATGCTCCTTGACCGTTATGGTCTGGCGCTGCAGCTGGTGGCGCCGCAGGAAGTCATCCCAGGGTCGTACTGGGGCGAGCGCGAGGCGGGCCTGATCGGCGCCACGATCTTCGCGCGGCTCGATACGCCGCTGCACTCGGTACTGCACGAGAGCGCGCACTTCATCTGCATGAGTCCCGAGCGGCGCGCCGGCCTCGACACCGATGCGGGCGGCGACGACGCGGAAGAAGGCGCGGTTTGCTACCTGCAGATGGTCCTGGCCGAGTTGCTGCCGAACGTCGGGCGCGAGCGCCTCTCCCGCGACATGGATGACTGGGGGTACAGTTTCAGACTGGGCAGCGCCGCGGCATGGTTCGCCGGGGACGCCGAGGACGCGCGCGAGTGGCTGATTCGCCGCGGACTGCTCGATTCGCACGGAGCCCTCACCTATGCCTGCCGATGAGCCGGGACGCATGTCGCGCCGCACGCTGATGGCGGCTTTGGCCGGCGCACTGGCCGCGGGCTGCGGGCGGGTTGCCTTCATGGCCGCCAACGTACCGGCTGCGTTTGGCGCCTACACCCGCCACGCCAACCGGGCCTACGGCGGCGATCCGCGGCAGCGGCTGGATGTGTATGTGCCGGATCGGATGTCCGCGCAGCCGCGGCCGCTCGTTGTCTTCTGGCATGGCGGCCGCTGGAGCTCGGGCGACAAGGCAGATTACCGGTTTGTCGGCGCGGCCTTGGCCGAACTGGGCTATGTAGCCGTGCTGGCCAACTATCGGCACTACCCCGACGTCAAAATGCCGGGTTTCATGGATGACGCCGCCCGCGCCGGCCGGTGGGCGGCCATGCACGCCGCCGACTTTGGCGCCGATGCGAACCGCCTGTACTTGATGGGCCACTCGGCGGGCGCTCACATGGCGGCCTTGCTGGCGCTCGACCGGCGATACTTCGCCGCCGCCGGATCGTCTCCGCCCCGCGTGGCCGGCGTGATCGGCTTATCGGGACCGTATGATTTCCTGCCTCTGCGCGAGGCGGACGTTCAGGACATGTTCGGGCCGCCGCCGAATTATCCGGACTCGCAGCCCATCAATTTCGTGCGCTCCGACGCGCCGCCCATGCTGCTGGTGCACGGCCTGAACGATGAGACGGTGTGGCCCAGGAACTCGCGCAACCTGGCCGCCGCGCTCGGTGCCAGCGGTGTGCCCGTGACGCTGAAGCTGTATCCCAAGCTGGTTCACGCCGACACGGTTGCCGCACTGAGCTTGCCGGCACGCGGCCGCGCCCCGACGCTCGCCGACATCGCGGCGTTCGTCGGGCGCGATCAGGCGGCGTTGGCGGCGGCCGGCGCCGCCAAGGCGTAGCATCGGCCGAAGCGGTTCGCGAGGAACGCGGAAAGCTTGATGTCTTCCTGACGGATGAGCCCGGCGCGCGGCAGCTCGCCGGCGCTCAACATGTCGAGAACGGCGCAAATGCCGCCCGCGGTGGTGATCTGTATCGCGCTGCGGACGCGTCCGCCGAGCGGCGCCGCGTAGATCTTGTTGGCGTAGGTTTCCTGCATGAGCTGGCCGCCGCGCAAGCCGCTCACGGTGACGAAAACGATCACGACGTCCTGCAACGTGATCGGTACGGCGTTCTCCAGAATATCCTTCAGGAGCTCGCGCCGGTCACGCAGGCGCAGGTCGTTGAGCAGCGCCTTCATGATGGCCGCGTGGCCGGGGTAGCGGATGGTGCGGTAGTTCAAGTTGCGCACCTTGCCGGCGAGAGTCTCGCACAGAGTGCCGAGGCCGCCCGAGGTGTTGAATGCCTCGTAGAGAATGCCGTCGAGAGAGAACTCTTCCAGTTCCTCGAGAGGCTGTGTCTCGCGCAGCTGGCCGTTGACGATGGCCTCGCAGGGCTCGCAGTACTCGTTGATGACGCCGTCCGTGCTCCAGGTCAAATTGTAGTTCAGGGCATTGGAGGGAAACTTCGGCAAGGCGCCGACGCGCATGCGCACATCCTGCAATTCGTCGAAGCGCGAGGCCAGGTCGCTCGCCACGATGGTGATGAACCCCGGTGCGAGTCCGCATTGCGGAATGAATGCGGTGCGGGCGCCCCGAGCGAGTTGCTTCACCGCGCGGGTGCTCGCGACATCCTCGGTCAAATCGAGGTAGTGAGCGCCGGCCGCTTTGGCCGCTTCGGCGATCAGCCGCGTCGCGTGATAGGGCGCGGCACTGAGGACGGCAAACTTGCCGGTGAGCACGGTGCTCAAGGCGCCGTTCTGAGTGATGTCCGCGGCGAGCTTGGCGATGGGGACCGATGTTTCGAGGCGGTCCAACTGCTGTTGCGAGCGGTCGACCACCGTGACCCGGTAATCGCCGGACCTGCCGAGCAGCTCGGCGATCATGGATCCGATCTTGCCCGCGCCCACGATGACGATATCTTTCATTTGCATCTCCCGGTAATGGCTCATTGTCGGTCGAGATGCCTACGAATGGTAGGGTTGATTTAGACGTTTTTAAGGTATAATGCGTCATTACGCAGGGTAAAATAGGCGAAACGCCATGGATGCCATTGACGAGAAGCTTCTCTTAGCTCTGCGGGAAAACGGCCGCGCATCGACCGCGCGATTGGCCCGGCTGGTGGGGCGCTCGCGAACCAGCGTGCAGAGCCGCATCGAAAGGCTGGAAAAGCAGGGCATCATCGTGGGCTACAGTGTTCTGCTGGCGCCGGAACAGGCGCTGGGCGCGGTGCGCGCACATGTCATGATCAAGGTGGGTCCGAAGGAAGCGCGCAGCGTCACCGCCGCGCTGCGCGCCATCGCCGCCGTGCGCGTGCTGCATTCGGTCAGTGGCGATGTGGACATGATCGCCGTCGCCTCCACGGCCTCGGTCGCGGACATGGATCAGGTGATCGACCGCATCGGCGCATTGGACGGCGTGGAGCGCACCACCTCGTCCATCATTTTGTCGACGAAATTCGAGCGCTGAGCGCCGCGGGGGAGGACGGAGCCGACGACGATTGCAGAACCGTCGAAAGCGGCAATGCCCGCAGCCGAAGCGTTTGGGTCTTGGCGCCGACATGGGGCGGTGATCCGCGCCATCGAAGGAGCGCTGGAAAGTCGCCGCGTAATCGGCTCTTGGGGTCGCACCCGGCACGAATCTTATTCTTCGATTGCACGACCCAAACTTCTCAAGTGTTCGCGAAATCCCACGGATGGGTTTTTGGCGCGTGCGCTCAGGTACTCCGCAAATCGAGTCTGCTCACGTAACGAGATGCCGGCGCGCATTTTTTCCGCTTGCTGAAGCTCAGTCTCTCTAATATTCGTTGCAGCAACCATGATTTCTTGAAGTTGCTCCTGAGGCATAAAAAGTACGCCGTCGGAGTCGCAAGCCACAACATCCTGTTGTGTGATGTTCCAATGTCCAACGCGAGCCGATAGCATGCTATCTGCCGGGCGCGGATCGAGACGCAGCGGTCCGGTCGCCATCGTGCCCAGGCTGAAGAGCGGCAAGCCGATGCTTACCAATTCGTCGGTATCCCGATGCAGCCCCCAAATCACGATGCCGTGCAAGCCAGCCTTCTGGACTTCGAGCGTGACCAGATCGCCAACGCATGCCTCATCAAGCCGGCCTCCGTTATCCACAACGAGCACGTCTCCCGGCCGGGCGTACGCCAAGGCCTCCAGAAATACATCGACGCTTCCCACGTGACGTACGGGCAATGCGCGGCCAGCGCAGCGCATCCCTCTTTGGACCGCTGTCAGACCTGCAGGGGCGCAGCGCACCGGAACGCCCACACGCAAGCAAGCGTCGGCAAGATGAGGTGTACTCAAGCCGGCAAGGCGCTCCGAAAAGTTCGCGTTCACGTCGCCTCCTTTAGATCCTCGGACGGCGGCACCTCGATTTCGCCGCTTGCGATGTAGGTCGTGGCACCGCTGACGCTGACAGAGGTCACGACGCCCCCGCTCTTACGCGCCTCCGCTTCGATTTCGCTTCGGCGCCCCATCGAGACGCCTTGCTGGATCGAAAGGCGATAGACCGACCCTCCAAAATCACGCTTCGATGCCATGGCGCCGACGAGGGCGGCACAGGCACTGCCCGTCGCGGGATCCTCTTCGACGCCCAGTGCGGGTGCGCACATGCGAGCATAGAGCTTGCCGCCATCCCGTAGATTTCCCGCGAAGAAAAAGAGGTTGGGGGACCACGCTCGCGAGAGCGTCGCTGTCCAGGCGGCACGATTGATCGCCGCCCGATCGACGGCCTCGTTCGACTGCAGTTGGGCAAAACAGAATGGAAGACCGACGCCCGCGAAAAAGGATTGACTCACCTCGGCAGGCTCGATCGAGAGGACGGCGGCGAGATCGGCCGGAGCCGGTGCGCCGGTCGGTGCGTCGATTTTCCCCGACAACGTCAACGTGCCGTGATAACCCCCGTTTCGCTGAGCCACATCGACCGTCACGGGACCGATATTCTCTTCCAGAATCAGCCGGATCGGATCAGCGGTCTGGACACGCCGCTTCATCACCAGCGCACAGGCGGTTCCGATCGTCGGATGCCCGGCGAAGTCGAGCTCCGCCCGAGGCGTGAAGATGCGCACGCGATAGGTATTGGGATCGTTCTTCGGCAGGACGAAGGTAGACTCAGGAAAGTTGAACTCGCGAGCGATTTTCTGCATGCCCTCGGTCGAGATGCCGGCCGCGTCCGGCAGAACCGCCAGTTGATTACCGCCGAACGGTGTCGAACTGAAAACATCCACGATGTGAAATGGGTACTTCATGAGATCAACGTCCGTGTGTTGCCTCAGGCCTTGACGATGAGGTCGATCTCAACGCTGGCCCCCAGTGGCAAGGCCGCCACCGCGCGAAGCCACCGACTTCGATCGCCTGGGAAAAAAGGCCGACCGGCGGCGCGAGCTCAGGCGAGGTAATTGCGGTCTTGCTCATGGAAAACTCCTGTGGACAGCGGGGTCGATCAGGGTGGTGGGGCCGAAGGTCGCGCGCGCTTCCAACGCCTTGTGGGCGTCAGCGGCATCCCCGAGCGCAAAGCGCTGAATGACGTTAATGCGCACCTTTCCCCGGGGCACCACATTGAACAACTCGGTAGCGGAACTCCCTGATATCTTGATGCAAGACAGAAAATTCCACCACTTCATTATCACCTCTTCTGACGAATGTCATCGCCAGGGACCGCATGGAGATCGTCCAAGGCGTCGCAGGCAACGTCGACCGTGATTGGAAAAGTTTGGGCCGAGCACCGTGGGTGCTCAATCCGCCCGGGTGCTTTCTTCGGGCGAGCCTCATCGATCGGATGGAGCGTGCCGGCTTCGCCCCGATGATCGCGGCTGAAATCCACAACATGCATATGCAGCTGGCGTTCGTTCAGTCCGGTTATGGTCTCGGGCTGCTGCCCGCTCGCTTCATTGCCAGGAATCGTTCCATCGATCCTGTGAAAGTATTGCATCCCCCATCGTTTGACCTGCATCGGTCCGTCGCGATAGTCCGGGTTGAACAACTCGGTGCCTTGGGGAAGGCCGTCGAACACTTGGCACACGGGTTTCGGCAGCTGTTTGAGGCAGCCGACACAAGGAAGCCCGTAACGAGACACCGCAGAGGTGTGCCCGCGAATCGGTGGGCGGTGCGACCGCGCAAGTAGTCGCCGAGCGTCGCCTGGTGCAGCCGTAGGGGAATCTCAGGGCTCAACCAGTCGCGCGTAATTCTTTCGCGCGCAGCAGCGCCTGGTCGAGAGTGTCGGTCACATTGTCCGCTCCAATGTGAGCGATCACGCCGCCGCGTTCCAGCTTGTAGCGCACATTGGGGCGAACTTCCGCGAGCAGCACGGCCGCGCCATGGCGCCTGAAATCAGTGATGATTTCCTCGATCGCGAAGATTCCCGTGGCGTCGACGAAGGGCACGTTGCCCATGCGCAGGATGAGCGTGGTGGCCGGCCGCTGGATGTGCCGCAGCGTGTGCTCGAGTTTCTCGGCGGCGCCGAAAAAAACCGGCCCGTCGATGGCGTAGACGACGACCCCATGCACCGCCGGCGCGGGCGCCGAGCCCGCGGGGCCGCCGGGCTGCGCGTCGATCTGCTGTTCTATGTTGACCGAATCGGCCATCCGCCTCATGAAAAACAGAGCCGCCAGAATCACGCCGACGTTGACCGCCACTACGAGATCGACGAACACCGTCAAAAAGAACGTCAGCAGCAAAATCCCGACATCGACCTTCGGAGCTCCGCGGATCAGGCGCACGACATGCGGAAATTCACTCATGTTCCAGGCGACCACGAACAGCACCGCCGCCAGGCAGCACAGGGGTATCGCCGAGGCGAGCGGCGCGAGCAACAGGATCACCAGGATCAGAAACACCGAGTGCACGATGCCGGCCAGCGGACTGGTGGCGCCGTTGCGTATGTTGGTCGCCGTGCGCGCGATGGCGCCGGTGGCAGCGAATCCGCCGAACAGCGGCGCCACGATATTCGCGATGCCCTGGCCGATGAGCTCCTGATTGGAGTCGTGGCGGGTGCCGGCCATGCCGTCCGCCACCACGGCCGAGAGCAGCGATTCGATCGCACCCAGGAGCGCGATCGTGAACGCCGGTCCCACCAGCGACAAGACCCGCGCCAAATCCAGGGAGGGGAAGGAGAAGGCAGGCAGGGTGCGGGGAATGCCGCCGAAAGCGGACCCGATCGTGGCGACTCCGGGGAAGTGAAACACTGCCTGGACCACCGTCACCACGATCAGGGCGACCAGGGGCGCAGGGATGCGTCTCAGGTAGCGGGCGCCGACAGTCAGGATGGCGAGCGCCAGCAGCGCCAAACCGGCGGTTGCCGGATTGAGGGTGGGCATTGCCTCGATGAGAGACCATAGCTTCTCGTGAAAGCGCAGCCCCGATGCGGCGGGGGTCAGCCCCAGGAAGTCCTTCCACTGGCCGACAAAGATGATGACGGCGATGCCCGCCGTGAAGCCGACGATGACGGGATCGGGAATGTACTTGATCACCGCCCCCAGGCGCGCGAAACCGAACACTAGCAGGATCACCCCCGCCATGAGGGTGGCGATCTGCAGGCCGGCGATGCCGTGCTGCGCGGTGATGATCGACAGGACCGCGATGAAGGCGCCGGTGGGGCCTGATATCTGTACCCGGGTGCCGCCGAAAATGGACGTGAGCAGGGCCGCGACGATGGCCGTGTACAGACCCTGCTCCGGGCGGGCACCGGACGCGATGGCGAACGCCATCGCCAGCGGCAGCGCGACGATGCCCACCACCACGCCGGCGAGCACGTTGTTGCGGATATGCGATCGTGACCACAGGCCGGCGGCTTTGGCTTGGAGCAGCGCAATCATGATACGGAAGGATGCGCGCAGCGCGGCAACGGGGAATTAGGCATTCAAGACTCGCTGCTCCCTTTCAGGGTGGTTGCGCCGCTACCGCGACAAACGCTAGTAGCGGCTTATACGGAATCCGCCGGAGGGACCCTTGCGGTGAGCGGCTATTGAACACCATCCGCGTCCGAGCGTGGGCTTTAACGCTCTTGAAAGTAGGACTCTCCCGACAGCGCCATGCGCGCCGCGGCCCTAGCGGCCCCTAGGTCGCGGAGCACATGATGGATGAGGTTAGCAGCCATGGAGGCTTTACGAAGACAGCTATGGAGGCACTATGAAGACAGTAATCAGCCTGCTGGTTTGCGCGAGTTTGGCCGGCGGCTGCGTCGCGGGTAGCGCCATTCCGCACGAGGATAGCCCGGCGGCCACGAAGCAAGATTCCGGCCCCACTCTGTGCCGTGACGGCGGTACGCCGCCATGCAACGACCGGGACTGACCGGAGGGCGGGGGCCGTCAGTTCGGCGGCGTGGGGCAAGATCGGCAATAAAAAACGGCGTGGGCCTTGTGAGGTGCCCACGCCGCCGGGATATCGCACCAGCGGGGGAGTTGGCTGGCTTGCCGGCGCGAGATTCTCCTAAACCTTAAGCGTCGAGCTCTACCGAGAGCGTCGAGGAATTCATCCTGCCAAAATTGGCGACGTGAGGGGCGGACGCTTTATATCGAATGATTAACTTTTTATCGCTTGACAAACACAATATAAACTGAGCTCACACCCGCCTTCTGCGGAAGGCGCCCGGAAGCGGACCTCACGCGAGTGATAGTCGCTCGATCGCGGCCGCAGCGGAAATACCAAACGGTCAGTAGCTCAGTTGGAATCTGTATTGACCGCAGCCGGCCCGGCGGCGGTGCGGCTGCGTCCTGCCTTGATGACCACCTTTTCCCCTTCCACGGCCAGCGAGACCGTCAGTCCGGCAACACCCGTAACATATCCAAGAACCTGCGGCCGGGCACGGTGATGTCCCGCATCAGCTGCGGGGTCGCGGTGACGTCAAGTCGCGGTCCACCGGTACGTCAGGTCGCGGCGGACGTCGCCACGCGCGGCTGCCTCGCGCGCTGCACGATGAGATAGGCGATGACGGCCACCGCCAGTGTGATGCAGCTGACGTAGAAATCCCGCTGCAGCCCGGGCGTGAACGCCATGGCGATGAGCACGGCGCCCATGGCGCCGATCGCGCCCAGGCTCAAATAGGGAAACAGCCACATGCTGACCGCCGGCGGCGGCAGTCCATCGCGTTCACGGCGCCGGCGCAGCGCGATTTGCGCGACGCAGATGGTCATGTAGACGAAAACGATCACGGCGCCGGAGGAGCTGACGAGAAAATCGAACACGACCTGGGGCGCTTCAGTGGCGGCAATGATGCCTAGAAACCCCGCGACCGCGCCCATCAACACCGAGCCCACGGGCACCCGCCGGGCGTTCAGCTTCACCAGGGACTGCGGCGCATCGCCCCGATCGGCCAGGATGAACAGCACGCGCGAGCTCACGTAGAAGGCCGAATTCAGGCAGGACAGCACCGCGGTGAGGATGATCACGCTCATGATGGCGCCCGCCCAGGGCACGTGCATGGTATTCAGCGCCAAGGTGAACGGCGATTCGCCGGAGCGCACCGTATTCCAAGGCGTGACCGAGACGATCAAGAACAGCGAGATCACGTAGAAGGTCAGGATGCGCCAGATGACAGTGGTGCTCATCCGGGCGACGGCGCGCCCCGGTTGAGCCGATTCCGCCGCCGCAATGGTGGTGATTTCCGCGCCCGTCATGGCGAAAAATACGGTGGGCACCGCGGCGAGCACGGCGATCCATCCGTGCGGCGTGAAACCGCCGTAGTCGACGAGATTGGCGAAGGTGGATCCGTGCGGCGAGGTGAAGCCGAAGGCGTACGAGGCCGCAATCGCGATGAAGACGATGATGGCGGCGACCTTGATGGATGCGAACCAGAACTCGAATTCGGCATACGAGCGCGCCGACATGAGATTGACGCCGGTCATCACGGCCATCAGGCCGATGCCGATCTCGAGGGGCGAGAAGACGGGAAGCCAGTGCTGCAGGATCTTGGCGCCCGCAATGGCTTCCACCGGTACCACCAGCACCCAGAAGTACCAATACAGCCACCCCACCACGAATCCCGCCCCCTCGCCGAGTCCGGCGCGCGCAAATTCGGTGAATGACCGCACATGGGGCAACGCGGTAGCCATCTCGCCCAGCATCCGCATCACCAGGAGGATGAGCAAGCCGGTAATGGCGTAGCTGATGAAGCTGGCCGGCCCGCCGGCGATGATCGAGGTGCTGCTGCTGACGAACAGGCCCGCCCCGATGATTCCGCCGATGGATATCATCGTGAGGTGGCGGCCTTTCAGCGAGCGGCTGAGCTCGTACTTCGGGGCGGTCGGCTGGCCTGCGCTCAACTGGACCGCGATGGGCTGGACCGCGATGGGCTGGCCTGTGGTGGGCTGGCCTGTGGCGGGCTGGGCTGCGGTGGGCTGGGCTGCGGTGGGCTGGGTCATCGGTCATCCCTCGGGTAACGCTCGAGCGCCATACTATCCTGCTTCGACGTCGACTCGCGGATCGCCGAGTTTTGGGATGGTCGCGCCGCCCCAGAGCTGCCGCTCGCGGATCCAGGGCAGAGGATAGGCGGGGTGGGGGCTGTCGAATTCGCGCGCCAGCCGGTGGGCGTCCCACAGAGCCTGGTTGAGCTGCGCGGGTGCCTTGCAGTCTCCCGTCCTGAAAATATCTTGGATTTCATGGGCCGCCCATTCGGCCTTGCGTGCCTTGAGTTCGCGCCACAGTCCATCGTCCGAGCGGCGCGAGGTCACCAGGATGACGGCGTCCACTTCCAGGTCGAACTCCCCGCCATTGTCCCTTCGCGGGATTGCGCCGGCCGCCGGCGCCGTGAGGTCGGGACCGTACTTATAAAGGTAGCTCAGGCGCACCTTACCGGGTTCCACGCGGTCGACCCAGTGACTGCAGTACACCTTGACGCCCTTTTCGAACAGCATGCGCTTGTTGTTGAAGGACTCCATGGTAAAGACGCCGTACTCGGCGACATCGGTGGCGTCGCATACGTAGGTGACTTCCTTGCCCTGATTGGCCATGTGTTCCGCCAGCGTGATGCCCATGAAATGGCCGTCGCCGTCGAGGATGATCACGCGCCGGCCCGGCACGGGCTTTCCGGCGGTGACCTGGAAGGGCGTCAGCACATGCGGCAGGGAATCGTCGGCGCCAGGGATCGGTCCGAAATTGGCGCCGCGGCCGTCGCCGCTCCAATGGGAGCCGGTGGCGATGACGACTCGGTCGGCGCCGTAATCCAGCACCTCATCGGCGCTCATCCTGCCGACGCCCAGATGTACCTGCACCGCCTTCTTGAGCTTGGTGAGTTGGATCTGCCGGTAGGTGATGACCCGGCCCCATTCGTTCAGCCGCGGCAGCGTCGACACCGCCGTCCAATGTCCGCCCAGCTCCTTCTCGGCCTCACGCAGGTGCACCACATAGCCTCGCTCGCCAAGAATGCGCGCGCATTCCATGCCCGCAGGTCCGCCCCCGACCACCAGCACCGAGCACGGCTGGGTGGTTTTGGCGAACTTCTCCGGATGCCAGCCGCGGCGATACTCCTCGCCGATGGTGACATTCTGAGTGCACATGATCTGGCCGCCCTGCTGGAATTTGGAGACGCAGATATTGCAGCCTATGCACTCGCGAATGTCGTCGACCCGGCCTTCCGAGATCTTGGCCGGGAGAAACGGATCGGCAATCGAGGGGCGGGCGGCGCCGATGATGTCCAGCACGCCGGCGCGCATCAGGGCGACCATGTCGTCGGGGCTGGTGAGCCGTCCGTTGCCGATGACCGGTATGGCCGGTCCCAGGACCGACTTGCCCTGCTTGATGAAGGGAGTCATCCAGCCGGATTTGCGGAATCGCGACACGCCCGCATCTTCTCCCCATTCCGCGTAGTCGCCGATTTTCAGCGCCACCGCGTCGACCACGCCCTCGCTGCGGAGCAAGTCGAGCATCCTGACGCCGTCCTCGCGGGCTTCGATCCCTTCGGCTCCGTGCAGAGTGTCGATCTCGAAGCGGGTCGTGACGGCACATCGGTCGCCGAGAGCGCGCTTCAACGCGTGCAGGAGCTCGATGAAGAATCGCGACCGGTTCTCGAAACTGCCGCCGTAGCGATCCGTACGCCGGTTGAACCGCGGCTCGAGAAATTGCATCGGCAGCGTATCATCGCCCGCCGAGACCTCGAGGATGTCGAATCCGGCCTGCTCGGCGCGCCGTGCGCCCTCGACGTACATGTTGATCACGGTGCGGATGTCGAGCTCGTCCATTTCGCAGCCGTACACCGAGCGGGTGGCGAATATCGGCGACAACCATTGGCTCGGGGCGCGGCCGAACTCGCGCGATTCCAGCGAGGGCGCGTTGCCGCCGCTGTACCACAGCTGAATTCCTGCCAGACTCCGGTACTTGTGCGCCACCTCGCACATGTAGCCCAAGTTGATCACGTCTCCCTCATCCCAGATGCGCGCGGAAGTGTAGGGATATTCATCGGATTCCGGATGGATGGAGCAGAACTCGGTGAACACCGCGCCCCAACCGCCTTCCGCCTTCATGCCGCGCAAGTGCGCCTGGGCGCCGGGTCTCTCGGCGCCAGGCCCCGCGCAGTGCGAGGTTTGCCAGAATCGATTGCGCATGCGCTTGGGGCCGATGTTTATCGGCTCGAACAAGATGTCATGCTTGGGATCGCGGGACATGGTTTATCCTATCGCCGTGATGTTTGCGGGAAAAGTCGTATTGATCACGGGCTCGACCACCGGCATCGGCGAGGCGTGCGCCCGTCTGTTCGCCGAGTCGGGAGCCGCGGTGATGGTGTCGGGGCGCCATGAGCAACGCGGCCGCGCGGTGGCCGAGGCGATCCGAGCGGCCGGCGGCAGCGCGCAGTTCGCCGCGGCGGATCTGCGCGCCGCGGGAGCCTGTGACCGCCTCGTGAGCGACACCGTCGGGCGCCTGGGCGGACTGGACATTCTGGTCAACAATGCCGGCATTCTCTATACGGCCGATGCGGAGGGCACCAGCGATGAGCAATGGCTCGACACCATGGAGGTGAACGTCAACGCCCTGTTCTATTTGAGCCGCGCGGCAGTCAGGCACATGAGGACGGCCGGCAAGGGAGCGATCGTGAACGTTGCCTCGGAATGGGGCCTGAACGGCGAAGCCAATCATGTGGCTTACTGCGCCAGCAAGGGAGCCGTGATCCAGATCACTCGCTGCATGGCCTTGGATCATGCGCGCCACAACATCCGCGTCAATTCGGTGTGTCCCGGAGAGATCCACACCCGGATGGTGGACGAGATCCTCGCCCGGCGCGGCGGCGATCCGACCGCCGCCCTGCGCGACCTCGCCGCCGCAATTCCCATGCGCCGGCTGGCACAGCCGAAGGAGGTTGCTCGCTGCGTGCACTTCCTGGCATCGGATCTCGCGAGCTACGTGACCGGGACGAACCTGCCCGTCGACGGCGGCAATGACGCCACCTCGGGGCCGTATCCTTGAACGAGCCGGATGCGCGCGTCGCATCGCCGCCGGACAGGGCATTCAACCGATAACTTCCGCAACGGGCCGCGATTTGCCTGACTGCAGGCTGTGCGCATCGCCGGCCGGCGCATGCCCGCGCTCATAGGGTTTGGCGATCACCATGTAGAGCCCGCCCAGCAGCAAAACCCCGGCGGTGGTCACCAGCATGGCGTAATTGACGTACCAGGGATCGGCGGGACTGCGCGGCCATAAAATGTTGACGATGGCGCTGACGCCGTATGCCAGCGCCAATCCGTTCACCAGCCAACCCCTCGCGCCCAGCGTGAACGGCCCCGCCGGCCGCCAGCCCTTGGCGCGCGCGATGAGGGCCGCAAGCACGATCATCTGAAACGAAATGTAGATCCCGATGGCCGCAAAGCTGATGATGGTGGCGATGGCGTCCTGCAGCCACAGCGCGGAGAGGGCGATGAGCGCCGGGATGGCGCCCATGACGATGAGCGCATTGGCGGGCACATGGTGACCCTTGGACATCCGGCTGAGGAACCGGCTGCCGAAGATCATCTGATCCCGCGCGTAGGCGAAAATCAGCCGGCTGGCGGCGGCCTGCAGACTGAGCCCGCAGGAAATGAAGGAGACGAGCACGACGACGATGACGGCCCGAAAGCCGATCTCACCCATCGCGGCGCGCAGCAGGGTGACGATGGGATCGAGGTCCTTGCCGGCGACGACGGCGCCAATGTCGGAGATCGACAGCACGAAGGCGAGACAAACCCAGGAGGCGGCCGCGCCGCCGATATAAATGGTCATGCGCATCGCCTTCGGGATCATCCGGCTGGCGTCCGGCGTTTCCTCGGCCACGTCGCCGCACGCTTCGAAGCCGTAGTAGCAAAACATGGCGGCGAGCGATGAGGCGAGAAATGCCGGCCAGTAGCTGCCGTTGGTGGGCACGAAGGAAGTGTCCAGGAGCACCTTGAGGGGCTGATGCCGCGCAAACAGGAACAAGTAGCTGCCGACCACGATGGCGCCGACCAGTTCGCAGACGAAGGCGAACATGGCTACCCGCGCCAGGAGCCGCGTGCCGCTCAAATTCAGCGCCGTCGTCAAGGCAATGAGCACGAGCGCGATCGCCGTGGTCGCAACAGGAGTGCTTTCGACGCCAAATAGCTGGGCGAGAAACGGCGCGATCCCCGTCGCCACCCCGGCCATCGTGCAGCACAGCGCCCAGGCGTAAACCCAGCCGGCCATCCAGGCCCACTTCTTGCCGACCAGACGCCTCGCCCAGGGGTAAAGACCGCCGGATATGGGGAACTGAGAGACGATTTCGCCGAAGACCAGGCACACCATCAGTTGTCCCAGCCCGACGAGAATATAGGTCCACCACATCGGCGGACCGCCCGCGGCGAAGGAGGTGGCAAACAGCGTATAGACGCCCACCACCGGCGAGAGGTAGGTGAAGCCCAGGGAGAAGTTTTCCCACTTCGACATCGTCCGATCGAAATGCGACACATAGCCCAGCGCTTTCAATTGCTCGGCGTCCTGATCAACTGCCTCGACGGAACCGTCGCTCACCATCGTCTCCTCGCAGTGCCGGTCATGCGTTTGATCAGAACTTCGTTTCGAACGCAATTCCCATCGTACGCGGCTGATTGGTGGAGACGCGCGTGATTGTCGGCTGCTGCCACGCGAAGACCGTGTTGTCGATGGTGAGGCCCGCGTGCTTGTTGGTCAGATTGGTGCCGAAAAGCGATGCTGTCCAGAGTTCCTTGCCCAAGCCCATCCTGAAGTCCATCAAGCCGTACGATCCCAATGTCTCGGCGTAATAGGCGGTGTCATAAACCGGGCCGACGTAGGATTCCGCGACCCGGAACGTCATTTTATACTCCTGGGGCAGCATCGTTTCGTAGGTCACGGCCAGGTTGCCGGTGTATTTGGGAATGCTGGTGACGCGCGTACCGGAAACGACCGGAAGTCCTGGAGTGTCTTTCGGGCTGCTGATGTAGGCCTGGGTATACGCGGCGGAAAGATCGGCCGTCAACGCATCGGTGATTTTTGCTGCCATTTCAAGTTCCGGCCCGTACGTCTTGGCATCACCCACATTGGTATTGTAGGGATAGCCGCAGGAGAGCACGACCAACTGCTGGATGTTGTGCCATTTGACGTAGAAAACGTCCGCATTGACCATGAAGCGCCGATCGTCGAATCTGGCCTTTTGGCCCACTTCGAGGCTCCAGATATCGTCCGGTGAATAGTACGACGGCTGACTGGTGAGATAGCTTGGTCCGGTGCCCGGTCCGCAGTAGTAAAAAGCGCCCTGGCTGAACGGGACCAGCGGGATCGGTAGGTTCACGCCGCCGGGCCGGGAACCCTTGGAAAGCGTGCTGTATACCGTAAGATCGGTGCTCGGTTCATACGACAGATTCACCTTCGGCAACAGACTGGTATTGCTTCCGGATGCGCTGTCAATCGTGGGTGTGGCATCTCCCGACGCCGTGCCGAGGCCGCGCTGATTGGCATTGTTGCTGATGTTGAATTTATAGAACCGCAAACCCGCCGTGAGCTTGAGGATGGGCGTCAGCTTGTAGCTCGCCTCGCCGAAGATCGCTTCCTGCTTGAGTACGTTCGGATTGTTGTCGTTGAACATGATGCCGTCGGGATTCGGGCCCGTCACAGGAGGCGCGTAGTAGAACTGAGTGCCCGCCGGACACGTACCGCCAAGCGTGCCGCCCACCGGAGGCAGGGGGCAGACCGGCGTCGTTACGAACCCGACCGACTGATTCTTCGTGATGTAGCCAGAGTGCAGGTCCGAATAGTACAGGCCGCCCACCCATTGGAAGTCCCCTTCGCCCCGTGATGTGAGCCGCAGTTCCTGGGCGATTTGCGTCGTCGTATCGTTTTCCGAGTAGAGGTTCGGGACAAATGCCGTGTAATTGAAGATGTTCTGCAAGGCCTCCGTCGAATCCGTCGATTGGTATACATCGCGCTTCCAATAGGACGATGCCGAGGTCAAAGTTGCAAACGACATGTCGTATCCGACCTTCAGACTGAATAGGTGGAAGGCATCGTAGTAGGGCTCTTCGATATCGTAGGGCTGATAGATCGCTTCGGTGTTTGGCGGTGCCTGATAGTTGGCGTACCCGTCGGCATCGATGCGCTGATACATGAAGTTTCCGGTGATCGACAGTTCTTCGACCGGTTGCACCAGCAAGGAGGCACGCGAAGAAATGAAGCGCTCGAGGTTCGAGCCCTTGATGTCCTGGGCAACGGGCGCATCCTCAACATCGCCTCGGGTACAGTAGTAAACTCCGCAATTACCGAAATTCGTGGGACGCGGAAAATCACCGGCCGCGATCACCTTGCGGTCGATCCAGCCGCTGATATATTTGTCGGTCGTGACGAAGCGCAGCGCCGCTATGTCGCCAAGCGGAAGATTCAGCATCAAGCTGCCGCGGCCGTTCGTGCTGCCGCCGGTGGTTTGAGACGCGTCGACGTACGCCGAGCCCTCGAGGGCATTGAGCTTGGGCGGATTGGTGACGAGCTTGATGGTGCCGCCCATGGATCCGGCGCCGTATAGAGTGCCCTGGGGCCCGCGCAGCACTTCCGTGCGATTGATATCGTAGAGGTCGGCGTCAATGACCGTGCGGCCGTTGAGCGCCACTGCGGATGCCGACAAGGGGGTTTCATCGATGTAGAACCCCACTGTCGCTACGGAGCCGCCGGAGGAGGCCAAGCCGCGCATCTCGTACTCGGTCTGCCCCGGACCCGCCGTGCGGAGCGAGATACCGGGGACGGCGCCGACGAGGTCCTGTATCGATGTGATGTTTTGCTCGGTGAGATCGCTCGCGCTCAAAGCCGTCATCGCGATCGGGGTTGCCTGCACGGTCGATTCGCGCTTTTCCGCGGTCACGACGATCTCTTCCAGACCCGCATTATTCTCGGCGGGCGCGTTGCCGGCGGGGGCGGCGATTGCCGCGCCTGCGAGGACCGTTGCGCCCAACAGCGCCGAGACAAGCGATGACCGGATTTTCACGCGTGCGTCTGCTGCACACAACACTTTCTTCATGTCCGAATCTCCCTGGCGGTAAGCAAAAACGAGCGCGACGCCTGATGCGACCGACAAAAATCGCCCGATTAATTCATCCCCTCGCGCTTATTAGCGATCCCCTAGGGATCGGTATACTCAATTCGTAACATAGGGTTTACTGACACGCAAGTTTATTGCACAACAGGCACGGAAGAATAGTTTCCATCGTTGCTGAAATGTTGCAATTGGCGAAGGAGTCGAGGGAGTGCAATGCATGCTTTGTGCCGGGTCCATGACGGCGGATCTCCGCGTGGTGGCGCGATGAGTACGGCTGCCCGCACGGTTGCGGGGCGCGGGTTTTGCTGCGCGCTCCGCAAATGAGCATCCCGCAGCCCTCGCGCCGCTTGATTCTCGCGGCGGTTTTTTCCAGCAGCCTCGGCGTCGGGCTCATCTTCAGCTTTCAGCCGCCCCTCATTGCGCTGACCCTGAGTCGCTTGGGCTATTCGAGCTTCGCCATCGGTTCGGTCACCGCCGCAAGCTTGATCGCGGCGATCTTGTGCGGACCTTTCTACCCCCGCGCCATCGTGCGGCACGGTCTGAAACGCTGCATCGTCGGTGGCGTGGTTTTTGCCGCTGCCATGCTGCTGCTCATGCCGGTCTCGCCGAGCGTACCGCTCTGGCTGGTATTGCGGTTCGCCGCCGGTTGCGCGCTCGGGCTGGCGTGGGTTTCCAGCGAGATTTGGATGAACAGCGTGAGCGATTCGGATTCTCGGGGCGCCGTCATGGGAATCTACGGCACGGTCTTCTCCATTGGCATCGTCGCCGGTCCCGTGCTGCTCGAGTTCACCGGGACCCAGGGCGCCAAGCCCTTCGTTATCGGCGCCGCGTGTCTGATTCTGACGCTTCTCCCGCTGGCGATGCTGCACGGCGTGAGGAGCGCACCGCAGGAGTTCACGCCGCTGAGCGGCTTATCCGGCGCCCTCAAAGCCGCGCCCATCGTGATGTTGGCGGCCTTGGTCGCCGGACTGGTCGAGTCCGCCGATCTGACGCTCTTGCCGCTGTTCGGCATTCACTCGGGGCTCGATGAGAAAGCGGCGCTGCTGTTGGTGACGGTGTTCATGGTGGGCAACGTGGTGCTCCAGGTGCCGATCGGCTTGCTGGCGGATCGCCATGGGCGCAAGGCCTGGCTGGCCGTCTGCGCGGCAACCAGTTGCATCGGACCTTTGCTCTTGCAACGCAGCCTGGACACCCCGCTGCTCCTGTGGCCGCTGCTGTTCGTCTGGGGAGGTACTCTGTATGCGTTCTACAGCCAGGGAGTCGCTCTGCTGGGCGAGGAGTTCGCCGTCGAGGATCTCCCCAGCGCGAACACGCTCTTCGTCATGGTGTACTGCCTGGGCGGCGTGATCGGACCGAGCGCGGGCGGCATGGCGATGGACCTGTGGCCCAATCGAGGCCTGCCCTTGCTGCTCAGCGGTGCGGCCCTTTTGATGCTGGGTGGATTGGGGCTAAGCTCGTGGCCGGGAAGACGCCGGGGCAGGCATGTCATTGACGAGGGGTGAGAGCCTACCGTCCGGCTCATAACGGGGCTCACAGTTTGACCATCACGTGCCGCGGCAGGTGTAGTCCTCAAGCGCGTACACCGACAGGTCCTTGCCGCAGCCGGAGCGCTTGTCTGCATGTCAGCCCACCGCCGTGCGCTTCTTCTTCTCCACATCGTCGAAGGGCAGCGTGTGCGCCGTCGCCGGGCCCTTGACGTTCTTGCCGCGGATCTCCAGGCGCGTTCCATGAACCGCGACGGGGACGTCGAGCCTTGCGATGGCCATCGACTTGCCGGTCAATGTCGACACCATGGCGCAGGTGACCACGCCGACTTTCTTGTCGCCGGAATACACCGCATCGCCCATGTCCGCGGGCGCCTTGCCGTCCACCAGCAAACCGAAAATCTTGAAGCGCTCCTTGCCCTTCAACCGGTAATGCGCGTCCGCGCCATTGAAATCGTTCTTTCCCGGACTGACGGTGAAGTCGAGACCCAGCTCCCAGAGACTATCGCCGGGTGGATCCTTGTCGAAGGGATACATCTGGGACATGTCGTAGGGATAGAACAATAGGTAGCTTTCGACTCTCAAGTAATCCAGCGTCGTGAAACAGGTGGGAATGATGCCGAGCGACTTGCCCTCGGCGAGGATGGTGTCCCAGATGTGGCCGGCGTCCTCGCCCTTGCAGAAGATCTCATAGCCGCGCTCGCCGGTGTAGCCGGTGCGCGAAATGGTCACGGGACGCCCGAACAAAGTCGCCGGCGTGTGATGGAAGTATTTGAGGTCGCGAATGCCGGGAACGTGTTTCGCGAGAAAATCCACCGCCACCGGCCCCTGCAGCGACAGATCGTGCAGGTCATCGTCGACGATCATTGCGGCGTTGCGGCCGACCACGTACTTGGTCAAGGTCTCATGGCCCGCCCCGCTGCCGTGCACCACCATCCAGGTATTGGGGCCGGTGCGGTACAGGATGCAGTCTTCGATGAAATGGCCCGCCTCGTTCAACATGGAAGCGTAGGCCGATTTTCCCGGATAGATCTTGGTGACGTCGCGGGTGGTGGCGTAATTCAAGATGGCGGAGGCGTGCGGGCCGACCAGATACAGCTTTTTAAGGCCCGACACGTCCATCAGACCGGCCGTGGTGCGGATCGCCACGTGATCTTGGGCCACGTCCTTCGAATAGGTCCATGCCGTGCCCATGCCGTTCCAGTCCTCGAGCTTCGATCCGAGCGCCCGATGCCGATCCGCCAGGACCGAGGTCCGCCAGCTAAGTGCCATGGTTGTCTCCAGAGTGTGTCATGTGTCGACGCCGATGCCGGCGGCTATTCGGGCGCGGTGCCCGGGGTGGTGGGGGCTCCGTCATCGAAGGGCGCCAGCCACTCAACGGCCGCGTCCCGATAGCGCGTCAAACCCTTGTAGTCGACCAGCGCCGGGTGCAAATCGCGCAGGACCCGGTGCACGCGGCGCGCCCACTTGGGCACCGTCGCCAGTTCGCGCAGGCTGATCAGATAGCAACGAATGCCGAATACGACGGCGTTGCTGCGCGGCAGCCGCCACAGTCCCTGCAGCTCCACCCGCAGGTGCACGAGGTCGCCCGCGCTCTGCGCCGTCACCGAGGCGCGGTCGGGGCCCCAGTGCGGATAGTTTTCGGGCGAGGTATCGAGACGAGGATTGACGGTCATGGTCCAATTCAGCCGCCGCACGGGCTGGCCCAAGCGCAGATTGAGCAGATATTTCAGCGCCCGATCGAAAACCTGCATCTCATGGGCGAGCGGAACGGGTCCGTGCCATTCCTTGAAGGTCATGCCGACGTCGAAGTCGAGCGACCAGTCGGCCTGGGTCGTCACCATGCCGGCTTCGGCCCATAGATCTCCCTCGCGCTGGTCCATGACCACGAAGTCGCCCTGCGCCTGGCGCGTGATGTAGTCGAGGGGCTCGCGCGGGAGTGTCGAGGAGTCGCCGAAGACAAATTGCTGATCGACTGCCAAGGGCCGATTGATCCAGTGCCAGCGATTGCCCTGTCTGGAAAGAGTGAAGTGCGCCGGATAATCCCTGGCGAGCGACTCCATGATCAATTCCAGGCAATCCCACTGCGAGCTCATCATGTGGGGCAGGGCCTGGTAGCGCAGCGGCTCGGCGGCCAGCACGATGGCTCGCTCGCGGCATTCCGCCACGTAGTGCTCGTCGACGTCGAACGCGAACTCGGTGACCGACCCCGAGGGTCCCGGCAGATGGGGTTCGATGTTCACCGAGTACATGTAGTTGTCCTCGGGGAATGGCAGCGGAAAGCGGCGAATCGCCTGCGGACTGTTGCGGTAGCTGAAGTCGTCCCGGAAGGTCTCGTGCGGCTTGAATACCGTTGTTGTCCCGCCCGTCGGGCAGACGTTCAACGGGGCCGATGCGACCCCGTCCGTGAGGCGGCGCGAAGCGCGCCGATCAAGAAGTTGCTTGTCGACATCCATAATTCGCTCCTAGAGGTCGAGCACCAGAGTATTGCAGCGCGCGCGGGAGACGCACGGCATGATGTTCTTGCGCCCGGCCTTGTCGCCATCGGACAGAAAATGATCGTTGTGAATGAGCTCGCCGTCGAGTTCCAGCACCCGCGTCTGGCAAAAGCCGCAGACGCCGCCGCGGCACAGATAGGGGACCTCCACGCCGGCGGCCTCGATGC
>Ga0181537_10001018_pt1 | contig 26226 bp, 24 predicted proteins | sample PEATcosm2014_Bin_39_FD_119765 | JGI IMG/M metagenome (GOLD analysis project Ga0181537, IMG submission 119765) | Peatland microbial communities from MTU Mesocosm Facility, Houghton, MI, USA - PEATcosm2014_Bin23_10_metaG | ecosystem: Environmental > Terrestrial > Soil > Wetlands > Peat | place...
ATATTCGTCTCGGTAGCCTGCTTCTGGGTGCCGTATTCACCTGCTTCAGCCTCATTGCCAACGCGGATCCGCCTGGCCGCGCGGCGCGCCTGGGCTATGCCAACGGCACGGTGAGCTTTTCCCCGGCCGGCACCGACGACTGGGTGCAAGCCACGCTTAACCGGCCCCTGGTCAGCGGCGATCGGGTGTGGGCGGATACCGGGTCGCGCGCGGAAATGCAGGTCGGGCTCGCGAAAATTCGCATGGGCGCGGAAACCAGCGTGACCCTGCTCAATCTCGACGATTCCGTCACGCAGCTGCAGCTTGCGCAAGGCGTGCTGAACTTCCGGGTGCGGCGTCTCGCTCCCGGCGATATTTTCGAAGTCGACACGCCGAACCTCGCGTTCTCGATCCAGCAACCGGGGAATTACCGGATCGAGGTCGACAGCGACGGCAATGCCACCACCGTGATGGTGCGCAACGGCCTCGCGCAAGTGACCGGCGAAGACGCCGCCTATACCGTGGCCGCGCAAACCGCCTACCGTTTCAGCGGAACCGGCCTTGGCAATTTCGAGAACCTGATCCCGCCGCCGCCCGATGACCTCGATCGCTGGGCGGGGGACCGCGACCATCGCGACGATGTTTCGGCATCCGCGCGTTTCGTCTCGCCCGACCTCGTCGGCTACGAGGACCTCGACGACAACGGAAGCTGGCGCGTGGACCCGGATTACGGCAATGTCTGGGTGCCCAAGGTAGCCGCGACCTGGGTGCCGTATCACGATGGCCATTGGGCCTGGGTCGATCCGTGGGGTTGGACCTGGGTCGACGATGCGCCCTGGGGCTTCGCTGTATCGCACTACGGCCGCTGGGCGCGCGTCGGCGCCGACTGGGGCTGGGTGCCCGGCCCGGTCGCGGAGCGCCCGGTCTACGCACCCGCGCTCGTTGCCTTTGTCGGCGGCGCCAGCCTTTCGATTTCGTTCGGCGGCGGCGGCGGTGGCATTGCCTGGTTCCCGTTGGGACCGCGCGACGTCTTCCGTCCGGCTTATCCCGTGAGCCAAGGCTATTTCAGCAACATCAACCGCAGCAATACGGTGATCAACAACACCACCATCGTCAACGTATACAACAACAAGAACGTCACCAACATCACCTACGTCAATCAGAGAGTGGCGGGAGCGGTGACTGCAGTCCCGGAGGCCGCTTTCGCGGGTTCGAGGCCGGTGGCGCAGGCCGCAATACCGGTTTCGCAAGCGGCCATGGCCAAGGCGCAATTCACCGCCCATCCGGCAGTCGCGCCCACGCAAGCGAGTGTGGTGGGACCCGCCGCCGCTGCCAAGACCAGGCCGCCCGCCGCTGCAATCGCGCGCCCGATAGTTGCAAAGACTGCGCCGCCTCCCGCGCCCGTGCCGTTTGCGGCGAAGCAAGCGATTCTGGCAAAAGATCCCGGCAAGCCGGTGGATCCCAAAGCCTTCGCTGCCGTGCGGCCCGCATCTGCAGCTGCGGTCGCGCCCGTCAGCGTCATCAAATCCGCGCCGCGCCCGGCGCCGCCGCCCGCAAAACCGCAAGTTGCCGCGCCGAAGCCGGGAACTCCGCCCGCCGCTGCGGCCAAACCGGTGGAAGCGCCCAAGGCGATGACGCCTGCGCCGGCGACTGCGGCGCGGCCGCAGGAAAACAAGGCACCTCTTCCGCGTGCACCCGAACCGCCGGCGGCAGCCCCGCAATCGGAGACCAAGGCGCCAGCAAACGTTCCGCGTCCGCCCGAAGCCCGTCCGGCGCCGGAAGTAAAGTCCACGCCTGAAGCAAGACCGGTCGCACGGCCGCCGGAAAATCGTACGGCCCCCGAGGTCAAGCCCGCGCCTGAAGTCAAAGCGGCGCCTAAGGCCCCGGAAAATCGGCCGGCGCCCGAAGTAAAGGCCGCGCCGCGTCCGCCCGAAAATCGTCCTGCGCCGGAGGCCCGCCCCGCTCCGGAGGCAAAGCCCGCTCCGCGTCCGGAGGCGCGTCCCGCCCCCGAACCGAAGGCGGAACCGAGGCCCGCCGCGCCGCCCAAGCCGCAGGAGCCACCGCGCGCAGCGCCGCCGCAGCAGCACGAGCAGGCGCGTCCGCCGGAGAAGCGCGAGCCGGAGAAGAAGGAAGAGAAGAAGGAAGAGAAGAAGGAATAGATCGGTACCAGCGCGTTGGTGGCTCGGCCACCGCCGCGCGGCTAGGCGCGGTAACGCGCGAAGGTCAGGCCCTCGAGATCGATATCCGGGGAACGCCCGGATACGATGTCTGCCAGCACGCATCCGGAACCTGCCGCCATGGTCCAACCGAGCGTGCCGTGCCCGGTGTTGAGGAATAGATTGCGATAGGGAGTGGCGCCGATCACCGGCGTGCCGTCCGGCGTCATCGGCCGCAATCCACACCAGAATTCGGCGCGCGCAAGGTCGCCGCCCGCCGGAAACAGATCGTGCACCACGTGATCCAGGGTCGCGCGCCTGCCCTGCCTGAGCTTGAGGTTGTAGCCTGCCAGTTCGGCAGTGCCGCCGGCACGGATGCGATCGCCAAGCCGCGTCACCGCGACTTTGAAGGTCTCGTCCATCACCGTCGACTCGGGCGCGCCCATCGCATCGGTGATCGGCACCGTGATGGAATAGCCCTTGACCGGGTACACCGGCAGCCGGATGCCCAGCGGGCGCAACAGCCGGGGCGAATAACTGGCGAGACACACGACATAGGCATCGGCTTTGTGTTCGCCCGCGCTGGTCATGACGCCGGATATCGCATCTCCTTCCGCTGCAATCCTCTCGATATTTACGCCGTACAGGAATTGCACGCCCAGTTTTACCGCAAGTGCGGCGAGATTGTTTGCGAACTTGTGGCAGTCACCGGTTTCGTCACCGGGCAGGCGCAAGCCACCCAGGAATTTTTCGCGCACTCTCGCCAGCGCCGGCTCGACGGTTATGCAGCCCTCGCGATCCAGCAGTTCGTAAGGCACGCCAAAGCGCTCAAGCACCGCGGTGTCGGCGGCGGTGCCGTCCAGTTGCTTCCGGGTGCGGAATAACTGCAAAGTGCCCTGGCTGCGCTCGTCGTAGGCGATGCCGGTGTCGGCGCGCAGGTCTTGCAGCCGTTCGCGGCTGTAAGTTGCGAGGCGCAGCATGCGCGCCTTGTTGATCTCGTAGCGCGCGGCGGTGCAATTACGCAGCATGCGCAGGCCCCACAGCCACATCGCGGGATCGAGCACCGGCCAGATCACCAGGGGCCGATGCCGCATGAACAGCCATTTGAGCGCTTTCCAGGGAATGCCGGGCGCGGCCCAGGGCGCGGAATAACCGGGAGAAACTTCGCCCGCGTTGGCAAAACTGGTCTCAAGCGCAACTCCGGGCTGCCGCTCGACCACGCGGACCTCGTGGCCGGCCCGCGCCAGGTAATAGGCGGTCGACACCCCGATCACCCCGCCTCCCAATACCAGCACTTTCATTCGAATGCTCCAGACCCGGTGCCGGCCGGCACCGGTTACCGGTATCAGTCTACCCGTCCAGCCCGCAAGCCGCGCCGGCCTTGCGCGAAAACCTCGCGAAGATGCAATATCGCAAGGGAATAATTCCCCTGCCCCCCTTGTTTACGCATTGAACGCGTCGCCATCCGGTGATCACGCACGCTGAAGGCGCCAAAGACACGAGAGCCCGCTTTGAAAGGACAGTCTTGAGCCAGCGCCAGGCCATCGTTGCCGAGATTCCGCGGTTGAGGCGCTACGCGCGGGCGCTTACCGGCGACACCCAGCGCGCGGATGATCTGGTGCAGGACACGCTGGAACGCGCCCTCGTCAAGTGGGCGTTGTGGCGCCAGGGCTCGAGCCTGCGCGCATGGCTGTTCGCCATCATGCACAACACCTGGGTAAACCAGGTGCGTGCGCCGCAGGCTGTCGACTACCGCGCCGGCGACGACCTGCCCGAGGTCGGGCAGCGCGCGAGCCAGGACGAGATGCTGGCGCTGCGCGACCTCGAGCGCGCGCTCCTGCATCTGCCGGCGGAGCAGCGCGAGGTCTTGTTGCTGATCGGCCTCGACGAGCTGTCGTATGCGCAGACCGCGTCTGCGCTCGCCATACCGGTGGGTACCGTGATGTCGCGGCTCGCGCGCGGACGGGCCAGGCTGCGCGCCCTGCTTGCCGGTGAAACGGCAATCATGCTGAAGGTGATTAAATGAACTCCGCACCAGTAAACGAAGATGACCTGCACGCCTGGGCCGACGGACAGCTCGACGCCGCTCGGCGCACGCGTATCGAGTCGTGGTTTGCGGCGCACCCGGAAGCCCGCGCTGAAGCCGAGGGCTGGCGCGCCCAGAACCGCGCCCTGCACGACGCATTCAATCACGTGCTCGACGAGCCAGTGCCGGCGCGGCTGATGCAGGCCATGCGTGGCGGCAAACGCATGGGCTGGCTGCCGCGCCCCTCGCTCGCCGCGATGGCGTTCGCCGCATTCTGGCTGGTACTCGGCGTCGTATTGGGATTTACCCTGCGCGGCGCGCGTTTTTCGGAACTCGAAGCGAGCTTCGGCAATCCGGGAATCGCGCTGGCGCGCGAAGCCGCGATCGCGCACACGGTCTACGTGCCGGAAGTCAGGCATCCGGTCGAAGTGGCCGCGGACCAGGAAGCGCATCTTGTGGCTTGGCTGTCGAAACGGCTGGGAACGGCGTTGAAAGTGCCGCAGCTCAACGAAGCAGGTTATGCGCTGGTCGGCGGCCGTCTGCTGCCCGGCGCCGGGGACGCGGGCGGCACCGGGCCGGTCGCGCAATTCATGTACGAGTCAGCCGGCAAGCAGCGGCTTACGCTTTACGTGCGCCGCAATCTTTCAGGCGAGCACGACTCGGGATTCAGTTATGTTCGCGAAGACCAACTCGACGTGTTTTACTGGATCGACGGCGGACTCGGATTTGCGCTATCCGGAAATATCGGCAAGTCAGATTTATTACACGTCGCCTCACTGGTCTTTCACCAGCTCGAAGGTGACGAAAGGCACTTACAGCCCGGGAAGGCCGCACCGTAGAATTTCTGAGATGCGGGAATACCGCGACCGCATCGCGTGTATACCGCGATGAAGCAGGCTACTTCACCGAAATCGCTGCGCGAATGGAGAGGGCGACAATGTTTGCACAATTTACAAGGATTTTAAGGCTGTTGGTGTTGGCCGCCAGCCTGGGCGCCTGCCTGTGGGCGGCGCCGGCGCACGCGAGTTTTCATCTTTACCAAATTGTCGAGATTTATTCGAACAGCGACGGATCGGTGGAATACCTCGAACTGTTGGAACCCTCTTCCGCCGGCCTCAATGGACAGAATTTTCTGGCAGGGCACACGGTAACGAGCACCGGCGCGACGGCCTTTAGTATCGGTACTAACCTGCCGAGCAGCAACACGCTCGGCACCCATGTCCTGTTCGCGACCCAGGCGTTTGCCAGCCTCGGCATCGTTACACCGGATTACATCATTCCATCCGGCTTCATCAATGTATCCGGCGGTACCGTCAATTACGCGGGCGTGGATAGCGTGACCTTTACCGCGCTGCCCTCCAACGGCATGGCCATTGCGAGGGACGGCACGCAGAAAACTCCGGCGCCGACCAATTTCGCCGGCCAGACCGGCAGCCTGCAGGTTTCGTTTACACCGCAGGCGGGCTTCTGGTGGAATCCCGCCGAGCCCGGCCGCGGCTACGTGATCGAGGTGCACGCGAATAACAACCTCTTCATCGGCGGCTTCATGTATGCGGCCAGCGGCGAGGCAATCTGGTACGCATCGGGTCCGGCACCCATGGTCAACTCAACCACATACACCGGCAGCTGGCTGCAGTATTCGGGCGGGCAGACGCTCACCGGACCCTACCAGGCACCGTCGTCGATGACGACCAATGTCGGTTCGCTCACCATCCAGTTCACTTCCGCGACCGACGGCATGCTGACCTTGCCGAATGCCGTGCAAATTCCGATTACACGGTTCCCGTTCTGACGCGCCTACAAAAGAGATCCGGGAGAAACAGATGAAATTACGATTGCTGCTCGCCTGTGTGCTGACATTATTGGCGCGCACTGCCCTCGCCCAATCCTACGGCTATGCTCTGTACGTAATCGCTTCGGCAGGCGGCCAAGTCACCAGTTCGCCCGCCGGGATTTCCTGTCCAGGAGCCTGCGATGGCTCGTATGCCGGCGGGAACATCACGCTCACTGCGACTGCCAGCGCAGGCTACACGTTTGCCGGCTGGAGCGGCGATTGTTCGGGCACCGGTACCTGCATGCTCAGCATGACCGACGATCATACTGTGTCGGCGAAGTTCACGTCGAATGCGCCTTCTGCCGTCGTCCCGCAAACCGGCTTCTGGTACAACCCTGCCGAGGGTGGCCGTGGTTATGTGATCGAGGTGCACTCGAACAATAATCTTTTCATCGGCGGCTTCATGTATGACGCCAACGGTAACGCGGTCTGGTACTCGTCGGGTCCAGGCGCGATTAGCGGCAGCACCTACACCGGTACCTGGCAGCAATACGGCAACGGCGAGACCCTGACCGGAAGCTTCCAGGCGGCCACCACGGTCAACAACGACGTCGGCAACATCACGCTCACGTTCCAGAGCTCAACTGCCGGGACGCTGACGCTGCCCGACGGCCGTCAAATTCCGATTGCGCGCTATCCGTTCTGAAACCGAGACCCTATGGCCATTCCAGGCAGGAGGTCCTCATGAAGCTTCGAATTGTGTTGATGCTTCTGCTGTTGTCGCTGTCGCAGGCCGGCCATGCCCAGATGATGATGAGCGACAACTGCATGGGCATGGGCAGCGGCTACGGCATGGGTTATGGAATGGGCATGATGGGCATGAACTGCAACATGCTCAACGTGGCGGCGATGGACGGCGGGTCGGTCACCAGCAGCCCCGCGGGCATTGCCTGTCCGGGGAAGTGCAGCGGCGCGTACATGATGGGCAGCGTGACGTTGACCGCAGCGGCAAAACCCGGCTATGTCTTTACCGGATGGAACGGCGATTGCTCCGGCATGGGCGCCTGCACCGTCACCATGGACGACACGCGTGTGGTGACCGCGAGCTTCGCCGCGTCGTCGCCCGCCATCGTTCCGCAAACCGGCTTCTGGTACAACCCCAACGAAGGCGGCCGTGGTTATGTAATCGAGGTGCACTCGAACAACAATCTTTTCATCGGCGGCTTCATGTACGACGCCATGGGCAACGCGGTCTGGTATTCGTCGGGTCCTGGCGTGATGAGCGGCAGCAGCTATACCGGAACCTGGCAGCAATACGGCAACGGCGAAACGCTGACCGGGAGCTTCAAGACAGCGCCCACGGCCAACGCCGACGTCGGCAATATCACGCTGACGTTCCAGACTCCTACGACCGGGACGCTGACGCTGCCCGACGGCCGCCAGATACCGATCACGCGCTACCCGTTTTAGTGCGCCACGCGATTTTCGGCTCCGGATCGGCGTTCGTGTGCGCCGCCCTGGCGAGCGCAGGCTGCGATGCGGCGACGGCTGCCCCCGAGGAATTCGTCATCGATTCCGGGCACGCCTTCCCCACGTTTGAAGATCGCCATCTCGGCATCGCCACCCAGCGCGGGCGCTTCGACAAGACTACTGGTATGGTGCTGTCGAATTACGGCTGTACCCGCAAGCTGACGCTCGTGCTGCGCTGCGGGGTCGACATGTCGGCGACGTTTCGCCGCTCCGAGTTCGGCATGTCGTCAATGCTTAGCTTCGTCGCCGACGGGGTGACCATTCTGATCCAGGCCGAGGCGGTGCAAAGCGCGCGCACCGTCCGCCCTGGGAAGGGCAGCGAATGACGCCTATCCCGAGTCCGGTGTCTTTCGGGCGCAACCGAATTGTGACAGGATACACACAGAGTTTGCCGGGACCCCCGTGGGCTGGGTGTTTCGGCCCGCATACCCAGCCCTTAAACAAACTAAATGCCACAAAAAGGAGAGGAATATGAAAACCAGTCCGCGTGTCTCACCAGTACAATTTGCAGCCACTGTTGCCGTTTTGCTGTTCGCTTTCGTCTGCGGCTCGAGCTTGGCCGCCGACAGCAAAGTTACCCTGTCGGGCGCCAACGAAGTGCCACCCAACAGCTCGGCCGCAACCGGCAGCGGCAGTTTTACGATCGGAGCCGACAAATCGGTGAGCGGCAGCGTGACTGCAAAGGGCATGACGCCAACCGCAGCGCACATTCACATGGCGGCGCCGGGTGTGAACGGCCCGGTAATCGTCCCGCTGACTCAGGCCGACAACACTTTCAGCACGCCCGCCGGCGCCAAGCTTACCGACGAACAATACGCTGCCTATTTGGCCGGCAACCTGTACGTCAATGTTCACAGCAAGGCTTTTCCGGGCGGTGAAATCCGCGCGCAATTAACCAAATAAGCCATGACGGGGACCGCCCGGGCGGGCAGTCCCGACTTCTTCCTGGTCATGGCGTTGACGAGGGAGTACATCATGACTTTCCATCCTAACAATCGTCTGTTGCAACTTGCCGCGGTTATCGCCGCGCTGGGAATTGCCGGATGCGCGGCCGTCGGGCCGCCCGGCGGCACCAGGATTGCGCTGTCGGGCGACCAGGAAATCCCCCCCAATAAGTCCGGCGCGGCCGCCAATGGCGCGTTCCTGATAGGCGAGGATGGCTCGGTCAGCGGCGCAATCAAGGTTCGGGGCATGGCGGCGACCGCGGCACATATCCACGACGCGGCATTCGGCACCAACGGTCCGGTAATCGTGCCGCTGGTCAGGACCGCGGACGACATGTTCAGCGCGGCGCCTGGCGCCAGGCTGACCGCGGAGCAATACGCGGATTACAAGGCCGGCAAGCTTTACGTCAACGTGCACAGCAAGGATTTTCCCGGTGGCGAAATCCGCTCGCAACTCGCCGTTACCATGTCGGTGGCGCTTTCGGGAGATGAAGAAGTCCCGCGCAACGGCTCGTTCGCCACCGGCAAGATGATCGTTGCGGTCGCGCCGGACAATTCGGTTTACGGGCGCCTCAAGCTCGATGGAGTCAGCGCCACTGCGGTGAGCATTCATGACGGTTCGGTTGGCGAGGATGGCGGCCCCGTCATGCTCTACAACAACACGCGGGTGCCGACCACCAATACCCACGGTATCTACGTCGTCAACTACACCATGCCACGTACCGTCGGCGCTCCGATTATTCCGCTGGTGCAGGACAGTGACGGTTCCTGGGTGACGTCAGCCGGAGCCCGGCTGACCGACAAGCAATTGAACGCCTTCGACAATGGTTTGCTGTACGTGAATGTCGCAACCAACCATTATCCAAAAGGCGAGATCCGCGGGCAGCTCAGTTCGGAATATCCGCTGTCGAGCACCCCGTTTTCGCTGCAGCCAATCGGCGGCCAAGCCACCGTTCCCGGGACCAAGCTGTGACGCTATCGCCGGCGCTATTCCGGTCCCTGTTCGCGGCGCTTGCGCTCGCGGCCTGGGGCATGGCAAGCGCCGGCGAAGTCGGCAAACCCGCGCCCGACATCGTGCTTCGCGGCAGCGACGGCAAGGAGCAAAAACTCTCGAGCCTGCAGGGCAAGGTCGTATACCTGGATTTCTGGGCGTCCTGGTGCGGCCCCTGCCGCGAATCTTTTCCCTGGATGAACCAGATGCAGGAGCGCTTTGCCGGGCAGGACGTGGTGGTGCTGGCGGTCAACCTGGACGCGAAGGGCGCCGATGCCGACGCCTTTCTCGCCCGTTATCCGGCGAAGTTCCGGGTAGCATTCGACAGCGAGGGAACGAGCGCGAAACAGCTCGGCGTAAAGGCGATGCCGACTTCGTTCCTGATCGGGCGCGACGGCACCCTGATCGCGGAGCACCGCGGTTTCCGCGATTCGCAAAAGACCACGGTCGAGGGTGAAATCCAGGCGGCGTTGCAGAAGTAGCCCCGCCCAATGAATCTTCGTTAGTTCGGGAGCAACAATGGAACAGGGCCAGGCGTTTCCCTACGCCACTTTTCTGAATATCCTGCACCAGCCGCTGAGCCTGGTGGACGTACCCGCGCTGGTCGATGCCTGCACCGACCGCTGGTACAACCAAACTCTGTGCAAGGTCAACGACACGGTGGTGCGCCTTGGCGTGATGCAAGGCGAGTACCACTGGCACAAGCACGACAATGACGACGAATTCTTTTTTGTGCTGCATGGCCGCTTCATCATCGACCTCGAAGACCGCAGCGTCGAGTTGAAACCGGAGCAAGGCTTCGTCGTGCCAAAAGGCGTCGTGCATCGCACGCGCGCCCCGGAACGCGCGGTCATCCTGATGGTCGAGACCGCGGCGATCGTTCCGACCGGCGACGCCTGAATCCCGCGCTTCTTTCAGCTTTTTCTTTTGCCATACACGGAGGTCACTGTGGTCCTGCGCCCTCGTCTTGTACGCTTACTTTCCATCATGCTTATTCAGTTAGCGCTCGGGGCCTGCGCCGGGCCGCAGCCGGTCGCGGCCTGGCAGAAGGGCGATCTCGCGAAGCCGATCATGGCGTTCGATCCTGATCCGCTGGCGGCGCGCATCAGGCAACAGGTTTACTTGTCGAAAGAAGCGGCAAGCGGGGGCAATGCGGTAGGCAGCAGCGCCTGTGGCTGTAACTGATCGCAACGCGCTGATGGCGGCGGCGCTGGCGCTGCCCGGACTCGCCGCCACGCTGGCGCCGACTGTCGCGCGCGCCGACACGCCGCCGGACCAGGCGGTGCTCGCGTTCAAGCAGCTCTATTACCGCGACGATCAGCCGGGACAGCAGCGCATGAAAGTGCTGAGTCCGGCGGCGTATTGGCTGGTGCCGTTGAAAGACGTGGCGTCAGTCGAGGGCTACGTCACGCAGGAGACGATCTCCGGCGCCTCGCCCTATTACTACAACACCCTGTCGGGCGCGTCCGGACCGATCACCGAGGACCGGCGCGCGGCCGATATCAAGGCGACGCGCTATTTCGACCGCGCCGCCGCCAGCATCGGCATTGCGGGCTCGACCGAGCACGACTTCAGCTCGCAGGCGGTGCGCGGCGACGCGCGGTTCGCGACCGAGGACCAGAACACTACGCTTTCTCTGGGCGCCGGCCATATCGCCGACAAGATTACGTCTGCCGTCGATCTCCTGTTCCACGATTCGCGCGCCACCGATGCGGTGCTTGCAGGCATCACCCAGGTATGGTCGCCGGTCACCATCGCGCAGGCGACGCTTACCATGTCGTTCAGCCACGGTTACTTGAGCGATCCCTACAAGCAGTTCGACCAGCGACCGCGCGAGCGCCAGCAATACGCCCTGCTCGCGCGGGTCAATCATTATGTCGCCGCAACCGGAGGCGCGCTGCATTTCGAATACCGCTACTACCAGGACGACTGGGGAATCCGCGCGTCCAACATCGAGGCAAACTACTACCAGCCCTTTGGCGAGGGCTGGATGCTGCATCCGTCGCTGCGCTATTACACGCAGAACGCGGCGAAGTTCTACAACACGACCTATCCACCGCCGAATCTGGGAGTGGATTATTCAGCCGACCAGCGGCTCGCGGCCTTCGGCGCCGTCAGTGCGGGTCTGCAAGTCGTCAAGCAATTCCGCAACGATTTCGCGCTGGATATATCGGTGGACACTTATACCCAGCGCACCGGCTGGCGCGCATTCGGCAGCGGCAGTCCCGGGCTGGAGCAATTCCGTGCTTACTACGCGACTCTGGGGCTCAGCAAAAAGTTCTGACCTGACGGCAGTCCGCCGAAAGCCCGGGGCGGGAAGCGGCGCCGGCCGACCTCGATTGCGCCGTCGAGGCAGGATGGCCGACGATCGCAGTGATCGCGTTTAGTACTGCCGCCGCGGCGTTTCGTAGAGATTGCTCGGGAACACGAACGGCACCGTGCGCCCAACCAGGGTTTCGATCAGCATCAGTTCCTGGTCGGTATGATTGATGAACGGCGCGAGACGGATGCTGTTGCCGGGTTTTGCACCCGCCACAATATACAGGGGGCGGTTGTGGTGCGTTGCAACGACGGTCTCTCTACTTTCGCTGTCGTCGTTGGCGGCGATGTCGGTGACGCCGTAACAGGTACAGACATAGCTTTGCGCGGGGTCGGCTTCGCAATAGATCCCGGTGCCGCGGATGCCGACGGTAGCGGTCGGGGTTTCGATTCTGACCGGGTGTCCGAGAGCGTGCACCGACAGCACCTTGCCGGTGACCAGCCGCAGCAGCGACAGCAGCAGCGAATTGCCCGGCGCGGATTCTATCGTGAGCTTGCTGTCGCCGCGCAAGATCATCGCGGTGCCGCCTACCGCGAACACGATTTCACTGTTCTTGCCCGTAGCCACGGTATCGCCGCCCGCGACCAGCGTCGCGAGTGTTGCTTCTTTGCCGTTGACGGTGGCGCCGCCCGAGATGCGGTAGATCGACTGCCCCGGCGGCAATTTGGCAGGCGAGTTACCGAACACATCGGCCGCGCTCGCAGCACGACTCGATGTCGCGAGCGCCGTCAGCCACATTGTCAGTGCCTTTACCACCAGGCGCCGGCGCGGATCTTCAGTGTCATCGATGCGTCTCATACATCCTCCATTCGATTTGGCGCTTGTTATCGAGGGGCATTGTTCAGTATCCAGTTCAGAAAAAGATCGTAATTCGCGCGCGCCGGATCGCCGGCGGGTTTGCTGGTGTCGAAACCTGCCTGCAGGCCGCCGCCATGATGATTGCCGGCAGGTTTGCTCAACAACTTGCTGCCTTCCGTGTAGGCAAGATCCACTCGCCCTGCCACTTCTGCGTAAAACCACAGATCATCGGTTGCGTCGCCGACAGTGCCGTTGCCGTCGCGGTCGGTATTGGCAAAAAACACGGGCACCAGGGGAAAGTCGGGCTGGTGGCATACCGCGCAACCAGAGGGATTCGTCAGCACCGCTTTGATATCCCCGAAGCGGATTGCCGACGGCGCAATCGCGAGAGCGCCGTTGACGACGATATTGGCCGTCGCCGGCGCGCTGGTCAATACGCTGTTGCCCACCACCAGTTGCACCACGTAGGTGCCATTGGCCGCGGCGTTGAACACCGGCTGCGCCGACGCGGCATTGGTCAGCGTGACATTCGCGGCTGGCATCGCGCCATCGGGGCCGGAGAGCACCGTCCAGGAATAAGTAGAAGCGAAACGGGTGTCTGGTGCGATCAAGGTGGTCGGGCCCTGCCGCACCACCCGATCCATGAGCGCGGTGACGGGACGGCCCGGTTTCAGCACCGCGCCTGTGGCGTCGCGCGCGATGACGCCCTGGGCCGTCAGAAAGTTGGCGAGCGCATCGGGTCCGCCGGACGCCCAGAAGTTGTCGTACACCAGTTTTGCGAGCGGCATGTCGCCCGCATCGAGCACATGGCTTTTGGTACTGCCCGCATACGACAGAAACTTGGCATAACTGTCGAAATCGACGTCGCTCTGCGCCTGGCTGCCGCGCGCCTGGTGGCAGGTGCGGCAGGCGGGCACTACCACACTCTGATACAGGGCGGCTTGCCCAGCGCCGGACCAGCCAGGAGGAACGTAACTGCCCGAGAAAACGGCGTTAGGCATGCCGTCGCCGCCGTAGCCTTGTTTGATGAGGTTCGCCACAGTACCGGCCCACTCTGCGGGAACCGCGGCGCGCCGGCAAGCGTCTTCCGGAAACGCCGATGCCGACGCCAGCGGGTAACTGCACAGGACCCATTGATTCATCAGTTTCAGCGTCGCTTCCTGCTCAGCACGCGTATATCCCGCGGTTGCGGAGAAATCGAAACTGTCGACGTCGAACGCCTGCACGCGTCCCTGCACGTCGCCGCGCGCGCCGGACGCCGAATTCTGCACCAGGTTGAATAGCGGTTTGCCGGTCGCCGCGGAGGGCGGCGTTAGCGGATCGCCGCGACCGCCGTGACAGGTAATACACGGCCCCGGCATCGCCTTCGCCCCATGACCGTCAAGATCGACGGTGCCCTGACGCACGCCGGTTAGCGGGTCGAAACTGTAGAACTTCGCGAACGGCACGCCGCCCGCAGGCCCCGGGCTGAACTCGACGGCGTTGACCAGGATCAGCCAGCGCGAATCCTGCACCACTGCGGCATCGAGGTTGAGACTCGAGTAGACATACTCAGGCCCGAGCGCAACCAGGTAATTTTCGACATAGAACGCCAGCGTGCCGTCGGTATTGCGGCGCGCGGTCATGCGGCGCCCGTAACCGAGGTCGCGCACGTCGCCGAACACCGCCTGCACTTGCGTGCCGGTACCGGAGTCGAAGCTGTTGACCGCTTTCCACTTGGCGAAGGTGTCACGCGCGTTGGTGGGGTCGATTGCAGCGTAATAGGCGTCCGCGTACGCTGCGGTATTCGTCTGCAACGAACCGTCGGGCTGAAGAAGCGGGTTGGGGAACAGCAGGAAGCTATTGGGTCCGGAGGCGGCCGCAGCCGGCGGAGGCACGGAAGGATTGACGTCGCCCGTATTGCTGCCGCCGCCGCACGCCGCCAGTAACAGCGGCATGGCCACAGTCACGGCAAGGCTGGCAAGTCGACGGCGATTCACGGCGGGTTCTTCTAGAAACGCAGCAGGTAATAGAGTGAGAACTGATCGGTCACGTAGTGCAATTTGCCAGTCAGCGCCGGCGCCTGTACCGAGGTCGATTGCGCCCGCATCCAGGCCAAATCGAACGCGCCGGGCCCGAGCTGAAGGTTGTAGCCGAGCGTCGCCAGCACCGACCGCGCCTCGAAGCGGTACGCTGTCAGCCCCGCCCCGAGGAAGGCGTCGTCCGCCGCGAACACCTTCGCGACATCCAGGCTTGCCAGCGACGGGTGGCCGGAGGAAAAGGTGTCGCCGCGGCGAAATTCGGCAGTAAGGTAAATCGTGCCGGTCGCGCTCGCCACGTAGTCGAGGTTGAGCCGCAGCGACTCGTCACGCCCCGCAAACACCGAACTAACGGCGGTACGCTCGCCGTGCGCGGCGGCGGCGGACGCGGTGATACGATCGGTGATGGGCTTGCGCACGGTGACGCCGATCGCATAGCGGCCTCCGTCACGCAGGTGCGATTCATACTGCTCGCCGGTGAAACGAGCGAATAGCGAGAAAATCGGTTCGCCGAAAGCGCCGGAGCCCCGGTACTGGAGCTCCGCGATTCCGCTGCCAAAAAGCCGGCTCAATCCTGGGTAAGACTCGAATCGTTCGGCGCCGCCCGCCAGCGTGAGAAGGGCGCGCGTGTGGCCGGCGAAGGGGAAGATCCAGCCGTTGCTGGCGTCGATCTGGATCGATTGATCGGCAAGGCGGTCCTGCGAGGCACTTCCGCGCGAGACGTTTTTGTCGTAGGTATAACCGGCATCGACGCGCGGGTCGAACCATGGAGCGGCTACCACGGTCTCCGCGGGAGTCGGCTCCAGTTCTGCCCCTTGCACCGCCGTAACGGCAACCAGCGCCGTTAACGGCAGGGCAGCACGCCAGCGCGCACTGACCGGATCGCGCCGCCTTGTTACGGCACGCCCCTTCGTTAAATGTTGCCCGAAGTCGGACACGCAAAGAGTGGAAGCTTGAGAATATGTGCCTCACAATCGGAAACGGCCGGCGTATTCGATAGCGCGAATATCTGCATCAGTAGTAGCGACTGATTTATGAGCATCATGTTGATGCCTCCCCTGGCTCGAAACTGCATTGAATATATCGTAACACCTGCCGACGTGCGTTCACTCGCTTCACGAGGGAAGGCCATCGCAGCCGGCCGCCGCACTGACTGTGAAACTTAGGCGCACCAGATAGGCCACATATCGCAATCCCTGGCGTGCGTACTTAGGCTCGGCTGAATTCTCCCTGAAATAAGCTGAATCACTGCTCCCATACCAGGGCCGCCGGCGCAATTCTCTGACGGCCGAGCGCCCCGCCAAAGCGCATTGGGATACCGTTGCCAATGGCGAACCAGTTGATCGCGAGATCGGCTTGGAAACCTGCGAAACAGGCTGAGGTAGTGTCGCAGGTTGTAGCCAAACGGCCTGATTCTTTGGGCTATTTCGAGACAAAAGCGCTTAACGGCGCCGGGCTCAGCCGATTCAGACAGTCGCGGCAAGGCGTTCCCAGCCAGACCAATGCAGGCCACCGCACTCCACGCGCGACGCGGTCGAAGTGTGGGCCGCCTAACGGGTTTTACCGATTGACGGCGGCTACGCCGAATCCGGTGGCCGCGTTCCATTCAATAAGCTCCGCAGCGCATTAACCATTGTAACCGCAGCGTGTTTGACAAAGCCTGCTCCGGCGCTTAGAGTCGGGCCAGCCACACGGGAGAGCGCCGTCGTCAGGATGGCCGCCGAAGGGGTAATACCCAAAAACTCTCAGGTAAAAAGGACCGTGGGGCCGGAAGCTTGCTTCCAACTCTGGAGAGCAGCCGCGGAAAGTGCGGCCACCGAAGGGGCGCGCAGCCGGTAACAGGGCTGCAATCTCTCAGGTATCGAGGACAGAGGGGTAACGTGGACGGGAACGCCCACGTTACCCCTTTTTCATTGGTGCACGTCGATTGAGGCCGCTACGGAGAGCAAACCCATGAGTAAAATGTTGTTTAGCGAGGAACACGAATGGCTGCGTGACGCGGGCGACGGCACCGCGACTGTCGGCATCACCGACTATGCGCAGCAACAACTCGGCGACCTGGTGTTTGTCGAACTTCCGGAAGTCGGCAAGAAACTCGCCAAGGGCGACGAAGCCGCCGCGCTCGAATCGGTGAAGGCGGCGAGCGACCTCTACCTGCCGGTGTCAGGCACGGTTCTCGAAATCAACCCGGTAATCGTGGAAGATCCGGGCAAAATCAACGATGATCCGCTGGGCGAGGGCTGGTTTTTCAGGATCAAGGTGGATAACCCGGCCGAGCTTGGCGGCCTGATGGACGACGCGGCCTACGCCAAGTTCGTACAAAGCCTGGGCTAGACGCGCATGGACACCGTCGAGAAAACCGCAGAACGGCGGCCGCGCCCGGAATACAGGAGCCTGGCGCAGGACACGCCCTTCGTCAACCGCCATATCGGTCCCAACCAAGAGGACAAGGCGGCGATGCTCAAGACGCTGGGCTTCGCCTCGATGGACGAGCTCACACTCAAGATCATCCCCCCCGCCATCCTGGCGAAGCATCCGATGGCGCTCGGCGCGGGCATGAGCGAAGCCGGTGCGCTGGCGGCATTGCGCGGCATCGCCGCGCAGAACCAGGTGTTCAAGTCGTTCATCGGCATGGGCTATCACGATTGCCACACGCCGCCCGTCATCCTGCGTAACGTATTGGAGAACCCGGCCTGGTACACGGCTTACACCCCCTACCAGCCGGAGATTTCGCAGGGCCGGCTCGAGGCCCTGCTCAATTTCCAGACCATGGTCACCGACCTGACCGGAATGGAAATCGCCAACGCCTCGATGCTCGACGAAGCGACCGCAGCCGCGGAAGCCATGACGTTTTGTCATCGCCTGAGCAAAACCAAGGCCAATGTCTTCTTTGTTTCCAACGATTGCCATCCCCAGACCATCGACGTGGTGCGCACGCGCGCCGCGCCCATCGGCATAGAGGTGGTGGTGGGCGACGTCGGCGGACTCGAATTTTCGCAATGCTTCGGCGTTTTACTGCAGTACCCGGCGTCGACCGGAGAAATCCGCGATTGCGCGGAAGTTGCGGCCAGCGCGCACCAGCAAGGCGCGCTGGTGGTGGTGGCGGCCGACCTCCTCGCGTTGACGCTGCTAAAGGAACCGGGCGCGTTCGGCGCCGACGTAGTGATCGGCAACAGCCAGCGTTTCGGCGTGCCCTTTGGTTACGGCGGCCCGCACGCCGCATATTTCGCCACCCGCGACGCATTCAAGCGCAACATGCCGGGCCGGCTGGTCGGGGTGTCGATCGACAGCCGCGGCGCGCAGGCTTACCGGCTCGCGCTGCAAACCCGCGAGCAGCACATTCGCCGCGAAAAAGCGACCAGCAACATCTGCACCGCACAGGTATTGCTGGCGGTGATCGCCGCGATGTACGCCGTCTACCACGGACCGAAAGGTCTTACGGCCATTGCGCAGCGGGTGCACCGGCTCGCAAGCGCGCTGTACGACGGCCTGCTGAAGCTGGGTTGCGAAGTCGAGACGCTGGCTTTCTTCGATACCGTCACGGTTCACACCGGCGCGCGCACCGCCTCCATCCACGCCACGGCCTACGCACGCTCGATCAACCTGCGGGCGGTGGACGACACCCGCATCGGCATCGCGCTGGACGAGACCACCACGGCTGACGACGTCGAGACCCTGCTCGAAATTTTCGCCCCGCCGGATGCCAGGGCCGCGCCCTTCGCCGCGCTGGAGCCCGCAGCCCACAAGCGCATTCCGCAGGGCCTGCGAAGGACATCCGGAATCCTCAGTCACCCGGTGTTCAACCGCCATCATTCCGAAACCCAGATGCTGCGTTACCTGCGCCTGTTGTCGGACAAGGACCTGGCGCTCGACCGCAGCATGATCCCGCTCGGCTCCTGCACCATGAAGCTCAATGCCACCGCCGAAATGATCCCGGTGACCTGGCGGGAATTCGGCGGCATCCACCCGTTCGCCCCGCTCGACCAGACGCGCGGCTACCAGAAGCTGTTTACCGACCTCGAGCAGATGCTTTGCGCCTGCACCGGCTACGACGCGGTGTCGCTGCAACCCAATGCCGGTTCGCAGGGCGAATACGCCGGCCTGCTGGCAATCCAGCGCTATAACCAGAGCCGCGGCCAGGGCGAGCGCAATATCTGCCTGATCCCGAGCTCGGCACACGGAACCAATCCCGCGAGCGCGCAAATGGCCGGCATGAAGGTGGTCGTCGTCAAATGCGACGAGCAGGGCAACGTCGACATCGCGGACCTCGAAGCCCGGGCCGCAGAGCACAGCGCCGGGCTCGCCGCCATCATGATCACTTACCCGTCGACCCACGGCGTATTCGAATCGGCGATCCGCGAGATTTGCGACATCGTGCACCGGCACGGCGGGCAGGTGTATATCGACGGCGCCAACATGAACGCCCTGGTCGGCCTCGGCGCACCGGGCGAATTCGGCGGCGATGTGTCCCACCTCAATCTGCACAAGACTTTCTGCATTCCGCACGGCGGCGGCGGCCCCGGCGTGGGGCCGATCGGCGTGAAGTCCCATCTCAAACCGTTTTTGCCCGGCCATCGCATGCTGGGAAATCACGAAGGCGCGGTGTGCGCGGCGCCCTGGGGCAGCGCCGGCATCCTGCCCATCACCTGGATGTATGTCACCATGATGGGCGGCGAGGGCCTCACCGAAGCCACCCGCGTCGCCATTCTCAACGCCAACTACATCGCCCACCGGCTCGCGCCGCATTACCCGATCCTGTATTCCGGGGAAAACGGCATGGTCGCGCACGAATGCATCGTCGACCTGCGGGGACTCAAGGACCAGACCGGCATCGGCGTCGAAGACGTGGCGAAACGGCTCATCGACTATGGATTCCACGCGCCCACCATGTCGTTTCCGGTGGCGGGGACGCTGATGATCGAGCCTACCGAAAGCGAATCCAAGGAGGAGCTCGACCGTTTTTGCGCGGCAATGATCGCGATTCGCGACGAAATCCGCGCAATCGAGGCCGGTGCTGCCGACGCCAACGACAACCCGCTGAAGCATGCGCCGCACACCGCGGAAGAGATCGCTGGCGAGTGGCAGCACGCCTATTCGCGCGAGCAGGCGGTGTATCCTTCGCCGACCTCGCGGCTGCAGAAATACTGGCCACCGGTCGGGCGCGTCGACAATGTATATGGCGATCGCAACGTGGTCTGTTCCTGCCCGCCGCTTTCCGACTACGAGGCTGACGCGGCCTGACATGGCGATCAGCGTATTCGACCTGTTCAAGATCGGCATCGGGCCTTCGAGTTCGCATACCGTGGGGCCGATGCGCGCCGCCCTGCAGTTTGCCAGCGGTTTGGACGAGGCCGGCCTGCTTGCGGAAACGGCGACGGTCAAGGCCGAGCTATACGGGTCGCTGGGTGCGACCGGCAAGGGCCATGGCTCGGACAAGGCGGTGATGCTCGGACTCGAAGGCGAAACGCCGGATGGCGTCGATACCGCGACGGTGCCCGCGCGCCTCGCCAAAATTCGTGAGAAACAAAGTCTCAATTTGCTGGGCAGGCGCGAGATCGCGTTTCGCGAGAAAGAACATTTGCTGTTTTTCCGTGGCGCGCTGCCGTTCCACCCGAACGGCATGCGCTTCACCGCTTTCGACGCCGCGGGCAAGGCGATTCGCGCGAAAGTTTATTACTCGGTCGGCGGCGGCTTCGTGGTCGACGAGACAGCCGCGGGCGCCGACCGCATCGTGCCTGACGCAAGCCGGCTGCCCTATCCGTTCAATTCCGGCGACGAATTGCTGGCGCTTTGCAAGGAACATGGGCTGTCGATCAGCGATCTCATGTTGAAAAACGAACTGTGCTGGCGCACCGAAGCCGAAGTCCGCGCCGGCCTCGCGCGCATCTGGAACGTGATGCAGGATTGCGTGAAACACGGCTGCGAGCAGGAAGGCACCCTGCCAGGCGGCCTCAAAGTGAAACGCCGCGCCGCCGATCTCCACCGCAGGCTCAGCAGCTCACCGGAAACGCGCCTGATGGACCCGCTCACCATCCTGGATTGGGTCAACCTGTACGCGCTCGCGGTCAACGAGGAGAATGCCGCGGGCGGCCGCGTGGTGACGGCGCCTACCAACGGCGCGGCGGGAATCGTCCCTGCAGTGATGCATTACTACACGCGCTTCGTTCCCGGCGCCACCGAAGAAGGCGTAATACGATTCCTGCTGACCGCGGGGGCGATCGGCATCCTGTACAAGGAAAACGCCTCGATTTCGGGCGCTGAAGTCGGCTGCCAGGGCGAAGTCGGCGTTGCCTGCTCGATGGCGGCGGGCGCGTTGACGGAGGTCATGGGCGGCACGCCGGAGCAGGCGGAAAACGCCGCGGAAATCGGCATGGAGCACAATCTCGGCCTCACCTGCGATCCGGTCGGCGGCCTGGTGCAGGTGCCCTGTATCGAGCGCAACGCGATGGGCTCGGTGAAGGCCATCAACGCCGCGCGCATGGCGCTGGCGGGCGACGGCAAGCATTTCGTTTCGCTCGACCGCGTGATCAAGACCATGCGCGAAACCGGCGCCGACATGAAAACGAAATACAAGGAAACCGCGCGCGGCGGCCTTGCCGTCAACGTGATCGAATGTTGAATATGGCGGAGACCCTCGCCCGCACTCCGCTTTACGACCTGCACGTCGAGCTCGGCGCCAGGATGGTGCCCTTCGCCGGTTACGAAATGCCGGTGCAATACCCGATGGGCATTATCAAGGAGCACCTGCATACCCGCTCCGATGCCGGCCTGTTCGACGTGTCGCACATGGGACAGGCAAGGCTCACGGGAGCGGACGCCGGGCTGGCGCTGGAATCGCTGGTGCCGGTGGATGTTGCGGGCCTCGGCGTGAATCGCCAGCGCTACGCCTTGTTCACCAACGATGATGGCGGAATTCTCGACGACCTGATGGTCGCGCAGTGCGGCGATCATTTGTTCCTGGTAGTCAACGCGGCCTGCAAGCAGCAGGACTTCGCGCATGTGCGCGACAAGCTCGCGGGGCGCTGCAAGCTGGAACAGATGGCCGATCATGCCCTGCTCGCGTTGCAGGGTCCCAAAGCCCGCGATGTGCTGGCGCGATTCGCGCCGCCGGTGGCGGCCATGCCGTTCATGGAAAGCATCGAAGTCTCGCTCGCGGGCGCCGCCTGCCGGGTGTCGCGCTCGGGCTACACCGGCGAAGACGGTTTCGAGATTTCTGTGCCTTCTTCCAAGGCCATGGAACTCGCGCGAAACCTGCTGACTGAACCCGAAGTCAAACCCATCGGGCTCGGCGCGCGCGATACGTTGCGCCTGGAAGCGGGCTTGTGCCTGTACGGTCACGATATCGACACCGGCACCACGCCGGTGGAAGCGGGCCTGGCGTGGGCCTTGTCCAAGAGCCGGCGCGAAGGGGGCGAACGGCCCGGCGGCTATCCCGGCGCCGGGATAATCATGCGCCAGTTGTCGCAGGGTGCCACGCGCAAGCGCGTGGGTCTGCGGCCCAAGGAACGCATGCCGATCCGCGAAGGCACCGAGCTTACGGATACCGCCGGACGGGTGATTGGCCATGTCACCAGCGGCAGCTTCGGCCCCAGCGTCGGCGCCCCCGTGGCCATGGGTTACGTCGAGGCTGCGCGCACCGCCCCCGGCACCGAAATCCAGGCGCTGGTACGCGGCAAGCCAGTACCCGCAGTCGTGGCTAAAATGCCGTTTTCCCCTCACCGCTATTATCGCGGCTGACCATGAGCTCAACCACCGATTCCCCGACCAACTCTGTGCCGAATGGCGTTCGCGCCGGTGACAAGCTGCGCGGCGCGGAAAAAATGGCGCGCATCCCGGTCAAGGTCGAGGTCGCGGACCGCAGCAAACTTTTGCGCAAACCGGCCTGGATCCGCGCGCACTTCACCGGCACCGCCGAGGTTGCGGCGCTCAAACAGGTGCTGCGCGACAATGGACTGCACACGGTATGCGAGGAAGCGAACTGCCCCAACCTCGGCGAGTGCTTCGGCAAGGGCATCGCAACCTTCATGATCATGGGCGACATCTGCACCCGGCGCTGCCCGTTTTGCGACGTCGGCCACGGCCGCCCGAACCCACTCGACGCCGGAGAGCCCGCGGCGCTCGCCCGCACCATCGCGGGGATGGGCCTGAAATACGTGGTGATTACCTCGGTCGACCGCGACGACCTGCGCGACGGCGGCGCGGCGCACTTCGCGGCCTGTATCCGGGCCGTGCGCGAGCAGCGGCCGGGTATCGTGATCGAAGTCCTGGTTCCCGATTTTCGCGGCCGCATCGACAAGGCGATCGAAATTCTGAGCGGCGCCCCGCCCGATGTGTTTAACCACAACCTGGAAACGGTGCCGCGCCTGTACCGGCAGGCGCGGCCCGGCGCGGACTACGCGCATTCGCTCTTGTTGCTGCAACGATTCAAGGAACGCCATCCGCGGGTGCCCACCAAATCCGGGTTGATGCTGGGCCTGGGCGAAACCATCGAGGAGGTCGAAGCCACCATGCTCGACCTGCGAGCGCACCAGGTGGACATGCTGACGCTCGGACAATACCTGCAGCCCAGCATCCACCACCTCGCGGTGGCGCGCTACGTGGAACCTGCCGAATTCGACCGCCTGCACCAAGTGGGAATGGGCATGGGTTTCCGCCACGTCGCATCCGGGCCGATGGTGCGCTCGTCCTACCATGCCGACGCACAGGCTGAAACCCTGTTCGCCGCGGATTCCGCATAAAGCCGCCGCGAATTCGACGACCGAACCGATGCTGAACAACTACCTGCCCCATCTGCGAGAAACCATCGAGCGCATTCGCGCCGACGGATTCTACAAAAACGAGCGCGTGATCCGCAGTCCGCAGGCGCCGGCGCTGGAACTCATGAGCGGCGAGAACGTGCTCAATTTCTGCGCCAACAATTACCTGGGCCTCGCCGATGACCCGCGGCTGATCGCGGCGGCGACCGAGGGCCTGGTAAGACACGGCTTCGGCATGGCGTCGGTGCGCTTCATTTGCGGCACCCAGGACGTGCACAAGGAGCTCGAGACCGCGTTATCGTCGTTCCTTGGCACCGAAGACTGCATCCTGTACTCCAGCTGTTTCGACGCCAACGGCGGCTTGTTCGAGACCCTGCTCACCGAAGAGGACGCGGTGATCAGCGACGAACTCAACCATGCGAGCATCGTCGACGGCATCCGCCTGTGCAAGGCGAAGCGGCTGCGCTATCGCAATAACGACATGGCCGACCTCGAGCTCAAGCTCAAGGAAGCCGACGCCATGGGCGCGCGCTTCAAGATGGTCGCGACCGACGGCGTATTCTCGATGGACGGCATAATCGCGAATCTCAAAGCCATCTGCGATCTCGCCGAGCGTTACCAGGCGATGGTGATGGTGGACGATTCGCATGCCGTGGGCTTCATCGGCGAGAACGGGCGCGGCAGCCCCGAATCCTGCGGCGTGGCGGAGCGCGTGGATATATTGACCGGAACGCTCGGCAAGGCTTTGGGCGGTGCCTCCGGCGGCTACATCGCGGCCCGGCGCGAGATCGTCGAGCTCCTGCGCCAGCGCTCGCGACCCTACCTGTTTTCCAATTCCCTGGCGCCCGGCATCACGGCGGCATCGCTTACCGTGCTGGAACTGCTTTGCAGCGGAGAAGGCGCGGAGTTGCGCCGCCGCGTGCGCGAAAATGGCGCGCATTTCCGCCGCGAAATGAGCGCGCTCGGCTTCAACCTGGTTGCCGGCGCACACCCCATTATTCCGGTGATGCTCGGCGACGCTGCACTGGCTACGCGCATGGCGGAGGCGCTGTTGGCGGAAGGCGTCTACGTCATCGGTTTTTCCTATCCGGTGGTACCCAAGGGCAAGGCTCGCATCCGCACCCAGATGAGCGCGGCCCACACCGAAGACCAGATTGACACCGCGGTGGCCGCGTTCGCAAGCGTTGGACGAGCATTGGGCGTCATCGAAAAGAAGTAATGCAGTCAGAGGAAAACATGAAAGCATTGGCAAAACTGGAACGCGCGCCGGGCCTCACCCTGACCCGCGTGAAGAAACCCGAAGTCGGCCACAACGACGTCATGATCAAGATCAGGAAGACGGCGATCTGCGGCACCGACATCCATATCTGGAACTGGGACGAGTGGGCGCAAAAAACCATTCCGGTGCCGATGCCGGTGGGCCACGAATATGTCGGCGAAATTGTCGAGATCGGGCAGGAAGTGCGCGGCTTCGCGGTCGGCGACCGGGTCTCGGGCGAAGGCCACATTACCTGCGGCCATTGCCGCAACTGCCGCGCCGGCCGCCGCCATCTTTGCCGCAACACCGTCGGCGTCGGCGTCAACCGCGACGGCGCGTTTGCCGAGTACCTGGTGATCCCGGCGTTCAATGCCTTCAAGATTCCCGACGACATCGCCGACGACCTGGCGGCGATTTTCGATCCATTCGGCAACGCCACGCACACGGCGCTGTCGTTCAATCTGGTCGGTGAAGACGTTTTGATTACCGGCGCGGGACCGATCGGCATCATGGCGGCGGCGATTGCACGGCACGTCGGCGCGCGCCACGTGGTGATTACCGACGTCAACGATTACCGGCTGGCCCTGGCCAAGCGCATGGGCGCGACGCGCGCCCTCAACGTGTCGCGCGAAAACCTGCGCGACGCCATGAGCGACTTGCACATGACCGAGGGCTTCGACGTCGGCCTCGAGATGTCCGGCGTGCCCTCGGCTTTCTCCTCCATGCTGGAATGCATGAACCACGGCGGCAAGGTGGCGCTGCTCGGCATTCCGCCCTCACCGATGGCGATCGACTGGAACCAGGTGATTTTCAAGGGACTCGAAATCAAGGGCATCTACGGGCGCGAAATGTTCGAGACCTGGTATAAGATGGTCGCCATGCTGCAAAGCGGGCTCGACCTGAAACCCCTCATCACCCATCATTTTGCGGTTGAGGACTACCAGGCCGGCTTCGCAGCCATGCTGTCGGGACAAAGCGGCAAAGTCATCCTCGACTGGGCAGCCTGAAGCGCCCGGTCGCAGCGACAATCGAGAAACACAGTTCGACAATCCGGAAAGGGGAAAGCTGCATGCGCAAGCTTGCGATCCACACGTTTTGCCTTATTGCTCTCGGCGCCGCACCCGCCGCAACGCTCACCGCCCAGGAACAGCAGGCCGCGGCCAAACCGGCCGACACGCCGCTCACCAGTTTTCCCTACACGCCGGGTCTCGACGTGAACGCCATGGACAAGAGCGCCGACCCCTGCGTGGATTTCTACCAATACACCTGTGGCGGCTGGATCAGGAACAATCCGATTCCGTCAGACCAGGCGCGGTGGGACGTCTACCGCAAGCTCTCCTACGACAATCAGCGTTACCTGTGGGGCATCCTGGACGGATTGGCGAAGACCACCACCGGCCGCAACGCGAGGCAGCAAAAAATCGGCGACTTCTTCGGCGCCTGCATGGATGAAGCCGCGGTCGAGAAACTCGGCGCCACGCCGTTAAAACCCTATCTCGATGCCGTCGAGCAGATGCATTCGAAGCGCGAGCTGCCTGCCGTCATCGCCAAGCTCCATCTCGAAACCGGCGACGGCGGCCTGTTTTTCGGTTTTTCGTCGAATCAGGATTTTGCCGATTCCTCGAAAGTCATAGCCTTTGCGTTTGCTGGCGGCCTCGGTCTGCCGGATCGCGATC
>Ga0181537_10001019_pt1 | contig 26203 bp, 18 predicted proteins | sample PEATcosm2014_Bin_39_FD_119765 | JGI IMG/M metagenome (GOLD analysis project Ga0181537, IMG submission 119765) | Peatland microbial communities from MTU Mesocosm Facility, Houghton, MI, USA - PEATcosm2014_Bin23_10_metaG | ecosystem: Environmental > Terrestrial > Soil > Wetlands > Peat | place...
AGCTTCGATGTTGTGCCGGGGTCGGCGGTGCTGGTTGAGGAGTCGGGAGACGATGAAGCTACGCCGGCGGAGGCCACGAAGCCGGCTAATTAGCGAGTCAGCAAGTCGGCAAGTCAGCGAGTCAGCGAGTCAGCACGTCAGCGAGTCAGCACGTTAATCCGCTGCGGCGGACTTGTCAGCTTTGGGGAGCGGATGAGCAAGAGATAGCTAGTGTTTGTCTGATCTTTTGGAGAAGTTCCAGAAGGCCCAGGCGAGGAAGAACAGAGCGAATCCTACGGGAATGAGCACGAGCAAGCGGAGTAAGAGGTGGAACATCGGGTTGTTCCTGTTCCCGCCCCTGGACTTATCCGTGTTTCGGACTTATCTGCTTTCCATTGAGGGGGCGGACGCTTCACGGAGCGGGGCTGGGGTGGAAAGCACTCTTTATTGAGAAGAATTCACGGACCATAAGAGTGGAGTACGCGAGCTCTAAGGGTTTTATAAGCGGCGTGGAAAGTGCTCGATGTGTGTCGGATCACAGGCGGATGTGCGGGACGGAGAGGGGGGCGAGCCTTGACACGCCCCCGGCCACGCGTATCTTATCTATCAAGGCATTCTTTCGGAAACCGGACGGATTGAATCACAGGTGTGAACGCGTGATTTGCCGGTTCGGACGATTGAGGGAAGGCCTTGTCGAACAGGAAGCAGACGGCAGTTTGGGCTAAGGGCACGGATGCGGGCGCGGGAGAGGAAGATTCCGGCGTTCGGCAAGCGCGGCCTTCCCCCCAGAGTCTGGCCAGAGCGAGGGCCGGATCGAACGGCGGCCAGGAACATTCCCGGAGACAAATTCAAAAGGCGACTGGCTGAGGCCGGGTGTGTCTGTGCCCCGAATGAGCAAGAGTGCTCGCAGGCGGGGAAGGGCGAAGGAAGAGAGCAGGGATGGGTTTGGCGATGAGTTTGGCATTGCTGGCGGATATGCCCGCCGGAGGAGCCGCGGGCAATCTTTCGATGCTTCTGCCGCTGCTTTTGATACCGGTGCTTTACCTGGTGATGATTCGGCCGCAGCAGAAGAAGCAAAAAGAGTGGCAGGCAATGCTGGGCTCGATCAAGGCCGGCGACCGGGTGACGACGGCGGGCGGCATTCGCGGAATTATTGTCTCCATCAAGGACGATGTGCTTGTAATCCGAGTGGCTCCGGACAACGTGAAGCTGGAAGTGGCAAAGAGCGCGATTGCGTCTGTGACCACCCAGGACGCCTCTGGCGCTTGATCTTTCGATCTAGAGAAATAAGAGAAACGGGACGATGAAGAAGAATCTCAAGAACAGAGTTGCCCTGATAATTGCGGTGATGCTGATTTGCCTGTACGGCATCTTCGGTATTCCTTCAGGGGTGAGCGGCAAAGCGCTGCAGGAATCGCTGACCAAACGGATTCACCTGGGGCTGGACCTTAAAGGCGGCGCGCACCTGATTTTGCAGGTGGTGGTGTCAGAGGCGGTGAGCGCGGAGACGCAAAACACCGCACAGCGGATTCTGCAGGACCTGAAAGCGGCCAATCTGACGGTTGCCCAGGTGTATGCAGATGCAGCCAAGCCGACGGTGGTTCACGTGGAAGGGACGACACCGGCGCAGTCGAGCAGCGTGCGGTCCGCGCTGGACGCCAAGTATTCGAATGAATACGATTTGACCGGTGGCGGCGCTGAGAACTCGTTTACTTTGACCATGAAGCCGACGGTTGAGAAGGCGCTGGAGGACAAGACGGTCGAACAGGCGATCGAGAGTATTCGTGACCGCGTCGACTCTTTGGGCGTGAGTGAGCCGCTGATTCAGCAATACGGCCTGGGTGATAACCAAATCCTGGTGGAATTGCCGGGCATTGAAGACCTGGACCGGGTGAAGGAAATTATCAGTAATACGGCACGGCTGGAAATTCACGCGGTGGTTAGCGGCCCCTACAAAGACGATCAGGAAGCACTGTCCGGCCTGGGCGGCGCGGTTCCTCCCGATCAGGAACTGGCGCATGGCTCCGGCATGGTGACTGCGGGCTCTGATAGTGATGGGGTATATGTGCTGCAGCGGGTTGCGATTGTAGCGGGCAGCGACTTCCGTTCCGCCGATCCCAGCACGAATCCGAATACGGGCCAGAGAGAAGTTCAGTTCACGCTGACCAACGAGGCCGGGGACAAGTTCTGGGACTATACGAGCGCGAATGTCGGCAAGAGCATGGCTGTGGTGATGGGTGGGCGGGTTCGCGAAGTCGCCAACATCCACGAGCCGATTCGGGACAGGGGCGAGATCACGGGCAGCTTTTCGCCCGAAGAAGTGACGATCCTGTCGAAGATGCTGCGGACGGGCGCGCTTCCGGCCTCACTGAACTACCTGGAAGACCGGACTGTGGGCGCATCGTTGGGAGCGGACTCGATCCGCGCGGGCGTGACAGCGGCGGTCGTGGGCGTACTGGTGGTGATGGCGTTCATGCTTGTCTATTACCGCGGTTCGGGGATCAACGCCGACCTGGCGCTGGTTCTGAACCTGATCATTCTGCTTGGCTTTATGGGGGCCTTCTCGGCCACGCTAACTTTGCCGGGCATTGCCGGAGTGATTCTGACGATAGGCATGGGCGTAGACTCGAACGTGCTGATTTTCGAAAGAATCCGCGAAGAGATGAGAGCGGGAAAGGCTCCTTCAGCGGCTGTTGATCAGGGCTTTGCCCATGCATGGGTGACGATCATCGATACGCACGTAACAACGATCGTGTCGGCGGCCATACTGTTTGTGTTCGGCAGCGGCCCGGTGAAGGGGTTCGCGACGACGCTGACTATCGGTCTGGCAGCGAATCTGTTTACGGCGGTGTTTGTTTCACGGACGATTTTCGATTGGCATTTGAACAAGCTGAAGACCGGGGAAGCGGTCTCGATCTAAAGGCAGGGAACAGGGAACAGGGAACAGGGAATAGGGACTAGGGAATAGGGAATAGGGAACAAAGGCGGAGAGGGAGATCGCTCGGGCCTGCAAAGAAGGGAAGAGAACTAGTGGAATTGTTTCGCGGCGTGAATGTTGATTGGCTAAGGCTGAAGTGGTACTTCCTTGGCTTTTCTTTGATCTTCAGCGTGGCCGGTGTGGTCAAGATGGGTTGGAACTGGACGCACCCTGTGGGCGGAATGCGCAGTCCGGTTCCGTTGAGCGTGGATTTCCGGGGCGGCACCGAGGTGCGCGTGAAGTTTCAGCAGACGCCCGACGTGAAACAGATTCGCCAAGCCACCGAGGCGTCAGGAATTAAGGATGCGCGCATACAGCTTACTCAGGACGTGAGCACGGTCACGGGCAACGAAGTGTTGATCAGCCTGCCTGAGCAGACAAACGAGAGCTCGCTGGACGCGGGCCGGGAGCAGATCCAGGACGCGCTGAAAGCGCATTACAACAATCCGTTCGAGGTGCGGAACGTGCAGGTTGTGGGCCCTACGGTGGGCAAGCAACTGGAGAAGCAGGCACTGCTTGCGACGCTTTACTCGCTGGGTGGGATGCTGATCTATCTGTGGTTCCGGTTCCAGTTGATTTACGGCGTGGCGGCGGTGGTGGCCTGTTTCCATGACACTCTGATTACGGTCGGGGCGTTTGCACTGACGGGACAGGAGATCAGCCTGACGGTGATTGCGGCGATTCTGACGCTGATCGGTTATTCGATGAACGACACGATCGTGGTTTTCGATCGTATTCGCGAGAACCTGCGGCTGAGCCGGAGGGAGTCGCTGCCGGACGTGGTGAATCGGAGCATCAACCAGACGCTGAGCCGGACGGTGTTGACCTCGGGGCTGACGTTTCTGACGGTGCTTTCGCTCTATATCTTCGGCGGCCCGGTGCTGAAGGGATTCAGCTTTGCGCTGGTGGTTGGAATTCTTATCGGGACGTATTCTTCGATCGCGGTTGCGGCGCCGATGCTGGTGGCGTGGCAGGAATGGCGCGGGAAGAAGGGCAACGCGGCGCCGCTGCCTGCATCGAAGCGTTCCAGGTGAGAGGGGAAAGAGTTTTTCAGTGCAGTTGCACTGGTTTTGCAGCAGATTTTGCATCTGATGGGTTTGTTCTGATAGAAGTGGAACACATTGATGTGGTACCGTTTGATGCCGGGGAACATTCGCAGTTTCCCCGGTGTCTAAATAAGAGGTAATCAATACCCGATTCGAGGCTGGCCATGTTTGAAGATTCCACGTTTGAGTCCGCAGGCAGGATCAAGAGTAAAAGTCAATACTGGATGATGGTGACGTTCATTATCAACGGCTCCATTCTTGTGCTGCTAATTCTGATCCCTCTGATCTATCCGGAAGCGCTGCCCAAAGCTGCGATGCAGACGCTGCTGGTGGCGCCGCCGCCCCCGCCTCCGCCGCCTCCGCCTCCACCGCCCGAGGTAGTGCATGTGGTCCACGTGCAGTCGGAGATGATGAATAATCAGCTGGTTGCGCCTACCAGGATCCCCAAGGACATTAAGCAAGTTGCCGAGAAAGAAGCGCCACCTTCCAGCTTTGGCGTAGCCGGCATGGAAGGCCTGGGCGGGTCGGGTGGTGTGCCGGGAGCGTTTTCAGGAATGTCGACAGCGGCGCCCCAAGTGAAGGCAGCCCCCCCGAAAAAGGTAAACATATCAGGGGGCGTGGCGCAGGGCATGTTGCTTCAGAAGACGGTTCCCGTTTATCCTCCGATTGCGAAAGCAGCCCGTGTTTCCGGGACCGTGATTCTGCAGGCCACCATTTCCAAGTCGGGTACGATCGAAAATCTGCGAGTTATCAGCGGACCAGCAATGTTGCAGCAATCGGCACTGGATGCCGTGAAGTCGTGGCGCTACCGGCCGTATCTGCTGAACAACGAACCGGTCGAGGTGGAGACCACAGTCAATGTGGTGTTCAGCCTCGGCGGATGACAGACTTCCTGGCTCCTTCCCGACTTTAGGGAAGGAGCTTCTCTTTTTACTTGAATGCGCAAATTGAAAGTGCCGCATTCCTTAGCAACCGTACCGTAATCGCAATTCACAAGAAACTCCTTAGGAGGAACGATTCAGTGATTCTCGCTCAGCTCACACATTTCGCTTCGCACGCGGTCAGCAGCTTAGCCCTTTTCCAGGAAGGGGAGCAGACGGTCAGCTTCAGCCCGATGGGGCTGTGGGAACACATGGGATGGCTGGCACGCTGCGTGGCCATTCTTCTTTTCATCGAGTCGATCTGGTCTTTGGCCGTGATGATCGACCGCTACTTGTATTTCACCGCAGCCCGGAAACAGTCTCGTGAATTTGCGCCCAAGGTCGCCGGCGCTCTGAAGGACAGCAAGCTGGAGGAAGCGATCAAGATTGCCGATCGCAACAAGAAGTCGCACCTGGCCGAGGTAGTAACGGCGGGTCTTCAGGAGTTCCGTGCGTCCGCGGGTCAACCGACCGAGGAGACGATCGAGAGCTCTGGACGGGCGCTTGAGCGTGCCGAAGCCATTGTTCATGCCAAGCTGAAGAGGGGCCTAAGCGTTCTTGCAACCATCGGCGCAACCGCTCCGTTCGTTGGCTTGTTCGGCACCGTCGTGGGCATTCTGAACGCCTTCCAGCAGATCGCCACCCAGAAGACTTCTGGTATCGGCGCGGTTGCCGGCGGTATTTCAGAAGCGCTGGTGACGACGGCATTCGGACTGCTTGTGGCAATCCCCGCCGTCATGGCGTTCAACTATTTCACCGGGCGTGTCGAAGCATTCGACGTGGAGATGGACAACTCTTCAAGCGAACTGATCGACTATTTCATCAAGCAGAGCCACAAGCGCTAAGCGAAGCGGCTTTCGGCCTGAGCGGGAAATGGTGGGGCAGGAGACGGAGAATCTCCTGCCCGCCAGCTTCAAGCCCAAGCCGGGAAGATGAATGCTCAGTGCCGCGGAAAGCGGCGCGGAACAAGAATTTCTGACGTACGGAGCCCTGACAATGGGAATCGCGGTTCGTAGTGAAGGCAGTAAAATCAGCGCCAACATCAACGTCACGCCGATGGTGGACGTAATGCTGGTTCTTTTGATCATCTTCATGGTGATCACCCCGATGCTGCAGAACAAAGTCGCTGTGGACATGGCCAAGGTGGATAATCCGACCTCCATGCCGGATGCCGATAAGGAAGACGCGATCGTGGTGGCGATTACCCGGGACGGCGGAGTGTTCCTTGGTCAGGACAAGATTGCGGTAAGCGAACTTGGCAACCGGGTTCGGGACAAGTTGGCCGACAAGCCGGGGAAGACGATCTTCATTCGCGCCGACGCTCGTGCGCAGTACCGGGCGGTTGAAGACGCTATCGATGCTGTGCGCACAGCGGGGGTGGAAGATGTGGGCCTGCTGACACAGAAGAAGGAAGGCAACCTGGCGGGCGGCGAGTAGGCCTTTGCAGGATTGCGGTTTCACTTTAACGATTTTCGTGAAGCGAGGAGTTTAAAGCCATGGCAATGTCAATGGGAGGCGGAGGAGGTTACTCGTCCGAGATCAATGTCACGCCCATGATCGACGTTCTTCTTGTGCTGCTGATCATATTTATGGTCATTGTGCCGGTGACGCCCAAGGGGCTTGATGCGCTTGTGCCGCAGCCGCCCAAGAATCCGCAACAGCAACAGCAGCAGAATGACCGCACGATTGTCGTGCAGGTGCTTCATATTCCCGGCGGGCCGCCGCAATACAAGATCAACGAGACCCCCGTGAACAAGGTCGAACTGCTGCCGAAGCTGACCGAGATCTATGCGAACCGCGCCGAGCGCGTGATGTTCGTGAAGGGCGACGACGATTTGAATTTTGCGTACGTTGCCGAGGTGATCGATATTGGCCGCGCGGCGAACGTGGATCACATCGGGTTAATGACTCCGAAGATTCTGGCTGGCCAGTAGGGAGCTGAGGCGGGCACTCTTCCTGAGCGAAAAGAAAGGGGAACTTGCCATGACGATGAGCAACGGCAATACCGGGGGCATGGCCTCCGAGATCAACGTAACACCTATGATCGATGTTTTGCTGGTTCTGCTGATTATCTTCATGGTGATAGTTCCCGCGATGCCCAGGGGCGAAGCGGCACAGGCGTCTCAGCCAGCGCATCCGGGTGTAAGCGTTTCGGATGCGGTTGTGCTGGAAGTGCTCAAAGCGAGCGGTGGACAGGCAGGATTCAGAATCAATCAACAAGATGTTGCCCGTCGGGATCTGCCGGCTAAGCTTGCGGCGATCTATGCAAATCGTGCCGAGCGGGTGTTGTTTGTGAAGGGCGACGATGAAGTGAGTTTCAATCAGGTTGCAGAAGCGATTGACATTGGGCACGCCGCTGGGGTGGACCATGTCGGCCTGATGACGCCAAGAGTTTTGGCTGGCCAATAGGGAGTTGGGGCGATTGGCACCTTAGCCAATCGAGTGTTTGCAACCTTGTTCGGGGCGGTATTTCCGGGCGGCAACGGAAGTTCAATTTTCCAACCTGGTTTCGGAACCTCCCGCCCGCAACCAGTTGCAAAAGAGAATGCAGGCGAGCGCTAATTGCGTACGACCTGAAGGAGAAGGATACGAAAATGAATGGACCCGCACGAAATACGGCGCTTGCGGTGGTGTTGGCCGGCATGGTGATAACCATGAGCGGGTGCAACCGCCTGGCGGCCCGTGACCAGTTGAACAAGGGAGTGGACGCCTACAAGAGCGCCCGGTATGAAGAGGCGATTGGGCACTTTCAGAAGGCTACGCAACTGGACCCCAGCCTTCCGATGGCTAAGAGCTATTTGGCCACCGCGCTGGCCCAGAACATAGTTCCCGGTTCCGATACTCCGGATAACTTGAAGACCGCGCAGCAGGCGATCAGCATCTTTCAGGAGGTTCTGGATAAGGATCCCAAGGATGTGAACAGCCTGAAGCAGATTGCGGCGATTTACTTCAGCATCGCGAATCCAAGCAACCCCAACGAGCAGCGGATCAATCTCGAGAATGCGAAGACTTGGCAAAAGAAGGTTCTGGCCGTAGATCCGAAGGACCCAGAGGCCGCTTACACCGTCGGCGTAATCGACTGGACTGAGGCGCACCAGAACCTGCTGAAGGCCCTGGCGTCGGCGGGCGTCAACGATGACGGCGAGGGCAACCCGAAGGCTCCCAAGAAGGTAATGGAACCGGTCAAGGGGGAGAACGGGCCACTGGTGGAGGAAGCGCTGCAATATCTAACGCAGTCCGTGGCCAATCGAGCCAATTATGACGATGCCATGGTCTATCTGAACCTTGTTTACCGCAGCAAGGCGGATGTGGACTGGGGTGACGTGTCAGCCCAAAAGACGGATATGGCCAAGTCGGACGAGTGGCGAACCAAGGCAATGGGAACACGCAAGGCCAACGAAGAGAAGAAGGATAAGGGCCCTGGCGGTATCACCATGGATGCAAACGGCAACATGAAGTAACCGCCGGGTTCATCTGCGTTTATAGAACGGCCTCCGCATTGAGCGGGGGCCGTTTTTCGTGGGCGGGAAATTGAAGCCAAAGATGGACGAATCCATCCATCGTCGAGGTGAGGAGCCAGTTTTCTTGAATGGATATTGAGCGATGTCTGACGAGTTGAGCAAGCATTCAACAGGCACAGACCATGCGCGCAGGGGCTAAAGCCCATTCATATTTGAGGGCTATTTTCGGCATCCGCCGCGGCGGAAAGTCATGCCCTAAGAAGAAACTACTCTTCGCCGAGGTTGCAAATGATTGATTTCATTGAAAAGCGCATCTGTACAGATTTCGCGCCGTCCCGGGACGGAGACCTCTATTGAACTCTGTCCCAGGACTGCGTCCGCCGCGGCGGACGCAGTCCTGGGCTATTATCCTTCGGCCCCTCCGGGGCGAAATCCGCGGTATTCCGTTTCATCCATCGGGGTCGGCTTTGCCGGTGGACGACTGATACAAAGCCTATCGACTTGATAATAGCCAGACACGTCCTAAGCCAGAAACGGGGAGCTTAAAGCGGGCTACCTGGCGCCTTCTCTCAGGATCTGATCGGCCAGGTAGTTGTGCACCTTGGCGTCGTCATGGAGAACCTCAAAGTAGGCGTCCTTGAGCAACTGTGCATGACCTTCGCGGAGTCCGGTGCGGATTCTCTGCTGAACGCTGGGGTCGTTCAATTCGCGCTGGCCGGCGGCATCCTTCGAAATCAGCTTATAGATGGCGTATCCCTCGGTACGATGCGAAACGGGATCGAGGATTGGGAGAACATCGGTGAATTGGCCGGGCTTAATCTTGCCGATGGCGTCGTAGACAGCCGGCTCGGCGCGCAACTGCGACTCGAACACAAATCCCATGTCGCCCTGATTCGGAGCAGTGTCCTTGTCTTCCGAGAAATTCATGGCTAGCGCGCCAAAATCCTCACCGCTGTCGAGCTTAGTGTGCAGGGCCTGGATCTTCTTCTTTGCGTCGGCATCGCCGGAGGCCTTGTTGTTTTGAAGATTGCCAGCCTGCGAAGACGGTGTACTGGTAACAGCGATTCTGGCGATGTTGTAGCGGGGTTCAATGAGATTGAAGTCCGCCTTGTGAGCCGCATAATAACCGCTTATCTCAGAGTCCGTGATGTTGATTTTGGATTCGATCTCTTTGTTGAGGAGCTTGTTAGTGGTCAACTGACGGCGAAGGTCGCGCTTGAGATCGTCGAGAGTCTGATTGCTCGCCTTGAGTTTCTTGTCGAACTCTTCCTGCGTGAAGGGCAACTTGAATTCAGTCAATTTGGCGTTGACATCCTCGTCGGAGGCGGTGACGTTGAGCTTGGCAGCTCGCTGCTGGAGGATTTCGTCGTCGATCAAACCCTGAAGAATTTGGAGATGGAGGATTTGGGCCTGTTCCGGGGAGGGCTGCTGGGGGTTGTCTCCGACTCTGGCCTTGTAATACTTCTCAAGATCCGCCATCAGGATCTCTTTGCCGTTGACTGTGGCCACGACATCGGGAGAGGGAGCGCGATGGCAGCCTGCGACTACGGCGAGGAGGGCTCCGCTGAAAAGAATTCCTGTAACAAAACGGGCATGCACCGGAAAAACGGAATCGACTTGCAACCTGATGTCTCCTATGGGGCCGCGCCGGCCCCAACTTACAAGGATAAATCCACCGGATGGCGCGAGGACAGATTAGCGAGGGCTATCTGCCGTTTCCGCCTGACTGTGCGTTGCCAACAGACGGGGCATGTGCGGCTGGAGGCTCAACTCCCGCGGCGCGCAAGGCACGGTCAATCACCAACCATAACTGATCCTGCGGAATAGCTCCATCGATGCGTTCGCCATCAACAAAGACCGCAGGCGCAGACTCAATTCCCATGGCTTCCGCTTCCTTAGACGAAGCTTTCACCGCAGAGTCATCTTGTTTTGCGATGCAGGCGTCCAGGCCGGCGGAATCGAGTTTGCCGAGCGTACCTTCCTGGCGTGCGACGCGATCGAGAGCGGCATAGCTCTTGGAGAGGTTGCGGTCGGGGCCAGTGATCTCATCCGCGTGAGAGTGGAGGTAATCCACGTAGCTCCAATAAACGCCGCCGCTCTGGGTGGCGAGGCAGTTGGCATCTACGGCGGCATGCACGGCCCAGGGGTGCATATCCGGAGGGAGCGGGTTGTCCCTGTAGACGAAGCGGACCGTGTCTTTGTAGTGGTCGATTGTTGAGGGAAAGAGCGTGTGGTGCATCTGGGCGCAATAGGGGCACTCAAGGTCGTCGAAATTGACAATGGTGACCTTTGCGGCGGGATTGCCGCGGATGGGGCGCCCCGCGACTCCGATGGAAAAGATGGGGTCACTGGCGAGATCGAATGTTTCCAGGCGTGCGAGGGTCTTGTTGTCGGTGGAGATGATGAAGTTCACCACCTTGCTCTTGTCGCCGCGTGCGAGGGTGATGGGCAGCGAGTCATATCCATTGAACTGGCTTGGCTTGCGCACGCCGAGAGTCACGGTGTAATTCTGCGGGACACCGTATTGGGAGCGGACCATGACCTCAATATGGCGATTGAGGGTGGTGGTATCGAGGGGGCGCGGAGCGGAGGACGGGGCCGCAGTGGACTGGGCTCTGCAACCCGCGGTGATCCCCAGGGCGAGCAAAGCGGCGAATAAACGAATATGCAACAAGTTGAAACCCTCATAGAAAGGATACCCCAGCCTGGGCATTCAGGGCGCGTGGATAGGTCGCGCGAGGGGATGTTAGCAGAGATTTTTGGTTCCCGCCCTTGCGCCAGAAAAAAGGCGCAAGAACGGGGCACGGGTCGTCTGTAACGCCCGGTTTAATAGGCTGGCGGGAGGGTGGGGTCGCGGAAGACGGAGTTGGAGCGGCGAATGTCGCCCACGTTGCCGAAGTTGGCGAGAGTAAAGCTGTAGAGATACTGGGTTTCATTGCGCCCAGTGGTGCCGACCGTGCCCAATTGAAATCTCCGGTAGCCGACGGTGATGCCGCAGCAGTTCCAGTTATAGACAGCCTGTGCGCCCGCGTATTGGATCGAGTGCTGGATGAAGTCGTAGCCACCGTTTGCAGCCAGGTTAAAGCCGGGTCCGCTCTGCTTGCCGACGTACAGGAAGGGCTGGATTTGCTGGCTCTGGAGGGTGCCGGAAGCAGAAGAGGCGGTTTTCTCATCGACGGCGTTGAGCATGGCGTGGCCGAGTCCGAGGGTGGTACGTCCCCAAGTGTAACCAGCGAAGAGGTTGTCCGCATCCATTCGACCGGTTTTGGGATCGAAGTCGAGATCCCACTCGAGGCGGAGGTTGTCAATGGCCTCGAAACGGACGCGCGAGGTAATGGGCGAGAGGTTGCGCGGGCCGGTAAGGAAAGCGACGCCGGTCAAATCGAGAGTTGAATCGAAGACGTTCCGGCGGCTGGGGATCATTGCGCCGCCGAAGTATGGGTCGAGGAAGAACTTCTGGGCAATTTGCCAACTGGCCCACTCGTGGGGCGGATCAGGGCACTTGCCGGGAACCAGCGTCTCTTCGAGTTTGCAGGGTTTCGGTGCGGTGGGACGGAGGTAAAAGCGCTGGTTAAGGGCGTAGCCCACTTCGTTAGTGTTCGTGGCGATATCGGTTGTGTCGATCAAGAGAACGTTGCGGGCCTGCCCGCCGATTCCACCGACGAACCGGTAGGTCAATTCCGGCTCGATAACATGACGCAGCTCGCGATGCCAGAAAGGAAGCGCAAAATCGCGTTCGAGGGCGGGGGGCCGAATATCGACGGCGGCTTCGAGATCGGAGCGATTCAGCGCGTCGTGGCTGATGGCAGGGGTGGGGTCTCCTGTTCCATTCAGATTGGGGACCTGGCTTCCCGAATAGAAGGTGTCGCGCAGGGCGGCCTCAGGAACCACGCTCCAGCCGGCGAAGGAAATTGGGAGGGAAATATGCGGATAAACGTCGAATCTGCCAATATTTCGGGCGTGGAACCGGGGCTCAGAGCGCGAAATGTAACTGAGCGATGAAGCGAGTCCCCAATAGAGCGAGGACGCGCTGAGCGGCCGGTCGAGGACATCGTAGTGCACATTCGGCAGATGGATGATTCTTGCTTCGTCGCCTTCGGTGGCGTTGGCAAAGGTCTGGAAGCGTTCCAGCGAGACTGAGGGGATGAAGCCGTTGTGCTGGTGGGTCACCGCGACCACGCTGGCTACTTGGGAACTGACCGCCTGGGTGAAGTTGTCATCGAAGACGAGGCGGTAGACGTAGCTGGAAAGGAACTCAGCGGCACCGACGACGTAGGTTTGCGAAGATAGGTCCTTTCGTCCGAGGGCGCCGATATCGACGCCGCCCTGATTGACATACTCATAACCGACGGGTCCGGCCTGGCGATCGGCGAGCGCGGTGGATGCGATACTGGAAGCGATTGTGGTACCAACCTGCTCTTCAAAGCCGCGGTCGAGCAGGGCATTCCAGCGAATGGTCAGGTGATTGATTCCGGTGCCTTTGTAGCGGAAATCTCCGTTCGGGGCAAAGCCGCGTTTGCTGAAGTATTCCGAGCCGACGATCATGTCCATGCTGCGGTTGATGACCCAGTAATACTGTTCACCGAGCGTATAACCCCTGATGGAAGAGTAGTTGCTGGGGAAAACGGGAATGAGGAAGCCGCTTTCGCGGCCGGATTCGCCAGTTGGATGGCGCAAATAGGGAAGCCAGAAGAGCGGTATGCCTAGGAACTTAAAGATGGTGTTGGATGTGGAGGCCTTGCCGTTATCGAGGGTCATGGCGCGGGAAATCAATTGCCAGTCGGGCTTGGGCAAGCGGCAGTTGGTCATGGAGCCGTCGATGATTCTGTAGTTACCTTCGCCGTTCTGGATGAGGACCCTTCCGGAGAAATAGAGCGGGTTTGCAGTGCTGTAGACGATGGAATGCGCTCCTGTGCGGATGCCCATGGTGCCGCTGACGTTGTAAAAACGCGCGATATGTATATTGAGGACCATGTCGCCGTGATCGGCGTCGATGAGTACGTCGTCAGGACCGCCGGCCACCTGGAGATGTCCTTCGGCTTCGAGCCTGGTCGTGGAGGTATCGTAGGTGACTTTGTCAGCTCTCAGAATATAGTCGCGGTAAAAGAACTCGACTCCGCCGACGCCGGTCCAAATGTTGTTGGCCCAGGTTTGACGCCCACCCGGCTCGGTAGTTGCCTTAAAGGGGACGCTGGTTACGGCTTCGGGCTCAGGTTCGGCCACGGGGAGGATTTCCTGGCTTGGGTCGTCCGGCAGGGGTGGGGGCGGAAGTTGCGCATTGGCCGGCGTCTGCCCGCCGAGATGGAGGTGGCAGAGGGCGAGCAGCGCGATCAACAACAAGTTACAAGGACGCATCCCAGGACCAAGGGTCAGCATAGCAAAAGCGGGCGCCTACGCATGGGACGCGCACGGAGAGACCAGGGCAGCAGAGGCAGAAACCGGCCTGAGTGGCAGCAACGATCAGGAATCGGGCTGTGTATTCCTGCGATACCCCCACACGGATTTTGGCGATGGTGTTGGCAAAGGCGCGTTTACGATGGGGTCATGCGGGCCGCAGCTTCTGCGGTAGGCGAGCAAGCGGACTGCGAGAGCCAGCGCGAGAAGGGACAATTAGAGCTTTGAGCACATCCCCAGGGCAAGCTAGCCTAGCACCGTCGTGGAAAGAGGAAGTGAACCGGCGGATCGCCGCGCACAAGGGCCAAAAGAATTCGTCTGTCAGCCAGGCGCAAGTGACAAATCACACCTCATTGACTGGGACGGGAAGCCGTGCCGCTGAGGCGGCTGCGCGCGTGGCCGCGCGTTATGCCAAGGCTCCCAGCTACAGCGAAATGCTGGCTGAGGAGGCTCGCGGCGCAGTGCGCGCGGCCGAAGCTGCATCGCGAGCCGCCCTGGAGGCACAGGCAGTGGCAGAAGCCATGCTGGCGAGCCTGGAGGCAGCGTCGAACGGAGAACAGCAGTGGGCGCCTGAGGTCTTTCATCGCGAGGCGCGGGTCGAGATTCCTGAACAGGTATGTGAACAGGTCTGGGAACGCGACTGGGAGGCGAGGACTGAATCGGCTGGACCCGCAGCGAGCGAAATGGGTGAAGTTGATCCGCTCGAGATTCAGCCGTTTGGGATTCGCTGGGATGAAGATCTGCCAGTGCGTTCCTCTACGCCGGCGGAGACTCGAGCACTGCGGGGGCGAGATGCGTTCGAGAAGCCGGAAGTAAATTGGCGGGAGACGCACGCATTTGCCGCGGAGGCATTGCGTCAGGAGGGTTTGGAACCGGAGAGCATTCAGGTGGTGGAACCTGCGCCGGCGACTCATGCCAATCTGATTGAGTTTCCGCGCGAACTGGTGGCGACGCGGAAGGTTCGTCCACGGCTAGCCGAAGGGAGGTCCGCAATTGGGCCGCCGGCGGGGCAGCTCAGCATTTTCGAAGTGGACCCTACGAGTATTTCGACCGAACCGGAGGCGTTGGTTACAGTGAGCGCCGCGGCGCCGCGGGCCTGGCAGGAACCGGAGTGGTCGGGAATCGAACTGGACGCTGAACCCCCAATGGAGCGAGCGGCTCAGGCCGCAGCGGTTCAAGCCGAAGCAGCTCAGGCAGCCCCGGCATTGCAACTGGCGCCTTTTGGGCGGAGAGCGATGGCGGCAGTAGTGGATGGAGCGCTGATTACGAGCGCCTTTCTGGTGGGCGCCGTGATGGTGGTGGGGCATGTGAAGACGCTGCCCCCGATGAAAGAAGTGGAGATGGCGTCGGCTTTGGCGCTGACAGTGATTGCTATCGTGTACCATCTGCTATTTTTCACGCTGGCGGCGGGAACGCCGGGGATGAAGTACGCCCGGCTTTCGCTTTGCACGTTCGACGATCAGGAACCTACGCGGGCGCAGATGCGGAACCGGCTGGTGGCTATGCTGCTGTCAGTGCTGCCGCTGGGCCTAGGAGTGGCTTGGGCTCTATTCGACGAGGAGCATCTGAGCTGGCACGACCGGCTTTCGCGGACGTATCTGCGGAGGTGCTGATGTCAGTTCTGAGTTCTGAGTCTTAAGTTGTTAGTTAGGAACTTACCTTGAAAAAGTGAAAAAGTGAAAAAGTGAAGAAGTGAAAAAGTTAAGAAGTGAAAAAGTGAAAAGGTGAAGAAGTGAAAAGGTGAAGAAGTGAAGAAGTGAAAAGGTGAAGAAGTGAAGAAGTGAAAAAAGGCGGACGCTTTGCCGCGTGCGCTCCAGAATCTGGTCGCTGGCTGCCGACAGCCAGAAGCCCGCAAGGAACCCTCGCACGAGGTATCGGAGGAATAGAGTTACTCTTCGCGGAGCAGGACTAGCGGGTTGACGGAGAGGGCTCGTTGGGCTGGAATCCAGGTGGCGACCAGGCCCAGCAATGCCATGGACAGAACTACGCCTGCCAGGACTAGCGGGTCGCGGGGAGTGGCCGTCAGTACGATGTGGGCGAGCACCTGTGAAGCCAAGATTCCCAAGAATAACCCCGCCGCAGAACCAAATGCCAGCAGTCTCAAAGGCCGGCCGAGCGCTGCCTGCAGCACTTCCTTTCGCTGCGCACCGAGGGCGATGCGAATGCCCAACTCGCGCAGGCGTTTGCTGACGGTGTAGGCTGCCATGCCGAAGATGCCGGTGATGGAGAGCATGGCGCCCATGAGGCCCAGCACGCCGAGGGAGACCGTTGCCACATTGGGGGCAAACATGGCTACATTCAGCCCTTCTTTCCAAGTTTGGATGTTCAGTGGCAGGCCGGCATCGAGGCCGCGCAGCCTGGTCCTGATGGCCGACGCCAACTGCTGGGGATCGTGTTCAGAGCGCACCACAAGGCTGGTGGGGGCGGTGGGCGATTGCAGGAAGGAAAGAAACATGGCGGGGCGCGGGTCTTCAGTGAGTTGATAGTACTTGCCGTCTTCGACGACTCCCACAACCTGGGTGCGGGAGCCATCCTGCAATTTGAAATAGTGGCCGACGGCGTTGGCTACCGAGCCGAAGATTCTTCGCGCGAAGAACTGGTTGACGACGGCGACGCGAGGCGAGTCCTTGTCGTCCTGCCAGGAGATAGCCCTGCCGGCCAGCAACGAGGTGCCCGCGGCATGGAAGTACTCGGGAGATATCTTGAATTCCTGGGTGTTGGCGGCGGCCTTGGATGGCTTGAGATCGGTTGTCTGGTCGGTGAAAACGTCCTCAGTGGAACCGCCGCCGGCCAGAGGGACGTAGCTGACCATTCCCACGGATTGAACGCCGGGGATGGTGGTGAGCGCGTCGATCATGCGTCTTTGCATGGGAGCCAGCCGGTCACCGCTGTAACCGCCCATGGTGAGACGTGTATCGACGATCAAGGCGTTGCGCGGGTCAAAGCCGAAGTTGCTGTTCATGGAGCGTATCAGACCGCGGATGGCGACCAGCGAGGAAGTGACGAGGACGGCGCAGATGGCGATTTGCAGGACGAGCAAGACGTCTCTGAGGGTGATGCGGCGGCCGGTATTGCCGGCGATGACGCCGAGCGACCCGGCCTTGACGACCTCGTAAGGATTGGTGCGCAGGATTTGGCGGACGGGGGCTGCGCCGAAGAGAAAACCGCTGGCCAAGGCCAGGAACAGAGCGGCGAGGTAGACGTTCGCATCCGGATAGACGGGGACATGCATTGGATATTGTGGAATTGGATGCCAGACACTCAACTGGCGGAGGAGCGCAATTGAACCGAGAAGTCCGAGTGCACCGCCGACAAGCGAGATCAGGATGGCCTCGGTAAAGACTCCGCGGAGGATACGGCTGCGGCTGGAGCCGAGGGCGAGGCGCAAGGCAATTTCGCGAGAGCGGTCAGCGGCGCGGGCGGCGAAGAGGCCGCCGAGGTTGGCGCAGGCGGCGAGCAGAATGAGCCCGGCCAGCAGCATCATTCCGGTCATGAAGCCCTTCACCCCGGGGCCGAGCATGTCTCCGGCCAAGCCTGGACGCGCGAGGGAATACGTCATATAGGCATCGTCTTTGGGGTAGGTTTTTTCAAGATAGGCGCCGACGGAGTTGAGATCGGCGACGGCCTTCGCCGGAGTGACTCCCGGCTTGACGTGGCCGAGCACCATGTAGATGTCGCGCTCTCCGCGATTATTGAGGACATTGAAGCCCTGGATCTGATCCTGGTTGACCATGGGCGTCCAGAAGTCCGGAAAGAAAAATAGCAGAGTCCCGCTGAACTGTGGCGGGGCGACGCCGAGGATGGTAAAAGGATGCTTGTTGACCTGAACGACACGGCCGACGATGTTGCGGTCGTCCTGGAAATTGCTGTGCCAATAGGCGTAGCTGAGCACCAGATAGGGAGCGCTGTTGGGACCGTGCTCATCGGCGACATGAAAGAAGCGGCCTAGATAAGGCTGGATCTGCAATGCGTCGAAGTAGTTTCCGGTGACCTCATAGCACCAGGCTTCGGATGGATTATTGCCTGTGTCGAGCCCGACATTGGTCATGACATAGGCTGTGAGAGCCTCAAAGGCACGGTTGCGGTCGCGCAGGTCGAGATAATCGGGATAGGAAGTGGCCTGCTCCTTATATCCACCACGCTCGATGGTGTAGAGGGTGTCGGCATGAGGGACATTGAGCGGGCGGAGGATAAGCGCGTTGAGGACGCCGAAGACTACCGCGTTTGCGCCGATGGCGAGGGCGAGGGTCAGGACTGCGGCCATGGTGAAGCCGGGAGATTTGCGCAGGACGCGCACGGCGAAGCGCAGGTCCTGCAGGACAGAGGCAAGGAGATTGCCTCCGGCCGACTCGTGAATCTCTTCTTTGTACTTCTCTCGACTGCCGAACTCGATGCGTGCGCGGCGTTCGGCTTCGAGACGGGGCAGGCCGGAACGTTCGAGGTCGTCGGCGCGGTGCTGGATGTGGGAACGAAGCTCCTCTTCCATCTCGGCGCGGAGCGGGTCGGGGCGGAAGAGAGCGGCGATGCGGGAATGAATCTGATCGAGGAGTTTCATATTCCCTCCGGTTATTGAGGATGCGCCAAAGCACTTTCAATGAATCGAGTTAGTCTTCGCGGAGCAGGACGAGGGGATTGACGGAGAGGGCGCGCTGCGCTGGAATCCAGGTGGCGATCAGGCCGAGCATAGACATGGCCAAGACAACGCCGAACAATACCAGTGGATCGCGTGGCGTGGCCTGATACACGATGTAGGACAGGACACGGGTAGCCAGCAGTCCGAGGAGCAATCCCGCTGCTGAGCCAAGGACGAGCAGTTTTAATGGCCGCCCCAACGCCGCCTGTAACACTTCCTTACGTTTCGCGCCCAGCGCTATGCGAATTCCCAGTTCCTTGAGCCGCTTGCTCACCGAGTAGGTTGCCATGCCAAAGATGCCGGTGATCGACAGCATGCCGCCCATGATACCCAGGACGCCCAGCGAGATGGTGGCCATGCGCGGCCCAAACAGCATGACGCCCATGGGGCCTTCGCGCGGTTCAATCAGGACCGGCAGTCCCGTATCCAGCTGTCGCAAAGCGTTTCTCATCGCAGCGCCCAATAGCTGCGGATCGCGTTTTGAGCGGACCACCAGCTGTGTGGAACGGGAGGGCGATTGCAGAATAGGCAGGAACATCGCCGCCTTCGGCTCCTCGGACACGCTGCCGTACTTCCCGTCCTCCGCAATGCCCACCACCTGGATGCGCGTTCCATCCTTGATCTTGAACAAGCGGCCGAGGGCACTTGTCTCGGACCCAAAGAACTTTCGTGCAAACACGCCGTTCACCACGGCAACACGCGGTGCGTTCTTGTCATCCTGCCATGTGAAGGCTCTGCCGGCCAGTAGCGCTGTACCGGCGGCCCGGAAGTACTCCGGCGAGACGCTGTACGCCCAGGCGTTGATCACTGCGTTGGCCGGCTTGAGATCGGTGGTGTTGTCGGTAAATATATCGGAGTTTCCAGCATCGTCCCCCATAGGCAGACCATTCGCAAACCCCACTGACTCAACTCCCGGAAGGGCCGCGAGCGCTTCGACCATTCGCTTTTGCATCGCGGGCACCCGGTCCGTGCTGTAGTCGGCCATGCCCAGGTCAGTCTCGGCCAGCAGGATGTTCTGAGTATCGAATCCGAAGCCGGCATGAAGCGACCGCGCCAGCCCGCGCACCGCAACCATCGACGAGGTGACCAACACCGCGCAGATGGCGATCTGCACCACAAGCAGAACGTCGCGCAAGGTGAAGCGCCGTCCGCTTCTGCTATTGGAGCCTGCCTTGACCACTTCGTATGGGTTGGTACGCAGCACCTGCCTTACCGGGACCGCGCCAAAGAGGAGACCGCTGACCAGGGCCAGGAGCACGGCGACGGCGTAGACCGTTGCATCGGGATTTACGCCGATATGAATTGGCCACCGTGGAAAGGGCCGCCACGCGCTGAGCGCGCTAAGCAGCATGACGCTGCCCGCCAGCCCCAGACAACCTCCGGCAAGCGAGATCAGCAGGGCCTCGGTAAACAATCCACGCAGGATGCGCTTGCGGCTAGAACCCAAGGCCAGTCGCAAGGCGACCTCGCGGGAGCGGTCGGCGGCGCGGGCGGCGAAGAGGCTGCCCAGGTTGGCGCAAGCGGCGAGCAGAATGAGCCCCGCCAAAAGCATGAGCCCTGCCAGGAATGCCATCACCGGACGGCCCAAGTAATCCCCGTAAAGATTGGGCCGGGCCAGGACAAAAGTCATTTTCCGCTCATCTTTGGGGTAGGCCTTTTCGAGTTGCCCACCAATCGAGTTCAGGTCGGCAATGGCCAGTGCCGGGGTCACTCCAGGCTTGAGATGGCCCATCAGTTCAAACACCCAGTGGGCACTGCGCGTGTTCAGATCTTCCCCGCCAAAGAGCGGATGTTCCACGATCGGAATAAATATCTCCGGATTGAAAAACAGCAGCGTTCCGTTGTAGCCGCGCGGCCCCACGCCGAGGATGGTAAAGGGATGCTTGTTGAGGCGCACGACGCGGCCGACTACCCCGTGGTCGTCCTGAAAATGAGTGTGCCAATAGTCATACGTCAACACGATATACGGAGCGCTGTTGGGTCCGTGCTCATCCGCGGAGTGGAAGAAATTCCCCAGGTAGGGTTTTAGTCCCAGCGTGTCGAAGTAGTTTCCGCTGGCTTCGAGGACCCATACGCTGCTTGGATCCTTGCCGTCATCCAGTCCCAACTGAGTGGCGTTATACGCAAGCAGCGACTCGAAGGTGCGGTTGCGATCGCGCAGGTCGAGATAATCGGCATACGACTCGTACCCCGAGGCTTCATCTCCATGCTGAAGCGCATACAGGCTCTCCGCATGCGGCACATCGAGCGGACGAAGGACAAACGCATTCATCACGCTGAACACTACCGCGTTGGCGCCAATGGCGAGGGCGAGGGTCAGGACTGCGGCTATGGTGAAGCCGGGGGATTTGCGGAGGACGCGCAGGGCGAAGCGAATGTCCTGCAGGACAGATGCAAGGAGATTGCCGCCGGTTGACTGGTGAATTTCTTCTTTGTACTTCTCACGGCCGCCGAATTCGATGCGGGCGCGGCGTTCGGCTTCGAGCCGGGGCAGGCCGGAGCGCTCGAGGTCGTCGGCACGATGCTGGATGTGGGAGGACAACTCTTCATCCATTTCGGAGCGCATGTGTTCGCGATGAAAGAGGGCGGCGATATCGAGGCGGAACGAATCGAGGGTCTTCATGCTTCCTCCGGTTGGGGTGAGAGAGCGGACGCGATGGCGCCCGCGAGGCGATTCCAGCTTTCGGTTTCTTCGCGCAGGCGTTTGCGGCCGGCGGCGGTGAGTTCATAGAACTTTGCGCGGCGATTGTTGTCCGAGGTGCCCCAATCGGCCTTTAGCAGGCCCTGGCGAACGAGGCGAAAGAGACCGGGATAGAGCGCGCCCTGTTCGATGAGGAGGGCGTTGCCGGAGATCTGGCCGATGCGGAGCAGGATGCCGTAGCCGTGCAGTGGGCCGAGGGAGACGGCACGGAGGATGAGCAGATCGAGAGTGCCGGGAAGAAGTTGAGCCTGGTCCGTCATGAGTACCCCTAAGATGATTAGGAATGTACGCCGACTCTCCTAAGCTGTCAAGGGGAAAAGAAAAAGGGGGATTTCAGGGCTGAAGAGGCTGCGAAAAAAAGTCCTCGCAGCGGGTCAGAATCGAGTAGCGAGCTTTAGCAGGGGCTAAATCCCGAGTCTTATTTTGTGCAGTTTTCGGCACGGCTGAAGCCGTGCCCTGACGCTTCTCGACTCTTACGATGAATTCTTCCGAAGGCGGTGAAGCCCAACTGCCCCAGACCCGATGGGGCCTGGGGCAGTTCGTAGTTGAAGGAGCAAAGCGGGAGCAGATTCCGGATTATTGAACGATGAGCACGTTCATGCTCCAGGGGCTGAGGGTGAGGGTCAAAGGCAAGGATCCTGCGCCCAAAGTGGTGGTTGTTGGCGGGGCCCAGGTGCTGGTGCCGGCTGGGTCCGCTGGAGTTCCGGTGGGCGAGCCCGAAAGGTCGTAGATGGCCTTGTCGTAGGTAATCAGGGTTACGCCCGCGGTGGAGGATTTGCCGGAGAGCGTGATCGAAACCTGCTGCGGTGTGGTTTCGTTGTCGTTGAATAACATGAGGGCTGTACCGTTGGGGTTGGTGGCGGCGTAGGCGCGGACGTCGGTGGTATCGCCGGCGACGGTCGCGGGGAGTACATTCTGGCCGGTGATGGCCAGGTTGCTGAAGAGCTGAAAGGCCACAGCCGTGGGTGACATTGTGCCTATTGGGCCGTTGTAGTTGCAAGCCGTATTGTTGTTTCCACCCAGATCGCCAGACCCATCGGCAAAGACGTTGTATGCGCCGAAGTTCTGCCAGCCATAGAGCGAAGAGCTGCCGTTGCCGTTTTCGGGGCCGTTCTCGCCATTGCAGTTGCCGAAGCCGATCCACCAGGTGGCGCGGGAGACTCCATCGTTCATCATTTCGCCCAGCACTTGGCCCGCAAACAAGCCCTGGGTAATGGACCAGCTTTGCACTCCGGGGTTGGAGGAAACCGAGCCCATTTCGCCGACATATATAGGCGTGTTGGGCTTCCCGGCGGTAGCCAGCTCGGCTTTGAGGGTGTTGATGTTGGTGGTCAACTCCTGCGGCGCCTGCTGCACCAGGAAGGTGTCGTTCTCCTGCCCGGGGTTTTGGGGATAGTAGTGGAATTCGACGAAATCAAAGTAGCCGGCGGTGGTACCCAGGACCGTGCTGTCCCAATCGGCCACGCAGCAATTGCTTTGGGCATCCACAACCACGCCTACCAGAGTCTTCGGGCTGGCTGCCTTAATCAGGTTGTAGTAGCCGCTTGATCCGATAACCGCCGCTGCGTAAGTTGCAGGATTGTGCGGACTCGCGTGCAGGTCGGTCTCCCAGGTTCCATACTCCTCGTTGCCCACAGTCATGTGGCTGGGGGTGATGCCGTCAGCGACGGCAGCCGCTGCCCAGGCTGCCGCTTCGTTGGGATCGCCTCCACCGGTGCAGGCCTCATCCGTGCCGTAGTTGGCCGTGAGCGCCAAGTCATACTGGCCTGCCAGCGGGATGGTATTCACAAAGTTAGCAAAGGTGCTGTAGCCACCCCAGCCGCCGGTGACGGGGGATGCGGTCTGGCACTCATATTGTGTGACCAGCGTATTGCTGCCGGTTTGGTATCCCCAGTGGAAGTCGTCGGACCAGGAGCCGCCGGGCCAGCGGATGGCCTTGATGCCGGCCGCTTTGAATGCCGAAATAATCGAGCTGGCGTTGTCAGGCCAGTCGTACCATTCGGCCAGGTTCATGCCGAGGAGTTGGCTGGTGATTGCAGGGCCTGGGGTGGAAAGGTTAACTGTGACGGAACTTGCTACGGTGACGGTTGTCGTGGCCGTTACGGTGGCTCCGGCAGGAGAGGTGACGGTGAGGGTATAGGTTGTGGTCGAGGTGGGGCTGACGGTCGTGCCGGTTCCGCTGGTTACGGAGGTGTTTCCGGGCGTGATAACGCCGGTGCCGCTGGCGAAGACGCCGGTCAAGGTCGCGTTCTGCCCAGCCGTGATGGTTGCCGGATTGGAGGAGAAACTGGCGATTGTTGGGGCCGGGTCCACGGTGACCGTGACAGTTTGAGTAACAGCCGTGCCGCTTGCGGGTGTGACGGTCAGGGTGTAGATGGTGGTGGCGGCCGGGGTGACGGTGATTGCGGTCCCGCTGGTGACTGAGAGATTGCCCGGCGTAATGACGCCTGTTCCACCCGTGAAATCTGCCGTCAGACTCGAAGATTGTCCGGCGGTGATGGTTGCCGGGCTAGCCGTGAAGCTGGCGATCGACGGTGCCGCTGGATTCACGGTCACGATGACGGTTGATGTTACCGCTGACCCGCTGGAAGGCGTGACGGTGAGGGTGTAGGTGGTGGTAGCCGCCGGAGTGACCGTCACGGCGATTCCGCTGGTGGCGGACAGATTTCCAGGGGTAATGACACCGGTGCCGTTGGAGAAGACGCCGGTGAGAGTGGCGCTTTGCCCAACGGTGATGGTTGTTGGGCTGGCCACGAAGCTGGCGATGGAGGCTGGCGGAGGTGGCGTTGGAGTGCTGGAGCCGCCGCCGCAGCCGGTCAATACTGCGAGACAAAGAGAGACTGCCAGGGCCGGAGAGAGGGCTGTGACGCCTTTCGCGAGAGCTGTAAACATTTTCATGAGAGTCCTGTGTACCTTAAATTCGAGTGATTTTACGACCGATAATGATACCGCTATCGCGCCAAGATTTGTTCATTGGATTCCGTATTCCCTATCGGGGGTTGCCCGGATGGGGTGGCGGAGTGGCGCAATGACCCGGCAACCGGCCGCCATGCATGTTCTGTGCCCGAAGGCAGCGATTTAAGGCGATTGGTGGTACCTAAGCGTTAGCTGATCCCCCGGATTGGGGATTGTCCGGCCTGGGAAACGGTTCCAAACTGACGGGAAGGAAAGTTGTGCTCAAGGGCTTCTCGTTGACCATAGGTGACATCCGTTGAAAATGAGTTCTCGCAGGCATCGCGGCCTGGCCGCTCGAGCGGCCCCGATCGCGATGGCGATATTCGGGATGCTGGCTGGATACCTGCTGGGAGGCGCGATTGCGCTGTATCAGGCCGAAAACTGGCTTGACGAATATTCAGAGCTTTATGCGGGACAGCGGGACGAAGCGTCGTCGGAAGCGATGCGGATATTGGCGGAGATAAAGAAGTCTCAAGACCCGTACTGCTCAGACGCGGAGATCGCGCATTTTCGTGAATTGGTCTTCCGCGCCATCTACCTGAAGGACGCGGGACGGATCCGTGACGGCGTGATTGACTGCTCCGCAACCGCAGGTCGCCCAGGAAAGGCTCTTGGGCAATTCAGGCCGGAATTCACACAGGCGGACGGCTCGATGGCATACCGCAATCTTGCGCCGATCCGGGATGCCAATGTGAAGAGGCCAGGACTGCAATTGGGGAATGGCTACGTGGTTTTCAGCCGTCGCATTCCCGTGACATTGGGACCGATTCCCATGCGGGTTACCTTCACCATGAATCCCGCATCCGCCGGTGATACGGGAGCTGCGGCAAAAGCCAGCGCACAGGGCACGAAGCCGGAACTGATCACGAATGGGAAGTTCCGTGTAGGGGATACACTCTACGCAACCCGATGCCCGAGCGCATATTTCAAATGCGTGACATCGACCACAACCGTGAACGAAGCATTGCGGGGCGAACGAGGCACGATTGTGGCGGCGACGGCGCTGGGCGGTCTGACCGGCGGATTGCTTGGCCTGTTGACGGCATTCACATTCAGCCGCAGCCTGGACATGGAGCAGCAGCTTCGCCGGGCTATCGCGGACGACAAACTGGAGTTGGCGTATCAGCCGATTGTGAATATCGACAGTGGTCGAATTGTGGGGGCGGAGGCGCTGGCGCGCTGGACCAATGAAGACGGGGAGCCGATCGGTCCTCAGATCTTTATTCCCATAGCGGAGGCACGGGGATTCATTGGATCGATAACGAGGCTGGTGGTGCGGCGCGCTTTGCATGAATTTGGGGACATTCTGCGCGCCCGGCCGGATTTCCGGTTGAATGTAAACGTGTCCGCGGCCGATCTGGCCGATGCTAAATTTCTGCCCATGCTGGAAGAGGCGATCAAGCGGGCGTTTGTCCCGGCGAAGAGACTGGCAATCGAGATCACGGAGAGCTCGACCGCAAACCAGACGGCGGCGATGGAAACGATTCGCGAACTGCGGAGGCGAGGGCACAGCATTCAGATCGATGACTTCGGCACGGGTTATTCGAGCCTTTCGTATCTCTTATATCTTTCGGTGGATACGATCAAGGTGGACAAGGCATTTACCAAGGCAATCGGCACAGAGTCAGTGACGGTGGCCATTCTTCCGCAGATTCTGGCGATGGCCGAGTCACTGGGTGTGGGGGTGGTTGCCGAAGGGGTAGAGACCCAGCAGCAGGCGAATTATTTTTCCGGTTCGGGACGGAGGATCGAGGGGCAGGGTTGGTTTTTCGGATTGCCGGTCCCGGCGGCGGAGTTTCGCAGCCTGCTGGCCGAGCAACGGGGCAAGGCGCCGAATTTCTTAGACCCGGATTCCGCCGAGGAGATGGCTGCGGGCTCCTCATCGAGCCGGCGGGAGATTGCGTGATTAGGAAGCCAGGGCGCGGACGGCGGAGACTCCCGCACCGAGAAGGGCAGTTGCGTCGTCGGGTTCGAGAAATTCCAAGGAAAAGCTTTGCAGCGAGCTCATCTTGACCATGGACTCCAGATGGGAGCGGAGGACAGGAAGGTCAAGGAAGTGAGCGTTGTGTCCGGTGAAGTAAAAGCGGCCGGGGCCTGCGAGGTGGATGAACGAAGCGGTTGCGGCGGCCAGAGCGCG
>Ga0181537_10001020_pt1 | contig 26171 bp, 18 predicted proteins | sample PEATcosm2014_Bin_39_FD_119765 | JGI IMG/M metagenome (GOLD analysis project Ga0181537, IMG submission 119765) | Peatland microbial communities from MTU Mesocosm Facility, Houghton, MI, USA - PEATcosm2014_Bin23_10_metaG | ecosystem: Environmental > Terrestrial > Soil > Wetlands > Peat | place...
CAGGAGCGCTTTCACGCCCTCGATGGCTACGCGCTCGATTCCCAGGTCGGCGCTGTCCTCACCGGCCTCGGCTTCCGCAAAGAGGACTGGACCCGCCAGACCGACGAATTCAGCGGCGGCTGGCAAATGCGCATCGCCCTCGCCAAGCTGCTCCTGGCCAAACCCAATCTACTACTCCTTGACGAGCCCACCAACCACCTCGACCTGGAAACCCGCAACTGGCTCGAGGATTACCTCAAGAATTATCCATTCGGCTACATCCTCATCTCCCACGACCGCTATTTTCTCGACGTCACCATCGACCGGACCGTCGAAATCTGGAACAAACGCCTCACCATCTATCAGGGCAATTACACAAAGTATCTCAGTCAAAAAGACGAGCGCCGCACGCAGTTAGAATCCGCCTATCGCAACCAGCGCATCCAGATCGAGCACCTTGAAGCCTTCATCAACCGCTTCCGCGCCCAGGCCACCAAGGCCAAGCAGGTCCAGTCCCGCATCAAGGAACTCGAGAAAATCGAGCGCATCGAGATTCCCGAGGAAGAGCCCATCATCCACTTCAAATTTCCCCAGCCTCCGCCCTCGGGCCGCACGGTTGTCGAGGCGGAGAACTTATCCAAGAGTTATGGCCCCAAGCAGGTTCTAACTAACGTCAACTTCACCATCGAGCGCGGCGACCGCATCGCCCTGGTCGGCGTCAACGGCGCGGGCAAATCCACGCTCATCAAGCTCCTCACCGGCGCTGAAGCCCCCACGTCTGGTCACGTCAAGCTCGGCCACAACGTCATCAGCGAGTACTTCGCGCAAGACCAGTACAAAGTCCTCGACGGCGATGCCCGCATGCTCGACGACATCAGCCGCGCAGCCCTCAAAGTCCCTGAAGTCGAACTGCGTTCGCTCCTCGGCTGCTTCCTCTTTCGCGGCGACGATGTCTTCAAGCCCCTCGGTGTTCTATCCGGCGGCGAGCGCAACCGCTTTGCACTCGCCCGCATCCTCGTCTCGCCCTCCAATTTCCTGCTCCTCGACGAGCCCACCAACCACCTCGACATGCGCGCCAAAGACGTGCTACTCGAGGCCATCGCCGCCTTCTCTGGCACCGTAGTCTTCGTCTCCCACGACCGTTATTTCATTGACCGTCTCGCGACGCGCGTCCTCGAAGTCGAAGCCGGCACAGTCACCAGCCACGAAGGCAATTACGAAGACTACTTGCGCCGCAAAGCAGCGCTCGCTTCGGGTGCAAACGCGTCCCCGGAAAAGGTCAGCTCCAGTCATGCTTTGAAAGGGCACGACTTCAGTCGTGCTGTTACAGAACAAAACGGGGCTCGGGCTTTAGCCCCTGAGGGAAGTTCTTCGGAGCCAGCTCAAGCGCCGGCCACGTCCGGCATAACCATCGTCATCGAAGGCGGCCCGGACGACACTGCAAAGAAGCGCCGCCTCAACCCCATCAAGCAAAAGCAAATGGAAGACCGTTGCGCCTTCCTCGAAGAAGAAATCCCGCGCATCGAAGCCTCCATCGCCCACACCGAAGAGCAATTAGGCAGCTACGTCTCCGCCGCCGAAACCGCCCGCCTCACCGCTCTCGCCGAAGACCTTCGCACGCAACTCTCCACTCTAACCGCCGAGTGGGAAGAGCTTATCCTCCAACTCGGGGTCTGAGCTCGTCACCCCTCCTGAGACTGTCCTCATTCCGCATCGTGCATAATCGAAACAATATGGCACTCCTCTGGAACCCCGACAGTTGGTCGCAGCGCCTGGCAGAACTCGAAGCCCAATCCGGCGACCTGAAAGAAGCTCCCCTGCGCCGCGATGTCCGCTCCCTCGGCATCCTCCTCGGCGAAGTCCTGCGCGAGCAGGCCGGCGACGACCTCTTCGCCCACGTTGAAGCCCTGCGCCAGGGCACCATCCGCCGTCGCGACGCCGAGGCACACGGCAACCAGGAAGAAGCCGCGCGCCACGCAACTATCGCTCTCGATCTCGTCCATTCGCTTCCTGTTGAGCGCGCTATCCTCCTCACCCGCGCCTTCGCCTTCTACTTCGAACTCATTAACCTCGCTGAAACCAATCACCGCAAACGTCGCCGCATCGCCCTCCGTCTCAGCGGCGATGCTGGCCGCCAACGTGGTTCGCTCGCCGGAACCCTCTGCGAAATGCGCCGTGTCGGCATCGGCGCCACTGAAGCCCTGGACTGGCTCAAGCGCGTTCTCATCGTCCCCGTCTTCACCGCCCATCCCACTGAAGTCGCCCGCCGCTCCGTCATGTTCAAGCGCCGCCGCATCGGTGAGTTCCTTGCCGAACTCGATCGCATCCCGGTGCCCGAGGAGGATCTCGCCCGTCTCGAAGAGCTTGTCGTCGCCGAAATCACCAGCCTCTGGCAAACCGACGAAGTCCGCTCCCGACGTCCGACCGTCTACGACGAAATCAAGATGGGCCTCGACTATTACGACGTCTCCATCTTTGAAACTCTGCCCAGCCTCTACCGCGAAATTTCCGAAGCGCTGCGTGCTTCTTACGGTCTCGAAATCGAGCCTATTGATCTGCCTCAGGTGCTCATCTTCGGTTCCTGGATTGGCGGCGACCGTGACGGCAATCCCTTCGTCACCCCTGAGGTCACGCGCGACTCCATTCAACTCGCCCGCGGCCATCTGCTTCTCTACTACCAGCGCCAACTGCAGGTCATCATCGACCTGCTCACCACCAGCGCGCAGCAGCGCCCCGTCAGCTCCGCGCTCCTTCAGCGCCTTGAAGCCTATGTCGCCCAGATCCATACCCCCGAGACGCAGATCTTCGGGGAACAATACGAGTTTGAGTACTATCGCCGCTTCATCATCTGTGTGAAGGCCCGCGTTCTACGCACCATGGAGCATCCGGGTCCCGCCAACCCAGCGCTCCCTGTCATGCCCTACACGCTCTCTCAGGGAGAAGGGAGCCTCGCTCAGGTTCTGCCTGCTTATTGTTCCGTCGAAGAACTCCTTTCCGACCTCGAATTGCTCCGCGCCTCACTCGCTGAAAACCGCGGCCTCCGCATCGCCCGCACCTTAGTCGACCCGCTCATTCTTCAGGTCCGCACATTCGGCCTTCACCTGCACACACTCGACATCCGCCAGCACGCGCGCGTCCTCGCCACAGCCTTGCAGGAGGCCATCGCCGACACCTTCGCTCCCTCGCTCCCCGGCGGCCTCTCCGGCCAAACTTCCAGCGTGCTTGAAACCTTCCGCGTTGTCGCTGAAATCAAGAATGGTTGCTCGCCCGAGGCCATTCGCCAGTACGTCATAAGCGGTGCTTCAACAGTTGAAGACGTGTTGGCCGTTGTTCGTCTCGCCCGTCTCGGCGGCGTCAAGGTCGAGGGCTCCGGCCGCGACCCCGGCCTCATGCCTGTTCCACTCTTTGAATCCATCGACGACCTCCGCAACGCTCCCGCCGTTTGCCGCGAACTCTGGAGCCGTCCCGATTACCGCAGGCTCATTGCCACATGGGATAACTGGCAGGAAGTCATGCTCGGCTATTCCGACTCCAACAAAGACGGTGGCATGTTGACCAGTACCTGGGAGATCTTCCGCGCCCATCGCGACCTGCATGTTGTCGCACGCGAAGCCGGCGTCAAGTTGCGTCTCTTCCATGGCCGCGGCGGCACCGTTGGCCGCGGCGGCGGTCCCACCCATCGCGCCATCTTCGCGCAGCCCATGAATTCTTTCGATGGCCAGTTACGTATCACCGAGCAGGGTGAAGTCCTCAACTTCAAATATGCCGACGAAGTGCTGGCGGAACGCAACCTTGAACTCATGATTGCCGCCTCGCTCGACGCGCTCGCCCGTCCCAACGCCCGCGATCCCGAGGGCCATTTCACCGGCATCCTCAAGCCGGAGTGGGAAGCAGCCCTCAACGAACTTTCCGATCTCTCGTACGGCTACTATCGCAGTCACATTCTCGAGGACCCCGGCGTCCTCACCTACTTCGAGCAATCAACTCCAGTGGGTGAATTGGAAAACGCCAAAATCGGCTCGCGTCCCTCGCGCCGCAGCGCTTCCCCCAAACTCACCGATCTGCGCGCCATTCCCTGGGTCTTCGGCTGGACCCAATCGCGTCTGCTTGTTCCCGCATGGTTCGGTGTCGGCTTTGCTTTTGAGGAATTTCTCGCCCGGCCCAGTTCTCTCGGCCTTTTGCAAACCATGGCCCATGAGTTCCCGCTCTTCATTGACCTGTTGCGCAACGTGGAAATGGCCCTGGGCAAAGTCGACCTCGCCACCGCTGGGCTTTATTCCACTCTGGTTGAGGATTTAGATCTCCGCGAGCGCATCTACGACCTGTTTGAAGCCGAATTCCATCGCACCGTCCGCGCCGTTCTGGCAATCACAAGTCAGACAGAACTGCTTCAGACGAATCAGGTCCTCGGCCGTTCCATCAAGCTCCGCAATCCCTACGTCGACCCCATGCACCTAATCCAAGTCGACCTGCTCCGCCGCAAGCGCGCCGGCGAAGACACCCCCGAACTCAACCGCGCCATAGCCGCCACCATCAGCGGCATCTCCGCCGGTCTCCGCAACACCGGGTGATGCGGTCGGTGCCTTGCTCAATTATTGCTACGCGAGCGGCCGTCCGATCTCCCAGTGGTGCCCATAAGGATCAACCACGCGCCCCAGCCGCCAGCCATGTTCGTCGTGCACCCGGTATATCTGGGACGCGCCGGCCTGGATGGCTCGATTGAAGACGGCGTCTGGATCGGCCACCGTAAAAATGATCCGCACCGTCGATCCAGCCAGTGCCTTGGGGCTGAAGTTGAAGTGCTGCGCCGACTCACCGCCGACCCAGAACTCAGCGCCGTTGATCGAAAGCCGGGCGATGTCGCCGGAGCCACCCCCATCAAGGCGAAAAACCTCCACGGCCTCAAATGCCTTCTTGTAAAACTCAATCGCTTCTGCGCTGTGATGTACCGTCAGCCACGGAGCGATTGAGCTTTGCAAGGGAACCGCCGCTGCATCTGCGTCCATTCATCCTCCTTCTCGGCCATCCCTAGTGCGCCGTCAAATGCACCGCAAGATGCAGTCCCACCACCAGAGCCATCGTCAAAATCCCCGCCGCAACCGGCCCTCTTTTTCGCCACAGCACCACCGCGGCAACAATGAAGATAACCTCCGGAATCACGATCACCGTCCATCCGAGACGATACAAGCCGAGTCCTGGGAACAGATATAGCCGCAACATTGCAAATGCGCACCCAATCAGTGCCAACGCGGAAAATATCCCCAACCCCACTCCCAACGCTTTCTTACCTGTGCTATTCATCCCGACATCCTCCTTTGTTCTTCCTTTGAACCATCCCCGCCACACGCCCGCCGCATGGCGCAAAATCACCGTCGCGCTGCCCAGCGCCCAGAACAACGCCTCCCAGTCGCCTTCGATAAAATCCAGCTCCCTCAGCATCGCGGTGGCCCACTCGGTGCTCTCACCCGGCGCCAGCCGAATCACGGCTCGCAGCAACCGCTCCGCCAATCCGCGCGGCGCTCCCATCAGCCCTCCACCAGTCCCAGCGCCACCTGGTCCAATCCGCCACGTGCGCGGCTCGTCATGTTCGCCCGCGCAAACCGCAATCCCTCCGGCGTAAACCGGTACATATGTCGCGGAGGCCTGCCCGCCTCCATTGTCTCCCACTGCGTCTCCAGCAGTTTTCGCTCCGCCATCCGAATCAGAATCGGGTACAGCGTCCCCGATTTCAATCCGGTCACCCGGCTCAGGTCGTACCCATACATCCACCCCTCGGGCTGCTCAAGAAAGGCATCCAGCACCAGCACCGTTTGCGGAGACAATCGCAGCTTCATGCCTCAAACTCTACATATGTAGACTTTGCTTGTCAACGATCAACTCTATCCGCATCTCTGCCTCGCGTCTCCATTCCTTTCCGCCTACCCCTTGCCATAATCCGTACCACGGGACTACGCTATCTGTATGCGTCGATGTCGCTAACACCGCCCTGGTGCCAGCCGCGAAGCAAACGTGTGTCCCGCTGACGCGCGTTTTCCCGCCTTTCAGCTTTACCATCACCCAGAGATTCTTAAGAGAAAGACCCCGGATATAACTCCGGAATGAGGAGAACACAATGGCGCGCATTGCCGCGGATGTAACTGAAATCATCGGACGCACCCCGCTGGTGCGGTTGAATCGCGTCGCTGCCGGCCTGCCCGGCACCGTCGTAGCCAAGCTGGAAAGCCAGAACCCCCTTGCAAGCGTCAAGGACCGCATCGGCTTCGCGCTCATTGATGCCGCCGAAAAGGCCGGCAAAATCACTCCCGGCGAAACCATACTCATCGAGCCCACCAGCGGCAACACCGGCATCGCCCTCGCCTTCGTCGCCGCCGCCAAGGGCTACAAGCTTATCCTCACCATGCCGGAAACCATGAGCCAGGAGCGCCGCGCCGTCCTTCTCGCGTTTGGCGCGGAAATCGTGCTCACTCCCGGCCCCAACGGCATGAAAGGCGCGGTCGCCAAGGCTGAGGAGATCCTCGCCAAAACCCCCAACGGCTACATCCTCCAGCAGTTCAACAACCCCGCCAACCCGGCCATTCACTACGCCACCACCGGCCCGGAAATCTGGGACGACACGGACGGCCAAGTCGACATCCTCATCTCCGGCGTCGGCACCGGTGGCACCATCACCGGCGTTTCCCGCTACATCAAGGAGCGCAAGCCCGGCTTCAAGGCCATCGCCGTCGAACCAACCGATAGCCCCGTCCTTTCCGGCGGCAAGCCCGGCCCGCACAAGATTCAGGGCATCGGCGCAGGCTTCGTTCCCGGCGTTCTCGATGTCAGCCTCATCGTCGAAATCATACAGGTCACAAACGACGAATCCATCGCCGCCGCCCGCCAACTCCCCCTCGAAGAAGGCCTCTTTGTCGGCATCTCTTCCGGAGCGGCTCTGTCGGCAGCGCTCAAAGTAGCCGCCCGCCCTGATAGCGCCGGCAAGCTCATCGTTGTCGTTCTTCCTGACTTCGGCGAGCGCTATCTCTCCAGCGTCCTCTTCGAGCCTCTGCGGCAAAAGGCGCTGGCGCTTCCCACCGAACCTATCGCGGTTGTGGCAACGGTCTAAGCGGCGCGCCGGCTGGCGGAACAGTGCACGTTCCGCCAGCCGGTCGCACTTCTGATTCAAGCAAGCCATGCCATTTTTCGCCCGCATCCGCGAAGACGTCCGCTCCATCATCGAGCGCGACCCCGCAGCCCGCTCCTGGCTCGAGGTCATTCTCTGCTATCCCGGCCTTTGGGCCGTGTGGTTCCATCGCGTCTCCCATGCTCTTTGGCGCGCCCATCTCCCGCTGCCCGCGCGCATCGTCTCCCAGATCGCTCGCTTTTTCACTGGTGTCGACATCCATCCCGGCGCGCTCCTCGGCCGGAGGCTCTTCATAGACCATGCAACAGGAGTTGTGATCGGCGAAACCGCCATCGTCGGCAGCGACGTCACCATCTACCAGGGCGTCACCCTCGGTGGAACCGGCAAGGAACACGGCAAGCGCCACCCCACCGTCTGTGACGGCGTCTTCATCGGCAACAACGCCAACGTCCTCGGCAACATCACCGTCGGCGAAAACTCGCGCGTCGGCGCCGGCTCCGTTGTCCTTTCCGACGTTCCGCCCAACTCCACCGTCGTCGGAGTCCCTGCCCACATCGTCTACCGCAACGGCCAGCGCGTTCTAATCACCGACCCGCACGACATCAAAGACCCGCTCTCTGACGCTCTTATCGCGCTCTCCGCCCGCGTCCAAGACCTGGAAACCCGCCTCTGCCTGGATGGTGCAACAACGCCGCCACGGGCGCCGGAGCCCTTCGCCGCCGAAGCCGCAGAGCGCGAAGCCTACCGCGAACAACTCGAGCGCCTACGCGAATACGTCTCCATGGGCGAAGGCATTTAGCCTCAAGCGAATCTCAAGAACAGTAATGATTGGAACCTCCGGATGTTCGCCGGCGTAAGAGCTTCTGTTGGGGCGTTCCAATCCCGTCCCTCCGCGCTCCGATTGAGGCTTGGCAATTGAAACCGCATCCGGCTTTGACAGTCCTCATTCTGCTTCCCCCATGGCTCCCGGCTGTGTCCGGGCTTGCGCAGAACACTGTCCGCGCGCAGAACTCTGAACAGCCAACTCTCCGCATCTCTTCCGGCCTCGTCTTGCTCGATGTAGAGGCCCTTGACAGAACCGATAGCCGCCCTGTCAGCACTTTGACACGCGATGATTTCCGGGTCTTCGACAACGGTCATTCGGTCGCGATCAAGACTTTTGACTCCGGTGTCGCCGCGCGGCCTCTCGCTCTCTGGTTCGTGGTCCAATGCAATATGCGTGGCTGGGAGACGCGCGGGTCCGGCCTGTTCTCCGGGCAGATCCAGCGGTTTCAGCCAGCCCTCGAACACCTCGATAAGCGGGATCGCGTTGCGGTCGCTCACTGGTGCGACGATGGCGCGGCGAACGTCGATCTTCCGCCAACCGGCAACATCGCTCAGGTCATTCCCACGCTTGAGCAAGCGCTTGTGCCCAGGCCCGACACACCCTCCCATGACCGATCCGGCGAACTTGCCCTCGAAAAGGCTCTGCAGCTTATCGTGGACACTACGCGGTCCATGCCATCCGAGCACGTTCCTGTGATCGTGTTCCTCTATGGCGATTACAGCGCCATGCCGAAATCCGAAGCCAACCAATTCATTGGTGAACTCCTGGCAACCTCGGCGATTGCTTTTGGTCTCAAAGATCGCCGGTCTCCACGCTACTTTGCTTTCGGGCTATCGGGTGAGCAAGGTTCCGTGGCCGACTACATCGCAGCACAAACCGGGGGTGAGTATTTTTGGGCGACTCCCGAGACCTACGCCTCGGAACTGAAAACGATTCTTGAGCAACTTCACGCCCGCTACGAGCTTGGATTCAAACCTGCCGCCTTGGACGGCAAGCGTCACAAGCTCCTGTTGAAGCTTGCCGTCCACGCCGGCAATCGCGGCGGCGGCGTACGCCTCAGGTACCGCGCAGCCTATATCCCTCTCCCAACCACGGTCGAATGATGCCTCAGGTGCAGCTGTGGCCAAGCTATCGTCGTGTACGCTCAACGCTGATCGTGGGCGCATGCCGCTGATGCAAATCACTGCGCCTCCAGTGCTAAAGTAGTCTGTTCCCACTCTCGCGCCGGGGTCTCGCGTCTTGCCGGTTTTTCGCTCGCTCCTTATCGCCCTTCTCGCGTTACCCCTCGCCGTCCACGCCACACCCCGCGTCCAGGCCGTCCCCGTTCCGCCGGAAATGCTCTCCAGCGCCTTCACCGTTACCGTAAACGGCCAGCCCGTCGACGCAGCCCACGCCGCCGCCAGTTATGAATGGGTCTCCTTCGACATCACCGGCCCCGTCGACATCGCCATCACCGCCGCCGAACCCGGCTTCTGGGACCGCGGTGTCGATATCCAGCCCTGGCGCCTCGGCATCCGCCCCGTCCGTGACGGTCAAACCATTCGTTTTCATCTTGCTGCCCCAGCCAAGCTCTCCATTTCGCGCCCCCGCGACTTCCTCAACCACGCCTCCATGCTCTTTCTCTTCGCCGGCACGCCGCCCCCGCCGCCGCCCGCGGGTCCGCACGTCACCATTATTCCCGCCGGCATCCATCGCCAGAGCCTCAACCCCAAATCGGGAGACACCATCTACCTCGCTCCAGGAGCGTTCGTCTTTGGCAGCCTCAACCTCTTCAACGTCGGCGGCGTCCGCATCCTAGGCCGCGGGACCATCGTTTACGAAGGCTCCCAGGACCCCAACACCGACGAGGGCTGGATGCAAAAGCCCGATTGGCATTGCATTGGCTCCATTGAAGCCCGCAACGTCCAGATCGACGGCCTCACCTGCATCGTCCGCGCCCGCACATGGTCCATCCAACTGAAGGATTCCACTGACTTCACCTTCGACGACCTGCGCGTCATCGGCGGCAATCCCGGCAACGCAAATCAGGACGGTATGGACTTTCTCGGCGGCGGAGGCGCCATCGTCCGTGACGCATTCATCCGCGCCTCCGACGACGATTTCGCCGTCATGGGCAACTGGGATGGCTACACCGACGAGGAAATGCTCCGCCCCGGCCACGACGTTCACAACATCCTCATCGAGCACAGCGAACTCTCCACCAGCATCTCCAACATCGTTCGCGTCCTCTGGCCCCGCAAGATCTTCAACTCCAGCAACTTCACCCTCCGCGACTCCGACATCCTCCATGCCGGCATCGGCGCATGCGTCCAAACCTTCGGCCTGCTCGGCATGTGGGGTGCAAACGGCGCAAAAGGCGATCACTCCAACTACACCTTTGAGAATCTCCTTCTCGACGATTGGTATTCCCTCGTCCAGATCGAGCAGGAACAGCCCGCCCTCCACGGTTTCACCTTTCGCAACATCTGGGCGCTCGACCAGCCTCCGCTCGCCGAGTCAACCCTCACCGGCAACGTCTCCGGCGTTGTTTTCGACAACGTGAAATACGGCCAGTCCGTCGCATCGTCAAACGCCAATCTGCCCCTCATCGTCTCCGGTGCGGCGCAGCCGCCTCAGTTCGCGCCCGCCCATGACCCTACTGCCCGGTTCACCGTCGATCCACCATTTTTCGCGCCCGGCCAGAAAGTCACCTTCACCGCCGATTCCTCGCCTGCGGCCCATTACATCTGGCTCTTTGGCGACGGCACTCAGGCCACCGGCCGCATCGCCACCCACAAATTCCGTGATGCCGACGGAACCGAGCTCGACGGCGCAGCCACTGGTGCGGGCCGCTTTCGCGTTCTTCTCCACGTTGTAAACATGGCCGGCAACCAGGACTGGGCCGCGCAGGGTCTCGTCGCCATAGCCAAATGGCACGACGACGGTGCCTCCACAATCCCTGCCGTTCCCGGCCTCACCTGGCAAATCTATCCCGGAGACTGGACAGAACTGCCCGATCTCGCCACGCAGCACCCCGTTTTTAATGGTGAATCGCCAAATATCCAGGCGGATGCCCACGGATACACCCGTTATGTCGCGGTCTGGGACGGCCTCATCGACATCCCTGCCGATGGCGGCTACACTTTTCATCTTCTGGATCGCGACGGCGCACGCCTCGTCATCGATGGCGTCCAGATAGCCAAAACCGGCCCGCCCTTCGCGCAGGTCTGCGGAGCGCCCGGCAACGCCATGCGTTACGATCGCGGTTCGCTCGGCCTCCGCGCCGGCAAGCATACCCTGCATCTGGAGGGTCTACACTCCGTCAGCGATGGTGCGCCCCGCCTTCTATGGGAAGGCCCGAGCCTGCCCCTGACGGACGTGCCCCCAGCCGCCTACAGCCACCCGCGCCAGGATTCCGTGATGCGATAGGGGAAGTTCGGCCTAAATCACGTTCGCGATCCATCGAATTCGCCGCATCGCAGCAACGGACAACCAACTCAACGCCACTGCTCCAGCAAACACCATCAGTCCCTTTGCCGCCCCCGGCAAAAGCAGCTTCAACAGCGCATATTGCAGCCAGATCGCGAAAACATAGTGCACGAGGTAAATGCCATACGCATTGTCGCTGAGACTGTCCCAAAGGCGGCGCGCAACCGCACCTCTACCAAAATCGAAGCGCAGAAAGATGGCGATCAGGAAGAAGCTGGACGCGGCGCAGGAGAGCGCGAACCCGATCTCCGCCGCCAGATACTGTCCGCTTAGAAAGACCGCGATCTCGCCGACATAAACAACCAGCATAACGACGCCCCATAGCAGCCAGCGCCGCGCCAGCCGGCCCCTCGGGGCAAGCAGCCCGTCGCTGGTGCTCACCGCTCCCACGCAAACCCCTGTCAGGAAGTACAGCATGTAGTGAAACAACCGGCTTGTCTGGAAGGCAAACGGCCCAAAACTCGACCACCCATCCGCACCGTAGGCATGAACCATGGCGACATAGAGAGCGGCCGAAAGCGTGACCAGCGGGAAGTAGAAGAGCACCGGACGCTCGCCTGCCTTGCTCCAGAATCGCGCAACGGTTTCGACGGCACGCGGAACCACCAGGAACAGGACTGCGGCCACGCAGTCGAAGGCCAGCAACAACCAGATGAACCATGCCGGTCCGCCAGGCCAGTTCTTCAGGGAGATCCACGTCCTGGCAAATGCCGGCAGACTCGGATCGGCGCCTGTAAGCCGATACGTGGCGTAATATGCCAGCGGCGCCAGCACCGCGATGCTAACAGCAAAGGGCAGCCCGAGCCGCAGAAGGCGATGCTTCAGGAACGCCGGCGCGGCCCTGCGCTTCAGGCTCGGCCACACAAACAGCCCCGAAAGAAAGAACATCAGCGACATGAAAAATATGTCGTTCAAGCCGACCAGCAAGCTGAACCCCGCCCAGCGCGCCGGATCGACGACGGGAAAGGCTTGCCACCACGGTGGCTGCGCCGTCAGATCGTGCGGTATCGGAGGCGCAAAAGGGTGATAGGCAAGCACCGAGTGATGCGCCACCACAAGCAGGGTCACAAAGGCCCGCAGATACGATAACGATGCATTCCTTGCAGCCGTGTTTTCAGGCATAGCTTTCCTCTGGTCTCCCGCAAGGGCGTTGATTGGCCGCTATTGAGCACGGAAGCCGCACACCGTTCGAACTACCGGTCGCCAACTCACCGCACAAAGGCTCAGAGCAACGGATTAAATGAAGTCCTTCTTCCGCGACTGAATGAAGAACGCGATCCCCAGCAGCAGCAAGATCAAAGCAAACTCGATAGCCAGCAGGATCGTCGCCGTAGGGTTCCAATAGATCGCAGTCCCAAACATTCCATCTTTTATGCCGGGAATCTGAGCCACCAGATAACCCACGACATTGAGGGCCACGTTGCCCGTAACCATGGCGGAGATCGCCCAGCCCTTGGACTCGGTAACCAGTGCAACCGCAATCATCAGGCAAGTGCTGACAAGGATCTCGACAGCCATGATGATGGTGAAGGCAAAAAAGCCATGGATAACTGGCGTGGCGACAATCAGGGCCAGGCTTCCTGCGACCAGTGCCAGCCAGAAAGGGACGAAGATCAGCAGATTACCCAGAATCTTGGAAGTCGTGTACTCAAGGTAGGAGATGGGCAGGCTCATCGCAAACGCAAGCGTCTGATTCTCCCGTTCTCCAAGCGTGTTCCCCAGCACCGTCATCGCGCTGAGCATCACCATGACGGTGACCAGCAGGATGAGCCCGATGGTGAAACCGGCTTGCCCACCGAAGACAACAATGCCCAGCGACAATGCACCGCCAGCCAGCGAGAGCAGAATTGCCTGCCGCTGAAAATACCAGTCCTTGAAAATCAGACTCTTGACCATTGAGTAGTTCATGCTGTGAGCCGCTCCCTTCTGCTGTGTACGTTGGCAACAAAAATCTCTTCCAGGGTCATCGTGTCCACCGCCTGCACGGTGGCGCCCAGATCGTTGCAGGCCGATACCATGGCCGGTTCAAAACGATTGGTGGTGAGCACCGGCAGCCGGCCGCTCCCGCCGACTTCAACAACGCCAGGCAGGCGCGGAACCACGCCGTCCGGTGGTAGTACCAGCCGCAACCGGCGCCAGCGATCCAGAAACACCTCTTTGTCATCCGAATCGATAATCCGGCCCCGGTCGATAAATGTGATCTGGTCGGAAATCTGCTCTACATCCAATGTGTTGTGCGAAGAGAACAGGATCGTACGGTCCTCATCGGCCAGCACAGCCATCAACTCACTCAGCACTTCCATGCGGGCCACCGGGTCAAGCCCTGTGGTTGGCTCATCCAGAACCAGAAGCCGCGGACGTCGTGCCAGCGCCAACAGCAGCGCTGATTTCACACGCTGCCCATGGGAGAGCCCCTTGATCTTCTGCTGCGGCTTCAGATCGAAGCGACGCGCCAGTTCCTCTGCGTAGGTTTGGTCCCAGCGCGGGTAGATTGGCCGCATGAAGTCCATGTGCCACTTAAGCGTCGCCGCCCCGTAGAGCCGCATGTCTTCCGACACAAAGCCGATATCCAGCTTTGCCGCCGCCTGGTCACCCGGCATCGAATGTCCAAGCACGCGCACTGTGCCCGTGTCCTGGTGAACCAGTCCCATCAGGATGCGGATGGTTGTCGACTTCCCAGCCCCGTTTGCCCCGATGAAGCCCATGATGCTGCCCGTGGGAAGTTCAAGGTGGATATTCTCAAGGGAAAAGTGGGTGTATCTCTTGCTCACTCCCTCGAATTGAACCGAAAAGTCACTCATACAATCTCCTTCGTAAACCCAGCTTCGTTCAGCCGCGCCTCGTTGAGCCGGTTTGCAGCTTCCTTTGTGCGGCGGGCAATTTCGTCGCTGCTCAAGCCAAGCAAGTCGCCGAGCCGCACCACCTCGTCCAGGCGTTCCGATAACTCCGCGTGATAAACATGTGGACTCAGTCCTGGATTAGGGGCAATGATCGATCCCTTGCCTTGTTGGGTCAGGATCACTCCCTCGCGCTCCAGTTCCAGGTACGCGCGTTTGATGGTAATCACGCTCACGCGCAAATCCATCGCAAGCTGGCGAATGGAAGGAATCTCATCCCCTGGCGCCCATTCCCCCACGGCCACCCTCTGCTTCACCTGTTCCATGATCTGCAGGTACATCGGCCGGCCATCGGATTGCGAAATGACGATGTCACTGTGCATGTCAATATACTGAGTATACACAGTTCATATACACAGTCAAGCAATATTTTGCAAAAGCCAAGCCACCGGGCTTTCATTGGGCAAGGAACAGCAATCCGCTCGACAGGGAAGATTTGCAAACTTGCAGGATCGACCGCGATATAAGTCTTTGAAAAAACGCGAAAAGCCTGAGCGCGGGCTCAAGCCGTTTCGAGGCTGCCGCGATCACGCTTTGGCATCGTCTGGCGACGTGCCACAACCAATGCTCTATTTCCCTTTGGAGCCGCTCGATTCGCGGTATAACCAGTCGTTAAAGAGGATAAATGCAATGGATGCGCCGAACAAAACAACGACGAGCGCAACTTGCGAAACGAAAATGCTATTCAGAAATGAGACCGCCCAGTTTGGCATCATGACACATGATTCTCCTGCACTTGATGAATCGGCAGTCTTGACGTGGGAGATCAGGAGAAACAATCGAAATGTTGGGCAGGTTCCTGATTTGTTTCAGTACGGGTCAATTCGGAATGGAATACCCATGACAACCGAGCGGTCCGTTGCTACTTCGGCAACTGCGTCATATCCCACCCACCGCCTAGGGAACGGACCAGTCCCACGCTGTCCACAAACTGCCGCGTCTGCAGGCTGATTTCCGTCCGCTGGTTTTGCAGCAGAGTAGCCTCCGCGGTCAAAACCTCCAGGTAGCCCGTAACTCCGCCCTTGTAGCGCTGGTTCGAAAGATCGTAAGAGTGCTGCGCAAAATCAACAGCCTTCTGCTGAACGCCATTTTCGTCCTCAAGAATCCTCAAGCCCGAAAGCTGGTCTTCGACATCATTGAATGCCAGGAAAATGGCGCTCTTATACGCCGTAACCTGCGCCTCATAGGTGTGCCGCGCCTGATCCGTCATTGCACGTCTTTGCCCTGCATCGAACAGCAATTCCGTTGCCTGAGCACCCAATGTCCATAACGCGCTGGGCCCCTGAATCCAGGTTCCGCCGTGCGTGCTCTCAAAACCGCCGGACCCGCCCAGGCTGATAGTGGGATAAAAGGCGCTGACGGCTATACCAATCTGGGCGTTGGCCGCCTGAGCCCTCCGCTCGGCGGCCGCAATATCCGGCCTGCGCTCGAGCAATTGAGAGGGCACACCCAGCGGAACCTTGGGCAAAGGCAAATCAAGTGGCGAAAACGGAATGCTGAAACCAGGCAGCTTGTAATCGGCAATCGTCCCCACCGCATGCTCATATTGTGCCCGAGCCACGCTCACATCGATCAACTGCGCGCGCACCGTCTCAAGCTGCGTTTGCGCCTCCGCCATATCCACCGCTGTATCCACGCCGCCGGCAACCAGGCGCTTCGTCAGGTCAAGCTGATGCTCCAGGTCTGTGACTGTCGCCTTCAGCAGCTTGATCTGCGAATCCAGGCCCCGCAACTGGAAGTAGTCCGTCGCCATCTCGGCCTGCAGGGTAAGGTCTACGCTGGCCATATCCGCCGCGCTGGCCTGTGCGTTGGCGTGCGCCGCTTCCACGGTGCGGCGAATGCGGCCCCAGAAGTCCGGCTCCCAGCTCGCCTGGCCTTCAAGGACCAGGTCGTTGTAGTTTGTCGCGGTGCTGTCCGTAGTGAGCGGCCGGTGAGCTGAGTTCTTAACGTGCGTAACGGAAGGTCCCGCGGAAAGCGTGGGATAAAGCGCTGACCTGGCTATAGCCACCTGGTCGCGCGCCGCCAGATAAGTCTCCAACGCGCCGCGCAGCCCCTGGTTGTAAGTGGCGATGCGCTCTTCAAGTTGATTCAGTTGCGGGTCCTGGTAGATCTCCCACCACTTCCCCTTGATCATTTCATCCGAGGGGTTGGCCGGTTGCCACGCGCCGCCATTCGGGTTTGGCGGCGGGACTACGACTGTTGTCGCGCCAGCCTCCTTATAAACCGGAGGCGCTGTGAATCCCGGCTTTTTGTAATCCGGACCCACGGGCTTGCAGCCAGTCAGCAGTCCCACGGCGAGCAATCCCGCAAATCCGCCAAGGCGGAAGGTGCGCCTGGCCAGCCGGGAAGCGGAAATGAGCGGAATACACCGCATCGCTACTTCCCCCCCGCATCGGTCGAATTAGCCTGACTCTCCACATACACCTTTTCGCCCTCGATCAAAGAGTCAGGCGGATCCTGGATCACCTTGTCGCTTCCGCTTATTCCGGTGACAATCTGCACCGTGGCTCCATCGTCTTCCCCAATGGTTACCTGGACCAGGTGCGCGGTGTTGTTATCGACAACTGTTCCCACCCGCAGCCCCTCGCGACGGAAAATGAGCGCCGACGCAGGCACAATGTACGTGGGGCCCGCGGCCGCTGCCTTGAAGTGGACCTGGGCCAGCGAGCCGGGCAGCAGTTCGCCTTTGCGGTTGTCCACGTCGATCTCCACCAGCAATGTGCGGCTCACGGGATCAATCGCGTCAGCCGTCCGCACCAGCGTTCCCTGGTAAGTCTTTCCCGTGTGTTCCGCAAACGTCATGTCGATCTTCGAGCCGCGCTTCACACTCTGCGAGTAAACCTGCGGCACGTTGGCATACACGCGCAAAGTTAGGATAGCCTGCATGTGAAACAGCTCGTTGGCTGCGCCCTGGTTGATCAGCTGGCCGGTATCCACATTGCGCGCGGTAACCACGCCATCGAAAGGCGCGTAGACCTTCTCAAACGATTGCAGTTCGCGCAGGCGTTGCACATTCGCCTCCGCGGATTTCACCGCTGCCGCCGTAGCCGCGGCCTGGTTCACAAATGTGTCGGTGTCCTGCCGTGACACAGCGTCCGACGTCACCAGCCCCGTATACCGGTCAGCCTGGATATGAGCATTATTCGCCGTCGCCTTGGCCGTCTCAAGGTCGCTCTGCGCCTGGGAAAGTTGCTGGTCCAATTCAGGCGTGGAAATCTCCGCCAGTAGCGCGCCCTTCGTCACTCTGGCGCCAATGTCGAAGTACCATTTCGTCAAGTATCCAGAAGTCCGCGCGAAGATAGGTGAATCCGTATACGCGGTCACGTTGCCCGGCAGCACAAAGTTATCCACCGGAGCGCCGGGTTTCGCCGGCAATGCAATCACGGAAGGTGCGGCCAGCTCCTGTGTGTGGTCTGCAAGGACGGTATCGGCGGACCGTCGGCTCATGATGCCGAACACCGCTAGCAGCACCGCCACGCCAAGTACCACAACTACGCCCACCAGCGCCGTTCCACCGGAAATGGCCTTCTGTTCCGGTGCGGTCTCGTGGTGGTGACCCGATTCAGCAGCCGCGTGCGGGTTAGGTTTCGATTCGTTGCTCATAACTTTAGTTACTCCTCGAACTCGTCAAGGGTTCCGGCCCGCGACGGGCCTTGCTTCGCCTTGCGGCGTCTCTCCAACCAGCCGTGGACGAGAGAGAAGGATGCAGGCACAAAGAACAGCGTAGCCACCGTGGCCAGCAGAAGCCCGCCGATAACCGCGCGCCCCAGCGGAGCATTCTGCTCGCCGCCATCGCCCAGCCCCAGCGCCATCGGCACCATGCCGATAATCATTGCCAGTGCCGTCATCACCACCGGACGAAGCCGGACAAAGCCCGCATTCAATGCCGCCTTGCGCGCGTCGCCCACCAGAATTTCCAACTGCTCCCGCGCAAAGGTCACTACCAGGATAGAGTTGGAAGTCGCCACGCCCATGCACATAATGGCGCCGGTAAGCGCCGGAACGCTCAGCCGCGTGTGTGTCAAAAACAGGAACCAGACAATACCGGCCAGCGCCGCCGGCAGCGCCGCGATAATCAGAAACGGATCGAGCCAGGACTGGAAATTCACCACGATCAGCAGGTAGACAAGAAGAATGGAGAACGCCAATCCGGTCAGCAGGCCGAAGTAGGAAGCGCGCATGGTCTCGCTCTGTCCCCGCAAAATGAAATGGGAGCCACGTGGAAGATCGCGCTGGTGTTGATCGATGATGTCCTGCACCTTGCGCGTCACTGTGCCAAGATCGGTTCCATCCACATTGGCATAGATATCCAGCACCGGTTGCACGTTGTAGTGGCTCACCGTTCCCAGTTCGGTTCCCGGCACAATCGACGACACGTTGCCGAGGACATCCACAGGAACAGGTTGTCCCGGAACTGCTGTAGACTGCATCCCGGTCTGGGCAGCCAATGCGGCCTGCTGCGACGATGCGGCGCTGTTTACCGGCAGGCTCCGGAGCGCGGCAAGCGAGTCCAGCCGGTACTGCGGCGCCTGAATAGCCACGTTGTAAGTCACCCCGCTCTTCGGGTCGAGATAGAAGTTAGGTGTAGTCTGAAAGCTCCCACTCAGAGCGATCAGAATGCTTTGTGCAACATTGCTCTGCGTCAGGCCAATGCTCTGGGCGCGCGTACGGTCCACGTTCACCGTCATGTTCGGATAGTCGAAGGGCTGCTGAATGCGCGCATCGACCGCGCCCGGAACATATCGCACCTCATTCAGCATCTTCTCCGCCAACGTGCGGTTGCCGTAGAGATTCGGACCCACAATCTGAATGTCGATTGGCGCCGAGAGGCCGAAGTTCAGAATCTGCGTCACAATGTCCACCGGCAACACATAAAATGTGACACCGGGATATTGGCGATTGAGCACATCCCGCAGCTTCCCCACATAAGCTGCCGTGGGATGGTGGTCCTTGGTCAGTTGCACCTGGATATCCGCATCCGCCGGGCCGATGGGCGCGGAGGTTGAATAGGACAGATTCAATCCCGAATATGGCAGCCCGATGTTATCCACGATAGAAACCACTTCCTTGGCAGGAATCTGTTCGCGGATAGTCGAATCGATGTGGTCGCAAAGCAGGGCAGTCTCTTCGATGCGTGTGCCAGTCCGTGCACGCACGTGAATCTTGAATTGGCCGGAGTCGACAGAAGGGAAGAAATCCTGTCCCAGCGAAGGCAGCAAGAGGCCCACGGACGCGACAGCGAAGACCGTGAAGAGAATCAGAAACACCGCGGGATGATCCACGCACACAGTGAGCAGCCGCAAATAGAAGTTGCGCAGATTGGCGAATCCTTTTTCGAAGCCATGTTGAAACCGGACCAGCGGATTGCGGCTGGACCGCTTCTTCGCCTCTTGAGCGTCGTCGTGCTCCTTCAGCAGATACTTGGCCATCGTCGGCACAACAGTACGCGACAGCAGGTAGCTGGCCAGCATGGCAAATACCACAGCCTCGGCAAGTGGTACAAACAGGTAGCGCGCTACGCCGCTGAGCATGAACATCGGTACAAACACAATGCAGATTGCCAGCGTGGAAACCAGCGCCGGTGTGGCAATCTGCGCGGCGCCGTCCAGAATCGCCTGCTCAATTTCCTTGCCCGACTCCAGGTTGCGGTTAATGTTTTCAATCTCCACCGTCGCATCGTCCACCAGGATGCCGACGGCCAGCGCAAGGCCTCCCAGCGTCATGATGTTGATGGTCTCGTGCAGCATGTAAAGCATGATCAGCGAGCAAAGAATCGAGAGCGGAATCGATACCGCAATAATCACCGTCGATCGAAAACTGCCCAGGAAAATCAGGATCATGATCGCCGTCAGGCACGCCGCAATGATTGCCTCGCGAATCACACCGTCGATGGCGCTGCGCACAAATATCGACTGGTCTGAGAGCGGGTTGATCTTGAGTTCCGGCGGCAACTGCCCCTTGATGTTCGCGAGCACGGTCTGCACACCCTTGATGATGTCCAGCGTGGAAGACGACCCCGTCTTCAGGATACTCATCAGAATGGCGCGGCTGCCATTCACGCGCACAATGTTGGTCTGTGGCGGAAAACCGTCCCGCACGTGCGCCACGTCGCGGATGTAAATCATGGCGCCGTTGACCGATTTGATCGGCAGGTTATTCAGCTCATCCACCACCGATGGCGCGGAGTTGGTCTCGACCGCATATTCGAAACGGTCAATCTTCATCGTCCCGGAAGGCGCAATCAGGTTTTGCGCGTTCACCGCATTTACTACATCCACCGGTGAAAGCCCTTTGGCCTGCAGAGCGTGCAGGTCCAGGTCAACCTGGATTTGGCGCTGTTTGCCGCCGTAGGGAAACGGCGTCTGTGCGCCTTCAATCGTAGCCAGTTGCGTGCGGATTGTGTTCTGTCCCAGATCGTTCAGCCGCTGCTCGTCCATGCCCTGCCCGGAAAGGCCCAACTGCAACACCGGCACACTCGACGCGTTGTATTGAATGATGAACGGCGGCGTTGTGCCCGGTGGCAAGCTGCGAAGCTGTACCTGGCTGATCGAGGTTACCTGCGCCACGGCGCTGCCGATGTTCACATGCGGCTGAAAGAAAATCTTGATGATTGCGATGCCGTTCAACGACTGCGACTCGATGTGCTCAATGTCGTTGACCGTCGTCGTCATGCCCCGCTCGCTGTTGAACACAATGCGGGTTGACATTTCCTGCGCGGACAAGCCGGAGTATTGCCACACCACCGTCACGACAGGGATGTCGATGTTCGGAAAGATGTCCGTCGGCATCGACTCAATGCTGAAGGCGCCAAGAATCAAAATCAAAAACGCGAAGACGGCAAAGGTGTAAGGCCGCCGCAGCGCGAGCCGGACAATCCACATCATAGGGCAGGTACTCGCTCCTGAGCCGGGCCGCTCCTTACAATGCTTTCCCTGACCGGAATCCGCGCGACCCTGGAGACAATTGAAATGGTCAGCAAGATCCCTGGACCGGTTGTGACCGGCTCATCGGTTTTACGGGTCCGGCGGCAAATCCGCCCGGCCCAGTCCAAAATCCGATTGAAACTACAATGTTAGTCGATGTTTCTCGTGAATCGCGCAAGGGCGAACAATATGGGCTCAATGCACATGTCTAGGACGGCTGGAGACGCGCTAAAGATGCAATTTTGAAGATTTTGCATATCGGAATGTGGGTCGGAGCAATGTGACCCGTTCATCCCTAGACAACCATTTCAGCGCGCAACGCATCTCGCCGCGCTTAGCGCCGGGGCAACACGCGGATCGCCCCGGTCTCTTGCCTATTTCGTCAGCCTGTTCCTTCGCCCTTTCCGCCTGATTCAATCCGCGAAAGCCGCTTCTTCCACCTTCGCTCGTTCCACCAGCTTTACCGGATAGTATGAGTTGCGGGTGTACTGCTTTACCATGCGGTTGGTATTGAAATACGACCCGTTGAAGGCCAGCGTGGTACGCATCAGACGTCCCCACTTTTCTGGAGCTTCCAGATAAAGCGGAACCACTGCGGTCTCCAGCTTCTTGTAGAGTGAGGTCGCCTCCTCCGCATCGTTGGCGCCGTCCTCAATTGCCCAGCCGGTCTGGCCCTCAATGCATCCTTCAATCCACCAGCCATCCAGAATCGAAAGGCTGGGCACGCCGTTCAGCGCAGCCTTCATGCCGCTGGTGCCGGAAGCTTCATAAGGCCGCCTCGGCGTGTTCACCCACACATCCACCCCCGAGGTCAACATCGCGCCCAATCCCCAGTCGTAGTTCTCCAGGTAAACAATCCGCAGTTTGTCATTCGATAGCTTGACTGCGTCCTCCACCACTTCCTGGATCAGCGCCTTGCCGGGTTCGTCCTGCGGATGGGCCTTGCCCGCATACAGAATCTGCAAGCCGCCCGCTGCGTTCGCAATCTCTATCAGACGCTTCGTATCGGTGAAAAGCAAAGTAGCGCGTTTGTAGGTCGCCACGCGCCGGGCAAATCCCAAAGTGAGAACGTTAGGGTTAAGCACCTGGCCCGTACGCGCCGCAATCTCGGCCAGCAACTCGGCTTTCGCGCGAGCATGCGCCGCAAGAATGTCCTTCTCCGGCAGGTCGATCGCGTTACGCAGATACAGATTGTCCCGCCGCCACGACGAAATGTTGGCATCCAGCAGCTGCTGAATCGGTTCTGAAACCCAGGTCGGCGCGTGAACGCCGTTAGTGATTGAATCGATCGCAAATTCCGGAAACATCTGGCGCGAAACCTTTGCATGCTGCATCGCCACACCGTTCGCGTAACGCGAGAATTTCAGCGCCAGCAGCGTCATGTTCAACATTCCGTCCCGGAAACAGCCCAGCTTTTCCAGGCGTGCCGTTCGGTCGCCCCCGAGAATGCGAATCGTCTGCTCCGTTGAAAAGCGATCATGGCCCGCTGGAACGGGGGTATGGGTCGTAAAAACGCACTTCTGTCGCACCTGCTCAATATCGGTTTTCGTAGCTGCGCCCAACGGTCCGCCGCCAAGTTGGCCTTCCAGCAGCGCCAGCGTCAGCAACGCCGCGTGTCCTTCGTTCATGTGGTAGACATTCACTCGCGCTCCGAGCGCATTTGCCATGCGCGCGCCGCCCATGCCCAGCACAATTTCCTGCTGCAGACGATAGTTCGTATCCCCTCCGTAGAGGTGATCCGTCAGCCCGCGATCCCATCCCGAATTTCCGTCCAGATCCGTGTCCAGCAGATAAATCGGCACTACATGCCCATATCTGCCCTCCAGATCGTAGCGCCAGGCACGAACGGTCACGATGCGGTCTTCAATCGATACCGTAACCCGCGCCGCTTCCTCCGTGCAGAAGTCGGAAGGATTCCACGGCTGAATATCTTCGCTCTGCGTGCCCTTGCCGTCCAGGTGCTGCTGAAAATAGCCCTTGCGGTGCAGCAGTGTAAACGCCACCAGGGGTACACCCAAATCCGCTGCCGAACGGAGCGTATCTCCTGCCAGAACCCCAAGGCCCCCGGAGTAGGTTGGCATCCCTGGGTTGATCGCGATTTCCATTGAGAAATACGCTACCTGGCCCGCAGTGGGAAAAGATTCGTACGAAAATGGTTTGGACGATGTCGCTTGCATGGTCTCTTAAACTCTCCTCGCAGCTTCCAGTTGCGAAGCGGCGGCTCAAAAAAAATCCCGCTCGGCCGAAGGGCCAAACATACCCTCCGAGCCTGTCCGGGGCAATCTCTTTCGATTTCGGAAAACCCACACAATTCTACCAAGCGGGTAGCGATAAAAACCCTGCCACGTTCGTGTGATTGCAATCCTGCGGTCATGCCCGGCGTGTAACCAACGTCACGCTACTTTATCCGATGCGCGCCGCCGGATGCGTGGCATATGTGGATCTGCGGCACAATGTTAATCTCGGCCGCGTAACGGCCTGCCAGAGCCTCCACAAACCCATCCGACTGGCTCTGCTCCACCAGATTGATGGTGCATCCGCCAAATCCGCCGCCGGTTAACCGCGCGCCGATCAGTCCAGGCAAATCCTGCGCCAGGTTCACCATGGCGTCCGCCTCCATGCAACTCGCCTCGAAATCCCGGCTATAGCTCCAATGCGCCTCGGCCATCAGTCGGCCAACCTCGCGCAAATCGCCCTCGATCAATGCTTTGGCGGCGGATACGGTCCGCAGGTTTTCGCTGATTACATGCCGCGCTCGTTTCAGCGAGTTGGGAGTCATCTCGTGACCCCACTTCTCCAAATCCTCTAGAGTCGCATCCCGCAGAAACCGCACCTCTGCCCGATGGCTCGCAATCACGGCGCAAGCGGCCTCCACCTCCGCCCGGCGCGTCGTATATTCGCCTCCCACCACCGTGTGTTTCACCATGGTATTGGCAATCACCAGCGCCACGTTGGCCGGAATCGGCGCCAGCGTGAAGCTCAGGTCCCGGCAATCCAACAGAAGCGCATGGTCTTTCGCACCGTTGGCCGAGATAAACTGGTCCATGATGCCGCAGTTCGCGCCCACAAACTCGTTCTCCGCACGCTGGCAAAGCCGTGCGAGCACTGGGCCCGGATAGCTCGCCCCAACGAGCGAAAGCACCGCCAGTGCCGTTGCAACCTCAACTGAAGCCGAGCTCGAGAGTCCGGAACCTAGCGGGATGTCGCCCCACAGGCTCAAGCTGAAACCAGGAATCGCGTGGCCCTCACCCACCAGAATCGAAATCACCCCGAGCGGATAGTCGCTCCAATGACGGCTCGCTGCGGTCGGCAGGCTGGATGCCTCAAAAACTCTCTCGTTGCCGAAGTTCTCTGAATGAATCACGATTTTGCCGTCGCTGCGCGCCGTGATTCCGGCAAGCGTCGCGAAGTCAATCGCCGCCGGCATCACAAAGCCCTCGGCATAATCGGTATGCTCGCCAATCAGGTTGACCCTGCCCGGGGCGGCAAAAATAACTGGCTCTGCCTGAAAACGGTCAAGGTGCATCGAACGAAATATTGCGCAATCGTGCATGTCAGGTCACACCCGAGGTGAATTCAATCTCGTTGCCCAATTGGGGAGGATGGACAAACAGCAATACTACGCCGGAATGAGAACGTTTTCATCTTTAAATCCAACTGAAATTTTTCCAGTCCATTCGCTTCAATCCCCAAATGCTTCAGCACAGCTCGCCCAGAATCTTTCCCAGATCCTCTCCAGCCACGCCTCGTGCTCAGGCTTCATCAAAACGGACCGCAGGCAAGTCACGGTCCCCGCCGTTTCGCATCCTGTGGAATCAGACCCGCCCACTGGCCCAAACCACGCCAGCGGCAATTCCACTAGGGCCAGGTGCAAATCCCGTCTGGCGCAGGCGTCGAAAACCTTCTGCGCCATTAGCGAAGCCTGCTTCCCATTCGCCCCATTGAGCTTCCATACAACAATATCGAGCTCGGGTGATCCTGAAGCCAGGGACTGAAAGCGCGCCGAAATGTCCTGCCGCAATCGCCGATCCAGCTCCAAAGCAGCCGCGCGGCCACGCCCCAGTCCGCGTGCAAATTCGCCCCCCGGTATAAGTGGCAGAAGCTTGTGCGTTGCCCACAATGCGACCGCCGCCGCCCCGGCTCGCGAACACTCCAGGCTCACCTCACCCAGGTGCAGCTCCTTCGAACTGAAGTAGGTATAGGGCGAGTCGTGCTTGTAAAACCGCCCCACCGCCGGGTCCCGAAACAAAACGCATCCGCATCCATAAGGCTGCAGGCCGTGCTTGTGCGGATCGATCACAATCGAGTCCGCCTCCCGCGTGGCCAGGTAAGCCCTTCGCGCCGGCTCGTCAAGCAACTCCGGAATCAACCGGAAATAGCCGCCGTAAGCCCCGTCCACATGCACCCGGAAGCCATACGTTTTGCGCAACTCCAGAATCTCGTCCAGCGGGTCAACCGCGCCCAGCGCCGTCGTGCCCAAAGTGGACACCACCGTTCCCACATCGCCTTTGCGCAGCTCGTCTTCGAGAGCATCCATCCGCATCCGCCCCCTGCCGTCCGCCGGAATGCTCCCGTATTCCAGCTTGAGCACCGCTGAAATGCGCCTGTGCGTGTAATGCGCCTGTTCCGACCCCAAAATCCGCCGCACCGGCGCCGTCTGCCCCGCCACCCAAAGCGCCTCCAGGTTTGCAATCGTCCCGCTCGAAGTCAGGTGACCCAGGTAGGAATCCGCCCAGCCGAACATCCCGGCGATCGCGCCCACCGCCTCGATCTCCATCTCCGTGCTCGCCCGTCCGCCATCCCGCGCATGGTTGTTCGGGTTAATGCTCATGGCCAGCGCGTAGGCTGCCCTGGCCACCGGATGCGGCGGTTTCAGCATCTGGCCGGCGTAAAGAGGATGAAAATAGGGGTAGTTGTCTCCAAGGCGATGCGCCGTCTCTTCCAGAACCCGGGCAAGGTCG
>Ga0181537_10001021_pt1 | contig 26160 bp, 18 predicted proteins | sample PEATcosm2014_Bin_39_FD_119765 | JGI IMG/M metagenome (GOLD analysis project Ga0181537, IMG submission 119765) | Peatland microbial communities from MTU Mesocosm Facility, Houghton, MI, USA - PEATcosm2014_Bin23_10_metaG | ecosystem: Environmental > Terrestrial > Soil > Wetlands > Peat | place...
CGCGGATCACGAACACACCCTGCACTTCTTCCTTCGCGGCCTTGATTTCTTCGGGCTTCTCTGCTGCCTGTACCGCGTCCTTGTCCTTGCCCTTCTTCTTCGGCACAAGGTCGCCCTTCTGCCGAATCGTCAGCGCCTGAATCGGAATCGAGAGCACTGCTGCTTTGTTCGCCGTCGTGATCTTCGCCGTCGTTGAAAGCCCCGGCCTCAATCCCTCGGGCACTTCAAGCAGTGTGACTACCACCTTGAAGTCTTTCGCCTCCTGCGTGCTCCCCGTCGATTGCGATGTTGCCACGCCGGTCGAGCGCAGCAGCGCATTATCCCCGATCTGCGTCACTGTGCCCTTGAATTTCTTCTTTGGAATGGCGTCAATGCTGACCTCCGCCGTCTGTCCCAGCTTCACGTTGACGATGTCGGTCTCGTCTACCTTCACCTCGGCAGTAATCACCGAAGTATCGGCCAAAGTCATCAATGTCGAGCCTTGCGCGTTCTGGATGCCGACTACAACCGACTCGCCCTCGCGCACCGGAAGATTCGTCACCACGCCGTCAAACGGCGCGCGGTACTCGGTCTTGCTCAGAACGTCGCTGTTATGAACCAGCGTTGCCTTTTGCACGGCAATGCGCCGCTTGTAAGCCTCGGCGGCTGCCCTTGACTGTGCTATGCGGGCTTTCGCCATGCCCACTCCTGAAACCGCTGACTCGTAAGCATTCCTTGCCGCGTCGTAATCCTTCTTGGCAATGAGTTGGTCTTTGTAGAGGCCCTCGGAGCGCTTCCAGTCATAAAGCTTCTGCTCCAGATCAGCCTTGGCACGATCCAGGTCGGCGACGTTCGTGTTCAGCGTCTCCACCGACGCGTCATAATCGGCTCCCGCCGCCGTCAAAGATGCCCGGGTCGCGTTCACGTCGGCTTCCGGTTGAACGTTATCCAGTTGCGCCAGCAGTTGCCCCTTCACGACGTGATCGCCTTCTTTTACGTAGAGGCGCACAATCTTGCCGTAGGCATTGGCCCCCACATTCACGAACGTCTTAGGACGGATTTCGCCCGACGCCGTAACCTGCGAGGTCAAATCCTGGCGAGACACTTTGCCGGTCTGTACCTCGACTACGCCTTTACGGCTCTGCTGGATGCTGAAGAAAACAATTCCAGCCACCAGGATCACACCACCAACAGCAAGCGAAACTTTCTTCCAGGTTTTCATGAATCCTCGTTCATAGCCCCCACTCGTCGGGGCAAATCGCAGGGTGCCTACGGCAGGAACTCTCTTTACGTTCCCGTACGTCTCTATGCTTCATACGAGCCCTGCGCTCTGGAAGTTCCAATCTCAAACAATCCTGCGGCCAGACCTGTTTGGTCTCTGTCGGCTCATCGGATTGCTCTTTCCGTCCATCACTCAGGCTGAGACTTGATTGTAAACCGAGCCTGCCATCTCTAATACTGCAAAGAACTTCCAATCCATTTGTCCCGTATTCCGGCTTGCCATGATCTTTGCATCGCAGCGCAGGTTTTGTCCCCAGCAGACTCCCTCCTTGCCTTGCTCACTGCGAATACTTACAATCTGTCCAGCCCTCAGAGCTTTCAGGAGCGAGACCATCCATGCAGTTCTTCTCTTTGCGTCATTTTTCATTCGTTTTCGTGGCTGCGGCCATACTGGTTTCGCCTGTCCTCGCACAGGATTCCTCTCCTCAAAAGGATGAAGGCTCACAAAGAGATGAAGGCACCTCTCTGAAGGACCTCAAGAAGTCCAAGAAGGAAGCTTCATCGGAAAAGAAAGAGCTCACCGACCAGGAACGCCGGGACCGACTGAAGAGCTTCAAGAACGAGGTCAGCAAGCCTTATCGCAACTGGCTTGATCAGGACGTTCGCTACATCATCAGCCCGGAAGAAGAGCAGGTTTTCAAGCTTCTCAGCACCGATGATGAGCGCGATCAGTTCATTGAGCAGTTCTGGCTTCGTCGTGACCCCACTCCGGATACCGAAGAAAACGAATTTCGCGAAGAACATTATCGCCGCATCCAGTATGCCAATGAGCACTTCGCCGCGGGCGTCCCGGGTTGGAGAACGGACCGTGGCCGTATCTACATCGTCTGGGGCGCGCCAGACGAGATTGACTCGCATCCTGCTGGCGGCCAATACCAGCGTGAAAGCTCCGAAGGCGGCGGTACCACCTCATCCTTTCCCTTCGAGCGCTGGCGTTATCGCTATCTGGAAGGCATTGGTAACGAGGTCATAATCGAATTTGTGGACAGTTGCATGTGTAACGACTACCACATTTCCATGGATCCCAATGAGAAGGACGCGCTGCTTCACACTCCCGGCGGCGGCCCCACCATGAATGAACAGATGGGGCGCGGCAACCGCTCTGACCGCATGATGGGAACTCCCGGCGGAGTTGACCCTTTCGGCATGAACACCGGCAGCAAGCAGTTCGATGCCATCGAGCGCTACGCCAAACTTACCGCCCCACCGCCCGTCAAATTCAAAGATCTTGAAGAGAAGGTCAACACCAAGATTCGCTACAACCTGATGCCCTTCGATCTGCGCACTGACTTCGTCAAGGTAACCGCGGACACGGTCTTGGTGCCCATCACCATCCAGATCAAAACCAAGGACATGACCTTCCTGCAGAAAGAAGGCATCCAGCGAGCCTCCGTCAACATCTTCGGGCGAATCTCCACCATCACCGGGCGTGTTGCCTCTACTTTTGAAGACACAGTGGGTGTTGACGAGCCGAACGAACTGCTGGAGAAGGCACTGCTTACATCCCAGATCTACTGGAAAGCCATCCCGCTCAAGCCTGGAATGTACAAATTGGATGTCGCCGTGAAGGACGTCAATGGCGACCGTGTTGGAACTCTCGTCCGTTCCATCCGTGTGCCGGAATTCGACGAAGAGAAGCTTGCCACCTCGACTCTCATTCTCGCCGACCTCATGGAGCGTGTTCCGGCCAAAAGCATCGGCTCCGGCAGCTTCATCATCGGCGACACCAAAGTACGTCCCCGCGTTGACGCCGCAGATGGCAAGCCAGCCAGTTTCAAGCGCAATCAGCGCCTTAATATCTTCCTCCAGGTCTATAACTTGCAGATGGATCAGCAGAGCAAGAAGACCCGCGGCAGCATCAGCTATGACATTGTCAACATCCAGACCAACAAGTCCGTGCTGCACGCCGACGAGTCTTCAGCCGTCTACGGCAACACTGGTGACCAGATCACGATTGAAAAATCAATGCCGCTGGCCAACCTGGATCCGGGGCTCTACAGTCTCAAAATTACTGTGAATGATGAGGTTACAAAGCAGTCGATAAATCCTTCGGCCCGTTTTCAGGTCGAATAGAGTAGAATTTCATTCTGCACGCGCGTGCCACTCCGGCATCGCGGCTATGAACTTTTGATTGAAGTCTGCATTGAATTCGGTGTCGCGGTCAGGCTCGCATTGCCTGCAAACAACGGCTCGCTCCGTAGGGAGGCTGCATGACGCATAAGCTTGGAACTCTGGCGATTGCGCTCCTCTGGTGCCTTGGCGCATCTGCTGCCGTCAGTCCCGGTGCTATCACCGGAACCGTGCGTGATACCGCTGGCGTTCCCCAAATGGGCGCCATCGTGGAAATTCTGGCCAACTCCGCCACCCGCACCATGAGCGTGCAGACGGACACCAAGGGAGCTTTCAACATCTCAGGCCTCCTGCCGGGCTTCTACACCATTAAGGTGACTGCGCCCAGTTTTCTGCCCACCATCCGCGAACGAATTCACCTCCAGCCGGGCGCCAACGTCTTGCTCAACCTGACGTTGAATACGCTCTTCGAAGCCATTCAGCTTGTCCCCCGCCACAAGTCCACGGCGGAAGAAGATGACGACTGGCGCTGGGCTCTGCGCTCCATGGCGAATCGTCCCATCCTCCGGCTCGCGGACGACAAGCCACTTGTAGTCGTGCAGAGAAGTGATGACAGCGGCGAAGGCGAACTCAAGGCGCGCGTCTCGTTCATCTCCAGCAGCGAGGGCAGTGACGCCTTCAGCGGCTCCAGTACCAATTTCCATGTCGAGCAGTCCATCTTCAATAAGCGTGCCAATCCGGCCCGCTGGTCGCTCAACGGTGGACTCATGAGCAACGTCAGCAATCCAAACGCTGTGCTCCGTGCCGCTTTCTCACGAGAGATGCCTGACGGCTCGTTCCCTGAAATTGCCATCTCTGCCAAACATTTCGCCTCGATGAATCCCGATCAGCCTGCCATCCAGGCCTTGGCGCTCTCGGTCGCCAATTCGATGACCTTTGGCGAAAAACTCGAAATTGATTACGGCCAGGAAACTCAAATGGTGCAGTACCGTGAGCGCGCCACCACCTTCCGTCCCTTCGCCACCGCCAGCGCTCATCCCGGCAAGAACACCATCGTGGAGTATCGCTACGCCACCAGCGCGCCCAGTCTGCGCGCCGCTAAGGGCTATGACACGGCTCCCGCCGATCTTAGTGAGAGCAATCCGCACGTCACGGACTCTTCACTCGGCCAGCGTGTCGAGCGCGATGTCCACAATGAGATCTCAATCTCGCAACGCCTTGGCAGCAACAAGCTTCAACTCGCCGTCTTTTCGGATACCGTACACAACGCCGCCCTCACTGGGACCGGGGCCTTTTTCACCTCGGATACCAATGCCCTGATCGGCGATCCCTACTCCGGAATCTTCACCTACAACGGCGGCAATATGCACACTGAGGGTGTCCGGGCTGTTTATTCCCACCCCTTCACTCACGGTATAGATGCGACCGCCGACTACGCGTACGGCGGTGCTCTCACCGCCCCGGAAAGTCTTGTGCAGGTCAGTCAGACGGCGACCTCCCTGGTAACCGTAAAGCGCCATTCCGCCGCCGCCAAATTCTCCGGAACCACCCCCGGCACCAAGACCAAGGTGATCGCCAGCTACCGTTGGCTCAGCGGCAGCAGTCTCACTCCAGTGGATATGTTCAACGCTTCCGCGGGACAGACTGACCCATACCTCAGTTTCTTTATCCGCCAGCCGCTTCCCGCCATGCACCTGCTGCCAAATGGCATGGAGGCACTCGTGGATGTGCGCAACCTGCTCGCCCAGGGATACCGCCCCGTGCTCAGCGCCGATGGCAGCACGGTTTACCTCGTCCAGGGAACTCGTGTCATCCGCGCCGGACTGGTCTTCAATTTCTAGCGAATGAGCAAACAAATACCGCGAGCGCCAGCCCGCGGCATTCTTCTTCCAACCCGGAATCTACTCGTGAGAGATGTCGTTTCCCTCCGGCAAATACTCGCAAGCCTCGCGACATTCCTGGCAATAGAAGCAGCCATCGTTTACCAGTCGTACCTCGTGCTCTCCCTGGCAAATGTAGCAATACTTATCGCATTGGCACTTCTCTTCTACCTGGTCGCAAACAATGCACCGGAATCTTTGGGCCATGCGCGAACTTTAGCGCGCATTTTCCCTTTGTGCAACTGTCTCTCCTGCGCTGACTGCCGGGCGTTGCTTGCGATACTTGCCGCGTGTTAACTTTTTAGGTTCACTCGGCCAGTCTATGGCCGTATGATTCCCCATTCCAGAGGTAGCGTCCCTTGTCCTCCAACGTAGAATCTTCGGTGGTCCGCAAGACTTCACTTAACTCCGCGCATCGCCAGCTCGGTGCCCGCATGGTCGACTTCAATGGCTGGGACATGCCCGTCGAGTATCCCGCAAACGCGCAGCGTCCCTCCGGCGGTCTCATCGCCGAGCACATGGCCGTCCGCAACTCCGTTGGGCTCTTCGATGTCAGCCACATGGGCGATATCCGCCTGCGCGGTCTGCAGGCGCTTGAAGCGGTGCAGCACATGACCTTCAACGACGCCTCGCACCTCGCCCTCGGACAGGCCCAGTACTCCGCCCTGCTCTATCCCAACGGCACCTTCGTCGATGATGTCATCGTGCATCGCCTCGGTAATCTCGACTTCCTGCTGGTCATCAACGCCGGAACCCGCGAAAAGGATTTCAACTGGGTTCGCGAAGCCGCCAAGCCCTTCGACTGCGTGGTTGAGAATCTCAGCGACGACTACACCCAGATCGCCATCCAGGGCCCCAACGGCTGGCGCACCCTGCAAAAGCTGACTGACGCCGATCTCACCCAGGTCAAGTTTTACTGGTTCACCCACGGCACCGTCTGCGGACTGCCCAACACTCTCATCGCCCGCACCGGATACACCGCTGAAGATGGCTTCGAAATCTACATTCCCAGCGACGAACCCACCAGCCAGCGCGTATGGAACGCGCTGCTCGAAGCTGGCGCGGAGTTCGGCATCCTGCCCTGCGGCCTGGGCGCGCGCAACACTCTCCGTCTCGAAGGCGCGCTCTCGCTCTACGGACACGAAATCTCCGACGCCATCACCCCGTGGGAGGCGCGTCTGGACCGCTTCCTCAAAATGGAAAAAGGCGACTTCACCGGCCGCGCCGCTTTGGCCGCACAAAAGGAGCGCGGCCTCGAAAAAATCCTCGTCGGCCTCGAAGCCGTAGAGCGCGGCATTCCTCGCGACGGCTACAAGGTGCTGGATGCGCAGGGCAACGCAATCGGCTGCGTAACCAGCGGCTCGCCCGCGCCTTTCCTCAAAAAGAACATTGCTCTCGCCTACGTGCCACTCGCGTACGCAGCCGCAGGCACCGAGCTGGGGGTGGAGGTGCGCTCGCAAGTCGTAAAGTGCAAGGTCGTGCCAACGCCGTTCTACAAGCGGCCTAAAGCAAAATAACGTATTGGCGGGTGGCCCATTCAAGCCATCTTTTGGCTTGAGTGGGGCAGTTGACCTTTCTTGTTCTCGCACTTGCTGTTTGGAATACAATTTCAAAGTTCGCCTCAAGCGCCGGAAAGTTCGGCACGCAATCAATTTCTGGAGATGAAAATGGCTTATCCGCCGGAATACAAGTACACCAAAGAGCATGAGTGGCTCGCCGTGGACGGCACCACCGGAACCATCGGCATCACCGATCACGCGCAGAATTCACTTGGCGACATTGTTTTCGTCGAGCTGCCCAAGATTGGCGCTGAACTCTCCGCCGGAAAAACCTTCGGCACCGTGGAATCGGTCAAAGCCGTCAGCGACCTTTACGCCCCAGTCTCCGGCACCGTTACGGCCATCAACGAGGAGCTCGCCACCTCGCCCGAGAAGGTCAACAGCGATCCCCACGGCGCGTGGATGGTGAAGATCACGCTCACCGACCCCGCCGAGGCCGACGCCCTTCTCTCCGTCGCCGACTACGAGAAGTTTGTTGCCGAAGAGGTCTAGCTTTGGTGGCCCACAACCGCCATCTTTGACGGGTGGCCCACTCAACGCGCTTTTCGTTGAGTGGGGTAGTTGACTTAAGCAGCGGCTTCTCCTTCACGGCCTTAAAGGCAACTCAGGACGGATCATCATGCGTTATCTTCCCAAGTCTCCCGCCGAGCGCCAGCAGATGCTGCGCGCCATCGGCGTTGGCTCCATCGACGAGCTCTTCGCGCCCATCCCCGCGCAGTTCCGCCTCACCCGCGATCTCAACATTCCGCCGCAAATGGCCGAAAGCGAAATCGTGGACTGGTTCCGCGAACGCGCCAATGAGAACGCCACAGGCTTCAACATCCTTCTCGGCGCAGGAGCCTACAACCACTACCGCCCGCTCGTGATCGATTCGCTCATCTCGCGCGGCGAGTGGTTCACCGCCTACACGCCCTATCAGCCGGAGATCGCGCAAGGCACCTTGCAAGCTATCTTCGAGTTCCAGACCATGATCTGCGAGCTCACTGGCATGGAGGTCGCCAACGCTTCCATGTATGACGGCTCTACCGGCGCAGCCGAGGCTGTCATGATGGCCATCCGCATCACCGGACGCAGCGAAGCCATCCTCGCCCGCAGCGTTCACCCCGAGTATCGCGAGGTCATCGCCACCTACGCCAAATATCAGGGACTGCCGCTTACCGAGGTCGCCTTCACGGACAACGGACGCGTGGATCTCGCTGCCCTCGATGCGGCCATCACGCCGCAGACCGCTTGCGTGCTTATTCAGTCGCCAAACTTCTTCGGAACCATTGAAGACGTAGCGGCCATCGCCGACGTGGTTCACGCCAAGGGCGCGTTGCTCGTCGTCTCCATCGCTGAGGCCCTCTCGCTGGCCATCGTGCGCCCGCCCGCCGAGGCCGATATCGTCTCGCTCGAAGCGCAGTCCTTCGGCGTGCCTCTCAGCTATGGCGGCCCCTACGCAGGAGTCATCGCCACCCGCGAAAAGTTCATCCGCCAGATTCCAGGACGCCTCGTCGGACAGACCACTGACCGCAACGGCAAGCGCGGCTTCGTGCTTACGCTCTCTACTCGCGAGCAGCATATCCGCCGCGAAAAGGCGACCTCCAACATCTGTACCAACCAGGCACTCGTCGCGCTCATGGTCAACATCTACATGGATGTTTACGGACGCACCGGTCTCCGCGAACTCGCCGAACAGAATCTCGCCAAAGCCGCGTACGCGCGAAAAACTCTGGGAGCCAACGCAAAAGTTCTCTTCGAAGGCGCGCCGCGCTTCAACGAGTTCGTCCTCCAGACCGCAGAAGACTCTTACGAAATCTCCCACCGCCTCGCCGCCAAGAACAAAATCATCGGAGGCTTCCCTCTCCGCAAGTTCTATCCCGAACTCGGCAACGCCGCCGTCTGGTGCGCCACCGAACTAACATCCAAAGTCGCCATTGACGACGCTGCGAAAGAGCTTGCGCCTGCGGCCGGCAGCGAAGCGCTACCCGTCTCTTCGCTCAGCGAGGTGAAATCATAATGAGCAATCAGGACATCAAGAAAGTCACCACCCACATCTCGCAAAACGAAGGCCTCATCTTCGAGCACTCTTCGCCCGGCAAAAAAGCCTATCGCATGCGCAAGCTCGACGTGCCCGCTGTTAACGCCGCCGCCGAGCTTGGCAGCGCGCTACGCACCGAAGCCGCCGCGCTGCCCGAAGTCAGCGAGATCGAAATCATTCGCCACTTCACGCGCCTTTCCACTTGGAATTACGCGGTCGATCACGGCATGTATCCGCTCGGCTCCTGCACCATGAAGTACAATCCGCGCGTCAATGAAGTCGTCGCCCGCCTGGAGAGCATTGCCGGGGCGCATCCCTATCAGTCCGAGCAATCCTCGCAGGGCGTTCTGCGCATCATGAAGTCTCTCGCCGATCAGCTTCTGGAAATCACCGGCATGGACGCCATCACCCTGCAGCCCGCCGCTGGAGCGCACGGCGAACTCACGGGAATCCTTCTCATGCGCGCCTACCTTGAATCGAAGGGCAATCCGCGCAAAAAGGTTTTGATCCCGGACTCCGCCCACGGCACCAATCCCGCCACTGCCGCCATGGTCGGTTATCAGGTCGAAAACCTGCCCAGCAATCCCCGTGGCATGGTCGATCTCGCCGCTCTCGAAGCGCAGATGAATGAGGATGTCGCGGGCCTCATGCTCACCAATCCCAACACCCTCGGAATCTTCGAAGAACAGATCGCCCAGATTGCCGAGATCCTCCATCGCAAGGGCGGCCTGCTCTACATGGACGGAGCCAACATGAACGCGCTCGTCGCCAAGGCGCGTCCCGGCGATTTCGGCGTGGACGTGATGCATCTCAACCTTCACAAAACTTTCTCTACGCCGCACGGTGGAGGCGGTCCCGGCTCCGGTCCAGTCGCCTGCAAGGCGCACCTCGAACCTTTCCTGCCCAAGCCCATTGTCGTCGAAGCCGCCGATGGCACGCTGCGTCTCGACTACGACCGTCCGCAATCCATCGGACGCGTACGCGCCTTCTTCGGCAACTTCGGCATGCACGTTCGCGCCCTCGCCTACATCATGGCCAACGGTCCGGACGGCCTGCGCCAAACGACGGAAGACGCCGTGCTCAACGCAAACTATCTTCGCAAGAAACTCGAAGGCACCTACGATCTTCCCTACTCCACGCCGACAATGCACGAGGTTGTCTTCAGTGACAAGCTGCAGAACAAGCAAGGCATCAAGACCGGAGACATCGCCAAGCGCCTCATCGACTATGGCTTCCACCCGTACACCGTGAGCTTCCCCATGGTGGTGCACGGCGCGCTGATGATTGAGCCCACTGAGAGCGAACCTCTGGAAGAGCTCGACCTCTTTGTGGACGCAATGAAGTCCATCGCACAGGAGGCCATCGACGAGCCTGAGCTGATCAAGAACGCGCCGCACTCCACGCGTCTCTCTCGTCTCGACGAAACCGCCGCCGCCCGCAAACCAATCCTGCGCTGGAAGCCTGAAACAAAGTAGAGAAGAACTTCAGGGTGCCCACCCTAACCGCGTCGTTCGGTTAGGGTGGGGGTCTTTGACTCTGGTGTTGACTTTACCCCCTCCGTACGATTGACCTTTGAATCAATCCTTCAACCCCCTCCCGTTGGCGAACCAGTCAATCGTTTCCACCCTGTTCCAACCATTGACTTCTTCGCCAACTTCTTCGTTCTAACGATTGCCTTATTGGTGAATCGATCTCCCTTCCTGCGGCTAGCCTCTTTTGTCCACGACGTTGTACCCTGAGATCATGCGAATTGCGAAACTGAGCCTCCGCCTTCTGCTGATGACCGGCCTGCTCTGTGCTCCACTGCTTGGTCAGTCGGTGCTGAAGGCGCTCTCCAATGGTGTCTCCGGAGTGCAGAGCGCGGTGCGGACCGATCCACTGGGCCGCGCCACACCGCGTGGTACGCTCACCGGATTCATGCAGGCCGCGCAAAAGGGCGACACCGAGCGCGCCGCAGAATATCTCCAGCTTCCAAGACAAGAGAGTGAGTTCGATTCCACTCGCGTGGTGCAGGACCTGAAGGTTCTGCTTGATTACGCCTACGTGGGCCGCCTCGCCACCATCACGGATAATCCCGACCTCGCTTTCGATCCGCAGCTTGAAGTGAACCATGAGCGCGTCGGCGAGTTCACCGTCAACGGCAAGGAAGTTCCTCTGCTTGTGGTGCGCGTGCCAGACGGCAACAGCGGCCACCTCTGGCTCATTAGCTGGAGCACGCTCAGCAAGTCCGCCGACCTCGCCAATGACGCGCGCTCGCACCAGGTCGAGGAGCATCTGCCACGCATTCTGGTGCGCTACGGCATTCTCTCCATTCCGCTCTGGGTGTGGCTGGCGTTTCTGCTGCTGATTCCCGTTGCGTTACTCGCCGGAGTGGCCGCCGTTGGCGTGGTGCGCGCACCCCTATGGTTACTGGCTCGAGCCAACCATCGCGCCGCACAGTCGGAAATCTGGACCAACATTCGCGGCCCCGTGCTGCTGTTCGCCACGGCCGCTGCGCACGCTGTGGGTATGCGCCTGCTCGCCATTCCACTGCCGCAACCGCTGCTCTTCCGCGAGTACTACGTCAAGGTGCAGGGCGCGGCCCTGCTGTTCGCCGTAGCCTGGCTGACCTGGGATTTTGTCACCGTATGGACGCGCCGCACCCGGCGCCGCATGACCGCCCCAGAGGAGCGCGGCACACTCTCGCTCACCCTGCTGTTGCATCGCATGTTGAAGGTCGGCATTGCGACTGCGGCAATTTTCAGCATTCTCTATCTCGCTGGAGTCAATCTCTCCGCCGCGCTGGCCACCCTTGGCATCGGCGGTATCGCCGTTGCGCTCGCCGCGCAAAAAACCATCGAGAATCTTTTCGGAGGCATCAGCATTCTCTCCGACCGCGTGATGCGCGTCGGCGATCTCTGCCGGGTAGGCGACACCATTGGCACAGTGGAAGACATCGGCCTGCGCTCCACCCGCATTCGCACCTACGAGCGCGGACTCATCTCCGTTCCCAACGGCGCGCTGGCCGCGGCCAACGTAGAGAACCTGAGCGCGCGCGATAAGATGCGAGTCTTCTGCAAACTCGGCTTGCGCTATGAAACCAGCCGCAAGCAACTCGAAGCCGTCCTCGCACAGGTGACCACCATGCTGCGAAACCATCCCCGCGTGGAGAGCGCATCTGCCTGGACGCGCCTCGCACGCCTCGGCGACAGTGCCCTGGAGTTGGAGTTGCAGGCCTACGTGCTCACCCGCGATTGGGACGACTACGCAGCCGTTCGCGAAGACTTGCTGATGCGAGTGATGGAAATTGTAGAGAGCTGCGGAACCTCGCTTGCCTTCCCGTCACAGACCGTCTACCTCGCGCATGAAGCAGAAGCGGCGGACGCCGCGGTCAATAAAAGTTAGACCTGCGCTTATTCCTGCGCGAAGAACACGTAAGCAGATTGCCACACGGCGGTTGGAATTTTTCCGCGGGGGCGTGCGGTGATTACGATGTAATACTGTTCTGCCTCGCCGAGAGTGTTTAGGAATTCCTGGCCATCCTGCGGTGCGGCTGTGGCAAGGTATTCGAGGAAGCCATATACATCGGGAGTTCCCATGAGCGAGGGCGCGGCAAAACTAAGTTCAGTGTTCTCCTGAAAAAAATGCCACGCGATGGAAGCCGTGAGATTAATGGCACGCTCATAGTGCGCTTCGTCGAGCACTCCCTCAGCCGGATTATCAAAGACAACGCAGACACGGCGTTCGTCTTCGCGCGTGTACTCGCGCACCTTGAGTTCACCGGATTTCGCGGTGGCCTTCCAGTCCACGTGACGCACGCTGTCTTCCGGGCCGTAGTCGCGGATGCGGTATAGGTCTGAGCCCCGGCCGCGCTGGTTCGTCTCCAGTTCGCCGCTGATCATTGGCAACACTTCCAGCATTGCGTCCGTGGCCTCAACCGATGGGAACACGAGCACCTCGCGCTCCAGGGCGATGGTGCGTGTCTTTTTCAAAAATGAAAATGGAAAACGTGTGCGCACTCCTATGCCGCGTTGCGCGTACACTCCGCGCTTGGGAAAGCAAAGATTCAGTTCTGTACTTTGCCGGTAACCTCCGGGGAGGTATGGAAAGTACACGCTCTGCTCGAAGATTGGCGGTGCCGAGGGAGCGGGATAGGTCCTGACGTACGCCAGGTCTGGCCAGTGCACAATCGCCTTGCGTCCGGAGCGCGCGGGCGGAAAAACAAATTGCGAGCGCTGCCAGTGCCACACAGGACGCTCTGCTTTATCCATTGGTGGCACCACCGAAATAGAGAACGCGGGAAACCAGCGGCGGTTGCGCACCAGTACCGCTCCGGAATAATTCTGGCCGGCGAAAACGTGATGCGGCAGGTGAAGTTCGATCTCCAAGCCGCTGATCATTACGGCGGAAACCACACCGCTGACGAGCACGGCTCCGAGCATGGCGGCCACCACGATGAAGAGTAGATTGTTGCCCGTGTTGAGTGCGGCCACACCGATCAGCAGCGTAAGCGCAAGATAGACGAGCCCCTCGCGCGTGACTTCGTAATTCAGAGCGTCGCGCACACGGCGAGCGACCACGCGGCGCGCCAGGTAAGGAACGGTCGTGACGGCGACAACTCCGGCCAGCAACAGAGCGGAAGAGGCAAAGACCATCGTGGCCAGCGCATCACCCGCCTCACGCGATGCGGTGGAGAGCAGCGCCGACGCAAATGCCAGCGCCAGTCCAAAGATAGCGACAAAGAAGCGAATCCACGCGGCGCGTTCCACTCCGCGCACTGCTTCTACGAACTGCTCGCGCAAGCTCATTGGGTCATTATGACATCTGCGGCACGGTCGCTGCTGCCATTAGCTATGGCTCAGGACTCCAGAAAGTGCAGCACGAGCCGATTGAATTCTTCAGGAGCCTCTTCATAGGGCAGGTGCCCGACATTCGGCAGCACTACATATTGCGCGTTGCGAAAGGACCTGCGCAGCAAGCGGCCGGAGTCGCAATCCACCACCGGGTCTTTCGCGCCCCAGAGCAGAAGCACGGGGACTTCGGAGATTGAAGGCAGCTCATCCTTGAGACGCCGCATGTCCTCGCGCCAGGTGCGCACCACTTCGAGCGCATACTCGTAAGAGCGCTGGTCGGAGAGGTTCACGTCGTATCCCTGGCGCGTCTCGTCAGTGATGAGTGACGCGTCAGCGTACATGCGGCCAAGCGATTTTCGCCTCAGGAACGAGTTGTGTTTTGCCACACTGCGCATGACCATGCGTCCAAATGAAGTGCGAAAGAAAGCCAGACGGATACGCGCGCTCCACATGAAAGGGTGGGCAGGAGCCACCAGCACCAAACGCCGAATGAGCGGGCGAGCCGAAGCGCGGTCGAGAATCGCCGTCATCATGGCTACAGCTCCACCGTGCGAGGTGCCAAGGAGATCCACCTGCGAGTGCCCGAGCGAGTGCAGAAATTCCAGCAGGCGCCCGGCGGCAGCAGCCATCGTGAAATCCGCCGAGCTGTTCCTTGGACGGTCAGAGTGGCCCATGCCAAGCAGATCGACTGCATATACATCCCGCAGCCCGGAAAACTTCTCGAAATTATGCCGCCAACTGAAGCTGTACCCCAGCAGCCCGTGAACCAGAACCAGAGCGGGCAATGGTTTCTCCGGAGGGTGGGCGGCTTTCAAATGGAGATAGCGCATGCGATGTGCGCCGCAGGAGAACCACAGCTCCCGTTCCTGGAGAAAACGACGAGCCTCAGCCTCTCGCAATTCGACCTCCTCCTCTGCGGGAACGATCACCCAATTCTAGTGCACTCGAGTTTTGCTCACGCGCATCAAACTCGCTGTTCTGGATCAATTGCCCGACACCGAGCGGATTATTGCTCCGAATCGGTCCATTCCATTAATCATAGGTATGTACCTGTTTTGGGATGTGAGATGCAGTTCGCATTGTATAATCATCAACTAGCCTTGTATTTCGTGGATTTGGGCGACCTATGATGAATGGTAAGGTGGCAACCGACTTGCAAGATAAGGAATGGACCACCTCCGCTTCGAAGCAACCTCCAGCTCGAGAAGCGGCCCATTCGCTCATGACCAAGGAAACGCAAATCCGGTTTGCTGCCGTACTCTTTGGTCTGCTGACCGTTACTGCAGTGGTCTTCGCCTGGATCAATTTCCAGAAGGAATACCAGTTCTCCACGCCCATGGACGGCGTGTGGTGGGTGGAGCAACACGGCCAACTGATCGCGCGTCGAGTGACTCCGCAGGGACCCGGCGACCGCGGCGGTATCAAGGCCGGAGACGTGCTGGTGGCGCTGGGCGGCGCTGAGGTTCACAGCACAACGGATGTGGCGCGCCAGATGTATCGCTCGGGCGTGTGGACCAAGCTCTCCTACACCTTAGGCCGCGACAACGTGAGCCTGGACGTTCCGGTGATTCTGCAGCCGGTGGACAAGAGCCTGAACCAGGGACTGCGGCTGATTGCGCTGATCTATCTTGGCATCGGCATGTATGTCCTGCTGCGACGCTGGACGGCTCCCAAGGCTGGGCACTTCTACCTGTTCTGCCTCGTCTCGTTCATCTTTTACTCCTTCAAGTTCACGGGCAAACTGAACCAGTTTGATTGGACCATTTACTGGTCCAACGTAGTGGCCGGAATGTTGCAGCCAGCCATGTTCCTGCACTTTGCGCTGAGCTTTCCTGAGCGCAAGGCATTCGTGAAGAAGCGCGGCTGGATTCTGCCACTGGTTTATCTGCCGGGACTGCTGCTCCTGAGCATCTGGGTGCTGCTGGTGACCGGAGCCGAGCCGAGCGGCTTGCTGCTATGGAACCTCGACCGCATGCAGATGGGCTATGTGGCAGCGCTCTTTCTAACGGCGACCTTCGTGCTTTGGCACACGTATCAGAAAGCGCGCACTCCCATCCTCCGCCAGCAGATGAAGTGGGTGACGCGCGGCACCTTCCTGGCCGTGGTGCCGTTTACCGTCTTCTACGTGATTCCTTTCCTCACCGGACAGGGACCGTCGGCGATGATGAAGATCAGCGTGCTCTCGCTGATCTTTCTGCCGCTGACTTTCGGATACGCGATTGTCCGCTACCGGTTGATGGACGTGGACCTGATCTTCAAACGCGGCATGGCCTACACGATTGCCGCCGGAACGATTGCTGCCGTGTACTTTGCCGCCGTCGGCACGGCTGCCGAAATCTTCCACAAGAATTTCCCCAGCGCCGGCCCGGGAGGCTTGATCGCCGCCATCGTGGTCACCTCGATTCTCTTCGACCCGATCAAGAACTGGACGCAGGAGCGCATCGATAAATTCTTCTATCGTAAGCGCTATGACTATCGCAAAACGCTGATCGAGTTTGGCCGCGAGCTGAACTCTGAGCGCGACTTGGGCAAAATGCTGGATGCAATTCTGGAACGCATTCAGCGCACGCTGCTGGTGGATCGCATGGCCGTGTTTATGGCCAACGAGGATGGCAGCGGATTTGCACTCGTAAAATCCAGTGGAATCGCGCAATCAGGCTGGCTGGACTTGAGCTTCCTGAGCAGCAAGCGCCCTGAGTTTGCCGAGGGACATCTGTTCTTTGACAATACGCACCAGGCGGTGCGCGAAGAACCACTGGCGCAGGAGACAATCCGCACCCTCGATCTCAACTACTACATCCCCTGCATGGTGATGAACCGCAGCATTGCAATGTTGGGATTGGGCAAGACCAGTGAAGGAGATTTCCTCTCCAGCGAAGATGTGGAACTGCTGGAAACGCTGGCCGGATACATCGCAATCGCTCTGCAGAACGCGCGCCTCTATGCCTCACTTGAAGACAAGGCACAGGAGTATGAGCGCCTGAAGGAGTTCAACGAAAACATTGTTGAGTCGATCAACGTAGGCGTGTTCGCCGTCGATCTGCAGAACAGCATCGAGTCCTGGAACTCGCAGATGGAAGTGATGTACGCCCTGCCGCGTCTCAACGCGTTGGGCAAGTCGATTCATGACGTGCTGCCTCCGGCCTTCTGTGATGAGTTCTTCCGCGTGCGTGACAATCCTGGCATCCACAACCTTTACAAGTTCCGCCTGGGCACCACCGCTGGAGACACGCGCGTAGTCAACGTCGCAATCGCGCCGCTGATCAGCAAGGACTTCACCGTCGTGGGCCGCCTGGTGATCGTCGACGACATCACCGAGCGCATCGACCTTGAAGCACAGCTCGCGCAAGCCGACAAAATGTCATCTATCGGATTGCTGGCCGCAGGCGTGGCGCACGAGGTGAACACTCCGCTGGCCGTCATCAGCTCTTACGCGCAACTGCTCGCCAAGCAGTTGCAGGGCGACGAGAAGCGCTCGGAACTGCTCGACAAGATTACCAAGCAGACCTTCCGCGCCTCAGAGATTGTGAACAACCTGCTGAACTTTTCGCGTACCAGCGGCACCGAGTTCGGCAGCGTTGATTTGAATCGCATTGTGCATGACACGCTGGCGCTGCTGGAGCATCAGTTCAAGACGGCGCGTATCCGAGTGGTGGGCGAACTGGAGCCCTCACTGCCGCAGATTCATGGCAATCAGGGCAAACTGCAGCAGGTATTTCTCAACCTCTTCCTGAACGCCAAAGATGCCATGCCACAGGGCGGCACACTGACTGTCCGCACCGCACACGATCATGGCGTGCGCGTGCACGTGATTGACACCGGCAGCGGCATTGCGCCCGAACACATCCACCGCATTTACGACCCGTTTTTTACTACCAAAACGCGTCCCAAGCAGGGCGGCAGCGGAGGCACTGGACTGGGCCTCGCCGTGACTTACGGCATTATCCAGGAGCACGCCGGCAAGATTCGCGTAGAGAGCAGCCCCGGAGAAGGCACGAGTTTCTTCATGGAGTTCCCAATGTCGAGAAAGGCAATCCATGTCTGACGTAGCAGGAGCCAGGTACTTGTCCGTTACGCCGGAGCAACCGCAGGCAGGCCGCGTGCTGATCATCGATGATGAAGCGGCAATCCGCGAATCGCTGCAGATATTGCTCGAGGACGACGGCTATGAAGTGGTAAACGCACAAGACGGCGAAGAGGGCCTGGCCGTTCTGGATTCGCAAGCGGTCGATCTCGTGCTATTGGACTTCCAACTCCCCGACCGCAACGGACTCGAAATCCTGAAGGACATTCGCGAGCGCGACCCAGAGCTTGCTGTCATCATGATCACCGCTTACGGCACGCCGGAGAACGCAGTTGCGGCCATCAAGGGCGGCGCAGCCAACTTCATCGCCAAGCCCTGGACGAACGAAAAGCTGCAGGCCGATGTGCGCGCTGCCATCGGGCGCAAGCGGGTGCAGGAAGAAAACATCCAGCTCAAACGCCAGCTCAAGCAGCGCTACAACTTTGAGCACATCATCGGCAAAAGCGACCTGATGCTGCGCACCTTCGACCTGGTTGCACAGGTTGCGCCCTCGCGTTCAACCATCCTGCTGCAAGGCGAGAGCGGAACGGGCAAAGAGCTGATTGCCAAGGCAATCCACGCCAATTCGCCGCGCAAAGACCGTCCATTTGTTCCGGTCAACACCGGTTCCATGCCGAGCGATCTGCTGGAGTCCACGCTTTTCGGCCACGTGAAGGGAGCCTTCACCAGCGCCATCAGCAGCAAAAAAGGCCTCTTCGAGATGGCCGACCGCGGGACAATCTTTCTCGACGAAATCGGCAACATGTCCATGGAGACGCAGGCCAAGCTGCTGCGCGTGTTGCAGGACAAGCGCTTCATGCATCTGGGCGGCGTGCAGGAAATTCAGGTGGACGTACGCGTCATCGCCGCCACCAACAGCGACCTGCGGCAGGCGGTGAAAGAAGGCAAGTTCCGCGAGGATCTCTACTATCGCCTCAACGTGATCACCATCGAACTGCCTCCGCTACGCAATCGCCGGGAAGATATTCCGATGCTTGCGCAGCACTTCTTGCGCAAATACTGCGAAGAAAATGAAAAGCCCTCGCGCACCCTGGGACCTGACGCGCTACGTACGCTGATGGACTACGCGTGGCCGGGCAATGTGCGCGAACTGGAAAACGCAATCGAACGCGCGGTTGTGCTTTCGTCGCATCCGGTCATTACCGCCGACCTCTTTCCTGAGGACATTGTGAGCCGCGGAGACGCCCTGCCGCTTATCGCAAGCAAGCCGGACGCTTCGCTCTTTGAAATCGTGGAAGACTGTGAGCGCCGCGTGATTGTGGCGATGCTGGAGCGCTGCGGGTGGAACCAGACAGAAGCCGCAGAGCGTTTCCGTGTGCCGCTCTCCACGCTGAACCAGAAGATCAAGCGCCTGAATATTGAGATCAAGCGGCGCGGCCAACGCGAGCCTATCTAGACCGATTCCAGGATTGGCGCGTCGGCGATCTCCTCGGGAAAAATGTCCGGTGCCCTTGCACTTTGATATAGTCAGTGAGAGCGGCATCTTGTAGTAAAGGCTCAGGCGGCATCCGGAAAGAATGCAATTTTCTCTGACTGACATCGCGAAGAGAAATGTTCTGGCCGTGCAGGAATATTCCCTGCTGGCCTGGAGTTCCGTCGCCAACATTTTCACCAGCCCACGCTACGTTGCAGACACACTTCAGCAAGCTGACATCATCGGCGTGGGATCACTGCCGATTGTAGTGCTGACCGGATTCTTCCTCGGCGCTGTGCTGGCTTTGCAGAGCGCAAATTCCCTGGCACGCTTCGGCGGACTCTCTTTCACCGGGCAACTTGTTTCCCTCTCCATGGTGCGCGAAATCGGTCCCGTGCTCACGGGCCTGATGGTGGCTGGACGCAGCGCCACCGGCATGGCGAGCGAACTGGGCTCCATGCAGGTGACCGAACAAATTGACGCAATGCGCGCGTTGGGCACTGATCCCGGGAAAAAACTGGTTACGCCACGCGTGATTTCCACGGTCATTATGCTGGTGGTGCTGACCGTGATCTCCGATCTGGTTTCCATGGCGGGCGGCGCAGTGGTTGCGGTATTCATGCTGCGCCTGGACGGCAACCAGTACTGGTCCACTGCATGGCAGTCGCTTGGCGTGGGAGACATTACGATGGGCCTGATCAAGCCCTTCGTTTTCGGATTCATCATCGCAACTATTGGCTGCTATTACGGCCTCAGCGCCCGCGGTGGCACGCAGGGAGTGGGCCGCGCCACCACGCAGGCCATGGTTGCGGCCTCGGTCATCATGGTTATTTCCGATCTGTTCATCACTCAATTACTCCTGAACTTTTTCCCTTTCAAATAGGCCAACGGCATGGACCAGAGCAACAACAGCCACGAGCCGGTCATCGTCTTTGAAGATGTTTCGATCGCCTTCGACGAGAAAAAAGTGCTGAGCAATCTCTCGTTCACACTGTTGCATGGGCAAACCAAGGTGCTCTTCGGCGTGGCTGGCGCAGGAAAAACTCTGGTGCTGAAGCTTGCGCTCGGATTGCTGCGTCCGGACAGTGGACGCATCACCGTGCTCGGTCAGGAAGTAAGTGCTATGAAAGAGCAAGACCTGTTCGCGTTGCGTCGGCGCATAGGAATGGTCTTCCAGGAAAGCGCACTCTTCGATTCGTTGAACGTGGAAGACAACGTCTCCTTCCGCTTGCGCGAAGAGCATGTGCCGCAGGACGAGATTACCCGCCGCGTCGCGGATGCGTTGCGCTTTGTGGAGTTGGAACACACGGTCAAGCTCTTCCCCGCCGAGTTGTCAGGAGGCATGCGGCGGCGCGTGGCGATTGCTCGCGCCATCGTCTCCGATCCCAAGGTGCTGCTTTACGATTCACCCACGGCGGGCCTGGACCCCGTAACCTCGACCACTATTGTGGAGCTGCTGGTGAAGCAGCGCGATGTTTTCCAGACCAGCGCTTTGTTGGTGACTCACCGTCTGCAGGACGCCTTCACCATGGCAACGCACGCATTCGATCGCAAGCTGAACAAGATGGTGCTGGTTCCGCCTGAGACTGACTGGGATTCGAAAACGAGCTTCCTGGTATTGAAGGATGGCGTGAAAATCTTTGAGGGCGATGCTTCGGAGATTGCAAATTCAGACAGCGAATACATCCGCGAATATCTTACCCAATAACTAGCTCTTGATCGCTCCCAGCGCCATCTCTGTGATGTGTGCTGCCGCGTCAGGATGCGCGCGCGTGCTCGCCCGCGCGGCCATCTCCGCCATTCGCGCCGGAGCTAGCAGAAGCGCAGTGACTTCCTCAACAAATCGCGCCGCACTCAACTCGCTCTCCGGAATCAGCAGAGCCGCGTTCTCCCCGGCCAGCAATTCAGCATTACGCAACTGGTGATCGTCCGCGGCACCGGGGAACGGCACAAAGAGAGCGCACTTGCCCGCCGCTGCAATCTCGGCAACAGTCGACGCGCCGGAGCGGCACACGATCAGGTCGGCATCGGCAAACGCCTGCGCCATGTCGTCGATGAACTCGCGCACTTCGATGTCGAGCGGCGTAGCACCGAAAAACTCGCGCACCTTGTCGATTTCGTGGGAGCCGGTCTGGAGCACGATCTTGAGTCCCGGAGCGCTCTGCTGCAGCTGCACCGCCGTGTCACACACAATGCGATTCAGCGCGCGCGCTCCCTGGCTTCCGCCAAAGATCAGCAGCGTGGGCTGTGTGCTGTGCCTCGCAGGAAGCGCGAAAAACGCCGGACGCACGGGCACGCCTGTGACTTCAAAGCGGCGAAACCATCGCCCCGTTTGCGCGAAGTGAACTGCGGCGTTGGCCGCGAAGCGGGCCACCGCGCGATTCGCGTATCCAGGCACCACGTTCGGTTCAAACAGCACAACAGGGATGCGCAGCAGCACGGCCGCGATCGTCGCAGGACCCGCCGCGTAGCCACCAACTCCAATCACCACTTGCGCACCAAAGCTGCGCAGAATACGCATCGCCGCGAAAATGGAGAGAGGCAAATTGAAGATGGTGCGTAGACGGGTGGCGAGACTCACGCGATTCAATGCGCCAATGTTGACAAGGAAAAGTGGGAAGCCCGCTTTTGGCACCAGCCGCGTTTCAATGCCGCGCGCAGTGCCGACGAACGCGGCATCGTGTCCGCGACGCTTCAGCTCTTCAGCAATGGCCAGCGCGGGGATGACGTGTCCACCGGTGCCGCCACCGGCGAGGATGATCTTCATGCTAATCCGTTTGCTGCGTGATGTTGAGCAGCACTCCCACGCAGGCAAGGGTGACAATCAGCGACGATCCGCCATACGAAATGAACGGCAGGGGAATGCCTTTCGTGGGCAGCAATCCCAGCACAACGCTGATGTTGAAGAAGGCCTGAATGCCGATCATAGCGGTGATTCCCACAGCGATCAGCCGCGCAAAATTATCGCGCGTGTTCCACGCGGCGCGCAGTCCGCGGAAGCAGAAGAAGGCAAATGCCGCCACGAGCAGGACGGAGCCGACAAGTCCCAATTCTTCGGCCAATACGGCGAAGATGAAGTCCGTCTGCGGTTCGGGAAGATAGAAGAGTTTTTGCTTGCCGTCCATCAACCCCTGTCCCAGCGGGCCACCCGTCCCGACGGCGATGAGCGATTGAATGATGTGGAAGCCTGCACCTTGCGGGTCCGCATAAGGGTCGATAAAGGCCACCAGGCGTCGCGCGCGCCATGCGGTACGGAAGAGCAGGAAGTACATGGGCACGGCGGAGATTGCGAGCGCGTACCAGTAATATTTCCACTCCATGCCGGAGATGTAGAGGATGGCCGCCGTGATAAATGCGCAGGTCATGGCTGTGCCAAGATCGGGTTGCAGCACAATCAAAATGCAGAACGCAGCCGTGGGCGCAACAGCAGGCAGAATCGTGTGGCGCAAATCGGTGATCGCGCGCAGACGACTCTCCAGAAAATGCGCCATGAAGAGAATGATTGCGGGTTTGGCGAGTTCCGAAGGTTGAAAAGAGAGTATGCCGAGCTTGATCCAGCGATGCGTGTTGTGCGAGCGGTCCAGCAAAAACACAGCCGCCAGGAACAGCGACGTAACACCGAGTGTTGTAAAGACCAGCGCAGGACGATTCAGTTTGCGGTAGTCCAAGTTCATCAGCGCGAACATGGCGATCAGGCCGAGCAGCGCGTAAAGTCCCTGGCGCACGAGAAACGCCGTCTCCGAGCCGAACTTTTCCTTGGCCATGATGGCCGAGGCGCTGAAGACCATGACCAGTCCGGCGGAGACCATGAGCAGCGTCAAGCCGAACAACCATCGATCTGCGCTGACCCGCTTTGCCACTAGCGTCCTCCCGTGGGCGAAGCCGATTGCAACGCAGCCAGCGATTGCACGAGTTCCTTGAAGACGCGTCCGCGATGCTCGTAGCTCGGGAACTGATCGAAGCTGGCGCAGGCTGGTGCGAGCAGCACAATGTCACCCTCCACCGCGAGGTCGGCAGCCTTGCGCACGGCTTGCTCAAGCGTGATCGCGCTGGTGACGGGAGCCGAGTTGCCGATCTGCGATTCAATCTTCGCCGCCGCAGCGCCGATGGTGTACACGCGCTTCACTCGCTCCGCGATGAGCGTGCTCAGTTCGCTGTAATCGCTGCCCTTGTCTTTGCCGCCGAGGATGAGATGAATGTTTGCCGGGAACGATTGCAGCGCCTTGATCGCCGCGTCCACGTTGGTAGCCTTGGAGTCGTTGTAGTACTGTACGCCGCGCAGCGTCGCCACGTACTCCAGGCGATGCTCCACAGCGCGGAAGTCTTTCACCGCGCGCCGAATTGCAACCGGCTCAATTCCGGCAGCCATTCCAATGGCAACCGCAGCCAGCACGTTCTCCACATTGTGTGCGCCCTTCAGGGCAATCTCTGAAACGGGCATGATCTCCACGTCGCGGCCGTCGCGATAGACGATGCTCTCACCGCGCAGGAACGCGCCGCGATCCACCTCGTGCCGGCGGCTGAACCATAGCACCTGGGGCTTCAATCCCGCGGCAAGCGAGTGGGTGATTTCATTGTCCGCGTTCAGCACCGCAAAATCCTCAGCCGTCTGATTCTCGAAGATTCGCTTCTTCGCCGCGATGTAATTCTCCATGGATCCGTGACGGTCGAGGTGGTCAGGCGTGATATTCAAAATGGTTGAGATGTGTGGGCGGAACGTTTCAATCGACTCAAGTTGGAAGCTGGATATCTCCAGCACGACCCATGTATCTGCCGACGAGTGTTCGACGAAGGTGATGGCGGGCGTTCCAATGTTTCCGCCGACCAAGGTCTTGCGTCCGCCGGAGGCAATGATTTCGCCGGTAAGCGTGGTCGTGGTTGTCTTGCCGTTGGAGCCGGTGATAGCCACAATGTGGCCTTCGAGGAAGCGCGCGGTCAACTCGATTTCGCCAATGACTGGAATGCCAAGTTTGCGCGCGTGCTGCAGCGGACCAACCTCGCTGGGCACGCCGGGGCTGACAACGATCAAGTCCTGATCGCGGAAGGTACGCTCGCCGTGCTTGCCGGTCTCCACGGTGATACCACGATCGAGCAGCGCAGGAATCTCGTTCACGAGTTGATCCTCGCTCTTGGCGTCGCTCACGGTCACGCGTGCTCCGCGCGATGCCAGGAACAGTGCGGAGGCCACGCCCGACTTACCCAATCCAACCACCAGAACCCGTTTGCCTTTGACTTCCATAGCGTCTTTTCCTTCGAGCTGTTTGCCTTTAAACTTACCGCAATTTCAGCGTGGTGAGCGCGAACAACGCAAAGATAAGCGATCCAATCCAGAATCGCACAATGACCTTCGACTCCGACCAGCCCAACTGCTCAAAGTGATGATGCAGCGGTGCCATCAGGAAGATTCGTTTGCCGCGCAGTTTGAACGAGCCAACCTGCAGGATCACCGAGAGCGCTTCCAACACGAAAATTCCACCGAAGAACGGCAGCAGCAACTCCTGTTTGATGATGACCGAAACCGTACCAATCGCCCCGCCCAGTGCGAGCGAGCCCACATCTCCCATGAAGACCTCGGCCGGATGCGTGTTGTACCAGAGAAAGCCGATCGAGGCGCCGACCATGGCTCCGCAGAAGATTGTCAGCTCGCCGACCTGCGGCATCTTTTGCAGCTCAAGATAGTCGGAGAAAACCGCATGGCCGCTGACGTACGTGAGTACCGTGAGCGCCCCTGCGGCGATCAGCGTACACCCGATGGCGAGTCCGTCCAGCCCGTCCGTAAGGTTCACCGCATTGGTGGAACCGACGAGCACAAACACGACGAAGACGATGAACGGGAGAAACGCAATGGGCCACAGGTGCGGATTATGCACCAGCGATCCCACCACAAGGTCCGGACGAAAACGCTTGAAGAATGGAACCATGAGGTGCGTGGAATACTGGCCCTCAGCCTGCAACAAGATAAGCACTACGGCAATGACGAAGGCCACAAGGGTTTGCAGCAACAGCTTGCTTCGTCCGTTGAGTCCCAGGTTCTGCTTGCGCACCACCTTCAGATAGTCGTCGGCGAACCCGATCGCTCCAAAGGCGAGAATCGACATTACTGCCAGCCATACGAATCTATTGGAAAGATCAGACCAGAGTACCGTGGGCAGCACGATGGAAACCACGATCAGCAGCCCGCCCATAGTAGGCGTTCCCGCTTTTTTCTGATGCGAGCGCGGTCCCTCTTCGCGGATGTACTGACCGATCTGGAACTCGCGCAGGCGGCGGATTACCGAAGGACCAATGATGAGCGCCATGAAGAGCGCCGTCAGACTGGCGAAGGCCGTGCGAAAGGTCAGGTACCGGAAGATCCGGAACGGGCCCACATTGAAGTGTCGAAAAATGTATTCGTATAAAAGCCAGTAGAGCAATGGGTCCTCAATCTTTGTGCGGCTTTCGCCGTTGATTTTCCTAAGCTTTCCTTTGCGCCTCAAACACCGCCAGCGCACGCTCCAGGCCCACGCCTCGCGAACCCTTCAGCAACACCGCATCCCCCTCGTGCAGGTTACGCGCCAGCCACTCGCCCGCCTGCTCAGGAGTTTCCACAAACTCGGAAGCTACTCCGGAAGAGGCTGCGCCTTCGGCAATACTCTCGCCGTTGCCGCGCACTCCTACCACGTAATCCACTTTGTTCGCGGCCATGTTGCGCCCGCACTGCCGATGCAACTCCGGCGAGCTGGGCCCGAGCTCCAGCATTTCACCGGCGATCACGACGTGGCGCGTGGCAGGCGTCTGCCCGAGCGCGGCCACCATACTGTCCAATGCCTGTGGATTCGAATTGTAGCAATCGTTTATAAGGATTGCGCCTGAGACCTCGATCACCTCGCCGCGCTTGTCGCCAGCGCTGAGTGATGACAGTCGGGCCACCGCATCAGACGGTTGCACGCCGTGCTCGGCGGCCACCGCGACGGCCACCAATGCGTTCAGCACGTTGTGACGGCCTATTAAAGGTACTGTGGCGCGTTCGCGGAAGCCCGGGCCAACAATGTCAAACTCCGA
>Ga0181537_10001022_pt1 | contig 26143 bp, 26 predicted proteins | sample PEATcosm2014_Bin_39_FD_119765 | JGI IMG/M metagenome (GOLD analysis project Ga0181537, IMG submission 119765) | Peatland microbial communities from MTU Mesocosm Facility, Houghton, MI, USA - PEATcosm2014_Bin23_10_metaG | ecosystem: Environmental > Terrestrial > Soil > Wetlands > Peat | place...
CATGCGCAACCATGATCCTGCAATCACGGCCGAGGCCTGCGATTGGGGCAATCGGGTAGTTATCGGTCTCGAAGTGGCGGTGACGCTCGTTCCCACGCGACATTGGTCGGCGCGCAATTTATCCGACCGCAACATGTCGCTATGGGCCTCGTTCGTGATCGAAACGCCGGCCGGCTGCATCTATTTCGTCGGCGACTCGGCCTATGGCGACGGACGGCATTTCCGCGAAGTGCGCCAGTGCCATGGGCCGTTGCGGCTCGCCATCCTGCCGATCGGGGCCTACGAGCCGCGTTGGTTTATGCGCGACCAGCATATGAATCCCGCTGAAGCGGTCCAGGCCTTCATCGATTGCGGTGCTGAATGGGCGCTCGGCCACCATTACGGGACATTTCAGCTCACGGACGAAGCAATCGACGCGCCGCTGATTGCGCTCGCCGAAGCCTTAAAAACCGCTGGAATTTTGCCAGAGCAATTCCGCACGTTGCTGCCGGGACAAGTATGGCAACTCTGATCGTGCGCCGAAATCCTTAACCCGGGGAATTTCCGGGCGGCTTGATCAGCACGTAAACGTTGACGACGAGATTTTTCACGTCGGCGCCAATCGGGTCGGTGACATATTCCTCGATGAACATGTCTTTGGCTTCCAGCCGCTTGTCGTCGAGATAATTGGTGATCGCTTCGTAGGTATTGTCGAGATCGTCATACGAGCCGCGATGGACGAATTTGAGCGCCTGGCCCGCCGGCGACTGGCCGAGCAGGATGTCGCCGTGCGGCGGGTTTTTCGGCGCCGCGGCGATTGGGACTGCGGCCTCATAGTCGAAACCGGTATCGTCGGTCGCGGTGAAGATCGTCATCGACATGCCGTCGGGCTTGATGCCTTCCTTGTCGAGATAGGCTTTCAGTTTGCGGAACGAGGCGGTGAGCGTGTCGAACGCCTTATCCCAGGTGCCGCTGCCTTTGACGTAGAGGATTGTCTTTGCTGTCAGATCGGTGCTTTCGCCGAACGCGTCCCCGGGCAGAGCCGGCCCTGGCGTGGCTGCGGGAGCGATCTGGCCTGGCGTGGCCGGCGCTGGGGTAACCGGTGCAGCAGGAGTAGCAGCGGGGGCCGGTGACGCGGCAGGCGCGGACTGCTGCGCCGGTGTTTGCGCCGGGCTCTGCGCCCATGCGGCTTGCGGCAGGCCGAGCATGACGACGGTGGCGAAGGCCGCGCCCGCGATGCCGGCGCGCAGGACAAAGCGGAGCGGTATTGACCTCACCCAGGGGCCTCCTCGAAGGATGGGGCTGGCGCCCGCGGCCGCGCAATCGCCAAATCTTGTATTCGGTCGTCCATCCGTCGCCGGTGCGAATCTAGCACGTTCCGCCGCGGCGCGCCTTGCCCAAATAGCCGTTACGACGGGAGAATCCACCACTGGCGCATAGGGATCGAGTTCTCATATAAGTCGCGCACATTGCGGGCCTTATGATGAGTGCGCTGGCAAACCGTGACTTCGTCAAGATGAACGGTCTCGGCAACGAGATCGTCATCGTCGATTTGCGCGCTGCGCCGACGCCGATCGCCGCGGCCGAAGCGCTCGCGGCGGCGCGACAGGAGCCCTACGACCAGCTGATGGCGCTCTATCCGCCACGCGGCGCCGGGGTGGCTGCGATCCGTATCTTCAACAATGACGGTTCGGAAGCCGGCGCCTGCGGCAACGGTATGCGCTGCGTCGCCGCTTTGATCGGCGACGAAACTGGCCAAACGAATTTGCAATTCGAGACGCCGGCCGGCGCGGTTTTGTGCCGCCGCGCCGATGACGGCCTCTATACCGTCGATATGGGGCGGCCGCGGTTTCGCTGGGACGAGATTCCGCTGGCTCAGGAATTCGCCGACACGCGCGCAATCGAGCTCGAAATCGGGCCGCGCGGTGCGCCGGTTCTGCATTCTCCGTCGGTCGTAAGCATGGGCAATCCGCACGCGATTTTCTGGGTTGAAGATCCATACGCCTACGATCTCGCAAAGTTCGGCCCGCTGCTCGAACACCATCCGATGTTTCCCGAGCGCGCCAATATCACGCTGGCCGCGACTCCGTCGCGTGATCGCATTGTCATTCGCACCTGGGAACGCGGCGCCGGACTCACCAAGGCTTGCGGCTCGGCGGCTTGCGCTGCCGCTGTCGCCGCGGCGCGGCTCAACCGCACCGGCCGCAAAGTGACGGTCACTTTGCCGGGCGGCGATCTCGCCATCGAATGGCGCTTGCCCGACGATCACGTACTGATGACCGGCCCGGTCGAATACGAACATAACGGCCGCTTCGACGCCGCGCTGTTTGCCGGCGCGGGAGCGGCGCAATGAGCGTCGACGTCGTTACATTCGGTTGCCGGCTCAACGCCGCAGAATCCGAAGTGATCCGCCGCGAGGCCGAACGCGCGGGTCTTTCCAATACCGTCGTGGTTAATACCTGCGCCGTCACGGCGGAAGCGGTGCGCCAGGCGAAGCAGACCATCCGCGCGTTGCGCCGTGAGCGGCCGCAGGCGAAGATCGTCGTCACCGGTTGCGCGGCGCAGACCGAGCCACAGACCTTTGCCGCTATGGCCGAAGCCGACAGCGTCATTGGCAACACTGAAAAGCTGACGCACGGTGGTTGGGCGAAAGTGCGTGATGCCTTCGGCGTCGGCGACGGGCTAAAGACATTCGTCAACGACATCATGGCGGTAAAGGAAACCGCGGCGCATCTGATCGACGCCTTCGACGGCCGCACCCGTGCTTTCGTTCAGGTACAGAACGGCTGCGATCATCGCTGCACCTTCTGCATCATCCCTTATGGCCGCGGCAATTCGCGTTCGGTACCGATGGGCGCGGTGATCGACGACGTGCGCCGGCTGGTAGCGAACGGTTATTGCGAGATCGTGCTCACCGGCGTCGATATTACGAGCTACGGGATCGACCTGCCGGGTTCGCCAAAGCTCGGCACGCTGGTCAAGCAGATCCTAAAACACCTCCCGGAGCTCAAGCGGCTGCGGCTGTCGTCGATCGATTCGGTCGAGGCCGACCGCGATCTCCTCGATACGCTCGCGAACGAGGCGCGGCTGATGCCGCATCTGCATCTGTCGCTGCAATCGGGCGACGATTTGATCCTCAAGCGCATGAAGCGGCGGCACCTGCGCGCAGATGCCATCGCATTCTGTAACAATGTGCGCCGCCTGCGGCCGGATACCGTGTTCGGTGCCGACCTGATAGCCGGGTTCCCGACCGAGACCGAAGCCATGTTCGCTCGCTCGCTCGATCTCGTCGGCGAATGCGGACTCACACATCTGCATGTGTTTCCGTTTTCGCCGCGGCCCGGTACTCCGGCGGCGCGGATGCCACAGCTACCCCGCAGCGTCGTCAAGGAGCGCGCGCGACGGCTGCGCGAGCGTGGCGAGGCTGCGCTACGCCGGCATCTCGACAACGAAGTCGGCGCGGTGCGGCGCGTATTGACCGAAGCGCACGACAGTGGCCGCACCGAGCACTTCACCAGGGTCCGGCTCGCCGCGTCAGGGGAACCGGGGCGCATCGTCGAACTGAAAATTAACGGCCACGACGGCAGACAATTACTGGCGGCGTAAGTACACTTGCGCCGAAGCGGAGACCGCACCATGGACAGCGGGCAAGAGCACACCATCACGACGACCGAGGAACTCGAGCGTCTTTATGCCGATGCACCTTACGGCCCCGCGGTCTTCAAGGAAGTCGATTACATCACGCCGCAATATCGCAAGCTGATCGAGGCCGCGCCGTTCGCGGTGCTGGCGACCAGCGGTCCCGAAGGCCTCGATTGCTCGCCGCGCGGCGATCCGCCCGGCTTCGTGCGAGTCGTCGATGAGCACACCCTCGTCATTCCTGACCGCCGCGGCAACAACCGCATCGATAGCCTGCGCAACCTGGTGCGCGACCCGCGCATCTCGCTCTTGTTTCTGATTCCAGGCGTTGGCGAGACCATGCGCGTCAACGGCCGAGCCAGAATCTGCACCGACCCGAAGCTCGCCGAGGGCTTCGCCATGAACGGCAAGGTGCCGAAGTGCGTTCTCGTCGTGACGGTCGAGAAGGCTTACTTCCAGTGCACCAAGGCGATCATCCGCTCCAAGCTGTGGGATCCGGCGAGCATCGTCGACCGCAAGACGCTGCCTACTCCGGGGTCGATCCTCGCCGAGGTCACCGACGGCAAGATGGGCGGGCCGGAGCACGACCGTCTCGCGCCCGAACGCGTCAGAGAGACGATTTACTGAGTCATTCCGGAAGCCGCGCAGCGGCTGTCCGGAATCCATAATCACGATCAGTGCAGAATTTTCACGGATTGTGGCTATGGATTCCGGGTTCGCTTGCTTCGCTCGCGCCCCGGAATGACGACGGCGGAGTGTCTTCACCCGGCCACCCGCAAGCAGCCAATAGCTTGCGCATGTGCGGCGGCACCGGCGCCGTGACCCGGATCGGCGCGCGGTTCTTGTAGAGTGGCACCGCGATTTCGCGCGCCTGCAGGTGAAGCGGTGGCCCGCCGTGGCGCGGCGCTTTGCCATAAATCCCGTCACCGAAAACCGGCCAACCCATTTCCGCGCAGTGCACCCGGATCTGATGCGTGCGTCCGGTCAGCAGATCGAGAGACAGCCAGGTCAATCGATCGGAACTGCGCCCGATGACCTTCCACTTGGTCACCGCGGGTTGGCCATTGGGATCGTGCTTCATCCACCAGCCGATTTTGTCATCGAGCCGGCCGAGCGGCAGTTCGATAACGCCCTCGTCGGCATCCGGTGTTCCTTCGACGATGGCCCAATAGGTCTTGTCGATTGTGCCGTTGCGGAACAGCTTGCCGAGCTCCGCCAGCGCCTTGCGATGGCGGCCGAGCACCAGGCAGCCTGAGGTGTCGCGGTCGAGCCGATGGGCCAGCGCCGGCGGACGTGGCAGCCCGAAGCGCAGCGTGTCGAAGTGATCTTCGAGCGATTCCCTGTTTCTGTCCTTGCTGTTGGGCGAGCCGCGGTGCACGGCCATGCCGGCCGGTTTGTCGATCACCAGCATCAGCCCGTCGCGGTAAAGGAGCCGCGACACCATCTCTTCCGGGGTCATGGCGAAACGGCTATCACGGACGCCGCATGCAAGACAGTACGACAGAAACGCCGGCAAACTGGTGGCAGCGCCTCGCCGGCGGGCTCAAACGCTCGTCATCGGCGCTCAGCGCGATCACCGATATCGTCACCAAGTGCAAGCTTGACGACGCGACCTTGGAAGAGATTCACGCGGCGCTGATCCGCACCGATCTGGGGCTTGAAACCGCGGACCGCATTGTGGTGGCGTTGGGCGAAGGGCGCCATGACGCCGCAATCACACCCGACGAGGTGAAAGCCGTGGTCGCGGCGGAGGTCGAGAGGGCGCTTGCGGCCGCGGCGCAACCGCTCGCGATCGACACAACGAAGAAGCCGTTCGTCATCCTCGTTGCCGGCGTCAACGGCTCCGGCAAGACCACGACCATTGGCAAGCTCGCTGCTAAATTTCGCGCCGAAGGGCGCTCGGTCATGCTGGCGGCCGGCGACACCTTCCGCGCCGCGGCGATCGATCAATTGAAAATCTGGGCGCAGCGCGCCGGCGCCGATATCGTGGCGCGCGACGCGGGCGCCGACGCCGCTGGCGTGGTGTTCGACGCCGTCGCCGCGGCCAAGGCGCAAGCCAGCGATATCCTCGTGGTCGATACCGCCGGCCGTTTGCAGAACCGGACCGAATTGATGGACGAATTGCAAAAGATCGTCCGCGTTATCAAGAAAGCCGATCCGTCGGCCCCGCATGCGGTGCTGCTGGTGCTCGACGCCACCGTGGGACAGAACGCGCTGTCGCAGGTCGAGACCTTCCAGAAGCTTGTCGGCGTCACGGGACTTGCCATGACCAAGCTCGACGGCACTGCGCGCGGCGGTATCCTGGTCGCCATCGCAGCGAGATTCAAAATCCCGGTCCACTTCATTGGGGTCGGCGAAAGTATCGACGATTTGTCGCCGTTCTCGGCGCGCGATTTTGCCCGTGCCATCGCCGGGCTTACGCCCTGATTGCGTGGGTCTACGAGCCCGGCTACACAGCACGACTTCATGGCCGACAAACCGCAGCTCAATCCGTTCCTGAAACTTGCGCTCGATCTCGGGCCGCTCATTCTGTTTTTCTTCGCCAATTCGCATGCGGGGATTTTCACCGCGACCGCGGTCTTCATGGTCGCCGTAGTGATAGCGCTGGCGATCTCTTATGCGATGACGCGGCAATTGCCGATCATGCCGGTGGTCACCGCAATCATCGTGGTAGCGTTCGGCGGCCTGACGCTCTTTCTGCACGACGCGACTTTCATCAAGGTCAAGCCGACCATTATCTACGCGCTGTTCGGCGCCGTGCTGATCGGCGGGCTCGTGTTCAACAAGCCGCTCCTCGGCATGGTGTTCGATTCGCTGTTTCATCTGACCGATGAGGGGTGGCGCAAGCTGACTGTGCGCTGGGCGATCTTCTTTTTCGCGCTCGCCGTGCTCAACGAAATCGTCTGGCGCAACACCTCGACCGACGTGTGGGTCGATTTCAAAGTGTTCGGTGTGATGCCGCTGACGTTTCTGTTCGGCGCGCTGCAAATGCCGCTGTTGAAGAAATACGCCGTCGAGCCGGCGGAATGATTACGAACCCGCCGCCAGCGCCTTCTCGATCTGCGGCTTGAGCAGCGACGCGTAATTGTCCGGCGTGATCGGTCCGACAAGCTTGTAGGCAATGCGCGCGTCGCGGCCGATGACGAACGTCTCCGGCACGCCATAGACGCCCCAGTCGATCGCGGCGCGGCCGTTCTCATCGGTACCCGCGGCGGCGAACGGATTGCCGTAGCGGCCGAGGAAGCGCCGCGCGTTGTCCGGATCGTCCTTGTAATTAATGCCGACCAGATGAACGCGATTGTCCTGCGCCAGTTGCAAAAGGAGCGGCGCTTCGTCGTGGCACGGCACGCACCACGATGCCCACACATTCACCACCGTCACCGCCCCGGCGAAGGCCGCCGGATCGAGTCCGGGAACCGCCGCGCCATCGCGCTGCAAGCCGGCAATCGGCGGCAGCGCAGTCTGGGGTGCCTTGTGTCCGATCAATGCCGAGGGAACGACCGACGGATCGCCGGCGCCGAGCTGGATGAAAAACAGCGCCACCAGGCCGAGAAAAACGATAAGCGGCAGTAACACCAGGAAACGGCGGCGCGCCGGAGGGTTTTCGTTCGCCGCGTCGGTCATGCCTGCTTTTCCGCTTGTTCCATTGCCGAGCGGCGGGTGAAGCCCATCATTTCAAGCTCGGCCAGCGCGCGCCGCTGCGCGTAGTAATCGAGTACGACCCAGGAGATCAGCACGGCAACGACAATGACGGCGGCGCCATAGGCCGCGGCGATGAAATCGAGGTGCGGTACCGTGTCCATGGTCAGCTTGCCATGCTCGCCTGTTTAAGCCGCAGCGTGCGCACCTGCCGGCGCAGAATCTCGTTGCGCATCGCGGCGAGAAGGAGCGTCACGAACAGTAACGTGAAGGCCGCGGCCATGATGAACAGCGGGATGAGAATCGTCGGATAGATGGTCGAGCCGCCAAGACGGAACACCGACTCGCCCTGATGCAGTGTGTTCCACCAATCGACCGAGAATTTGATAATCGGCAGATCGATGGCGCCGACCAATGTAAGCACCGCGACCGCCCGCGCAGCGCGCGAGGGATCCTCGACGGTGCGCCACAGCGCGATCACCGCGAGATAAAGGAGAAAGAGAATCAGCTCCGACGTCAGCCGCGCATCCCACACCCAATAGGTGCCCCATTCGGGGCGGCCCCACAGCGAGCCCGTGACGAGGCAAAGCAGCGTGAAGGCGGCGCCGATCGGCGCCGCGGCTTTCGCGGTCACGTCGGCAAGCGGATGCCGCCACACCAAGGTGCCGAGTGCGGCAACCGTCATCACGCCCCAGCACAACATGCCGAGCCACGCCGCCGGTACGTGCAGGTACATGATCTTCACGGTCGCGCCCTGCTGATAGTCGTCCGGCGCGCTCATCGCCTGACTGATGCCGAAGGCGAAGAGGATCAGCGTCACGCCGCCGAGCCACGGGACCGCGGCATTGGCGAATTTCATGAACCGCGACGGATTGGCGAGATCGACAATGGCCATCGGCACTCTTTCAGGGAATCCGGGGCGAAGCATAATACGGCTTCGCCAGACTGCCCGTCACTTTTGTATGACTATGCTTGCCAGTCCATTGCACTAGTTGGGGTGCACTATTCAATTTCCTGCCGCAACGCGGCGGCGGCGGCGAAAGGTCCAACCACGAGACTCGCCAGCGTCAACGCGCACAGAATTGTGAACGGCGTTCCGAACGGCACCGGTCCGGAGATGGCGGCATTGGCGGCAGCAACGCCGAAGATCAGCACTGGCACGGTGAGCGGCAGCACGATCACGGCAAGCAAGAGGCCGCCGCGGCGCAGCATCACCGCAATGGCGGCGCCAATCAGCCCGATGAAAGTCAGCGCCGGCGTGCCAGCGAGCAGCGTCAGCGTCAGTGCGCCTTCGGCCGGCAGGTCGAGATTGAGCAGCAGTCCGATCAGTGGCGCGCAGATCACGAGCGGCAGGCCGGTGGTGAGCCAGTGCGCAAAGCCTTTCACCGCCACGACAAGTTCGAGCGGCGCGCGGCCCGTCAGAATGAGATCGAGCGATCCGTCTTCGTGATCGCCGGCGAATAGCCGGTCGAGCGCAAGCAGCGTCGCCAGCAGTCCTGCAAGCCACAGGATCGCCGGCCCGATGCGCTTGAGCAGCGCGAGATCCGGCCCGATGGCGAACGGTGTCAGCGTGACCACGATCAGAAAAAACAACACCCCGATCAGTGCGCCGCCGCCGACGCGCACGGCGATGCGCATGTCGCGAACAAGAAGTGCGGCGAGCGATGTCATTGCGAATCCCCCAATCTCAATTCGCGCGCGCTGTCCAATCCAATCGGCCCATGGCTGGCCGTCAGAATGAGACCGCCGCCGGAAAGATGCGTTCGCATCAAATCTGTGAGGCGCCGCGCAGCCGTTGCGTCGAGCGAGTTCGCCGGCTCGTCGAGGAGCCAGATCGGCCGAGGCACTGCGATCAGCCGGGCGATCGAGAGACGCCGCCGCTGCCCGGCCGACAGGTAAGCCGCCGGCAGGCCAACCAGGGGAGCCAAGCCCACCTCTTCGAGCGGACCCGCAATGTCGATCGATTTGGCACCGAGGTAATCGGCCCAGAACCGCAAGTTCTCTACAACCGAGAGCGAGATCTTCAGTGCGTCCTGATGGCCGAGATAATGGGCCTGTTCGGCAATAGTCAGTTCGGGGTCGCCGCCTTCGAGCGCGAGCCGGCCACCGGCAGGCCGGACAAGCCCGGTGATGAGGCGCAAGAGCGAGGATTTCCCCGCCCCGTTGCGTCCCGTCACGGTCAAGGCCTCGCCGGAGGCCAGCGCGAAATTCAGGCCCGAGAACACGTCTCGGCCGCCGCGGCGGCAGGCGAGATCGACAGCGGAAAGCCGCATCGCGGAAGCCCTAAAACGCTATGCCGGAGGGCGCGAATGGCCCCGATTTATCGGGCGAACAGGCCATGCGCTGCATGATATCGGACTATTCCTTACTGAACTGGCACAAGAGCAGAAAAGCTTTTATAAGCCGCAGGTCGAGCCGCGGCGCGCCGGTTACGCTTGCTCCGTTCGACCGCCACGCTCCGTGGGCCGTTTCGGCAATAAATTACCTCCGAATTGTGCCGGCCCGGCCGGCGGGATGGGAAAAAAATCATGAGTTCGCTCGACAGCTTCAAATGCCTGCGGCCACTCAAGGTCGGCAGCAAGACCTTCGCTTATTTCAGCCTGCCGGTGGCTGAGAAGAACGGATTGAAGGGAATCTCGCGGTTGCCCTTTTCGCTCAAAGTGCTGTTGGAGAATTTGCTGCGCAACGAGGACGGTCGAACCGTCACCAAGGAGGACATCCAGGCCGTCGCGCAATGGCTCAAGACCAAGACGTCGGAGCGCGAAATCGCGTTCCGCCCGGCGCGGGTGCTGATGCAGGATTTCACCGGCGTGCCGGCGGTCGTCGATCTCGCCGCGATGCGCGACGCGATGGAGCATCTCGGCGGCGACCCGAAGAAGATCAACCCGCTGGTGCCGGTCGATCTCGTCATCGACCATTCGGTGGCAGTGAATTTCTTCGGCCACAAAGATTCGTTCAAGAAGAACGTCGAAGAGGAATACAAGCAGAACCAGGAGCGTTATCGCTTCCTGAAATGGGCGCAGGACTCCTTTGAGGATTTTCGCGTCGTGCCGCCCGGCACCGGCATCTGCCACCAGGTCAATCTCGAATATCTGTCCCGCGTAGTGTGGACCGCGAAGTCCAAGATCACCTTGCCCGACAAGTCGGTCGCGAGCGAACTTGCCTATCCGGACACGCTGGTCGGCACCGATTCGCACACCACCATGGTCAACGGGCTCTCCGTGCTCGGCTGGGGCGTCGGCGGCATCGAAGCGGAAGCAGCGATGCTCGGCCAGCCCTATTCGATGGTGCTGCCGGAAGTGATCGGGGTACGGTTCAACGGCAAGCTCAAGGAAGGCGTCACCGCGACCGATCTCGTGCTGACCGTCACGCAGATGCTGCGCAAGCGCGGCGTCGTCGGCAAATTCGTCGAATATTTCGGTCCGGGCCTCGGCAATCTTACCATCGCCGACCGCGCCACGATCGGCAATATGTCGCCGGAATATGGCGCGACCTGCGGCTTCTTTCCGATCGACGACGACACCATCCGCTATCTGCGCGACACCGGGCGCCCGGCGGATCTCATCTCGCTGGTCGTTGCCTACGCCAAGGCGCAGGGCATGTACCGCACCAAGAATACGCCGGACCCGATGTTCACCGATGTGCTCAAGCTCGAGCTCTCGTCGGTTGAGCCTTCACTCGCCGGGCCGAAGCGGCCGCAGGACCGCATCTCGCTCAAAGAGGTCAAAAACGGCTTTGCCTGGTCCATGGACAAGGAATTCAACAAGGCCACCGAGATGGATAAGCGCGTCCCGGTCGAGGGCCGCACGCACACGCTGGGCAACGGCGACGTGGTGATCGCCGCGATCACGTCCTGCACCAACACTTCAAATCCGAGCGTGATGATGGCGGCCGGACTGGTCGCCCAGAAGGCGGTGGAGAAGGGACTCACGGTGAAGCCCTGGGTCAAGACGTCGCTCGCGCCCGGCTCGCAAGTGGTGGAGGAATATTATCAGAAGTCGGGGCTGCAGAAGTCGCTCGACGCGCTCGGCTTTAATCTGGTCGGCTTCGGCTGCACCACCTGCATCGGCAATTCCGGCCCGCTGCCGGAGGAAATTTCCGAAGCGATCAACAAGAACGACCTGGTGGCGGCCGCCGTGCTCTCCGGCAATCGCAACTTCGAAGGTCGCGTCAACGCCGACGTGCGCGCCAACTATCTCGCTTCGCCGCCGCTGGTCGTCGCCTATGCGATCGCCGGCTCGATGCAGATCGACGTCGCCAAGCAGCCGCTCGGCACCGACCAGAAAGGCCGCAAGGTCTATCTGCGCGATATCTGGCCGTCGAGCCGCGAGATCGCCGACGTCGTGCGCAAGAGCATCAACAAACAGATGTTCACGCGCAAATATGGCCATGTTTTCAAGGGCGACGCCAACTGGCGCAAGATCGCGGTCAAGGGCGGGCTGACTTACAAGTGGGACGATCGTTCCACCTATGTGCAGAACCCGCCATATTTCGAAGGCATGCAGAAGCGCAGCCAGCCGATCGAGGATATCGTCGACGCGCGTATCCTCGGCCTGTTCCTCGATTCGATCACGACCGACCACATCTCGCCGGCCGGCTCGATCAAGGAGGATAGCCCCGCCGGCGAATATCTGCGCGACCATCAGGTTCGTCCGCGCGACTTCAACCAGTACGGCACGCGGCGCGGCAATCACCAGGTGATGATGCGCGGCACCTTCGCCAATATCCGCATCAAGAATCAGATGGTGCCGGGCGTCGAGGGCGGCTTCTCCATCCACTACCCGTCGAAGCAGCGCATGACGATGTACGATGCCGCGATGCGGTATAAGAGCGAGGGCGTGCCGCTCGTCATCTTCGCCGGCAAGGAGTACGGCACCGGTTCGTCGCGCGATTGGGCGGCGAAGGGGACGGTTCTGCTCGGCGTGCGCGCGGTCGTCGCGCAGTCGTTCGAGCGCATTCACCGTTCCAACCTCGTCGGCATGGGCGTCGTCCCGCTTGTCTTCGAGGAGGGCACGTCCTGGCAGACGCTGGGATTAAAGGGCGACGAGCAGGTCACGATCCGTGGCCTGCACGGCGATCTCAAGCCGCATCAACGCCTGCTCGCGGAGATCGTCGCGTCCGATGGCGGACTCAAGCGCGTGCCGCTGATCTGCCGCATCGATACGCTCGAGGAACTGGACTACTTTAAGAACGGCGGCATCCTGCAATATGTGCTGCGGCACCTCGCCGCGTAAAAATCCATAAACATCGCTCACCGCGAAGTGAGTAGCGGGTGACTTGTGGCGGCGCTAAACAGGCGCCGTCACCACACCGCTATTGAGGGCGAATCTTCGCTGGGGTCTGGGTGGAGATTGAAATGCTGCGTCGCCGTCTCGCGTCGGCGCCCCTCGTTGCGGGCCTTGTTGTCACGTCATTTGTCGTTGCGCGTGCCGCCGAGCCGCGGGCGGTGCTCGAACTGTTCACCAGTCAGGGCTGCTCGTCCTGCCCGGCTGCCGACAAGCTGCTCGCCCAGATGATGACCGATCCGTCGATCATTGGCTTGAGCCTGCCAATCGACTATTGGGATTATCTCGGCTGGAAGGACACGCTTGCGAGTCCGGCGGATTCGGCGCGTCAGCGCGCTTATGCACATGTGCGCGGTGACCGTGAAGTCTATACCCCGCAGATCGTCGTCAACGGCGCCATGCACGCGCTCGGCAGCGACCAGAGCGCGATCGAGCACACCATCACGCAGACCGATCAGAAGCCGGGGGTGATGTCGGTGCCGGTGGATGTGACGCTGGGCGACGGCGGCCTGAACGTGAAAGTCGAGGCGGCGCAGAATGCGCCGAGCGGCGGCGAGGTGTGGCTGTGTCCGTTGATCAAATCGATTCCCGTTGCCGTTGGTCGCGGCGAGAACCACGGGCGCACGCTCACCTACCACAACGTGGTGCGCGGCTGGGTGAAGCTCGGCGATTGGAACGGCACGGAATCGACCTGGAACGTGCCGCTGTCGCAGATCAAGACCGACGGCGTCGATGCGGCCGCCGTCGTAGTTCAGCAGGGTACGCACGACAAACCGGGACTTATTCTCGGCGCCGCCTATATGCCGCTGCAATAATCAACACGCTTCGCGCCGTTCCCCAATAAAAAAGGCCGGCAACAGGCCGGCCTTAAAGAAATTGGGGAATGAACCACACTGCACTCTGTTGCCCTCTGGCCCGGTCCGTTCACGCCCCGGGGGGCTGGGGGGCTGAGGAATCCGGAACGCGATCCGAACCGGGCCTTGAGGCAACGGCTAATATTTCGCAGCGCAGCTTGGCATGTGCTTGTCCGAATTAGGGCCGCATTATGATTCGTTTAACGAAAGCGTGATTCCGGCGGCCAGAAACGCCGCATGCGGCCGGGGCTGACCGGCCATTTGCCGCCCGATGGATGCTTCTTTGGCCTTGCCGGGCGTCCGCGGCGGCGCAATCATGAAGGTCCAGTGACAGGGGCATAGTCAGACAGGAGGCGCCGTATGGACTTCGGCGAAACCGATCCAAGCGCGTGGCGCGGGGGCGAGCAGCGTGCCTACGCCCCCGCAAGCAAAGTGACCTTCAGCCGGCGCGAGCTCGACCGCATATTGGGGCTCTATGGCCGTAAAGTCGCCGACGGCGAATGGCGCGATTACGCCATCGATTTTCTCAAGGACCGCGCCGTGTTCTCCGTGTTCCGCAGGGCCTCGGAAATACCGATCTACCGTATCGAAAAAAATCCGAAGCTTGGGCGGCGCCAGGGCGCGTTCAGCGTCATTTCCGCGACCGGCCACATCTTGCGCCGCGGCCATGAGCTCGATCGGGTGCTCAGTGCGCTCGATCCCTCACTCCGGCTGGTAGCGGGCTAGGAAATTCGGGGCGGCGTGCCGTCGCCTTTTCCGAGCGCTCGCTGCATCAGCACGGTGTCGAGCCATCGGCCGTGCTTGAAGCCGATCGATTGAAACGTGCCGATCAGACGAAAGCCGGCCGCGGCGTGGACCGCGACCGACCCGATGTTCGCCGTATCGCCGATCACTCCGATCATCTGGCGGAACCCGAGCGCTTCCGACTCAACGATCAGTCGCTCAAGCAGCGCCCTGCCGATGCCCTGGCGATGGAACGCGGGCGCTACATAGATCGAATCCTCGACGCACCAATTATAGGCTGGGCGATCGCGGTACGGCCCTGCGTAGGCGTAAGCGGCCACGGTGCCGGCATGTTCGGCGACCAAATAGGGAAAGCCCTCAGCGATCAGGACCGCTTTCCGGCGCGCCATCTCGGCCTCGTCCGGCGGTTTGAGCTCGAACGACGCGGTGCCGTGGGCGACTGCGTCCGCGTAAATGCGCGTGATCGCCGTAATATCGCTGTCGCGGACGTCGCGAATGCAGAGTTCAGTCATCCCGCGCAGAATAACAAAACGCCCCGGGTTTGGCCCGGGGCGTTGCGTTTCGATAGTTGCGTTCGCTTAGCGGCGATCGCCGAACAGGCGAAGCAGCATCAGGAACAGGTTGATGAAGTCGAGATAGAGCGACAGCGCACCCATCACCGCCTTGCGGCCGGCGACAGTGCCGTCGTCCATCACGCTATACATCTCCTTGATGCGCTGGGTGTCATAGGCGGTCAGCCCGACGAAGATGAGCACGCCCAACACCGAGATCGCCCAGTCGAGCCCGGACGATTTGAGGAAGATATTGACCAGCATCGCGATCACGATGCCGATCAGGCCCATGAACATGAACGAGCCGACGCCGGTGAGATCGCGTTGCGTCGTATAGCCGTAAAGGCTCATCGCGCCGAATGTCGCCGCGGAGATGAAGAACACCCGCGTGATCGATGTGCCGGTATAGACGAGGAAGATCGACGCCAGCGACAGCCCGAGCAGGCCCGCATAGACGAAGAACAGCGTCAGCGCCGTTCCCGCGGAGAAGCGATTGATGCCGAAGCTGATGGCGAAAACGAGCCCGAGCGGCGCCAGCACCAGAATCCAGAGCAGCGGGCTCTGGAAGATCGCCTGGCCGAAAGCGGTGAGGCCGGAGATCTGGCCGCCGAACACTTGAATCGCATCGCCGCCGGCCGCCTGATAGGCGAGCCAGGCGACCACACCGGTCAGCGCGACGCCGGAGGTCATATAGTTGTAGACGCGGATCATATAGGCGCGCAGACCCGCGTCGATCGCGATCTGGTCCGTGCGATAGCCGGTCCGAGGCGTCGCGTAATTCCGATCGAAGTCGGACATGGAAAATACCCCTGGGTTGTCCCGGTTTGGCCGGGTACGGCATACGGCGAAAGCCGAATGCCCTCGGCCGAGAATCTAGTGCGAAAGGGGTGCGCCCGCCAGATGGGTGCGACGCCATATTTTTCGCGCTGTTACCAACTGTTCATGGTGTTTAACGCGGCTATGGCGGTCAGAGATTTCTCAATGCCTCTGCGGGCTTGCGGCCGAGCGCACGCAGCGTTCCGAGAAGGCCCAAAACTACCGTCACCAGAAGTGCCGTGATCGCAGCGCCCCCGGCGGGGCCTGCAACCCACTGATAGGGAAATTCCATGACCCGAGTAACGACGAACCCGGCGGCAAGCGAGCCCGCGGCAACGCCGAACACCGCCGTCGCCAACCCGATGAGGAGATATTCGAGCGCATAGGCGGCGGTGAGCTGCGCCCGCGTCGCACCGAGCGTTTTCAATACCACAGCGTCGTAAATGCGGAAGCGCTGGCTTGCAGCGAGCGCGCCGCCGAGCACCAGAGCCGCGGCGATCAGCGTGATCGAGCTTGCTCCGCGCAGCGCCAGCACGAGCTTGCTCACCAGCGCATCGACCGCCTCGAGCGTATCCTTGACCCGCACTGCGGTCACGGTCGGGAACGCGTCGGCGAGCGCCTTGATCAAGCTTGCTTCCTCCGCCGTGGTGCCGCCGTCGGCGAAAGTCAGCGTCGCGATATCGGTGTGCGGCGCGCCGCCGAAGGCGCCGGGCGAGAACACCAGCACGAAATTGATGCCGAGGCTCTCCCAGTCGACCTCGCGCAGATTGGCGATGCGCGCGGTGATATTGCGGCCAAGCACGTTCACGGTGACGGTGTCGCCGATTTTCAGACCGAAATTCTTGGCGGTACGGCTTTCAAGCGACACCAGCGGTTCGCCGGAATAGTTGGCTTCCCACCATTGGCCCTCGACCAGGCGTGAACCGGCCGGCGCGGACGCCGCATAAGTGATGCCGCGGTCACTTTGCAGCACCCAGCGCGATTCGGCGGCGGGCTTGAGTTGATCGGCCGGCACGCCGTTCGCCGCAACGATGCGGCCGCGCAGCATCGGCACTTGCTCGATTGTCGCGCCCGGCGCCTGTTGGCGCACGAAGGTGTCGAAGCGGCCGGCGTCCGTTGCCGGGATGTCGAGGAAGAAGAATGACGGCGCCTGGCCGGGCAAGGCCTGGCCAAATTCGTGGTGCAGATTGGCGTCGATCTCGACCACGGTGACCAGCACGGCGAGACCCAGACCGAGCGAAAGCATGAGACTCGGCGTCAGCGCGCCCGGGCGGTGAATGTTGGCGATCGCGAGCCGCAGCGTTGTCGAGCGCGAGCGCGGCAGATGGCGGGCGATCCACATCGTGCCGAGCGCGATGAGCCGCAGCATCAGGAAAACAGCGGCCGCGGCGACGACGAAGAACGCGGCGATGCGCGGATCGTAGGTGGTGAGAATCGCCAAAGCCGCGAACAGCGCGACGATCGCCGTCGTCGCCGCGACGTAGCGGGCCCGCGGCCAGGCGCGCTCCGCCGCGACCTGATCGCGGAACAGCATGGAGACGGAAATATCGTGAGCGCGGCCGAGCGGCCACAAAGCGAAGGCGAGAAGGGTGAGCAGGCCATAGACGAGGGCAAGCGCCAGGACGATAGGATGCAGCGCCGGTGTGACCGGCAGCGGAATCAGCGCGCCAAACGCATAGACGATGGCAAACGGCAGCGCGGCGCCGAACGCTGCGCCCACCACCGTGGCGAACAGGCCTACGAGCAGAATCTCGGCGCAATAGACCGCGAATACGTCGCTGCCGGTGGCGCCCAGCGCTTTGAGCGTTCCGATCACGTTGCGCTTGCGCGCCAAATAACTCGCCACCGCATTGGCGACGCCGACGCCGCCGACAAGCAGCGTGGTGAGGCCGACCAGCGTGAGAAATTGGGTGAAACGCTCGACATTGCGTTCGAGCTGCGGCGTCGCTTTGCTGCGGCTGCGGATTTCCCAGCCGGCTTGCGGAAACTGCGCCTGCGCTTCCTTTTCCAGCCCCGCCACATCGAGATCGCCGGAATGGTTTTCCGGCAAACGCAAACGGTACTCCCAGCGCACCAGGCTGCCGGGCTGCACCAGTCCGGTGGCGTCAAGTGCTGCATCGCTCACAAGCACACGCGGTCCGAGGCTGATGCCGACGGTAAGCTTGTCCGGTTCGCTGGTCAGCGCCGCGCGCAGCTCGATCGTGGCCTTGCCAACGGCGATGCGGTCGCCAGCCTTGAGATCGAGTCGTGCCAATAGCGTCGGATCGGCCGCTGCGCCGAAGGCACCGTCCTTCTCCGCAAAAAGCGCAGAAAGCGGCATCGCCGGATTGGTCACGACCGCGCCGTAGAGCGGATAATGGTCATCGACCGCCTTGAGTTCGACCAATGTCGAGCGACCGTCGGCGGTGCGCGCCATCGCGCGCAAATCGGTGGCGACGGAGAGCTGGCCGTGCGCATCGAGGAAGGCGTACTCGGGACCGCTGGCTTGCCGTTCGATGAGCCAGAACGCGATGTCGCCGCCAAGGAGAACACGGCCGGCGCCGGCAATGCCGTCGTCGAGGCTCGCCGCCACCGAACCGACGCCGGCAATCGCCATGACGCCGAGCGCAATGCAGGCGATGAAAACGCCAAAACCGCGCAAGCCGCCGCGCAGTTCGCGCAAGGCGAAGTGTAACGCCATACGGAGTGTGGCAAGCCGGCCCGGTTTTGGGCTGCGCGCCAGCATTAGCGCGGCTCCGGCATGGTCAGACTCAAAATGAAATGCGTCGGCATGAACACGAACAGCGGCACGCCGATTATCAGCGAAGCGAGCCAGAGCCATGCGGGCAGCATGGTCTGGGCTTCGGTGTCGCGCATGCCCCAGACGTAATTGATATTGACCGGCGTCAGGCCCGGGTCCGGCGTCGGCGGCGGCATCAGGAAAAAACAGATCAGCATCACCGCCCAGAACAGGCAGGTCCACGGCCACAGCGCGCGCCGGTCATAGCCGATCTTCCAGACCAGATAGAGCAGCAGGAACGGCATCCAGCCATGAAACAGCGAGAGCAACCGCAGGAACAGCATCCAGCCATGAAACAGCGAGAGCAACCGCAGGAACAGCGAGTGATTGGACTGGAACATGTAATCGGTCATGCCGGTGAGCGAGAAGCCGCCGAGATTGACCAGAAAATCGACCACCCAGACCGCCTGAGGGATGACGATACCGACCGCGCACATGGAAATCAGCAGCGCGTTCTCCGGCCAGATCGCGATCAGGGTCAGGACCATCGCGATGTCGCAGAAATAAAGAAAATTGGTCGGCCCGTAATAATGCAGATAGACCGGGACCAGCACCGCCATGAACGCTGTGTAACCGATTTTCAGCACAAGCGGCACGCGCGTCGCGACCGTCATAACGTTGCGGCCGCGGCTGTGCCGATCCGGCCGGAATGCATGTGCAGAACACGGTCGCAGCGCGCCGCCAGCTCCGTGTCGTGCGTCACAAGCACCAATGTCGTAGCGCGTTCTCCATGGCCGCGGAACAAAAGCTCGATGATGTCCCGTCCGGTAGATTCGTCGAGATTGCCGGTCGGTTCGTCGGCGACGAGAATCGCCGGATTGGGCGCGAGCGCACGCGCGAGCGCGACGCGCTGCTGTTCGCCGCCGGAGAGTTCGGCCGGATAGTGATGCAGGCGCTCGGCGAGCCCGACCGCGGCCAGTTCGTGCCGCGCGCGCGACAGCGCGCCGGCATGGCCGGCGAGCTCGAGCGGCACCGCGACGTTTTCCAGCGCCGTCATGGTTGGGATCAGATGAAACGCCTGGAACACGATGCCGATTGTGCAGCCGCGAAAGCGGGCGAGACCGTCCTCATCGAGGCGGCGGAGGTCTTGCCCTGCGACCATGACCGAGCCGGAATCGGCCCGCTCCAATCCGGTCATCACCATCAGCAGCGTCGATTTGCCGGAGCCTGACGGTCCAAGCAGTCCGACCGCCTCACCGCGGCCTATATTGAGATTGATGTCGCGCAGGATATGAACGTAGGCGGCGCCGCGGCCGAGCGACAGATTGACGCCGTGAAGCGCGATGACGCCGCCGGCGGCGCCAGCGAAAGGATTGGCAATGTCGTTCATGCCTGCAATCGGCCCCTTAATGCCGCCGCGCACCGGCTCATATAGGTGGCGGCGTGCCGCGTTCCACATCGCCGCGCTTTGTAGCGCGGTGCTTATTGCCGCGACAGCGACGCCCGCATTTGCGGCACCGACGGTCCACATTGTCGCACTCGGCGATTCACTGACCGCCGGATATGGACTTGCGGAAAAAGACGGTTTTGTACCGCGGCTGCAAGCCGGCCTCGTCTCCAAGGGCATTGCGGCCGAGGTCGCCAATGCCGGCGTTTCCGGCAACACGACTTCCGATGGGCTCGTCCGACTCGACTGGTCGGTGCCGCAGGGGACCGATGCGGTGATCCTGGAACTCGGCGCTAACGACATGCTGCGCGGATTTAAACCCGAGGTGACGCGCGCCACGCTCGACTCGATCCTGCAACGGCTGACGCAGCGTCACATCGTTGTCTTATTATGTGGCATGCGAGCAGCGCCGAATCTTGGCGGCGAGTACGCCAGCGCCTTCGAACCGATCTATCCCGAGCTCGCCGCCAAATACGGCGCGCTGCTTTATCCGTTCTTTCTCGACGGCGTCGCTGGCAATCTCAACCTGGTGCAAGCCGATGGCTTGCATCCAAACGCAACAGGTGTCGGCATCATCGTCGAGCGCATTTTACCTAAAGTCGAGGAGCTGATCGCGCGCGTTCGCGTGCAGCCGCCATCTTAAAGGTTGCGCCCGCGGCGCGTTGGCCGCATTCTGCGTATTGCGATTCGCCGTGCAGACCGGAGTTTGTCATGCCCCGCCTGTTTACCGGTCTCGAAATTCCGTCGTCGGTCGCCCAATCGCTCGCCATGATGCGCGGCGGTTTGCCAGGGGCGCGCTGGATCGACCCCGAGAACTATCACCTTACCCTGCGCTTCGTCGGCGACATCGACGACGCTTTGGCGCGCGAGATCGCCATTTTGCTCGGGCGCGTGCATCGCGGCGCGTTCGAGTTGCGCCTCGACAGGCTAACGTCGTTCGGCGGCCGGAAACCGCGCGCGGTGGTCGCCTCCGTTTCCCAAATCACGCCGCTGATGGAATTGCAGGCCGAGCACGACCGCATGCTGCAACGACTCGGACTCGAGCCGGAGGGCCGTAAGTATACGCCGCATGTCACGCTGGCGCGGCTGCGCGATTCCTCCAGCCGCCAGGTGGCCGACTACCTCGCTGCGCGCGGTCATTATCGCTCTTCGTCGTTCGCAGTATCGCGCTTCGTGCTGTTCTCGTCGCGCGCTTCGGTCGGTGGCGGGCCCTATCTCGTCGAGGAAGCCTATCCGCTTGTCGCGAACGAGCCGCGGCACATGCAATATGCCGGGTTAAGCCCGTAGCATCCGCGATTGCAGATCGAGCATCGCGGTGGCAAAGCCGTGGTGATCGGACATCAGTTCGCGCATCACCGACAGCGGCGTCGGCCGCGAGGATTCGACTTCGCCGACCACGCTGCCGAAATCGAAAGACAATTCGGCATCGAACTTGCGGGCGAGCTGCTGCATGCGGTGGTTCTCGGCAAGGCACGCCATGTGCAGCAGCCGGTAGCCGCGGTTGCGCGCGGCGAGCAGTGTGCGCTGTAACAGCGCCGAGCCGACGCCGTGGCTCTGCCACGGCTTCTCCACGCTGATCGCAGCCTCGGCCTGGCGCGGGAAATTAAGGCCGAGCGGCCGCAGCTCAGCGCCGCCGCGCAGTGCGTCGTCGACGAAAAAGCCGTGCACGATAGAGTCGAGCCCAGTGGCGAGATCGACATATTTCCAGATGAACTCGTCGGACACGCCGCCGGCAAAGCGGTTGCGCCTGCTCTCGGGGTCGAGACGCAGCACATGCTCGCGGAGTTTTTCGGTTTCGCCGATCCACAACTTGCGGATCACGCCGCCTTCGGGAAGCACTTCCTGCATTGGGTCTCCTGACGTTGCCACACGAGACCCTCCTTCTCGCTTCCTCCCAGAAAGCGCACAGCGGAGCGCGAGGTTTCGCACCGCCGCCGAATCAAACCATCATGTTGTGTGCCGCCGCGTTTTGGCAAGGCGAAGGAATGAGCAACATGCCCACATTCCGTATATGCATGGCTGCAAATGGCTTTGCCCGGTGCGTTTACGACTATTTGTTGACGGCGGCATAGATTTCGCATCCTTCGCGGCGCGTTTGTCACGCTTCTTCCACACCAGTTAATCCGCTCGTTAACGTCTCATTAAACGTCTCATGGCGAATTCCGTCACAGCGCAATATGCCGCACGCGTCGCCGCAGGGCGCGTCGAGAACGACGACGCGCAACTCGCGGTGCTCGACATGATGGCGCGGCTCGAAGCGCGGCTTGCACAATATCGCCTCGCGCGAAAATCCTCATCGCTCGGGTGGCTGTTCGCGAAGCGTGAAGACGCGATGCCGCCAATCAAGGGGCTTTACATCTACGGCGACGTCGGACGCGGCAAGACCATGCTGATGGATCTGTTCTTCGACGCGAGTCCGGTCGTGCGCAAGCGCCGCGCACATTTTCATGAATTCATGCTCGACGTGCACGAACGCATCTATGCCGCTCGCCAGCAAATGAAGCTAGGCGCGCACGAAGGCGAGGATCCGATCCGGTTGATCGCCGAGGAGCTCGCCGAACAGGCCTGGCTGCTCTGCTTCGACGAGTTTCACGTCACCGACATTGCCGACGCCATGATTCTCGGCCGGTTGTTCACGCAACTGTTCGAACGCGGCATCGTGCTGGTCGCGACCTCGAATGTGGCGCCGGACGATCTTTATAAGGACGGCCTGAATCGCGCGCTGTTCGTGCCGTTCATTCACATGCTTGAGGAGCGCGTCGACGTTGTGCGGCTCGACGCGCGCACCGACTTCCGCCTGGAGAAGCTCGCAGGCCTGCCGGTCTGGTACGTACCGGACGATGCCGCGGCGGAAGCGCGCCTCGACGACACTTGGCGGCGGCTCACCGGCGGCCACGACGGCGCGCCGGTCGAACTGGCGCTCAGAGGTCGCAGCGTACATGTGCCGCGCGCGTTCATGGGCGTGGCGCGGTTTTCCTTCCACGATTTGTGCGAAGCGCCGCTTGCCGCCGCCGACTATCTGCGCATCGCGCGCGAATACCACACCATCATTCTCGATCACGTTCCGGCCATGACTTACGACAACCGCAACGCCGCCAAGCGCTTCATCATTCTGATCGATACGCTTTACGACATGAACGTGAAGCTGATCGCTTCGGCCGCCGCCGAGCCCGACGCGCTCTATCGGGCCGACGAAGGCTTTGAAGCGCAGGAGTTCAAGCGCACGGCATCGCGGCTCATCGAGATGCGCTCGCAGTCCTATCTGGCGCGGCCGCATGGCACGGCGCACGGGCAAACGTCGGGTTCATCGGCCGGTATCGTCGAGACTTAGAGCATGATCCCGAAAAGTGGGAACCGGCTTCGGAAAAGATCATGCTCAAAAAATATCAGCCAAAACTTGTACCCAGCATCGCCGCGACGACGGCTGCCATCAGCGCGGTGGCCCCCCAGCCTCCGATCATCAATCCGCGCGAGGCGGCGAATCTGCCCATAATCTTGTAGCTGCCGATCACCACCATCATCGCCACCATCAGCGGGACGGCGACAACGCCGTTCACCACCGCGCTCCAGAACAACATCCGGATCGGGTCGAGCGGGGTGAGCGCCGCACCCAGTCCCGCAAGCGTCGCCGCGGCGACGACGAGATAGAAGCCGGGCGCGCCACGCGCCGGCATTTCGAGGCTGCCTTCCCAACCGAAACTCTCCGCCACCGCGTAACCGGCAGAACCTGCGAGCACCGGCACGGCGAGCAGCCCCGTGCCGACGATGCCCAGAGAAAACAGAAAAAACGTCAGTGGACCGGCTAGCGGGCGCAATGCTTCCGCGGCCTGAGCGGCCGTATCAATATGCGTAACACCGTGGGCATGCAGCGTCGCCGCCGTGGTGACGATGATGAAATAGCCGACGAGATTCGACAGCAGCATGCCGATGGCAGTGTCGAACTGAATGCGAAGGGAGTCTCTTGACGCCAGACGATTGGGAAGAGCGGCGGCGGCCGCTGCGTCTGGCGCCTTGCTGCGGAGCTTGCGGTCTTCGGCCTCAAGCGAGGCCTGCCAGAAGAACATGTATGGGCTAATCGTAGTGCCAAAGATCGCCACTAACATCAGGGTGTAATCGCGGTCCCACGACAAGTGCGGGATAAACGTCGCGGCGAGCACCTCGCCCCATGGAATCCGGATGGTGAATGCAGTGGCGACATAGGCAAACAGCGCGAGCGTCAATGCTTTCAGATAATGTGAATAGCTGTGGTACGGGATCAAGATTTCGGCGGCAAGACAGCCGGTTCCGAACAGCGCGATATAGACGAGGATTGGACCGCCGGCGACCAGGCGAAGGGCGTCGCCCATGGCAGCGATGTCGGCGGCGATGTTGAGTGTATTAGCGATCAGCAGCAGTCCGACAAGACTGCGCAGCACGAGCGGCGGCATGGCCTTGCCCAAATTGGCGGCAAGCCCCTGGCCGGTAACCGCGCCGATGCGGGCGCTCACCAGCTGGATCGCGATCATGAACGGCGTGGTGAGGAACATCGTCCAGCCGAGCGCGTAGCCGAATTGCGCGCCACCCTGGGAATAGGTCGCTATCCCGCTCGGATCGTCATCGGCCGCGCCGGTGACAAGCCCCGGACCGAGCATCCGAAACAGTATCATGGCCGGCTTCCTGGCCGACCGGTTACCTCGTGAAATGTTCGCCACCCTCTTTTCCATAGCTGTCAACAATGACAGGAGCGCTGCGTTCCCGACTCATGGGCCGCGCGAGCTTAGCCGACTTGAACGGGTCATCCGAAACGGCTAATGACCCGACAAGCCGGGTCTTCCCACCAATCAAGGACATTCTTCTGATGGCGCGAAGCAAGATCGCATTGATAGGCTCGGGTCAGATCGGCGGTACGCTGGCGCTCCTCGTCGGCCTCAAAGAGCTCGGCGATGTCGTTATGTTCGACGTTGCCGAAGGCATTCCGCAGGGTAAAGCGCTCGATCTCGTGCAGGCCTCGCCGGTCGAAGGCTTCGACGCCCGTATGAGCGGCACCAATTCCTACGAGGCGATCGAGGGCGCGGCGGTCTGTATCGTCACCGCTGGCGTGCCGCGCAAGCCCGGCATGAGCCGCGACGATCTGCTCGGCATCAACCTGAAGGTGATGGAGCAGGTCGGCGCCGGCATCAAGAAATACGCGCCGAACGCCTTCGTCATCTGCGTCACCAACCCGCTCGATGCCATGGTTTGGGCGCTGCAAAAATGCTGCGGCCTGCCGAAGAACATGGTCGTCGGCATGGCCGGCGTACTCGACTCGGCGCGCTTCCGCTACTTCCTCGCCGACGAGTTCAACGTCTCGGTGGAAGACGTCACCGCTTTTGTGCTCGGCGGCCACGGCGACACGATGGTGCCGCTGGTACGCTACTCGGCCGTCGCCGGTATTCCGCTGCCCGATCTGGTCAATATGGGCTGGACCTCGCAGGCGCGGATTGACGAGATCGTTGACCGCACGCGCAACGGCGGCGGCGAGATCGTGGCGCTGCTGAAAACCGGCTCCGCTTTTTACGCACCCGCGGCGTCGGCGATCGCGATGGCGGAAAGTTATCTGCGCGACAAGAAGCGCGTGGTGCCGTGCGCTGCCTGGCTCAATGGCGAATACGGGGTGAAAGACCTCTACGTCGGCGTGCCGGTGGTGCTCGGCGCCAAGGGTGTCGAGCGCATCGTCGAGATCGAACTCAACGGTGCCGAACGAGCGATGTTCGAGAAGTCGGCGGAATCGGTAAAAGGCCTGGTCGACGCTTGTAAGAAAATCGCACCCGATCTCGGCAAATGAACATCCACGAATATCAGGCGAAGGCGGTGTTGCGCGAATTCGGCGTGCCGGTACCGCGCGGCATTCCGGCATTCAGTGTCGACGAGGCGGTGAAGGCTGCCAACGAGCTCGGCGGGCCGGTCTGGGTGGTCAAGGCGCAGATCCATGCCGGCGGCCGCGGCAAAGCCGGCGGCGTCAAGGTCGTCAAATCGGTCGACGACGTGAAGAAGGAGTCGGCGCGCCTTCTCGGCTCGACGCTGATCACGCATCAGACCGGGCCGCACGGCAAGGAAGTGCGCCGGCTTTATATCGAGGAAGGCTCGGCCATCGACCGCGAATATTATCTTTCCGCGCTGGTGGATCGCGAGACGTCCTGTGTCGCCTTTGTCGCCTCGACCGAAGGCGGCATGGATATCGAGGAAGTGGCGCGGACGAGCCCCGAGAAAATCTCGAGTTTTTCGGTCGATCCAGCAACCGGATTCATGCCGCACCACGCCCGGCATGTTGCAAACGTGCTGGGTTTTAACCGCGAGGTGACCAAGCAGGCCGAGAGCGTGCTGCCGAAGCTCTACCAGGCCTTCGTTGCCAAGGACATGAGCCTCCTCGAAATCAACCCGCTGGTGGTGACGAAGACGGGTCAATTGATCTGCCTCGACGCCAAGATCGGCTTCGACGACAACGCGCTCTA
>Ga0181537_10001023_pt1 | contig 26138 bp, 16 predicted proteins | sample PEATcosm2014_Bin_39_FD_119765 | JGI IMG/M metagenome (GOLD analysis project Ga0181537, IMG submission 119765) | Peatland microbial communities from MTU Mesocosm Facility, Houghton, MI, USA - PEATcosm2014_Bin23_10_metaG | ecosystem: Environmental > Terrestrial > Soil > Wetlands > Peat | place...
CGGAGTTCTTCTCGCTCACGCACATCGGGGCGGGCAAGATCGCCTCGTTCTTCACGCTCTACTTCTTCGGCATCATCATCGGCCAGGACGTCTGGCAGCGCGTGTTTACCGCTCGCAGCGTCAGGGTGGCGAGAAATGGCGGCATCGCGGTCGGCGTCTATTGCCTGTGCTATGCCCTGGCGGGCGCGATCATCGGCACCGCGGGCCGGGCATTCCTGCCCCCGCTTGCGAATCCGGATTCGGCTTTCGCGCAGATCGTCGAGGCGGTGCTGCCGATCGGACTGCGCGGGCTGGTGCTGGCGGCCGCGCTCGCCGCCATCATGTCCACCGCCAGCGCGTGCCTTCTGGCCGCCTCCACGGTACTGCTCGAGGACGTATACCTGCCGCTGCGCGGTGCACTCAATGCCGGCTCGGTCGCACAGAGTCGCGCCGTCACACTTTGCCTGGGCGTGGTGATGACGCTGCTGGCGTGCCTGATGCACGATGTGATTGCGGCGCTCACCATTGCCTATGACTTCCTGGTCGGCGGCCTGCTGGTTCCGGTGATCGGGGCCATGCTGTGGCGGCGGGGCACAACCACCGGCGCCCTGGCATCGATCGCCGTGGGTGGAACCCTGGTCGCGATCCTGTTGGTGGTTGACGGCATGGACTCGGATATTCCGATCTACGCCGGGCTCGGCGGCAGCCTGATTGCCTATCTGGCGGTAAGCCTCGCCAGCGCGCGTCCGGCCGTGCGCGCGGCATAGGCTGTCGCTGCCAGGCGTCTGCTATAGAATGACGACGTGAACCGAGACAGTTACCACAAGCCCGACCCGGTGCGCGGCGGCGCCTATGAGCCGATGAGGGAGCCTCGGTACACCGAGATTGCGACCTTCATGCGCGCACCGATGGCGGTGACGCTCGACGATGTCGACATTGGCCTGATCGGCGTGCCGACCGATATTGGGGTAACCAACCGGCCAGGCGCGCGGCACGGGCCGCGCGAAATACGCAATGCATCGAGCCTGATGCGCGCGTTCAACCTGGGACTGGGCATCAACCCGTATGAACTGTGCCGGGTTGCCGACCTGGGCGACGTGCGGCTGTCGCACCGTTACGATCTGGAGAAACAGGTCGAGGAAATTGAGGCATTCTACCGCGTGCTGCACGCCGCTGGTGTGCTGCCGGTCAGCGCCGGCGGGGATCATTCGATCACCTATCCGATATTCCGGGCGCTCGGGGCCGATGCTCCAGTCGGCATGGTGCACATCGATGCGCATTGCGATACCTGGGGCGAGTTCTTCGGATCCAAGTTCACGCACGGAGCGCCATTCCGGCTGGCGGTGGAGGCGGGGGTGCTCGACCCCAGGCGCACCATCCAGATCGGCATCCGTGGCGGCCAGAATTTCATGGACGGCATCGAGTTCTCGAAGTCGCACGGCATGCGCGTGGTTTTCATCGAGGAATTCGCCGAACTCGGCGTCGACCGGGTGATCGAGGAGGCGCGCCGCGTTGTCGGCGACGGACCCACCTACATATCGTTCGATGTCGACGGGCTGGATCCGGTGTATGCGCCCGGTACCGGCACGCCCGAGATCGGCGGCATTACCACGCTGGAAGCGCAGCGCCTGCTGCGCGGATTGCGCGGCCTGAATCTCATCGGCGGCGATGTCGTCGAAGTGGCGCCGCCGTATGACCAGACCGGCAACACCGCGCTGGTCGGGGCGACCATCATGTTCGAGATTCTATGCCTGGTCGCCGACAGCAGATTCGGCGCCGGCAGCAAGTAAACCGCGGTGCATCGTATCAGCGCTGCTTCGGCAGTTGCTGCGCGACATTGTCCTGCACCAGCGTGTAGGCAATATAGTATTTGTAGATGTTCGCAACGTACTGCACCGTCTCGCGGCCGATGCGGTAGGCAGCAACGCGCTCGACATTGTCGAACCAGACGTTAGGATCCAGCCCGAGCCGCTGCGCTTCGGTGCGCAGCGATCTGATCCTGGCAGGCCCGGCATTGTAGGAGGCGAACGCGAACAGCACCTTGTTGAGTTCGTCCATCGGTTCATTCTGATAGTACTGGTCGACGATCTGGCGGATGTACTTGACGCCCGCATGGATATTCGGCTCGAGTTGCGTGATATCGCCGACCTGCAGTTTGTCGCCCGTTGCCGGCATCAGCTGCATCACGCCGATCGCGCCTGCGGCGCTGTGGCGTTCCTGGTCGAGCTGCGACTCCTGGTAGCCCTGCGCGGCCATCCGCGATGTCGCCCTGGCCGCCGGTCAGCAGCGGCAGCAGACGCGCACGCGACACAGGGATGAACACTACGTGCACGCGCAGCTCACCGCGTCCGATCCGGTTGTTGAAATCGTCTTCGAATGCTCGCATGAAGTCGTAGCTCATGCCGCGCTGGGTGCCCCCCAGGTCGACGAAATACAGCGTGCGGCTATAGGGCACCAGGACCCGGATCGCGCGGCGCTTGATCATGCCGGGCAGATCCCCGGTCCAGGGCTGTTGCTGCAGATCGATCGACAGCGCCTGGTCGGACGATGCGGCTGCGCCGATCACGGGCGCCAGCGACAGCAGCAGTGAGATCGCCAGCCATCGCCAGTATCCGGAAAAGCGCATGGTGGCTGGCGATCCGCGACCCGTCGTTGACGTTACACAGCTGCCGGCTGATGCGCTGGCTCGGTGAGTTCGCGTAGCGCGCGGTGCACGAACTGCACGCAGCTAGAGCCTTCCCCGACCGCCGCGGCAACGCGCTTGACGCTACCGCAGCGCACGTCACCGGCCGCAAATACTCCCGGCAGGTTGGTTTCGAGCAGGTACGGCTGGCGCGCCAGCGGCCAGCGTGTCTTCGACAGGTCCTCCGGGCGCAGCTCCAGTCCGGTGCGCACGAAGCCGCGATCATCGAGCGCCACACAGCCGTTCAGCCAGCGCGTGTTCGGCAGTGCCCCGGTCATAAGGAACACGTGCGCGATGTCGTGCTGCTCTTCGGTGGCATCGGTGCCGCGCCGCCATGTGATGCGCTCGAGTTCATGCTCGCCTTCCAGCGCAACGACCTGCGTATGGGCGTGCACAGTGATGTTCGGGCTCTCCTCGATGCGGCGGATGAGGTAGCTCGACATGCTTTCGGCCAATCCGTCCGAGCGCACCAGGATATGCACGTGGTTGCAGCTGCTGGCGAGGAACACCGCGGCCTGGCCGGCCGAGTTGCCGCCGCCGACGATGACGATCTCCTCGTCCTTGCACAGCTTGGCCTCCAGCGCGGTGGCGGCGTAATAGATGCCCGCGCCCAGGAAGCGCTGCAGGTTGTCGATCTCCAGCGCGCGGTATTGCGCGCCACTGGCGATCAGCACGACATTGGCACGCACCGAACCACCCTCGGCGAGGTCGAGCACGTACGGCTGGCGCTCGCAGTGCAGGCGCACCGCTTGCGATGCGACGCTCAGGCTGGCGCCGAATTTCTGCGCCTGCGAGAGTGCGCGACCGGCCAGCGCCAGTCCGGAAATGCCGGTCGGAAAGCCCAGGTAGTTCTCGATCTTGGAACTGGTGCTGGCCTGTCCGCCCGGCGCGGTGGTCTCCACCAGCCGCACGTCCAGTCCTTCGGAGGCGCCATAGACCGCGGCGGCAAGCCCGGCCGGCCCGGCTCCCACGATCAGCAGGTCGTGCACCCGCGAATCATCGAGCTGCGGATTGACCTTAAGGCAGCTCGCAAGTTCGAAGTTGCTTGGATTCTTCAGCACGTGCTCGCCGCGGCAGATGACTACCGGCACATTCTCGGCGGGCACATGGAATCGCTCCAGCGCCGTCTGTGCGTCGGCGTCGGTATTGACGTCCAGGGTGGCGAACGGGATGGTGTTGCGGGTCAGGAACTCACTCAGCCGCAGCGTGTCGGCGGAATGACCGGATCCGATCAGCACCACATCGCAGCTGTGTTCCGACAGCAGCCCCATGCGGCGCAGGATAAATGCGCGCATGAACAGCTCGCTCAATTCCGCATCGGTCTGCACGATGGTTCGCAGCCGCTCGATGTCGATCGCGATCAGCGTGCCGTCATGGCCGGCACGGGCGCGCACCACGCCGGCGCTGCCACGCAGTGCGTTCATCTCGCCGGTGAAATCACCGGACGTCAACGTATAGAACAGTTCATAGCCGTCGTGACGCGCAAGCAACAGTTCGATATTTCCGTCGATGACGACGTAGAACTTGCGCGGCCGGTCGCCGGGCTCGAACAGGATCTCACCGGCCTGGGTGTGCCGGCGTTCACCATGGTGCTCCAGGCGCGCGACTTGCGCGGCCGTGAGCTTGGGGAACATCTGGTCGCGGCGCGTGCGCAACAGCTCGTTGACCGCGATCGGTTCCGGCGTCACTTCAGCTCCATGACCAGTTCGTCGACGTAGCACCAGCTCCAGCTTTCGCCAGGCTCGATCGAAGTGATGATCGGGTGCCGGGTGGCGTGGAAATGTTTGGTGGCGTGTTTGTTTTTAGAGTCGTCGCAACAGCCGACGTGACCACAGGTGCGGCACAGGCGCAGATGCACCCAGGTGTCGCCGAGCTTGAGGCATTCTTCGCAGCCGTCGGTATTCGGCCGGTCCGTCTTGACGAACTCCAGGTGGTGGCAGCGTCTGGTCATGGCATACCTATGCGCGCGTGGGCGACTCGGAAGTACCCGCGCCGATGATATAGGAGCGCTGGCGCTGCGTCTGCCGCGGCCGGCTACCTCTCGATCACCACGTCAGACAACGGCCGGCTGCAGCACACCAGGATATCGCCAAGGTCGATCTGCCGCTGGCGGATGCCGCCGGTATGTTTCATGTCAACCTGGCCGGCGACCAGCCGCGAGCGGCAGGTGCCGCAACGGCCCTCGCGGCAAGAAAACGGCAGCGGCAGCCCGGCGCTTTCGGCCGCCGACAGGATGGTCTGATCTGCGCGGCAGGGCACGACGCGCCCGGACTGGCTGAACGAAATCGAGAACTGCCGTGCATCTGCCGCCGTCGCCCCCGGGGCCGTTGGCGCGGCGGTCGGAGTGGCGGTTGGCGCGGCGGTTGGCGCGACGGTCGGCGCAGGGCTGGCCATGCTGGGGACCGCGGCTCTGCCGGGTCGCGCGGTGCGCGCGGTCGGCGGCGGTTGCGCGCTGCCGGCCTGCTCGACTCCTGCGCCAAGCCGATCCAGGTACCAGTTGCAGAACTTGTCGACCAGCCCTTCGGTGTACGGGGAGTATGGACCGGGCTGGTAGGCGCTGCTGACGATGCCCTGATGCGCATTGGCTACGAGTGCGCTGTCCTGGTCGTTGGTCGCGTCCCATACTTCCGTCAGCCGCTTGAGGTCGTAATCGACCCCCTCTACCGCATCCTTGTGTACCAGCCAGCGCGTGCGCAGCAGCGCCTGGTGCGCCGATATCGGCAGCACCGAGAAGCTGACGATGTGATCGCTCATGAAATGATGCCAGGAGTTGGGCTGGGTCCAGAACGACAGGCCGCCCAGATCAAGCTGACCGAATTCGGCCAGCGGCTTGCGCGACGCGACCTTGGTATCGAGCGTCTGCGATTCACCGGCGTGCACCATTGGCAGCCGTACGGTGCGAAAACCGGTGATGTGTTCCAGTCGATCGACTTCCACCGACGGCAGGCCACAGGCTTCCCAACGCTGGTGCTGGCGCGCGAGCAGATCCTCGAAGCCCTTGACCTGTTCCACGTTCTCCATCGATGGCTGGTAACCAAATCCGTACTCGAGCAGCGAGACCGTCAGCTCCGGATGGTTGGCGGAGCAGTGGTAGCACTCGCGATTGTTCTCCATCGTCAACTTCCAGTTGCCGTGCTCGATGATGTCCTTCTGGAAGGCGACCTTGGTGTTGGCGATGTTATGCGGAGCAATGTAATGCTCGATAGCGGCGCGCATCTCATCGAAACCCTGGGCCGGAGTTTCCGCAAGGCAGATGAACAGCAGTCCGGCCAGGCTTCGGATGTGCACCGGCTTGAGGCCAAAACGGCAGCGCTCGAAGCCCTCACCCATATGCTGGTTGTGGACCAGGTCGCCGCGCAGGTTATAGGTCCACTGGTGGTATGGGCACACCAGGTTGCCGACCATACCGCGTCCCTCGGGGCGCAGCCGCGCACCGCGGTGGCGGCAGACGTTGTGAAATGCCCTGACCGCAAGTTCATCATCGCGCACGATGATGATCGAGTCGCTGCCGATGTCGACTGTGAACAGATCTCCGGCCTCGGGTATCTCCGGCTCGACGCCGACAAAGATCCAGTGGCGACCGAAGATCAGGCTCAGGTCGCACTGGTAGATCTCCGCGCTCAGGTAGAAGGCCGCCGGCAGGCTGTAGCCAGGGCGGCGACTGGCGATCAGGCCACGCAGGTCGAGCGCTTCGGTCACGCGCCGCCCGTCAGGCCTTCAGCTCACGGTTGTCCGGATCGAACGGCGATTCGACCAGCACAGTTGCGCGGCGCCGCAGCCCCAGGATTTCCATCTGCAGTTCGGTCCCGACCGCCGCGTACTCGGGCAGCACGTAGCCTATCGCCAGGCTCTTGCTGATCGTGTGGCCGTAGTAGCCGGACGTGGCGCGGCCGACGATTCTGCCGTCGTGCGCGAAGATTGGCTCGTTGCCGAGCGGATCGGCATCGCCGACCTCGTGCGCCTCGAGCGTCACGAAGCGGTGCGGTACGCCCGCGGCTAGCTGGCGTTCGAGCGCCTCGCGGCCGATGAATGCGCCCTTGTTCATGCGCACGAAGCGATCGAGGCCGGCCTCGAACGGGGTGTAGTCCCGGGTCATGTCGCTGCCCCACATACGGTAGGATTTCTCCATGCGCAGCGACTCCATCGCGCGCATGCCGACCATGCCGATCCCGTACTCCTTGCCCGCCTCGAACACCGCATCGAACAGGTGGTGCGCGTGCTCGATCGGAAAGTGCAGTTCCCAGCCGAGCGCGCCGACGAAGTTGACGCGCAACGCATACACGTCGCTGGCGTAGCCCGCCTCGATCACCTGGCCCGTCAGCCACGGGAATGCGGCGTTATCGAGCGGCACGTCCACGATCTTGGCGAGCAGGTCGCGCGCCCGAGGCCCGGCAATGACGAAGCAGCCGCGGCTGGCGGTGATGTTGCGCAGGCCAACCGAACCATCGTGCGGCAGCCTGCGTTGCAGGTAGTCGGAATCGTAGCGCTCGGCGGCGCCGGCGCTGATGACGTAATAGTGTTGCTCAGCGACCTTGGTGATCGTGAACTCCGAGCGTATGCCACCGCGTTTGGTGAGCGCGTGGCAGAGAGCGATTCGGCCGAGCTTCACCGGCACCTTGTTCGCGACCAGGCCATCAAGCCAGGCTTCGGCGCCCGGGCCGGTGACCTCATGCTTGGTGAACGGCGTCAGGTCGATGACACCGACGCGCTCGCGCATCAGGCGGCACTCGTTGCCGACATGCTGGAAATAATTGCTGCGACGGAAGCTCCACACGTCGCGGCGCTCGACACCGGCGGGAGCAAACCAGTTGGCGCGCTCCCAGCCGTAGCGCTGCCCCCAGACCGCACCCAGGCGGTCGATTCTGTCGTACACCGGGCTGGTCTTGCTCGGGCGCGCGTCGGGCCGCTCCTCATCCGGGAAGTGGATGGTAAAGACGCTGCGATAGGTCTCCTCGTTCTTCTTGATCAGGTAGCGCCTGGTGCAGTAGTTGCCGAAGCGCCGCGGGTCTACCGCAAGCATATCGATGCCGGGCTCGCCCTCGACGATCCATTCGGCCAGCTGCCAGCCGGAACCGCCGGCCGCGGTGATGCCGAAACTGTGGCCCTCGTTGAGCCACAGGTTGCGCGCGCCGCCGGCCGGTCCGATCATCGGGCTGCCATCGGGCGTATACGAGATCGGGCCGTTTACGATGTCCTTGATGCCGCAGTGCTCGAGCACCGGCACGCGGCGCTGTGCGGCCTCGACGTGCGGCAGCAGCCGGTCGAGGTCGCCGTCGAACAGCGTCTTGCCGAACCACTCGGGTACGCCGTCTGCGAACCTGGCCGGTGCGCCGGCCTCGTAGGGACCGAGAATCCACCCCAGCCGCTCCTCGCGCAGGTAGTAGGACGCATCGGATTCGCGCAGCACCGCGAGTTCGCGGCCGCCGCCTTCGCGGTAGGCCTTGAGTTCCGGCGATTCGCTGTAGACGATGTATTGGTGCTCGACTGGAATGGCCGGCACGTTGATGCCGAACATCCGGCCGGTCTGGCGCGCGTAGTTGCCGGTCGCGCACACGACATGCTCGCAGCTGATCTCGCCCTGGGTCGTGGTCAAGCGCCACTCCCCGGAGGGCGTGCGGCTCGCGGCCGTGACCTCGCAGTTCTCGTGAATATCGGCGCCGCCGCTGCGCGCGCCCTTGCGCAGCGCCATGGTCAGATCGGCCGGCGCTATGTGTCCGTCGTCGGGATGGTAGAGCGCCCCGACGATGCGCGGCGTATCCACGCCGTCGCCGAGATTCACCAGCGGCCACAGCGCCTTGACCTGATCCGGGCCGATCACCTGGAAGGGCACGCCGATCGTGTTCGCCGTGCCGCAGTACTTCTGGTATTCGTCCATGCGTTGCGCACAGGTCGCCAGCCGCAGGTTGCCGTTCACGTGGAAGCTGACATCCTGGCCAGTCTCAGCCGGCAGCCGCTTGTAAAGGTCGACCGAGTACTTATGCAGTTGGCCGACGGTATAGCTCATGTTGAACAGCGGCAGCAGGCCGGCGGCGTGCCAGGTGGATCCGGCGGTCAGCTCGGTGCGCTCGAGCAGCACGACGTCCTTCCAGCCCTTCCTGGTCAAGTGGTACAGGGTGCTGACGCCGACCACACCTCCGCCGATGACGACTACCCGGGCATGGCTCTTCATAACGTGTCTCCGAGTTCATCGACCGGGTGGCTGCGCGCGCGCCGGATGCTTTGCGTGACGGGAGTAGTCGGGTGAATGACAGAGGTGCTCATACTGACAGGGCGCAGCGCCATCGGGGTTGGCTGCAAGTGACAGAAATCAGCTCTTTTGCGACATCTGCCGGCAGCTTCGGCAGCGCCTAGTGGCGCGCCAGCGGCCGCGGCGGGCGCGGCGGGCGCGCCGATTTGACCTTGCTGCGCGCCCCGGCGGCGGCACCCGGGACGGACCCGGCGGGCGCTGCGCCCGCTGGGTCCAGTCGCTGACGGCTGGGGGAGTGACCGAATACCGCCCGGTAGGATTTGCTGAAGTGCGCCGGCGAGCGAAACCCGCACGCCACGGTAATGGTCATGATCGGCATGTCGGTCTGCAGCAGCAGTTCACGCGCGCGACGCAGCCTCAGGTTGAGGTAGTACTGCGCCGGAGTCAGTCCCAGGCTGCGTCGGAACAGCCGTTGCAGCTGGCGCTGGGAAACCTCTGTCATGCGCGCCAGCTCTTCCAGCGACAACGGCTCCTCGATGTTCGCCTCCATCAGTGCGGCAGCCTGGGTCAACGATCGGTGATGGCCGCCGAGGCGATTGGCAAGCGGGATGCGCTGCGGGTCATCCGCGCCGCGCACGCGCTCGAGTATGAACTGGTCCGAGATGCCGGAGGCGAGCGCCCGGCCGATGCGCGGGGTGATCAGATGCAGCATCAGGTCGAGCGGTGCGATGCCGCCGGTGCAGGTGCAGCGGTCGCGGTCGACCACGAACAGGTCCGGCGTGAATGTGGTCTGCGGGAAACGCTCGCGCAGCGCCGAGAGATTTTCCCAGTGGATGGCACAGCGGTAGCCGTCGAGCAGTCCGGCACGGGCCAGCGCGTAAGCGCCGGTGCATAGCCCACCGAGTACGATACGCTTGCGCGCCAGCCGGCGCAGTGCTTGCAGCAATGCGTCGTCTACTACGTGCTGCACGTCGACCCCGCCGCAGACAAACAGGATGTCGGGCAGTGCGAACTCGTCGATGCGCCCGGTCGGGGCGACCGTAAGACCGTTGCTGGCGGGCACCGGCAACCCGTCCAGCGTATACACCGACCAGTGGTAGATAGCCTGTTCGGCCAGGTAGTTCGCCATGCGCAGCGGTTCGATGGCGTTGGTGAACGCGATCATCGAGAACTTGCGCAGCGTCAGAAAGCCAAAGTGCGTAGGCGGTGTACTTGAAGGGTCGTCCATGACGCTAGCGTACGATGCCGGGCGCGCGGACGCCACGAGTCAGCCGGGTGCAGCAGGTCCGCGCGCGGCCTCGGCGATGACGCCCGACACGTAGGCAGCAAACGAGCGCCACACCTCCAGATGGAAGCGCTGGTCGGCGAGGCGCCAGAGCACGATTTCCGCCTTTGCCAGCACGGTACGTGTACACATGCCGACCGGGAAGTCGCCCTCCAGGTCGAGCGGACAACCGGCGGCGAGCGCGCTGGCGGCGTGCGGACCCGCCACGACGAGTGCGATCTGGCGATGGCTGACATCGACCAGTGAATACGGTTGCTCGCTCAGGGCGTGCTGCAGCCGGTCGGCGGTGTCGGATTCCGCGCCCTCGGGCGCCAGCAACAGGCGTTCATCAGGTCCGAGCCACAGTGCCGCCCGACCGGCCTGCGTCGAGGCGCGGCAAGGCGGCATCGACAGCGACATGCCGAGCGCCGCGCCGGCCGCCTCCAGCACCGCTGGCGCTGCGCGCAGAATCTGGCGCGTGGCCGGCGGCAGCATCCGCAGCGGCGCGCTGGCGGCAATCGACGGTGGCTGGCGGGCGGCGGACACCTCAGCCATTGAGGCGCGCTCCCTGCGGGTCATAGAACACCGCGGAGGTGACGCTAACCGGCAGCTCGCCACCGGCACTGGGTACCCACAGCGTCTCACCTATGCGCGCCCGGCCGCCGGCGAGCAGCGCCAGCGCGATCGAACGCGCCAGCGCCGGGCTGTAATAGGACGATGTCACGTGCCCGATCGAGCGCTGCCGCGGACCCCGCGCCGAGCGCGCCGCGGGCCGCGGCGCGGCGGCTGCCATCAGCTGCGAGCCTTCCTCCAGTACTACTGCCGGGTCTGCAGTCAGCAAGCCGACCAGCTGCTTGCGATCGGGCGCAGTCATCGCCGGCCGCGACAGCGAGCGCTTGCCGACGAAGTCCGGCTTGTTCTTGCCGATTGCCCAGGCGAGACCGACATCATCGGGCGTGACCGTGCCGTCGGTCTCCTGGCCGATGATGATGTAGCCTTTTTCGGCGCGCAGCACGTGCATCGCCTCGGTACCGTAGGGGGTAATGCCGTACGCGGAACCGGCCTCGCAGATTGCCTGCCACACCGCCGGCGCGAAGTCCGCCGGCACGTTGACCTCGAAGCCGAGTTCGCCGGTAAAGCTGACGCGAAACAGCAGTGCCTGCACCCCGCAGATACGGCCGTGCGCGACGCTCATGTGTGGCAGCGCCGCGGCCGACAGGTCGACGCCCTCGACCAGATCCTGCAGTACGGCGCGCGAGCGCGGTCCCTGCAGCGCGATCACCGCCCATTGCTCGGTGGTCGACGTTGCCCACACCCGCAGCTCCGGCCATTCGGTCTGCAGGTAATCTTCCATCAGCGCAAGAACTCTCGCCGCGCCGCCGGTGGTGGTGGTGACATGCAGGCGCTGCTGCGCGGTGCGTGCCACCACGCCGTCGTCGAGCAGGAAGCCGTCCTCCCGGAGCAGCACGCCATAGCGGCAGCGGCCAACCGCCAGGGTGTTCCAGGCGTTGGCGTACAGCCGGTTCATGAAGGTCAGCGCATCCGGGCCCACCAGTTCGATCTTGCCGAGCGTTGATGCATCGAAGATGCCGCAGGCGCCGCGTACCGCGCGACACTCGCGCGCCACCGCGGCATGCATATCCTCGCCGGCGCGCGGAAAGTAGCGCGCGCGCTTCCACAGGCTCACATCCTCGAACACCGCACCGTGTTCCTGTGCCCAGTCGTGCAGCGGTGTGGTGCGCACCGGATCGAACAGTTCGCCGCGCGCAAAGCCGGCGAAACTGCCGAAGCTCACCGGCGTGTACGGCATTCGAAACGTCGTCAGTCCAACCTGTGCGATCGCCTTGTCCAGTTGCTGCGAGACGAAGCCGAGGGCATTCAGGTTGGAGGTCTTGCCCTGGTCGGTCGCCATGCCGGTGGTGGTATAGCGCTTGATGTGCTCGATGGACTCGAAGCCCTCGCGCGTCGCCAGCGCCAGGTCGCGCGTGGTGACATCATTCTGCCAGTCGACGAATGCCTTGCCGCCGGACGTGCCTTGAGGCTGGGGCACGGCGCCCGAAAAGCCGGCCATCGACGCGTCAGGATCTGGCATCGGTCCCTGGCCGCGCGTGGCCGGCTGCCCGGTGGCACGCGCGGCCGCGTCGGGAGAGTCGGCTGCGTCGGCCGCCGCCGCGCCGCCCGCCGCCGCGCCGTCCTGGATCGCTGCCGCCAGCGAGAACACCCCGCGGCAGGCACCGACTGAGCGCACGCGTTCAACAGCGCCTGCCGGGAGAAAGCTCTGTACCGTCTCGTCCCAGGCAAGCGTGCCGCGCGCCTGCGAGTGCAGGTGCACGCTCGGCGTGTAGCCGCCGCACATCAGCAGCAGGTCGCAGTCGTGGGTCTGGGCGGCGCCGAGCATGCGTCTACCGGCGTCCAGGCGCGCCAGCCGTACCGAGCTGACGCGCAGTCGCCCGCTGGTACCCAGTACTGTGCACTGAGTCAGCAGCGGCAGGCCGGCGGCGCGCGCCGCCTCGGCCCAAGGGCCATCCGCGTGCGTGCGCAGGTCGCCGATTACGCCGATCGCGATTCCGGCGCGGTGCAGATCGAGCGCCGCCCGATAGGCCTCGTCGCAGGCGGTAATGAGTACCGCGCGCCTGCCTGGCATGACGGCGTAGCGATTGAGCAGGCTGCGTGCCGCCGCGGCAAGCATGATGCCAGGTCGATCGTTGCCCGGAAATACCAGCGGACGCTCGATCGCCCCGGTGGCGAGCACCACCTCACGGGCGCGCACCTGCCAGCAGCGCTCGCGCGGCTGATCCGCCGGCGGGCTCTGCAGGTGATCGGTCAGGCGCTCATTCAGCGCGACCAGGTTGTGCGGGAAGTATCCGAATGCTGTGGCACGCGGCAGCAGCGTGACGCGCACATTGTCGCGCAGCGCCGCGAGGCTCGTCGCCAGCCATGACGCCGACGCCGCGTCGGCGTCGGACAACAGCGAGCCACCAAACTGCGGTTGTTCGTCGCAGACGATGACGCGTGCGCCGCCAGCCGCGGCCGCGAGCGCCGCGGCCAGTCCGCTCGGACCGCCCCCGACCACCAGCACGTCGCAATGGGCGTAGCGATTGGCGTAGCGGTCCGGGTCGGCGCGGCCAGGCGCGCGTCCCAGCCCCGCGGCGGCCCGGATATACGGCTCGTACAGCGCCTTCCATGCCCGCCGCGGCCACATGAAGGTCTTGTAGTAGAAGCCCGCCGGAAACAATGGCGACAGCAGGTCGTTGATCGCACCGACATCGAATGCCAGGCTCGGCCAGCGATTCTGGCTGTGGGCCTCCAGGCCCTCGTACAGCTCCACCTGGGTCGCACGCAGGTTGGGTGTGCAGCGCGCGGCATCGCGGCGCACCGTTACCAGCGCATTGGGTTCCTCGGCGCCGGCCGCCAGCAGGCCGCGCGGGCGATGGTATTTGAAAGAGCGTCCCATCAGGTGCACGCCGTTGGCGAGCAGCGCCGAGGCCAGCGTGTCGCCGGCAGCGCCGATAAAGCGCTCACCGTCAAAGCTGAAATGCAGCCGGCGCGAGCGATCGATGCCGCCGCCGGCGGCGGCCCGAAACGTGCCGGTCATCGCGTGGCCTGCGGATCGTGCGCTGTCGGCGCGGGCGCGCCGATGCAGTAGCTGCCGAGGAACTGATCCGAGCGGGTGTCGCGCAGCGCATTGAAGAAGCGTCCGCAGCCATGGGTGTGCCGCCAGCGCTCGGCGTGCACGCCGCGCGTGTTGTCGCGCATGTACAGGAAATCGGCCCAGTCCTTGGCGCTCAGCGTGTCCGGGTCGGCCGGCCGCGCCACGTGCGCCTGGCCGCCGTAGACAAATTCCAGCTCCGGGCGCACGCCGCAGTAGGGGCAGGCAATCAGCAGCATGGCCGCCCTTCAGTGCGCGACGGCGGCCGCCGCCGCCTCGTCGATCAGATGGCCATCGCGAAAGCGTTCGATGGTGAACGGCGCGTTGATCGGGTGCGGCTCATCGCGCGCGATGGTCCAGGCAAACACGTGCGCCGAGCCCGGCGTGGCCTTGAATCCGCCGGTGCCCCAGCCACAGTTGACGTACAGGCCGGGCACCGCGGTCTTGGCGATGATCGGCGAGCGGTCGGGCGTCAGGTCAACGATGCCGCCCCAGTTGCGCAGCATGCGCAGCCGCCGGAAGATCGGGAACAGCTCGCACACCGCCTCCAGCGCATGCGCGCTGATGTGCAGGCCGCCGCGCTGCGTATAAGAAGTGTAGGCATCGGTGCCGGCGCCGATCACCAGTTCGCCCTTGTCGGACTGGCTGATATAGGCGTGCATGCTGTTCGACATCACCACGCACGGGAACACCGGCTTGACCGGTTCCGACACCAGCGCCTGTAGCGGATAGCTTTCGAGTGGCAGGCGCAGGCCCGCCATCTTCATCACCACGCTGGTGTGGCCGGCCGCCGCTACTCCGACTTTGGGCGTGCGGATCACGCCGCGTGTGGTGTCGAGCGCCTCGACTGCACCGTGCGCGTCGCGGCGGATGCCGGTGACCTCGCAGTTCTCGATGATGTCGACACCGAGCGCATCGGCCGCGCGCGCATAACCCCAGGCCACCGCATCGTGGCGTGCGGTGCCGCCGCGCCGCTGCAGCGCGGCGCCCAGCACCGGATAGCGGATGTCGCCTATGTTCAGCGGCGGGCAGAACTCCTTGGCCTGCTGCGGACTCAGCCACTCGTTATCGACGCCACTGGCGCGATTGGCGTGCACATGGCGCTTGATGACCTGCACGTCATGCACGCTATGCGCCAGCATCAGCACGCCGCGTTGCGACAGCATCACGTTGTAATTGAGCACCTGCGACAGGTGTTCCCAGAGCTTGAGCGCATGGTCGTACAGGGCAGCGCTCTCATCGAACAGGTAATTGGAGCGGATGATGGTGGTATTGCGCCCGGTGTTACCGCCGCCAATCCAGCCTTTTTCGAGCACCGCGACGCGCGCCAGGCGGTGCTCGGCGGCGAGGTAGTAGGCCGCACCCAGGCCGTGACCGCCGCCGCCGACAATCACCGCATCGTAGTCGGGCCGTGGACTCGCCCGGCGCCACTGCGGCTGCCAGCCGCGATGCCCGGTGAGCGCGCGGCCAAGCAGTGACAGAGCGGAATAGCGTTGCATCGTCATTGGCCATGATGGCGCTCGCGGCCGCCGTCCGACGAGCATAACGCCGCCGACCGGCTTGAATAGTTACGACACGCACGCCGCAGTGACACGGCCGTCGCCAGCACCGGATGCTATGGCGGCGGAGCGGTGCTGCCCTTCAGTACGGTGCGCGAGTTGATATGTCGCACGAATTCGGCGACGTAATCATCGGCCGGTCGCTGCACGATGTCCTGCGCGCTGCCGGTCTGCACGATCCGGCCGCTCTCGAGGATCGAGATCTGATCGCCGAGCTTGAGCGCTTCGTCCAGATCGTGACTGACGAACAGGATGGTTCGCTGCACCCGCGCCTGCAATGCCAGCAATTCATCCTGCAGCTTGCGGCGGATCAGCGGATCGAGCGCCGAAAACGGCTCGTCCATCAGCAGGATGTCGGCGTCGGTGGCGAATGCGCGTGCCAGCCCGACCCGCTGCTGCATGCCGCCGGACAACTCGTGGCAGTAGCGCTCGCTCCAGGCGGTCAGCCCAACCAACTCGAGCTGCTCGTCGATGATGCGACGCCGCCTGTCGGCCGGTTCGCCGCGCAGCTCCAGGCCGAAGCCGACGTTGTCGCGCACCGTGCGCCAGGGCAGCAGCGCGAACTGCTGAAACACCATAGCGATGCGCAGCCGCCGCACGCGCCGCAACGCGGCGGCATCACAGCGCGCGACATCGATCACCGCGGCATCATCGCTGACCAGCACCTGGCCGCGGGTGACCGGCGTGATGCCATTGGCCGCCCGCAGCAGTGTCGACTTGCCCGAGCCGGACAGTCCCATCAGCACGCTGATCTGGCCACGCGTCACGCACAGGTTGGCATTGGCCACGCCGATAATGACGCCGGTGCGCTCGGACACCTGCGCGCGCGTGGCGCCGGCATCGAGCGCGGCCAGCGCCTGCTGCACGGCGGCGGCGCGGCGCTTGCCTTTGCCGCCGAACAGGATGTCGACCTGGCGGAATTCCAGTGCTGCAGTCATTACTTGTTCGCCTGCGCCGCCGGTCTGCTGATGCGATCCAGCATGATCGCCAGCAGCACGATCACGAAGCCGGCCTCGAATCCCATGCCCACCTGTACGGTGTTCAGCGCGCGCACCACCGGCACGCCCAGCCCGCCGGCGCCAACTAATGCTGCGATCACCACCATCGACAGGCTCAGCATGATGCACTGGGTGATGCCGGCGACGATGGTCGGCGCGGCGCACGGCAGTTCTATCTTCCACAACATCTGCAGGCGCGTTGCGCCGAACGCCTGGCCGGCCTCGAGCAGCGCTTCAGGCACCGAGCTGATGCCGAGCTGAGTCAGGCGGATCGGTGCCGGCAGCGCGAAAATCACCGTCGAAATCAGGCCGGGCACCACGCCGAGGCCAAACAGTACCAGCGTCGGGATCAGATACACGAAGGTCGGCAGCGTCTGCATCAGGTCGAGCACCGGGCGCAGCGCGGCGTAGAAGCGCGGCCGATGCGCGGCCGCGATCCCCAGCGGCACGCCGATTGCCGTGGATACCAGCGCGGCCACAATCACCAGCGAAAGCGTCTCGAGCGTCGGCAGCCAGTAGCCCTGGTTCATGATGAACAGCAGTGCCAGCGTGACAAAAGCCGCCAGCGGCAGCGAGCGCCGCAGCAGCAGGCTGAGTGCGGCGATCGCCAGCACCAGCAGCGGCGCCGGCGTGAGGCGCAGCAATGTGGTCAGGCCGTCGACCGTGCCGCGAATCAGCGTCGAGATGCCATCAAATATCACCCGGCCGTGGGCCTTGACGTAATCGATGGTCACCGCGACGGTGTCGCCGACCGGGATCTTGTGCGCGCTTACCCACTGCTCGAAGCTCCGCGCGCCAATGGCCTTGTGCTCGCCGGCGAGCGCGTCGAGCGCCGGGCGACCATCGAAGGTGTACACGCCATCGAGCCACGCGGCGACAATCGTGGGATTGGCCGCAAGCCACGCGGCGGCGGCCGCATCGGGGGCCTGATGCTGGTCGAGTATCGACGCCATCAGCTGGCTTTCACCCCTGGGCGTGAAGTGCAGGTTCTTCAGCAGCCGGCCGACATTGGGGCATTGCAGCGTGTAGCCGGCGCGCGTGTTGGTATAGACCGAGGCGCCGCCATAATTCGGCCCGAACACGCTGTCCCCGCCTGCCAGGTATTTCAGGTCGAAGCGCATGTTCATCGGGTGCGGATCCCAGGCCAGGAACACGATCGGCGCACGATCGCGAAAGGCGCGCTCGACTTCGGCCAGCATGCCCTGTTCGCTGGATTCGATCAGCTTGAAGTCGCCCAATCCGTACAGGTTCTGCTTCAGCATCGACAGGATCAGCCGGTTGCCGTCGTTGCCGGCCTCTATGCCATAGATCGAGTTCTTCAGTTGCGGTGCAAAGCGCTGGATGTCGGCGAACGATTTCAATCCGGCGTCGTAGGTGTAAGCGGGCACCGCCAGCGTGTACTTGGCGCCGGTCAGGTTCGGGCCGATGACCTCGATCGAGCCATCGTCAACATAGCTCTTGCGATCAGCCTCCTGTGTGGGCATCCAGTTGCCCAGAAACACGTCGATGTCCTTGTTCTTCATCGATGCAAAGGTGACCGGCACTGAAAGCACGGTGACTTGCGGCTGGTAGCCGAGATTGGTCAGCAGCACGCTGAACAGGGCCGTGGTCGACGTCACGTCGGTCCAGCCGACGTCCGAGAGGCGCACCGAGCGGCAGGCATCGGCGTCGAGTCCGGTCGGGGGGGAGGAGGAGGAGGCGGCGCAGGCGCAGGCACACGCCAGTAGCAGCGCACCGGCAGCGAGTAATCGGCGCAACCGATGCGCGCCGGCCGCGAGCATCCGCCCGGGCGCCAGAGCGCGGGACACGGTCAAATCTGACGCCGACATGCGCGCTCCAAGCGATCTGATTGCAATATGGACTTGACCTTCAGCAGGCCCGGACCGGATGATCTGCGCCCCGTCTTGAATAGCGGTTTAACGGACCCGCTGTCAAGCCTAAACGATTTCAAGCAAGTACCTGAAGAAGCATAGGGTATCCGCCGAAACCCACCGGGTCCACCCGACCCGCCGCCGATCCTCCCACAGGGCTCTCTGGAGCATGGAATTGAACAGACAATCAACGACTGCCCAGCCGGCCCGAGACGAGCTCGAGGAGACCCGTCGGCGACAGCTGATTGAGGTGACCATCGACAGCCTGGCCGAGGTCGGGTATGTCGGCAGCACGCTGGCGCAGATCGCCAGCCGCGCCGATGTGTCCCCCGGGCTGGTCGCGCATTACTTCCGCGATAAGGACGGGCTGCTGGCGGCCAGCTTTCGCACGCTGGCGCGCCGCGTTGCACAGCGTGTACAGGCGCGATTCGCACTCACTCACACGCCGCGCGGCCGAATCCAGGCCGTCATCGACGCCAACCTGGCGCCGGAGGAATTCGATCAGCGCACCGGCAGCGCGTGGCTCGCCTTCTGGGGCCAGGTTCTGCATGCGCAGGGTCTGAAACGTGTGCAGACGGTTTATCAGGGTCGCACCCTATCGAATCTTCGTCATGCGTTGAAGTCCTTAGTGCCTGCGCACGAGGCGCGCAGCCTTGCGGCCATGATAGCGGCGATGATCGATGGCGTGTGGTTGCGCGCGGCACTGTCGAACTGGCAGGAGGCTGACAGTGAAAGCGCCCGGGCGCTGCTGACGGCCTTTGTCGATGGCCGGCTCAAGGAATACGCGCCGGCGGCAGTCGAGCCGGCCGTGGCAGCGCGACCCGTCATCCCGGCTGCGATCATCACCAGCATCAACCCGGCTACCGGCGCGGTGCTGGCCGAGATCCGGGTGGACGGAGCGGCCGAGGTCGACGCCGCGGTGGCGCGGGCCATCGAGGCGCAGCGCCCGTGGGCAGCGATGAGCGGCGCAGCGCGGGCGCGGGTGCTGCGCCAGGCGGCCGATATCCTGCGCGCCCGTAACCGCGAGCTGGCTGAACTGGAGACACGCGATACCGGCAAGCCAATCCAGGAGACGATTGCGGTCGATATCGCTTCCGGCGCTGATTGCCTGGAATATTTCGCCGGACTGGCAGCCAGCCTTGCGGGCGAGCATCTGGATCTGGGCCCGCAGGCTTTCGGCTACACACGGCGCGAGCCGTTAGGCGTGGTGGCCGGGATCGGCGCCTGGAATTACCCGCTGCAGATTGCCTGCTGGAAGGCCGCCCCGGCACTGGCGTGCGGCAACGCGATGCTGTTCAAGCCCGCTGAACTCACGCCGCTGACCGCGATCCGGCTGGCCGAGGTGTTCGCCCAGGCCGGGCTGCCGGACGGCGTGTTCCAGGTGGTGCAGGGCTACTCCGACACCGGCCGGCTGTTGACCCGCCATCCGCAGATCCGCAAGGTGTCGCTGACTGGTGAGGTCGGCACCGGCAAGGCGGTCATGGCCGACGCTGCCGCCTCACTCAAGCATGTGACGCTGGAACTGGGCGGTAAATCGCCGCTGATCGTGTTCGACGATGCCCATATCGACAACGCCGTTGCCGGCGCGTTGCTGGCCAATTTCTACTCGGCCGGTGAAGTCTGTTCCAACGGCACGCGGGTGTTCGTGCACCGGCGCATCCGGACGGCATTCCTGGAACGGCTGCAGGCGCGCAGCGCCGCGATGCGGGTCGGTGATCCAATGGATCCGGCCACGCAGGTCGGCGCCCTGATCTCGGAGGCGCACATGGAGAAGGTGCTCGCCTATATTGCGCGCGGCCGGGCCGAGGGCGCGCGGCTGCTGGTGGGCGGGCACCGCGTGACTACCGGCGACCTGGCCAACGGCTACTTCGTGGCGCCCACGGTATTCGACGGCTGTCACGACGACATGTCGATCGCGCGCGAGGAGATCTTCGGCCCGGTGATGACGGTACTGGAATTCCAGGCTGAGGATGAAGTGATCGCGCGCGCTAATGCTACCGAATTCGGTCTTGCAGCCGGCGTGTTCACCAATGATCTGACCCGCGCGCATCGGGTGATCGCCCGGCTGCAGGCCGGAACCTGCTGGATCAATCACTACAATGTGACACCGGTGGAGTTGCCGTTTGGCGGCGTAAAACTGTCCGGCCTGGGGCGTGAGAATGGGCGCGCCGCACTCGAGCATTACTCGCAGCTCAAGAGCGTCTACGTCGCGATGACCGACATCGATGCGCCGTACTGACGGGAGCCGCTGGTAGTGCAACAGACCTTCGACTATGTGATCGTGGGCGCAGGCTCCGCCGGCTGCGTACTGGCCGACCGGCTCACCGAGGATGGCCGATATAGCGTGCTGCTGCTGGAATATGGCGGCTCGGATCGCTCGGTATATATCCAGATGCCCTCGGCGCTGTCGATTCCGATGAACATGGCGAAGTACGACTGGCGTTATGAGAGCGAGCCGGAGCCCTACCTGGGTGGACGCCGCCTGCACACCCCGCGCGGTAAGGTGCTGGGCGGCTCGTCGTCGATCAACGGCCTGGTGTATGTGCGCGGCAACGCGTTCGACTACGAGCACTGGGAAGCGCAGGGGGCGGCCGGCTGGAGCTACCGGCAACTGCTGCCGTATTTCCGGCGCGCCGAGCGGCGCGCCGACGGCGGCAATGCCTATCGCGGCGCTGATGGCAAGCTGCAGACGCGCTACGGTGCACTGACCAATCCGCTGCACCAGGCTTGGCTGACCGCGGCACGCGAAGCCGGGTACCCGCTGACCGACGACATCAACGGTTTTCAGCAGGAGGGCTTCGGCCGCCTGGACATGACCGTCGGCGGCGGGCGGCGCTGCAGCGCCGCCAATGCCTACCTGCGACCGGCGCTGCGTCGTGACGGCCTGGCGCTGCGCACGCATGCGCTAGCCACCCGCATCGTGTTCGATGGCCGGCGGGCGACTGGCGTGCGTTATCGGCGCGCCGGCGCGGAGCACCTGGTGCACGCGCGCCGCGAGGTGATCGTGAGCGGCGGCCCCATCAACACACCGCAGCTGCTCAAGCTCTCGGGCGTCGGGCCGCGGCCAGAGCTGTACCGCCACGGCATTGATATCGTGCATGAGCTGCCGGGGGTGGGCGAGAACCTGCAGGATCACCTGGAGTTCTATTTCCAGGTGGCCTGCACCCAGCCCATAACGCTGTATTCGCAGATGACGCCGTACCGCAAGGCCCTGATCGGTCTGCGCTGGCTGCTGCGCAAGGACGGCCTTGGCGCAACCAATCACTTCGAGACCGGCGGCTTCATCCGCAGCCGCGCGGGCGAGCGTTACCCGGACATCCAGTACCATTTCCTGCCGCTGGCGGTGAGCTACGACGGCTCCTCGCTGGCGCGCGAGCACGGCTTCCAGGCGCATGTCGGCCCGATGCGCTCGGCCAGCCGTGGCTGGGTGCGCCTGGCGTCCGCCAATCCGCTCGACAAACCACAGGTCTTCTTCAACTACATGTCGCAGCCGGATGACTGGGTGCAGATGCGCGCCTGTGTGCGGCTGACGCGCGAAATCTTTGCGCAGGCGGCGTTCGATCCCTATCGCGGACGCGAGATCCAGCCCGGCAGCGAGGTGCAGAGCGATGCGCAGATCGATGACTTCATCCGCGGCCACGTGCAGAGCGCCTACCATCCTTCGTGCTCGTGCCGGATGGGGAGCGCGGATGATCCGCTGGCCGTTGTTGACCCGCAGACCCGGGTCATCGGGCTGGAGGCACTGCGGGTGGTCGACTCCTCTATCATGCCCTCGATCACCAATGGCAACCTGAATGCACCCACCATTATGTTGGCCGAGAAAGCCGCCGATCACATCCTCGGTAAGCCGTTGCTGGCGCCGGCCGACGCGCCGTACTTCGAGGCTGCACAATGGCAGAGCGTGCAGCGCTAGGCCGCCACACTCGAGCGCTGTCAGACGTGTCCTGTGCGATTGTCGGAGCCTCGTCAGTGCCGCCATGGCGCTGCGCGTGTGAGTCTTGCGCGTTCACACGGAGGCACTAGTGGCAGCGAGCAGGGCGAGTCAAGTCAGGGAAGGCAGCCCCGCCGCACAGGGCGCGATCTGGGATGGCAAGGGAACCAATTTCGCGGTGTTCTCCGCCAATGCGACCAGGGTGGAGGTCTGCCTGTTCGACCGCCAGGGGGTGTCGGAACTCGAGCGCATTGCGTTGCCCGAGTACACCGACGAAATATGGCACGGCTACCTGCCCGACGTCGGTCCGAGCGACGTCTACGGCCTGCGCGTGCATGGACCCTATGAGCCGAGCGCCGGTCATCGCTTCAACGCTAACAAGCTGCTGCTCGATCCCTATGCACGCGGGCATACCGGCGAGCTGAAGTGGGACCATGCCGTTTTTGGCTACACCATCGGCGCCGAGGGCGATGATCTGAGCTTTGACGAGCGCGACAGCGCGCCGTTCATGCCCAAGTGCGTGGTGGTGGACCCGAATTTCGACTGGCAGGGACAGCCGCGTTCACGCGGCGTGCCCTGGGACCAGACCATCATCTACGAAGCCCATGTGCGCGGCTTTACCAAGCTGCATCCGCTGGTGCCGCCGGCACGGCGCGGGACTTTCGCCGGCCTTGGAACCGGGGACGTGGTGCGCTACGTCAAGTCGCTGGGCGTCACCTCGATCGAGCTGCTGCCGATCCACACCTTCATCAACGACAGTCACCTGCTGGAGCGCGGGCTGACGAACTACTGGGGCTACAACAGCATCGGTTTCTTTGCGCCCGATCCACGCTACGCGTCCGAGCCGGAACAGTGCCTGCGCGAATTCAAGGAGATGGTCGCGCGCTTCCACGATGCCGGGCTGGAAGTGATCATGGATGTGGTCTACAACCACACCGCCGAAGGCAATGAGCGCGGGCCGACACTATCGTTCAAGGGCATCGACAATGCGACCTACTATCGCCTGCTGCCCGATGAGAAGCGTTACTACATCAACGATACCGGCACCGGCAACACGTTGAACCTGTCGCATCCGTCGGTGATCCAGATGGTGACCGACAGCCTGCGCTACTGGGTCAACGAGCTGCACGTGGACGGCTTTCGATTCGACCTCGGCACCATCCTGGCGCGCGAACCCAGCGGCTTCGATAACCAGAGCGGCTTTCTGAAAGCCTGCCACCAGGATCCGGTACTACGCAGCGTCAAGCTGATCGCCGAGCCCTGGGACGTCGGGCCGGGCGGCTACCAGGTCGGCGGATTCCCGCCCGGCTGGGCGGAGTGGAACGACCGCTACCGCGACACCGCGCGCGATTTCTGGAAGGGCGAGGCGACCGCGGGGGACCTGGCGCAGCGCCTGTGCGCCTCCAGCGATGTGTTCAACCGGCTGGGACGCCGGCCCTCGGCCTGCGTGAATTTCGTCACCGCGCACGACGGCTTCACGCTGATGGATGTCGTCAGCTACAACGACAAGCACAACGAGGCCAACGGCGAGAACAACCAGGACGGTAGCAACGATAACCGCTCGTGGAATTGCGGCGCCGAGGGTCCCACCGAGGATGCGGCGATCCTGGCGCTGCGCGAACGTCAGCTCAGGAACTTCATCGCCACTTTGCTGCTGTCGCAGGGCACGCCGATGCTGCTGGCGGGGGATGAGTTCGGCCGCACTCAGCGCGGCAACAACAACGCCTATTGCCAGGACAACGAGATCAGCTGGCTGGACTGGAAGCTGGCCGAAAGCAACCAGTCGTTGCTGCACTTCGTACAGAAGATGACGGCGCTGCGCATGCGCTATCCGATCCTGAGGCGCAATCGCTTCCTGACCGGCGCCTATGACGAGGAACTGGAGGTCAAGGACCTGACCTGGATCAATGCGTCAGGCGATGAGATGCGCGCCGAAGACTGGCAAGATGGGCGCATGCGCTGCTTCGGCATGCTGATGGATGGGCGGGCGCGACCCACCGGAGTGCGCCAGCGCGGCACCGAGGCCACCATGCTGCTGGTGCTCAACGCCCACCATGACCTGGTGCAGTTCACGCTGCCGGTGTGCCCCGGCGGCGAGCATTGGGCCTTGGTGCTCGACACCAATGTACCGGAAAGCGAAGGGGCACCGCGCTTTGGCAGCGCCAGCAGCTATGGCATGACCGGCCGCTCGCTGGTGCTGTTCGCGCTGGTCGCCTGAGCGCATGCCGGTTCGCGAGTCGTTTGAGTCTGCCGGGCCTCAGAATTTATATCCGGCGGTCGCGCCGATCACCCGTGGCCGCAGCGGCGTCTGCGCGACGATGAATTGAGCGGTGCTGACGAACGTGCTGGCGTTCGAATTGGCGAGATTCTCACCGTACACGTTCAGGTACCAGGCGTCCTTGCTGACCCCGAAGGACGCGGCGTAGGTCGAGTAGGCCGGATCGTCGAAGCGTATTCTGGAGGTGGTGACACCACCGGCCTGGGCGATGGACGGATTGGCACCCGCCTGCGTGTAGGAATGGCCCTGGTGCGTGGCGCCAACCTGGACGAACGGCGTGTAGCCCGCGATGATCCACTCGTAGCGCGCACGCAGGCTGAATTGAATCGGCGGCGCGTCGGCGCTCGGACCGCCGATCGGGCCGTAGGGGTCTGGCACGATCACGCAATCGGTGCCGGTCGCGCTGCATTTCTGTGTGATCTGCTTGCCGTAGTTGTTGCTGGCCGGGTTGTTGTCGATCAGCACCGGCGAATTCGTCTGCCGGCTGCTGTTCCACGATGCCGCACCCTGCAGCGTCAGCCCGGTGGCTACGCGCGCCACCAGCGAGGTCTCGATGCCCTTGATGACGAAGTTCTGTCCGTTGGTGTCGTAGAAAATGTTGCCGAGCGCTGTCGGATCGAAGAACGGGATCTGCACGTTATCCCAGTCCTCCCGGTAGACGGCGCCATTGAACTGCAGGTGATGGTTGAAGAATTCGGTTTTCCAGCCGATCTCATTGTTGGTCAGACGGTCTGAGACATAGGAGCTCGACAGAATGTACTGATTCACCCCGTCGGTGCCCGGCGCATGTTGCGAGCCACCGTTCTGGTTGAAGCCGCCGGGGCGAAAACCCTGCGAAAACGTGTAATACACCATGGCATCCGGCGTCACGTGCCAGGTCAGGTTGCCGCGGCTCTTGGTGCCCGACTCGGTGTCGCGCAGATTCTGCGCGTTGAGGTTGTAGTTGTCGTTGAGGCACCCGCCGACCGGCGTGCCGGCCTCGTAGCAGTAGAAACTGCCGCTGACGCTGCCCACCAGCGAGTTCTCGAACACGAAATGACGCGTGCCCAGCGTAGCGGTCAACACCTTCGGGATGATGTCGAAGTCCACCGACAGGAAGAAGGCGATCTGCCGGGTATCGCGCACCTGGTCCTGGTAAAACGAGGCGTTGGGGCCCTGAACGCCGGGATTAAGCACCGTATCGCCCGCACCGGTGCCGACGTTGGAGAAGCAGCCGCTATTACCCGGCGTGCCCGCCGCCCCATTCGATGTACAGGACGGTACGGTCTTGTAATTCCAGGTGGTCTGGTCGTACAGCCGGTTGTCCTCCCAATAGGCGCCGGCGATCGCGCGCAGGCGCCACTCATCCGGGGTGCTGAGCCGGAATTCATGCTGCTGGTGCGTGTTGCGCTCCGCCTCGTGCCAGGTGGCACTGGGCGAATAGCAGGTGGATGCCGGAACACCAGGGCCCGCCCCGTAGCACTGATAGTAGTCGGCGTAGACGCCGCGCGCGTAGTTGGTGTAGTCGCCGGTCTGCTCGACGTTGCGGACCAGGTAGCCGCCGGTATATACGGCCTTCAACGCGCCGATCCTGCCATTGAGCGTCCACGCAGTGCTCTCGAACCGGTCCTTGTTGAAGGCGTTGTTGAACAACGTGACCTCGAGCCGCTGCAGCGGCGCGCCATCGGAGGCATTGGGCTGCTGGTAGAACACACCGTCGGAGTTCATATCCTGGTAGGACTGGCTGAGCAGGACATTCC
>Ga0181537_10001025_pt1 | contig 26127 bp, 24 predicted proteins | sample PEATcosm2014_Bin_39_FD_119765 | JGI IMG/M metagenome (GOLD analysis project Ga0181537, IMG submission 119765) | Peatland microbial communities from MTU Mesocosm Facility, Houghton, MI, USA - PEATcosm2014_Bin23_10_metaG | ecosystem: Environmental > Terrestrial > Soil > Wetlands > Peat | place...
AGCTGGAAGTCCTCGAAGTCCGGCGTGACGACGAAGACGAAGTTGTAGGAGCGCATGTCGCCAAGGAGCCTGACAAAGCACCTCTCGTTGAATTTCACGAGCTCCTTCGCGACCCTGACCGGGCTCAGGTCGGGCCGGTGCAGCCAGCGGTTGATGAAGATGTCGCCCGGGACGCCGGGGATGTGCTCCTCGACCAGCGTGCTCCCGTGGGTGATGAAGTTCAGGCGGTTCGGCGAGAGCAGGTGCTCGAGCTCGAGGCCGTACACGCGCGAGGCGTCGGCCTTCTTGATGTAGAAGTAGTCCTGGTTGTCGTTGTACGCGTTCACGATCCGTATCCTGAACGGCGTCGAGTTGCCGAACGTGCAGAAGTCCACGCGGTCCGCGTACAGGTGCTGCACGACGGACATGTCGCCGTCCACCTTCAGGAGGGCGTACATCTCCTTCAGCGCCTCGTTGAGCGCCCGCATCTCGTTCCCGTCGTAGATCACGGTGTCCCACAGGGTCGGCTTCCCCTCCGCGTCCGTGAGCGGGATGACCTCGGTGAAGCCGCGGAGCCTCTCGTAGCTCACGGGCAGGTCGCGCTCCCGCTTGAAGTTCCCGAGGTAGGCCCTCAGGCCGGCGCCCACGGGGAAGGTCGGCTTCTTCCGGGTGGCCGGGGGACTCTCGTCCGGGATCCTGTCGGGGGACATTCGGCGCCGTCAGTTCGGCGACGGGGGCGCGTCGCGGTACTTGTCCCAGTGCGCGGCGAGCTCGTGGGTGACGCGGCTTCCGACGCGGTACGCGGCCTCGAGCGAGGGAAGGTAGCCCGCGTACTCGGAATGGAGGCTCTTGTTCACGTCCTGCGCGGGGGCCTGCATGCAGTAGTTGCTCGCGGTCCTCAGGAAGAGGACCCTCTGGAAGTCCGCGCGGCCCATCTTCGAGAGGCGCTCGAGCGCCGCGGCGATGCCCTGGTCCTCCATGTCGGACATGGCGAAGTCGCCCTTGCCGCCGGACCAGAGCTTCGTCCAGTCGCTGGCCCACTGGGTCATCGCCTTGCCGTGCCAGTAGCGGCACGAGCCGAAGGTCTCCCCGTAGAGGACGAAGGGCGGCCTCTGGGCGTTGGGGAACCCGACATAGAGGGCCCTGTAGGCCTTCATCGCGTCCGTGTCCGGGATCTGCGTGTCCTTGGTCACGGCGTAGGCCCAGGCGACAAGCGACGGGTTCAGCGGGTGGGCCATGACGTCCGGCTCCCAGCCCTGCCGGGCCGGCTTCTGGTTCGGCACCTTCGAGCCGATCGGGATGATGGCGTAGGGCCACGACGGGTCGGCCTCGCGGGCGTCGATCTCGTAGGCGACATCGCCGTCGATCACGTAGTGCGCCCACGCGGCGCTCCCGATCGAGGCCATGGCCGGGTTCACGCCGGCGATCCCGTTCACGACCCAGTAGGTCTTCGTGAAGTCGAACTTCCCGCTGAGGACGAGCGCCATGATCTGGTTCGAGCACCGGACGGTGGTGCCGGACACGACGCCGATGGTCCCGTTCCCGTCCGTGAGGACGGGATGGTCCACGCCCGGCACCTCGGTCTTCTGCGTCCAGTTCTCCCGCTCGACCCAGTACTGGAACTCCCCCGGCGTGTCGCCCCGGTCGGCGCCCACCTCGAAGGTCACCACGACGGCGACCTTCACGGGGATCGGGTCCGCGCGCAGCGACGCGGCGGCGATGAGGAATGCGGCGGGCAGGAGTCGGCGGGTGCGCATAGGGGGATCAGCTGTCCGGGGGAGGCGTGGGCGTGGGCCCGTTCGCCGCGGGCGCCGGCGGGGCCGAGCCGAGCCTCGGCGCGAGCTTCGTGGCCGCCTCGTCGAGGCGCCTCGACGCCGCGTTCAGCGCCTCCGCGACGACGGGAATGTAGGCGATGGCGTCGGGCCAGCGCCTGAGCTCGATCGCCTCCCGGACCGCGGGAAGCGTCTTGACCGCGTACCCCGTGTAGGCGCCCGGGGCGTAGAGCATGTGCTGGTACCACTCGCGGCCCGGCAGCCCGGCCTTGCTGAGGAGCGACTGCTCGACCCCCTGAAGGAGCACGTTCAGCTCGGAGACCTCGCCGGAGGGCAGCATGAAGTTCGAGGCGGCCGCGCGCAGGAACGCGAGGTCGTACGCCTTCGCGCTCCGGGCGAGGCGCGCCGAGGCCTCCGTCAGGGGCGCGAAGTCGAGCCTCGGCACGTCGTCGGGGACCGCCGGCGGCAGGTACGCCTGCTCCGGGTCCGAGGCGAGCTTGAAGACGCCCTCGTCGGTCATCTTCCTCATCCTCCTTGCGCCGTCGCGCTCGGACTCCGTCAGCTTCACGACGTCGGAGACGTAGCGGGCCACGGTGTCGGCCAGGTCGGTGAACCTCATCGGGAGGACGTCGGCGTCGGCCGTGCGCAGCACGAGGCGGCCCGCGGTCTGCGCCAGCGCGACCCCATAGGCGAACTTGGGGTCCCCGAACCGCATGAAGTGGTCGTAGGAATCGTACGTCGAGTGGTAGATGCCCGCCTCGGTGTCCTCCCCTCCGTATCCCAGGTTGATGGACGATATCCCGACGTGCTGGAGGAAGGGCGTGTAGTCCGAGCCCGAGCCGAGGGCCTCGAGGGGCAGGTCCGCGCCCGACTCCGCGGCCGCGAGGGACGCCTCGGCGTCGGCGCCCGGGTTCGCGCCGCGGCCGTCGACCCTGACCGCGTTGCCGTCGAAGCGGATCTTCGCGCGCAGCCGCTCGATGACGCTCGCCCCCGTCTCCGGGTCGACGACGGCGGCCCCGACCTCGTTCACGAGGCGCTGGAACGCGTGGCTGCCGCCGACGAAGAGCATGCCGCGCCCGTTCGTGTCCGAGTTGACGTACAGGACCGCCTTGCGCCGGAGCTCGTCCGCGTGGGTCTCGGCCCACTCGGTCGACCCGAGGAGGCCCGGCTCCTCGCCGTCCCAGCTGCAGTAGACGAGCGTCCTCTTCGGCTTCCAGCCCGCCTTGGCCAGGGCGCCTATCGCCTTCGCCTCGGCCATCACGGCGATGTTGCCGGCCAGCGGATCCCAGGCCCCGAACACCCACCCGTCGTGGTGGTTGCCCCGGATGACCCACTGGTTCGGGTAGGCCGACCCGCGCATCACGGCGATCACGTCGTAGATGGGCTTCAGGCTCCAGTCCGACGAGATGGCGAGGTGCACCTTCGCCGGGCCGGGGCCGATGTGGTAGGTCATCGGGAGCGCCCCCCGCCAACCGGCCGGCGCGACCGGGCCTGCGAGGGCGGCGAGCAGCGGCTTGGCGTCGCCGTAGGAGATCGGGATCACCGGGATCTTGAGGATCGTCCTCGCGTCGGCGATTTCCAGGCGCTTCGCGTCCTTGGTCGCCCCGATCCCCGGCGTCAGCGGATCCCCGGAATACAGGGTGATGTCGGCGACGGACCCGCGCTGGACCCCGTCCTCCGGGCGGTAGCCCCCCTTCGGGTACACGTCGCCGGCCCAGTAGCCGTCCTCGTGCGGGTCGGAGTAGATGATGCAGCCCACGGCGCCGTGCTCCTGGGCGAGCTTGGCCTTGAGCCCGCGCCAGCCCGAGCCGTAGCGAACGATCACGAGCTTCCCCTTCGCGTCGATCCCCCTGCGCTGGAGCTCGGTGTAGTCGTCGGGCATCCCGAAGTTGACGTAGACGAGGTCCGCCGTCACGTCGCCGTCGGCGCCGTACGCGTTGTAGGGGGGGAGGCCGCCCGTGTGGTCCGAGGTCTTGTCGCCGGCGACGGGGCCCTCGTGCAGCGCGGCCTTGAACGGCGTGGGCGCCACAAGTTCCAGCGCTTCGCTCTTCGGCGTCGGATACAGGACGTAGAAGGTCTCGATCCGCGCGTCCCATCCCCACTCGGTGAATTTCGAGAGCATGAAGTCCGCGTTCTCCTTGTCGTGCGGAGAGCCGACCTGGTTCGGCTCGGAGGACATCTGCTCGAGCCAGGACCGCAGGTCGGCGGGGTCGACCGCGGCGTCGAATGCCTTCTCGGACTCGAGCTCGGCGGAAGCCGACGCCGACTTGAATCCGAGGAGCGCGCCCGAGGCCGCGCCGCTGGCGGGGGAGAGGATGGCGGCGAGGCCGAGCACGGACAGGATCGATCGCGTCGGCGTCATCATGGAAGAAAAGCCGCTGCGGCGGCCGAGGGCAAGCGCCCAAGCCGCCCGATTAGGGTTTGCCGCCGCGGGCACGCCCGGGCAGCCTTCCTCCCGCGCCCATCCGTCCCATGAACCTACGTGCCTCCGCCCTCGTCCTGGCCGCCGCTGCGGCCCTGACGGGCTGTTCCGGATCGGACCCCGCGGACTCGAAGGACGAGCTCATCGCGGCCGACAAGGCCTTCAGCGCGATGTCGGCCAAGGAGGGTCCGAGGGCCGCGCTCCTCGCCTACGTCACCCCCGACGCGAAGCTGCTGTCGCAGATGCGCCAGGGAAAGGACGGCGTCGCCGACATGCTCGTGCAGCTTCCGCCGACGGCAACGCTCAGCTGGGAGCCGTCGTTCGCCGACGTCGGCTCGGCGGGCGACCTGGGCTACACGTGGGGCCGCTACACCCTCATCATACCGAGCCCGAAGAAGGGGCAGGAGCCCGTGGTGCAGATGGGCAACTACGTGACCGTCTGGAGGCGCAAGGCCATCGGCGGATGGAAGGTGGTCCTGGACGGCACCCACCCCGACGGCCAGAAGTGACCCGCGGTCACTTCGTCACCACCTCGGAGGCGAACGGCTTCCCGTCGGTGTCGAAGATGGCGATCGTCATTTTCGCGGCGTCGGCCTCGAGTGTCAGGAATCCGAAGGTCGACTCGGCGAACAGCGCGCCCGGCGCCTTCTTCGCGACCTTGACCAGGGGCGCGCCGCCGCCCCCGCTCATGAAGAAGTGGACGCCGTCCCTCGGGTCCATGTGCGCCATCGCGTGCTGGTGGCCGCAGAGGTAGGCGTCGATCCGGCCGCGGATCACCGGCCAGAGGCGGGCCTGCATGTACTTCATGTACGCGCCGCTCTTGGCGTTCCTTTCCGGGGCGAAGATCGGGTGGTGGCCGTAGACCACCTTCCAGCGCGACGTGCTCGCGCCGATAGCCTTGTCCAGCCAGATGACCTCGGCCTCGGAAATCTCGGTGGTGTCGGTCGCGAAGAACTGCACGGGGCCCGCCGTGAACGAATAGTAGGGCGCGGGAAACCTCCATGTGGGGCTCCGGTAGGCGATCTCGGCCGCGGCGCCGTCGTCGGAGTACCACTCGTGGTTGCCGAGGCTGGGATAGAACGTGATGCCGAGGGGGCCGTAGAGCGACTCCCACCAGTCCTTCCAGCGCCGGTCGTCCGTGCCGGTCATCCCCGAGGGGTAGAAGTTGTCCCCGAACGTGAGGCCCAAATCAAACGGGGCGGCCTTTCCCATCCTGACGATCGCGGCCGCGACGCTGCGCTGGCCCTCCGATCCCGACCCGAAGTCCCCCATGCCCACGATCCTGACGGGCTGGTCCGGCGGCTTCACCGAGAAGACCGGCGGCGGCCTTCGCATGAAACCGGGCATCGAGGCCCCGCGCTCGACCATGATCCACCTCTCGTCGGCCGCGGCCAGCGCGGCCAGCGCGTTCGCGTCGCCGGCCTGCCGCGCCGCGGCTATTCGGGCCGCGAGGATCTTCTGGAGGCGCTTGGTCTCGATGCGGCGCTCCGAATCCAGGTAGAGGAGCATCATGTCCGGGTCCCTCGCGGACTCGGCGAGCCTCTGCAGGCCCTCCACCACGCCATGCTCGTCGACCCAGAACGCGTCGACCACCATGACCTTCACGATGAGCCGGTCGGTCTGGTCGGTCTCGTCCGCCATGCGCCCGAGGACGAAGTCCGCGGCCTCGGGCTCGCTCGCCAGCGCGACCATGACCTCCTGCTCCAGGTCGGCCGGGGAGAAGGCGAGGAGCGCCCTCAGGTCCCGGTCGTCCTCGTGGAGCCATTTCCGGGCGGCGGCGCCGACGTCGGCCGGAAGCTTGGCGGCGACGGCCTCGATGGGCGCCGGGGCGGGGGCCGGGGAGGCCTCGTCCGCCAGCGCGGACGCGGCACAGTTAAGGAGGGCGCATGCGGCCGCCGCGTGGAGGAGCCTCGTTTGGAGCATGCGCCATGATCGCAGCCGCGGCCGCGGATTCCAGCCGGATTTGCCCCGCAGGGAACCCGCCCATGTTACATTCCTGCTTCGCGGCTCAGTAGTCGTCGTTGACCACGAACATGATCCACGCCGTGGTCGAGGTCACGAGCGTGATTGCCGCGATCCCGTAGATCGTGCTGACGGTGTCCGACATGACCTTGATGTAGGCGGCGATCGCAAGGTCCACGCTCCCAACAACCAGGAAGAAGTCCCGGTTTCGCCGGGACCTGCGGCGCCCCCCCCTGACGGGCCGCCAGCCCGACTTCTCCTCGGCGACCCGGTTCTCAAGCAGGATGTCGGGAACGCGGATCGCCTCCTCGTCGCCGGGCTTCACGGGAGGGTCGAGCGGCGTGATCTCCTTCGGCTTGAACACCGGGGGAAGCGCGGGCCCGGGATCGGAGAGGCCGGCGAGGGGACCGCGCTCATGCCGCTTTCGCTTCAGGGACTTCTGCTCGGCGAGCGCGTTCACCTTGTGCATCAGCTGGACGCTGATCGCGGTGCCGTCGCCGGGGCGCGCCGCCGGGTCCATGGGCGTGATCTCCTTTGGCTTCAGCACAAGGTGCCGGGTATCGGGTTTCTCGTCGTCCATGGCTTCAGTACCGGTCCATCACGCCGTACAAGATCCATGCAAGGATGACGGTGAGGAAGACAATGCCGAAAAGAGCCAGGGCCACAATCTGCCGGTCCGCCCGGAAGACGAACGCCAGGGTTCCGGTGCAGAGGAGCGCGCAGGCGACCAGGACCAGGAAGTCCCGGTTGCGCCGGGACCTCCTCGGGACGGGCATCGCGATGAGCTCCGGCCCCAGTTCGTCCGCGGCAAGACGGTTTGCCCTCAGGATGTCGGGAACGTGGATCGCCTCCTCGTCGCCGGGCTTCACGGGAGGGTCGAGCGGCGCGATCTCCTTGTGCTTGAAGCCGGGTGGCAGGGCCTCCGCATAAGACGGTCCTTCAGCGCGTTGCCCGGATTCGCCCGGCGTCTGGCCGGCGGCGCGCTCCTCCGCCAGCCTGTTGCCAAGGTGAATCAACCGGACGCTGATGGCCGTCCCATCGCCCGGCCGTGCGGCCTTGTCGGTGGGTTCGACGTCCTTCTGCTTGAGGACAAGGCGTCGCGGCGGGGGCGTTGGGTCGTCCATGGCTGACGCCCCCGATCGAAGCCGCTCGGCGCGCGAAACGCAACCGGCGCGTCAGCGGCAGACGGCGCCCACAAACCAGGCCACGGCGTAGTCCGTCAGCTGCCCGGAGGGCCCGCTCGGGTTGTATTCAAGCGCGTGCGTCGCCCACGGCATCGAGACAAGCACGTGCGCCACGCCCGCCTCGCCCAGCCTCGCGGCAAGTCGCTCGCTCTGCCGGCTCCAGACGAGCGTGTCGATCGTTCCGTGGACGAGGAGGGTCGGCGGTGACTTCGCGCCGACCAGAAGGATCGCGCTGGCGCTGTCGTAGGCGCCGCGGGCCGTCTCCGGGGTTCCGCCGAGGAATCGGCGCAGGAGCTGCGGCGAGTTGAGCGCGTCGTCCTCCCTCCCCCACTTCCAGGCGAAGTTCATGTCGGCCGGCGCGTAGAGCGCGACGACGCCGCGGACCGCGGGGTCGCGGAGCGCGTAGGCGCTCGCCTCGGCTATCTGGCCGCCCGCGGACCTGCCGAGGATCACGAGCCTGTCGGGGTCCACGCCCCACGCGGCCGCGTGGCCCTTCACGAAAGCGACGGCGGCCGCGACATCCTCCCGCTGCGCCGGCCACACCGCCGCGGGCGCGAGCCGGTAGGAGATGTCGGCCACCGAGAATCCGCTCCGCGCGAGCCAGGCGTTGAACTGCCCGATCTGCCCGCGGTCGCCGTCGTCCCACCCGCCGCCGTGGACCACGATCACGCACGGGGCACGGGACCGGCCGACCGCGGCGTAGAAGTCAAGCTGCAGCGGGCCGGAGTAGGCCCACGTGCTCTTGGGCACCGTCGCCGGCCACCGCGCGAACAGGCGCGCGAACGAGAACGGCGGACCGGCGACCGCCGCCGGGCCGAACGCCGCGGAGAGCCTCGCGGGGAGGCCGCGCCCGATGAGCCACGCCTGCGCGCAGGGCTGGACGAGGAGCGCGAACGCGACGGCGCAGGACGCGCACGCCGCGTTCCCGAGGACGCCGCGGCCGCCGGGCAGCAGCCATGCGGCGACGCCCGCGGCGAGCGGGACCGCGGCCATGACGTAGCCGAACTGTCCGGTGAGGACGGCCAGCCGCCAGCTGACCCAGTCCGGGGCTCGGAAGACGGTCAGGAGCCCGAGGGCGCCGAACACGAGGCCGATCGCCAGAAGCGTCGCGCGCGTCATCTCGGGGGAGCCGAGCACACCCTGCGGTACAGCTGCTCGTACTTGGGCACGATCGCCGCGGCGGAGAAGAGGTCGCCCGCGCGCGCACGGGCCGCCGTCCCCAGGCGCTCGCGCAGGGCGGCGTCCCCGATCAGCCTCTCGGCGGCCCGCGCCAGCGCGTCGGCGTCCCCCGGCGCGACAAGAAGTCCCGAGACGCCGGATTCCGCGACCTCAGGGATCCCGCCGACCGCCGTGGCGACGCTGGGGCAGCCGAAGCACATGGCCTCCAGGATGCTCAGGCAGAAACTCTCGCTGTCCGACGTGAAGAGGCCGGCGTCCGCAGCCTGCAGGTAGTCCTCGATGTCGCTCACCTGCTCCCTCACGATCACCCTTCCGGACAGGCCCAGCCTGCGGACCTCGGCGGAGAACGGCGAGAAGTCCGCCCCGGCGAGGATCACCAGGCGGAACGAGTCGCGCGGCCGGATGCGTGCCGCGCACTCGAGGAGAAGGTCGATGCGCTTCAGGGGCCTCAGGTTCGACGAGTGGAGGAGGAGAACCTCGTCGCCGACGCCCAGTTCGCGCCTCACCTCCGCACGCGTCCTCCTCGGCGGCCGGGGCTCGAAGAAGTTGTGGATCACGTCGATCGGGCGGCCCACGCCGAGGAGGTCGCGGGTCTCCCGCTCGAGGAACGCCGAGACGGTCGTCACGGCGTCGGACTGGCGCAGCGCGTGGCGTATGGCGGGGCCGTATCCGGGGTCCCGCCCCAGGAGCGTCGTGTCCGTGCCGTGGAGGGTCGTGACGACCCTGGGTTTCACAGGGGCGTCGAGCATCGAGCGGGCGAGCACGGCCGCCGTCGCGTGCGGGACCGCGTAGTGGACGTGCAGGACATCCAGGGAATGCTGGAGGCTCACCTCCGCCATCTTGACGGACAGGGGCAGCGTGTAGTCCGGATACCTGAAGAGTCCGTAATCGTTGATCACGACCGGGTGGAAGAAGAGCCGGGGCGCGCCGGCCGGCAGCCTGAAGGGGCGCTCGTAGCTTATGAAGTGCGCCTCGTGGCCCCTGCGCGCGAGCTCCTCCCCGAGGGCCGACGCGAGGATGCCGCTTCCGCCCACCGAGGGGTAGCAGGTGATGCCGATCTTCAGGGCGCGGCCGTCGTCCATTGTCAGAACCGCCGCGCCGCGCGCGCCAGGGGAGCCAGCGAGCCGAAGACAAGCGGGTCGTTCGGGTAGAGCGCCTGGGCGTACTCGACGCCGGCGCGGAGGCCCTGGACGCGGGCGCGCGCGAGCTGAAGCTCGACGTAGTTCCGGGTCCCGAGCTGCGAGGCGTGCGCCTCCATGGCGGACTTCCATGCCGCGACCACCCCCGGGTCGGAGATGTCCAGCAGCACGGGAAGGACGCCCGCGGGCTCGGCCTCCTGGCTGACCACGTAGTAGAGCAGCGGTCCGATGGCGTGGGCGGCGGCGGGCTTCAACTTGGCGACGCCCCCGTAGCGGGCGAGCCTCGCCGCGTCCCGGACGAGCCGGCCCAGGCGCGGATGGTCGGGGTGCTGGTTCTCGACGAGGCTCGGCGCCAGGACGATTCCCGGCCTCACGCGCCGGATCACGGCGGCAAGAGCGAGCGCGTGCGCCGGCTTAGCCTCGAGGCTGGCGTCGCCGTCGAGCTCCAGGAATTCAACGGTGGCCCCGAGGATCGAGGCGGCCTTCTGCGCCTCGGCGGTGCGGACCGCGGGCGTGCCATGCGTCGCGGACTCGCCGCGGGAGCAAATGACGAAGTGCGCCCGGCGCCCGTCCCGCGTCTCGCGGGCGATGATGCCCCCGCAGCCGAACTCGATGTCGTCCGGGTGGGCCCCAAAGGCCAGAAGCGGCGTCGGATCAGCGGGGCGCTTCGCGGTAGGCTTCATCGGGGCGGTCGATCGGGTCGCGGTTCACGAAAACCACCTCGGGGGCGTCCTCCCTGCGGAGATAGGCCTGCTCGCCCGCGCCCGCGACATAGTGGGTGCACTGCACGACCGACTGCATCCACCGGAGCCGCGTGTCGCGCGCGGCGCTGACCTGTGACTTGTCGAATGGCACATGGGCGAGGGTCACGAATGAACCCCCGCCCTCGTGCAGTTGCAATGCGCCATCGGCAAACCGCGCGCGGACGGTCTCCCCGCAGTGGACGACGTCCACGTAGAACTCGGGGACGTCGCAGGCGGCCCGGCGGAAGGCGGGGTCGCTCGAGCGGACGACGCGGACGCCGTCGAGGAGCCCCATCCCGCGGTACATCTCCAGGCAGAAGTCGGCCACGTTTCCCGCGGCGACCCGCCTGAAGGCCTCGACCCAGCCAGGCTCCACGTAGAGCGGAAGCTGCCGGGCCGTGTTGTCGCGCCAGCCGGCCGGGATGCGCTTCGCGTAGAGCGGCGAGAACTTCCGCTGGATCTTGTTCTCGAACGTGAAGTTCAGCGCGCGGGGCTCGCCGGTCCTGCGGCTGCGCAGGATCGTCTGGGTCTCGCGGGGGTCGTGGTCGCTGTCGTGGAGGAAGAACACGATCTCCCCCCCTATCTCGGAGCGCAGGCGGCGGGCCGTGTGGACCTTCGCGGCCAGGAACCTGCGCGGGAAGAACCCGCAGGGCTGCTGTCCGAAGCAGATCACCGGCTGCGTCACGGCGTCGGGCGCCCCGCGCGGCCGCCACGCAGCCCGAGGGCCGCCTGGAGCGCGATGCTGAGCGCCATGCAGGCCGCGCAGCCGATGACATTGTACCAGAGGTACGAGATCTGGAGCGTCGCGTAGAGGGCGAACACGAGCGACTGCGCGGCGAGCGCGGCCCAGAAGACGGCCGTCCCCTGGACCCGCTTGAGGAAGAAGGCCACCAGGAAGATCCCAAGGACGACGCCGTAGAACACGGAGCCGAGGATGTTGACCGCCTGGATCAGGTTCTCCGCGAGGTTCGCGAAGAGGGCGAACCCGATCGCGACCAGCCCCCAGAGGGCCGTGAACCACTTGGACGCCGCGACGTAGTGGGCGTCGCCCGCGTCGCGCCTCACGATGTGGCGGTAGATGTCCACGGTCGTCGTCGATCCGAGGGCGTTCAGCTCCCCGGCCTTTGAGGACAGAGCGGCCGCGAAGAACGCCGTCACGAGAAGGCCGATCAGTCCGTGGGGCAGGTAGTCGAGTATGAACGTGATGAAGACGTAGTCGTCGTCGTTCGCCGTCGCCCGCGGGCCGGCGCCGCGGAGCACCCGGCCCGTCTGCGACCGCGCGGCCTCCACGCGGTCGTGAGCCGCCGCCGCGGCGGCCCGCGACGCCTCCTCGGCCGCGCGGTCGCCGGAATGGCGCGCGGCGATCCAGGCCCTGAGCTGGCGGCTCTCCTCCCCGTGCGCCGCCTCGAAATCGGCCTGCAGCGCGCGCAGGGCCTCGCCGGAGCCGTGGGCCGCCTGGTAGTCCCACGCCGCCCTGTTGAAGAAAACGGGCGGCCTCTCGAACTGGTAGAAGACGAAGATCAGCACGCCGAGAAGAAGGATGAAGAACTGCATCGGTATCTTGAACAGCGCGTTGAACATGAGCCCGAGGCGGCTCTCGCGCAGGGACGCGCCGCCGAGGTACCTCTGCACCTGCGACTGGTCGGTGCCGAAGTACGACAGAGCCAGGAACATGCCGCCGAGGGTGCCCGTCCACACCGTGTACCTGCGGTCCGCGTTCAGGGAGAAGTCCACGGCGTTCAGCCTGTGGAAGCCGCCGGCGACGGCGAGCGTGTCCCCGAGGGAAAGGCCCGCGGGAAGCTTCGCCACAAGCACGAAGAAGGCGGCCAGCATCCCGGCGAAGATGACGCCGATCTGGTACTTCTGGGTGAGGGTGACGGCGTCGCAGCCGCCGGCCACGGTGTAGACGACGACGAGCAGCCCGCTGCAGACGATGGTCGCGTCGAGGCGCCAGCCCATGACGGTGGACAGCACGATCGCCGGGGCGTAGATGGTGATGCCCGCCCCGAGGCCGCGCTGGAGGAGGAAGAGGCCCGCGCCGAGCAGGCGCGTCTTCGAGTCGAAGCGGTGGCCGAGGTACTCGTAGGCCGTGTAGACCCTGAGCCGTCGGTAGATCGGCAGGAACACCGCCGAGATCACGATGAGCGCGAGCGGCGCCCCGAAGTAGTTCTGCACGAACCCGAGGCCGCTCGCGTAGCCCTGGCCGGGCGTCGACAGGAACGTGATCGCGCTGGCCTGCGTGGCCATCACGGAGAGGCCGATGGCGAGCCACTTTGCCTCGCCCCCTCCCTTGAGGTACGACCTCAGGTCGTGGTGGCCGCGGGTGCTCCATACCGCGTAGGCGGCGATGGCCAGCATGGTGCCGACAAGGATGACGTAGTCGGCCGCGTTCACCGAAAGGCGCGCGTGAGCGCGGTGAGGAATCCAATCCACCCCGCGAGCACCGCGAGGACGAACCCGTAGACCCGTCCCCATGTCCGCAGGCCCGGAAGGCCGGTCTTCTCTTCGTCCGGCGTCATTTGCCCAGTGAGACGAGGTTCGCGAAGAGACGGTAGGCCCCGGGCACGCCGGCGGGCAGCTGCCGGAAGAACGACAGCCCCGTGTAGACAAAGTAGCCCTTGCCGTAGCGGGCCACCAGGAGGCCGCCCCGCAGCGGCGCCTCCCCGGGGTCGCTGCAGGTGATCAGGGGGACCAGGTGGGCGCCATCCCACTCGCTCGCGAAATCGAGGCCGCGCTCCTGGACCCAGCCGGTGAAGTCGTCGGATCCGATCCGGTTCGGCGCGCGGAACGCGGGGTGGTCCGGCACGAGAAGCGTCACGGCGGAGTCCTCGTCGGTCACGCGGAAGCGCGGCAGGTCCCTTGAAAGCTTGAGGTCGTAGGGGGCGAGCTCCTGGCTCTTCAGGCCGCCGGGCGTGTTGTACTGCTCGACCACCGTCCCGCCCGCCTCGACATAGGCGAACAGCCCCGCAAGGCGGGCGGCGAGCCCGTCCCTCGTGTTGAACGCGCGCACCCCGATGACCACGGCGTCGAGGCCCCTGAGCCTTTCCGGGACAAGGTCCGCGTCGGCGAGGACCGTGACGGCGTAGCCCATCTCCGCGAGGCTCGCGGCCGTGCTGTCGCCGGCCCCGGGCAGGTAGCCGACGCTCCGGCCCCGGACCGCCAGGTCGAGGCTCACCGCCCTCATCTGGGCGGGCGGCTGCAGCAGGAGGCGCGGGATGTGCGCGTAGCTTATCGTCGTGCGCCCCGTGCCGAAGTGCGCGCCGCCGATGTCCGCCCGCGCGGCGACCTCGACGCTCGAGGCGGCGTTGGGGGCGGTGACGTCAAACGCAAGGCGCTCGCGGTCGCCCGCGGAGGCCAGGCGAAAAGGCCGGCCCGCCGGGTCCACCGCCCAGCCCGCGGGAGCCTCCAGCCGGAGAGTGCCCGCCGCATCCGGCCGCGCCGAGACGACCTCGACCTCGATGCGGCGCCTCGATCCCGGCGCAAAGAGGGCCACCGCCGACGGGAAGCTCAGGGAGACGGGCGGGATGACGTCGGGGCGGCGGCGAACCTCGCCGTTTTCCGGGTCCGAGGCCACGAAGACCGCCTCGTCGCGGAGAACGAGGGTCTGGCCGCCGACCTCGAACACGTCCTCGACCGGCAGCGGCGGCGGGTTCTCGGGGAGGCCGATCAGCAGCGGGTCGTCGACGCGGAACAGGCCCGGGGTGCCCGCCCCGCGCAGCCAGTAGGGCTGGCTCGGCGGGGTCCCGGCCGGCAGCTTCCGGTCGGCCTCGCGCGTCGAGATCCGGCCGGCCGCGAGCTCGGTCTCCCCGCGGATTTCCCTGCCGTACCCGGGATAGCGGACGGCCAGCCACCGCACCGGCACGCCGGAGCGGACGACGGCGGCATGCCGGAGCGTGAACCGCTCGCCCGGCACCACCTCGGCCCGGGACACGGTCGTCTCGATGGACAGCCCGAGGCACGCCTGGAGGATCGAGTCGAGCTGCAGGCGCTTTTCCTCGACGACGGGGTCCGCGGGAAGCGCGGCCACCCGCGACCTGAGGTCAAGCAGGGCCGGCACGCTCGCCGCGGGGTCCTTCGGGTCGAACCGGGCGGCCGCCGCGTCGGCGAGGCGGGCGACCTCCGTCCCCCCGGGCACGCGGCCCCAGGTGGTGTCCACCCCGTCCATGATGTCGCCCGCCGCCGGATCGCCGCCCAGCACCTGGAACGACTCGATCCGCGGGCCGCTTCCCGCCGATGCGACCGAGAAATTGGCGAAGCCCTGGGTCCTGTGCATCGACCGGCTCCTGGCGGCAAGCACGCCGAACGGGGCGCCGGTCACGGGGTCGGTGCCGTCGATCGGGAGGTTGAGGGCGCGCCCGGGACCCGCCCCGTACCCGTTCCAGACGATCCGCCGCGGCCGCCACGGCGTCAGCGTCCCGAGCTGCTCGGGGAACGCCTTCGGGTCGCCGGAGAGCCTGAACGCCTCGAGCGCGAGCACCGAGGACGCGGTGTGGTGGCCATGGGTGCCGCCGGGCTCGGGCGGGAAACGCGTGATGATGACGTCGGGCCGAAACGTGCGTATGACGCGCACGACGTCGGAGAGGACCTCCTGGTGGCCCCACTTGGAGAGGGTCTGGCGGTAATCCTTGGAGTACCCGAAGTCCCTGGCCCGGCTGAAGAATTGCCGGCCGCCGTCGACCCGCCTCGCCGCGAGAAGCTCCTCGGTGCGGATGACGCCCAGGAGGTCGCCGAACTCGGGCCCCAGCAGGTTCTGGCCGCCGTCGCCCCGCGTCAGCGAGAGGTACGCCGTCCGGTAGTCGCGGCCGCGGGCCAGGTAGGTGATGAGCTGCGTGTTCTCGTCGTCGGGGTGCGCGGCGATGTAGAGCACGCTCCCGAACACGCGGAAGCTCTGGAGCTGCTGGGCGATGACGGGCGCCGGAGGGGGCGCGGGGGGCTCGCCGGCGAGCCCGGCCGCCGCAAGGGCGCCGGCCAGGGCGGCGACGGCCCATCGCCGCCGGGCCGCCTGCCGCCCGGCGGCGCAGGGGGATCGCAGAGGGCGGCCGGTCACTTCAGGCCGGCGAGGAGAGCCTCGTTCAAGCGTCGGTACTCGGCGCCCTCGGGTCCGGGCTCCTTCGAAGCCAGCTCCAGCGAATGCCTCGCCGCAGCCTCGGCCCCGGCCTTGTCGCCCTTCGCGGCGAGGATCCTCGCCTTCTGGTAGTAGAGATAGAAGAGGTCGGGCTGCTCCGCGATCGCGGCGTCCATCCAGCGGCTCGCCTTGTCCAGGTCGAGCCCGTGGTCGAGGTAGAACATCGCCGCCTGCAGGTACGGCTTCCTGCCGGGGCCGGCCATCGCGGCCTCCACCTTCGGCGTGACGGCGCCGACGACGTCCACGCCGATGGCGACCGGGACGCGGGTCGTCTCCCAGATGAGGTCAAGGGTGGCCGAGTCCCTGCCGATGTCGTTCACGTCGATCGTGAACGTCTCCACGTGCTCGGCCAGGGCGGCCGGCTTGGCGGTGACCCTCAGGACGTCGTTCTTCGCGTTGTACTCGTAGGCCCCCCACTGGTTGGAGACCTTCTGCAGGATGATCGTCCACTCGTCCTTTCCCGGAATCGTGAAAAGCTCGTAGGATCCCGCCGCGACGCTCGATCCCTGAAGGGTCACCGGCGTGCTGAAGCTGATGCGCGTCGCGCTGTTCGCGCCCGTCCTCCAGACCTCGCCGTAGGGGTTCATGCCGCCCAGCATCACGCGCCCCCGGGCGCTCGGCCGGCTGTACACGACCTCGATGTCGGTGAGCCCGATCCGCTGCCTGAGGGTCTCGGCGGGGCTGGCCTGCGGGAAGTCGACCTGCGCGGCGGGCTTGGCGAGCGCCACCGAGAACTGGGTCGCCTCCCACATGATCCTGAGGACGCCGCCCCCGGAGCCGTCCTTCTCGATGGCGAGCGTCAGCTGGTCCGCCGTCTTGCCCAGGGCCTCCTTCTTCAGGTCGACGCGGGCGAGGTCGTGCGCCACGTCGACCGGCACGCCCCATTTGCCGACAGCCGTGCTGATCGCGAGCTTGGACGGCCCGGTCTCCGACGGCACCATGTAGAGGGTGTAGGCGCCGGCGGGCACGAGCGCGCCCCCCACCAAGATCGGCTCCTGCGTGATGAGCGTCGTCGCCTCATCCGCCCCCAGCCTGTAGGGCGCGTCCCAGGGCACGAGCGAGCCCCAGATGACGCGCGGCGCCCCCGTGCCGGGATCCTTGGTGTAGGGGCGGCCGTAGGTGAGGGTGACGCGGTTGTCGCCGAGGACCCTGCTGATGGTCTCGTGGGGGCTCTTGCGGGCCTGCTGGGCGGCCGCGGGCATCGCGGCGAGCGCCGCGGCGGCGAGGGCTATCGTGAATCTGAGTTGTCTCATGGGATCGCTTCTCTGGTTGTCGGGTTGTCCCGTATCGTTGGGGTTCGGGGACAATCCGTTAAGGCAATGGCCCGACTTGGGCAAGCGGGTCCCTGACGGCCGGCTGCCGCGGCGGATGGCCGGGCCGGGGCGCTAGAGCGGCGGGCCAGGCGGGAGGTCGATGCGCCGGCCCGTCCTCGCGGATTCCTTGGCGGCATCCAGGATTTCCGTGACCACGAGGTTCACCTCCACCGAGGAAAGGCCCGAGGGCCGGATCTCGCCGCGGACCACCGCCGCAAGGTAGGACAGCGCATCCGCGTAGGGGGCCGCGAGCGGCGGCGCGGGCAGGGGGGCCTCCGGACCGTCGCCCCTGCGCAGGAAGATCGACTTCCCGTCGGGGAGCCTGAGCGCCCCCTTGGAGCCGTAGATGTCCATGTCCTTGCGCCCGTACGGCCAGTTCCAGGAAGGCTCGAGGATCGCCTCGAGGCGCGGGTAGGTGAGGACGATCGTCGCGTCGTCGTCCACCCTCGGGTAGAGTGCGGGCTGGAGGGTGCGGCTCACCGCGAAGACCGATGTCGGGCGCGCCCCGTCCATGAGCCAGGTGACAAGGTCGGCGCCGTAGCACCCGAAGTCCATCAGGGCCCCGCCGCCGTTGAGAACGGGGTCCGTGAGCCATTCGAGGAAATACGGCGAGCAGCCGATGAGGGCCGGGCCCCTGTGGCCGTCCCGGACGACCACCCTGAAGACGTCCCCGATCCCGCCGCCGTGCACGACGTCGTACGCGCTCCTGTTGCTCCGGTACCACGTGGTCTCGTAGTTGACGACGAGCTGTATGCCGCCCCTCCGGGCCGCGGATGCCATCGCGCGGGCGTCCTCCATGTTCACGGCGAAGGGCTTCTCCATCATGACGTCGATGCCGAGCGGCGCGCACATCTCGACCACCCGGCGGTGGTCGAGCGTCGACGTGAACGCCGCCACGGCCTGCACCGTCGTCGCCGCGCGGAGCGCGTCAAAGGTCGCAAAGAAGAGACCGGGGGCGAGGTGGTACCTCTCGGCGTAGAGCGACGCCAGCTTCGCGTTGGGCTCGACGACGCCGACAAGCCGGACGTCCGAGCGCCCCGCGAGGCTCGGGAGCATCCCGCCGACATGGTCGTGGACAAGCCCCACGATCGCCAGGCGCACCGGGGGCGCCGCGCCCGCGAGGGCGGCCGAGAGCAGCAGGAGCGGGGCCGCGAGCGCTCTCTTCATCGCCGGGTCCGGGTCTACTTGCGCTCCAGGAGGCCCCGGCTGCGGAGCCAGTCGGACGCCCTCTGCGGCCAGGTCGTCACGTACGCGTTCGTCGGGCGCAGGCCGTAGCCGTGCCCGCCGGTCGGGTACAGGTGCATCTCCATCGGAATCTTCTCGGCCTCCAGCGCCATTGCGTAGGCGAGGATGTTCTCGGCATGGACCGGGTCGTCCTCGGCCATCACCAGGAATGTCGGGGGCGTCGAGCTCGTGACGGCGACCTCCGGCGCGAGGCTGTAGCTGCTTTCCTTGATCAGCCCCCCCGGGTAAATGAGGATCTGGAAATCGGGGTGGGAGCTCACGTCATCCGCCTCGTCGACCTTCGGGTACGTGCGCGCCGTGCTGGCGCTCAGCGCCGCGCTCAGGTGCCCGCCCGCGGAGAATCCGAGCACGCCGATCCTCATCGGGTCGACGCCCCAGTCCGCGCAGTGCCTCCTGAGAAGGCTGAAGGCGCGCTGGGCGTCCTGCAGCGGCGCGACATAGGGGGCCTGGCCCTCGCGCTTCGGCACCCGGTACTTGAGAAGCCCCGCCGTGACGCCGATCGAGTTGAGCCACTGGCAGACCTCGGTGCCCTCCAGGTCCATGGCGAGGATGTAGTAGCCGCCGCCCGGGCAGACGAGGACCGCGGTCCCCGTGTTCCTGTCCGGCGGCGCGGGGTACACCGAGATGGTCGGCACGGACACGTTGCCGGTGCGTATGACCGGCCTGCCGGCGATCAGGTTGTCCGTCGGCTTGGTCGTGTCGTGCTCCTCGCCGATGTCGCCCCGGTCGCCCGGCGCCGGCCCGGGCCAGAGGTTGACCGCGCGCGGCTGCGCCCCGAGGCAGATTCCGGTCGCCAGCATCGGCAGGGCGCACCGAAGGAGGGAGGGGTTCATTTCGAAAGCGAATGCCCCCGCCCCGCGCGAGTCGAACCATTTTGTCCCCAAGGGGCTCAGTCGAGCGAGCGCACGTAGGCCGTGAGCCTCGCGATGTCCTCGGCCCCGAGCTTCCTCTTGAAGGACGGCATCTCGTGTTTGATCCCGTGGGTGATGGTGTTTGCGATGTAGCGGTCGCTCACCTCGACCCGGTGGAGGTCGGGACCCTCGTCGCCCCTCGCGTCCGCCCCGTGGCAGTGCGCGCAGCTCGAGAGGAACAAGGCCCGTCCCTGCGCAACGAGGGCCGGCGAGCTCGGGGCGGACGTCTCGAACCACGCCTCCGGCGTGGGCTGCTGGTGCGAGCCCCTCGAGGCGGCACGGCGCAGGCCGAGCGACAGTCCATAGGCGCAGGCCAGCGCGAGGGCCGCGGCCAGGGCCGCGAGGGGGATCCTCGGGCCCGCGCCCGGCGGGGCCGGCGGTGCGGCGGGGTTTTCCATGCGGCTCCTAATGCCCGAGCATCATCTCGCCCCCGTAATAGCCGGCGGCCATCACAAGGAGCGCGGCAACGCCCGCCACCGCAAGATAGCCGGCAGGGGCCTTCCCGGCTGTGAAGTCGCTCGCGAGCGAGCGCCATGCGGCGAGGCCGACGATCAGCGCGAAGGCCGGCCAGGCGAACAGGTGGTGGAGCCGCAGGGTGTCATGGCCGAGCATGACTCCCCTGCTCATGACGAGGCCGGAGACGACAGCGGGCACAGTTCCGGCAGCGCCGAGGATCATCGTCCAGTAGCCCGCCGCGTGAAGCCCACGCCGTGTCGCAGGGGCGGGAAGGAAGGACCCTAATGCGTCCAGCGCTCCCGAGCAGAGGATCAGCGCTATCGGGAAATGCACCGTCGCCCCATGCATCTTCGCCCAGCCTTCCGGGTTCATCGCTCAAGTGGCGGCGAGGGTCGAGTCGACGATCGCGAGCGTGGGGTGGCTCTCGACGTACGAGACGCTCGTGAGGCCGAGGAATGACCGGAGCTTCGGGGCGTCGACAAGCATCGGGCCCGGCTTGGGAGCGGTTCCCGGCTCGGGCTGCGGAAACGCGGTCGAGCGGGCGGTGTGGAACGTGATGTTCCCCTCGACCTTCTGGACCACCTGGTGGATGTGGCCGTTCAGCACCGTGACCGACCCGAACCCCTTCAGGAGCGCCAGCGCCCGGGCGCCGTCGGCGGTGCCCCATCCCCACTTCGGATAGACCTCCCATAGGGGCACGTGGGCGAAGACGACCACGGGGGTCTCCGCGGAGACGGAGCCGAGGTCCCTGGCGAGCCACGCGAGCTGCTCCTCCCCCATGATGCCCAGGCCTCCCTCCGTGACGCCGTCCACGTTGACCAGCCCGACGAAATGCACGCCCTTCTGGTCGAAGCTGTACCAGCCCGAGCCCAGGCTTCCCTTGCCGAAGCGCGCGCGGTAGGCGGCGCCGTTGTCGTTCAGGATGTCGTGCTCGCCGGGGACATAGAACACCTGCTTCGTCCGGCAGTCCTTCAGCATCTCCGAGAGGCCGTCGAATTCGTCCTCCTCGGCCAGGTGCGTGAGGTCCCCGGTGTGGATCAGGAATTCGGGAGCGGTGGGCAGGGCGTTTATCCGCGACACCGCCTCGCGAAAGGTCGCGGTCACGTCCTTGTTGGCAGGCTTGCTGAAGCCGATGTGGCTGTCGCTGATCTGGGCGAAGGTGAGCGTGCCCGCGGGCGCCGGCGGCAGGCCGGCCCCACCGGCGGCGCCCGCCGCCTGGCCGAGCGCCCTCGAGGTGAGGACGCCGCCGCTCAGCGTCCAGACGACGCCGGTCCCTGCCCAGGCCATGCATTTGAGGAACCCCCTGCGGTCGATGCCGTCGCGGTTGTGGTCGTGAAGGATGTGGTCGTTCATTTTTTTCTCGGACGCGGTTGTTTGACTGGGGACGCAACGTCCCTTTGCCATTGAATACCCCGCCGGCGGCGGGAATATTCCGCGTGCTGGGCAAAAACCTCCTTTTCCCGGATTCCGGGAATAAAACGGCCCCCGCAGGCGTTATCACATAAATGGAAGCCTCCGCGCCGAAGGCGCCGCAGACCTTCGAAGAGCTCATGCTGCCTCACATGGATGCCGCCTATAACCTTGCGCGCTGGCTGCTGCGCGACCCGCACGACGCCGAGGACGCGCTGCAGGACGCCTGCCTGCGCGCGTACCGCTCGATCGAGCGGTTTCGCGGGGGCGACGGGCGCGCATGGCTGCTCACCATCGTGCGCAATGTCTGCTACTCGAGGATGCGCCGGGGCCGCCGCGAACCGGCGGCGGATGCCTTCGACGAGGACGCCCACGGGTCGGCCCACGACCCCGGCGAGGCGAACGCCGTCGAGTGGCGGGAGACGAAGGGGGAGCTGCTCCGCCAGGCCCTCGAGCAGCTTCCACTCGAATACCGGGAGGTGATCGTGCTCCATGAGATCGAGGGCCTGCCTTACCGCGACATCGCGGAGGCGGCCGAGATCCCCATCGGGACCGTGATGTCGCGCCTCGCGCGCGGCCGCCGCCGATTGCAGACGGAAATCCTCAACCTGGCCGGGAGGGTCCCCCGCCCATGAACTGCAATGAGTCGCGGGCGGCGATCGAGGCCGACGCCGACGGGGAGTTGGACACGATCCGGCACCTCGAGCTCGAGGCCCACCTTCGGGCCTGTCCGGATTGCGCGCGCCTCGCCGAGGGGGCCCGCGCCCGCCGCGCGGCGCTGCGCGCCGCCCTCCCCCGCTTCACGGCGCCGCCGCGCGTCGTCGAGCGCATCCGCGCCTCGCTGATGGCCGAGGAGGCCCCGCGCTCCGCGCCCCGCCCGTGGGTGGCCTGGCCTTCCTGGAGCGTCGTCGGGCTCGCGGCCTCGCTGGCCCTGGCCGCCCTGGGCGGGTACGCCTGGGGACGCTCGCGCGGGCGCGGCGACGTGCTGCTGCGCGAGGCCGTCTCCGACCACGTGCGGTCCCTCCAGGCGGGCCACCTGATGGACGTCGTCTCCACCGACCAGCACACGGTGAAGCCGTGGTTCATCGGCAAGCTCGAGTTCTCGCCGCCCGTCGCGGACCTCGCCGACGCCGGCTTTCCCCTGGCCGGGGGCCGCCTCGACAATCTCGACGGGCGCAACGCCGCGGCCCTCGTCTTCCACAGGAGGCTGCACGTCATCAACGTGTTCATCTGGCCCGCGGGCGGGACCCAGGTCGGCGCCCGGCGGGGCCGCGAGAGCGGTTACAACGCCCTCACGTGGTCGCAGGGGGACCTCAACTTCATGGCGGTGTCGGATATCCCCGCCCAGGAGCTCGGGCAGTTCGTCGCTGCGTTCCGGGGCAGGACGCAATAGCACCGGGAGGAGCACGTTGCCATCCGTGGGCGCGCGGGCTAGGGTGCGCCCCATGACGGACCCACGTCTCCCGGTGCTCCTCTACGACGGCGAATGCGGCCTGTGCAACGGCGTGGTCCTGTTCATGCTCCGGCGCGACGCCGGGGGGCGCCTCCACTTCGCTCCGCTGCAGAGCGCCCCCGCGCAGGCCTACCTCAAAGGCCAGGGGCTGCCGACCGCCGACTTCGGGAGCCTTGTCTTCGTGCCGGACTGGAGGGACCCGAAACCCGGGGGGGCCCTCCTGCGAACCGACGGGGCGCTGGCGGCCTTCGCGGAGCTGGACGGCGCGTGGCGGAGGGTCTCGTGGCTGCGCCTCGTCCCGAGGGGGATCCGGGACGCGGTCTACCGGCTCATCTCGAAGACGCGCTATGCACTCTTCGGGCAATACCAGCCGGGGCCCCTGGCCGATCCGTCGTGGGAGTCGCGCTTCCTCGCCCGATGAGCGACGAACCGGCCGCGGCAAGACCGATCCCCCCAGCCGGCCCGGCGGACCCGCCGCGCAACAGGAGATTCTGGCAGCGCTGGCTCGTCGACCCCGTCGCCAGGCAGCTCACGCAGGGCGTCACGCCGCAGAAGGTGGCGCTCAGCCTCGCCGTCGGGAGCGCGCTCGCCCTCTTTCCCATCCTGGGCACGACGACCGCCCTGTGCCTCGTCGCGGGCGTCGCGCTCGGCCTGAACCAGCCGATCATCCAGGGCGTCAACGCGCTCTGCACCTTTGTCTACTTTCCCCTCCTTTACGCGTTCGTGCGTCTCGGGGACACCCTCTCCGGCAGCGCCCGCTCGAGCCTCGACATACCCCTCATGATCTCGCTCTTCTCCCACGCGCCGCGCGAGTTCTTCCGCGAGTTCGGGGTCACCGCGCTGCATGCCATCCTGGGATGGGCGGTGGTCGCGCCGCTCTGGGTCCCCCTGGCGTACCTTGTCGCCCTGGGGCCGCTGCGGGCGGCGGCGCGCCGGGTCAGGCGCAACTAGGTTGGCTCTCAGGGGTTGCAGCGCCGCCGAGCGCGGCTACCGTGGCAAGCGGTCCCCCCGCAGCCCCGATGAACCCCCGCGCCCGACTCCTGATCGCAGCCCTTCTCCTGCCGCCGGCGGCGCCGCTCGCCTCCTCGGCCCGCGCGCCCGACTTCGACACGCCGCAAATAGAGGCGAGGGTCGACGCCCTGCTCGCGCGCATGACCCTCGAGGAGAAGGTGGGCCAGGTGAACCAGTTCGCGGCCGACTCGCTGACGGGCCCCGGCAAGCCCGCCGGAAACGCCGACGCCCTCATCAGGAGGGGCGAGATCGGCAGCCTCTTCAACGTGATCTCGGCCGCCGAGACGAACGCGTTCCAGAAGGAGGCCGTGGAGGGCTCGCGGCTGCACATCCCGATCCTCTTCGGCTACGACATCATCCACGGCTTCCACACGCTCTTCCCCATCCCGCTCGGCCTCTCGGCGAGCTGGGACCCCGGCATGGTCGAGCAGACGGCGCGCGTCGCCGCGCAGGAGGCCTCGCGCGAGGGCGTGCGCTGGACGTTCTCCCCGATGGTGGACATCGCGCGCGATCCCCGATGGGGCCGCATAGCGGAGGGCGCCGGCGAGGACCCCTACCTCGGGTCCGCGTTCGCCCGGGCCTACGTTCGCGGCTACCAAGGCGCGAGCCTCGGCGATGCCGATTCCATCGTCGCGTGCGCGAAGCACTTCGTGGGCTACGGCGCGGCCGAGGGAGGGCGAGAGTACAACACGACCGAGATCTCCGAGCGGACGCTCAGGGACGTGTACCTTCCCCCGTTCCACGCCGCCGTGGACGAGGGGGCCGGCACGCTCATGTCCGCGTTCAACTCGCTCGACGGCGTCCCGTCCAGCGCCAACCTGTTCACGCTCACGCGCGTGCTGAGGGACGAATGGGGTTTCCGCGGCTTCGTCGTCAGCGACTGGACCTCGATCCAGGAGATCATGCTCCACGGGATCGCGGACGACGGGGCCACCGCGGCGCGAAAGGCGTTCGTGGCGGGCGTCGACATGGACATGCAGAGCGACCTCTACCTGAAGTATCTTGCAGGCCTTGTGCGCTCCCGCGCCGTGCCGGCCTCGCGGCTGGACGAGGCCGTCCGCCGGATCCTGCGCGTCAAGCTTGCGCTCGGGCTCTTCGAGAGGCCCTATGTGGCGCCGCCCGCCGCCGTCGACCCCGATGCGACCCGCCAGCGGGAGGCGATCGCGCGCAGGGCCGCGGAGGAGTCGTTCGTGCTCCTGGAGAACCGCAAGGTGGGCGGCGCCCCGCTTCTCCCGCTGGCCGCGGCGCGCGGCCGAAGGATCGCCCTCATCGGCCCGCTTGCCGACAGCGCGACCGACATGCTCGGCTCGTGGTCCGGCGCGTCCGATGCCGGCGGTGTCGTGACGCTGAGGACGTCGCTGGCGGCGCGCGCGCAGCGCGAGGGTATGGGCCTGGCGTACGAGCCCGGGACGACGATCCGGGGCGCCCCGCAGGAGGGCTTCGCCAAGGCGGTCGCGGCGGCGGCCGGCGCCGACGTGGTCGTCCTCGCGCTCGGGGAAAGCGGGCACGCGTCGGGCGAGGCGTCGTCCCGTTCAAGCCTCGACCTCCAGGGAAACCAGGAGCAGCTGCTCGAGGCGGTCGCCGGCGCCGGAAAGCCGGTGGTGCTGGTCGTCTTCAGCGGAAGGCCGCTCGCGATCAAGTGGGCGTCGGAAAACGTGCCTGCGATCCTCGAGGCATGGTTCCCGGGCTACCAGGCGGGCCCGGCCCTCGAGCGGGTGCTCTTCGGCGACGCGGATCCGTCGGGGCGCCTCAGCGTCACCGTCCCCCGCTCCGTCGGCCAGGTGCCCCTCTACTACAATTCGCTGAACACGGGCCGCCCGCGCGCCGACCCCATCGGCCTCGGCGCGGAGAAGGCCGATCCGTATTATGTGACCGGATACATCGACCAGACGAACACGCCCCTCTACCCCTTCGGCCACGGGCTCACGTACACCACGTTCGGGTACTCTGCGGTGCGCGTGAGCGCGTCCTCGATCAGCGCGCGCGCCATCAACGAGGGGCGCGCCCACCTTGACGTCAGCGCCGAGATCGAGAACCAGGGCGCGCGCGCCGGCACCGAGACCGTTCAGCTCTACATCCGCATGCGCGGGACGAGCGTCGCGCGGCCGGTGAGGGAGCTGAAGGGCTTCAGGCGCGAGCAACTCGCACCGGGCGAGAAGCGGCGCGTAGACTTCACGCTGGGGCGGGAGGAGCTCTCGTTCTGGAACATCGACATGCGGGATGTCGCCGAACCCGGCTCCCTCTACGTCTGGGTGGCGGCGGACTCCACGAAGGGAACGCCCGCCCGGGTGGCGATCACGGAATGACCGGGGACTTCGCCCCTGCGGTCAGAAGCGCAGCCTTGCGGTGAAGAGGAGCGTGCGGCCGGGACCCGGCACCGCGTGGTTCTCGTCGACCCCCGTGTAATAGACGCCGTTGTAGTAGAGCTTGTTGGTGATGTTGTTCAGGTTCAGCTGGAACTCGACGTGGGCGTTCATCCTCCACGAGACCATCCCGTCCAGGACGGCATAGGCCGGGACGCTCGCCGTGTTGTCGGTGTCGGCGTAGCGCTGGCCCAGGTAGCGCACGCCGGCGCCCAGCTTCCACGCGCGCCCCGGCTCCCATGTCGTCCAGACGCTCAGGGAATCCCTCGCCACGTTCGGGACATTCCTTCCCTCGGCGAGGGGATCGGAGGAGGCCGAGATCCGGTCGTCCAGGAGCGTGTACGCCGCGCGGACCTCGATCCCGTCCGTCACGTAGCCGCTCGCGCCGACCTCGAGGCCGAGCACCCTCTGGTCGAACGGCGCCTGCTGCACCGTCGGGTCGTCGGGATCGGCGAGGCGC
>Ga0181537_10001026_pt1 | contig 26108 bp, 26 predicted proteins | sample PEATcosm2014_Bin_39_FD_119765 | JGI IMG/M metagenome (GOLD analysis project Ga0181537, IMG submission 119765) | Peatland microbial communities from MTU Mesocosm Facility, Houghton, MI, USA - PEATcosm2014_Bin23_10_metaG | ecosystem: Environmental > Terrestrial > Soil > Wetlands > Peat | place...
GAACTGGAGTACGGCACCGACACGCTGGAGATTCATAAGGACGCCATTCAGCCAGGACAGCGCGTGCTGATCGTTGACGATCTTCTGGCCACTGGCGGCACCGCCGAGGCAGCAGCCAAACTGGCCAACAAACTGGGAGCAGACATTTGCGGAATGAGCTTCGTGGTTGAGCTCGACTTTCTGAATGGACGCAAGCGGTTGGTTCCGTATGATGTGTTCTCGCTGCTGCACTACGACAAATAGCAACAACACCAGCCTGAATGACGAACACGCCCGGATGAAACCGGGCGTGTTTTTTGCATTAACGAGCACGGTCAGGCAATCTTTTTCGGATTCCCGGAATTCCGCAGACTACGCGTGGTCATGATTAATGCGGCTACGATGGTCAGCATGGGAAGCGCATTGCCCGGTGCTGATATCGCCAATTTGCCCTGAAAATCTTCTCTGATGCCTGCACTCTCCCGCCACGTGAATGACGGGTTTCGATGCTGCGTGGGCCACGGACGGCACGATTGTTCTCTGTGAATCGAGCTTGCGAATTGGGTCAACCTCTGCTGCCAACCGAGCCTCCAAGATAAAAGTGCTGCCACACGTCGAATCACGTTTCACAAACCAGGAGACCCTGAAATGAAGAAGTTTATATATGCGGCATCGATCATGCTGCTTGGCGTAGGCATGGCTATGGCGCAATCGAGCAGCAGCACAGATCAGAGCACGTCATCGACTACAACACAGAGTCCGTCAGCCACGACTCCGCAGACCAACTCCCCGGATTCCATGGATAGGCAGAATCCGAATAATGGCCAGAATCCGGATTCACAGCACAACCCGAGTGCTGGCTCGATGAGCGGAAATACGGGCAGCAGTACGAGCAGCGCAGATAATTCCGGCACGAATCCGGACCAGAGCACAAGCGCCAAGAAAAAGCATCACCACAAGAAGACCACCACCACCACGACGGAGTCGAACACCACGACTACCAACACACCCAGCACTTCTTCGGACACCTCAGGTACGACCCCCTCGAAGTAGTGCAACTGCCAGCAGGACGAGGGTGCGGCAAGATGCCGCACCCTCTTCTGTGTTTACGGTAGACGTGTGTACGTGATCGCTGTCACTGCAAAGCGCGGGCGGTCGCGCTAGCTTGCATGGGTCAGGGGTGCGTCATGACCACATTGGCAATCATCGATGCTCTCTTCTGCATCCCAAAAGATGCAAGAATCACCCAAGCCTCCGATTGCATTCCGTTTAGCCAGGATCTTTCCCCACTGATGAAAGCTGCCGGCATCGCCGGTGCGGTGCTCGCACCCTGTCTTTGCCATCAATGCCAAAATCAGTGGAATTGTGCGGACCGCCGGACGCAGGAGGCGGTGGATGTTGTTACAAGAAATCCGAAGCAGTTGCGTGGTCTCGCCTCCTACGATCCACTGCGCATTGGCGACAGTTTGCGATGGATTGACGAAGCGGTGAACGCAGGCAGTCTGGCCGGGGTGTATTCCCAGGCCGAGGGTTGCGTTTCCGGATTGGACGCATCGCGGATGTATCCGCTGTACGGCCTTTGTGCCAAGTTGCGAGCGCCGCTGGTGCTGGAATGCTCAAGCATCGAACGATGGGAACACCACCGCAAACAAGTGGAGGTGCTGGCGGCGGATTTCCCAGACCTTGACATCCTGCTGGCGACGCCACCACGCAGCGGGGCAGACAGCATCATCCGTCTGCTGGAGCGCTTTCCACACATCGGAATTATTCTGGGTGCGCAGGATCTGATTGCCGGGCCCGTCTTGTGCGAATACGTGGAGGTTCAGGGACGCGAGCGCGTGATGTTCCGGGCCCATCCGCAAAACTGGGCTGCCGCAGCGGAGGTGGCGATTGGGATGCCGCTTCACCCTGAAGCGAAGCACTGCTACCTTTTTGGGAACGCCGCAAGACTTTTCGGCTTTTCTGTTCCAACGCTTTCCTGAGGATCGCAGTATGCTGCACGAGTCAATCAAAATCGTTCCCATCGCGGCACAATTTTTTATGTGGCACGTTCGGTTCCAACATTTTGCTGACGGCAACTTGCGCTACTCGCTGCTCTCCCATAGCATCTAATTCACTACGGCGCCGACCTGCAAAGTTAGTGCTGGGGTGGAACACCACTGCGAACCGATATTTCTAATTAGGGTGCCCGACTCGACAATTGGTCCGGTGTGCTGATCCCCAGTCGGATCGGCCTAATGGACCACGGAGGGCGCCCACCTGGTGCTTCTCGGTTCACAGCAACCCCACCCCACACGGCCACGCGGGCCGGCGCTATAGCTTTTCGTGTAAGTTCTTCCAGATGGCTATTCTGGCCATTGTTTTGGCAATCCACGGTATCGCTGCGACCGGATAGCGTTCCGCTCCATCTACAATAGGGAAGTGTTCCCACACCTTTTTCATATCGGCTCTTTTGCGATGCCCACGTATGGCCTGATGGCCGCGCTGGGCATGACCTCCGGACTCGCGGTGATTTTTTACCTTGCTCGCTTCCGCGGACTTGACCCAGACCAGATGTGGAATCTTGGCGGGCTGGCAGCCTTCAGCGGCATCGTTGGTGCAAAGCTGCTCATGCTCATGGTTGACTGGCGCGACTACCTGGCCGAACCCGGGCGCATCTTCAGCATCGCGACCCTGCAATCCGGTGGCGTGTTCTCTGGCGGGCTGGTGTTGGCGATCTTCGTCAGTTGGTGGTATGTGCGACGGGAGAAGATTCCATTTCTCTCCGCGGCCGACGTGTTCGCCCCCGGCATCGCGCTCGGTCACTCCATTGGGCGCCTTGGCTGTTTGGCGGCGGGATGCTGCTACGGTCGTGAAACCCACGTGCCATGGGCTATCACGTTCCACAATCAGTGGGCAGCGGACTTCTCCGGCACGCCGCTGAATATTCCGCTGCATCCGACGCAACTCTATGAGTTTGCCGCCGAGTTGATTAACTTCGCCTTGCTCTTCTGGCTCTGCAAGCGCAAGAAGTTTGAAGGACAAATTATCGCTCTGTTCATGATCATCTATGGCATCGAGCGCTTCGTCTTCGAGTTCTTCCGTGGTGATCCGGGACGCGGTGAAGTGCTCGGCGGGCTGATTACAGGAACTCAGTTGATTGCCTTGGGACTGGTGTTGGCTGGTTTTGTGATCTACATGCGCCGCACGCCCCTCCGTGCCTTCACTCGGCGGCCAGCCCCGGCCGCGAAGGCGGAAAGTTCGTCGATCTCTCAGGCTTAAGGGTCAGGTGTTCAGGCCCGCTACGCATAAATGTTGAGATATTGCCCGTTAGCCGGTGAGGCGAGAGTCGCATAAAAGGCGTACTGTGCGACCACGTCCTGACTTTGCGGAGCGGCCCAATCGGAAATTGATCCCCGCTTGGGAAAATCCGATTGCGATGAAGCGTTCTTTTCGCTGCCCGAGCGCGGGACGGCGTAGAAATTGAATGCGCCATTGTCGCTGACGGAAACCGTCCATACATCATTGCTGCTGGGGCGAGCCGAGTCGCTGCGGGACACGGTGGCTAGAGCGGTTCGGGGAACGTGGACCAGGCTTGTGGACCGGCTCGCCTTCAGGGAGGGCTGGCCCATCTGCGCGGAAATAAGTTGTACGGAGTCCATAGGCGAACAGCAGCGCTGCAACTCTTCCATCGGCAGAAAGTGTAGAAAAGCTTAAAGGCGCGCGGCGGCTCGCCAGTGCTGGAGTGGTCTTCACCTGCTATCCTCAAAGGAATGGCAACCAAAATTGCGCGCAAGTCCGCACCCCCAGCTCCGCCCGAAGTGATCGAAGCCGAACCCGAAGCAATAGAAACCGAAGAAGTCCTGGCGGAAGTTCCGGCAGCGGACGAACCAGCGGCTCCAACGGTTTTCAACGCCACTGAGGAGGATAGCGGGGTACGTCTGGACCACTATCTTGTGGCGCGCATTCCAGACGTAAGCCGGGTGCGAGTGCAACTACTGGTGGAACAGGGCAAGGTGCTGGTGAATGAACGCCCTTCCAAGGCTTCATTCAAGCTAAGGGGCAGCGAAGTCATTGAGATCATTGGTAACGTAGAAGCCGCGCCGCTGAAGGCTTTCGCCGAAGACATTCCCGTGGAAGTGGTCTTTGAAGACAAGGATTTGGCGGTGGTCAATAAACCCGCCGGGATGGTGGTACACGCCAGCACCGGGAGCGCGGAAGACGCCCGTAATCGTGGGACCTTGGTCAATGCGCTGCTCTTCCGTTTCAACAAGCTAAGCGAGATAGGCGGCGAACTGCGCCCCGGCATTGTGCATCGGCTGGATAAAGACACCAGCGGCCTGATTGTGGTGGCGAAGAACGATTTGGCGCATCGCAAACTGGTGGAGCAGTTTTCCTCACGACAGGTGCATAAGACTTACCTTGCACTGGTCCACAACTGGCCCAAGACCGAGGAGGGCACGGTGAACGACCCGGTGGGACGCGACCCGCGCAATCGCACACGCATGAGTGTTACGGGCATCGATCCACGCACCGCGGTCTCGCACTACAAGATGATCGAACGCCTGCTTACGCCCTATGGACGCTTCGCCTTGTGCGAGGTACGGATCGAGACCGGGCGGACGCACCAGATTCGCGTGCATATGTCGTCCATTGGGCACCCGATTGTGGGCGACACGCTGTACGGAGCTCCGCAAATTCTGCTGCCGAATACTCTTTCGCGCGAACGTCAGGGAACGGCGATCAGTTCTCGCACGGAGGCCAAGAAGGCTCGGGCGCACGGCGAAAGTGCGGCGACTTTGGCGTTGCCGCGCAATTTTCTGCATGCTGCGCATCTGAACTTTACTCACCCAAAGAGTGGGAAAGCCGTGGAGTTCAGCGCTCCGCTACCCGAAGACTTGCAGAAGTTTCTGGACAAGCTGCGGCGAACGGCGGAATAACCGGATTATCAGTAACTCGAGATCAGGATGGGCTAGGGCCGCGCGGTTTCTCTTACGTGACTTTTCTGCGGCGTTATACACTGAGAGGCATGACCAAGCTGGTTGCAGCCCTGTTTAGCGCCGCCCTGATGTTCTGCTCGGTGGCCCCGGCACAAAATTCGCAAGATCTGCCCTCGGCCCCGTCGGCAGTGCAGCCGCGCTTTCCGGGAGCGCCAGCCCAGCCGAAGGAAAAGCCTGCCGAGGCCACACCCGCATCTTCGCCGGAAGGCACGCCGGGCGATGCTGCGACCCTGACCACCCTGCCGCCATCTACTAGCGTTCCTGACCGCGCATCCGCTGCACAGGGCTCCGAGAGTGGCAAAGGTTTACAGAAAACATCGACACAGAAAGCCACCAATCCCGCTACCGCATTTGCACCGAGCTCGGTTGCTCCTCCGGAAGACAAACCGCAGGAGACCGTGGAGAAGGGCGACTTCCGCATTGGCGTGAACGTGGACCTTGTGGATTTGATCTTCACCGCCACCGATAAACGTGGACGCTTCATCAAGGACCTGAAGAAAGACGACTTACGTCTGCTTGACGAAGGCAAGCCGCCAATTCGCGTGGAGGCCTTTGAGAGTGAAACCGGACTCCCCCTGCGCGTGGGCCTTCTGATTGACGCCAGCAATTCGATTCGCGACCGCTTCCGCTTCGAGCAGGATGCCGCGGTGGAATTTCTGCACCAGGTGGTGCGTCCCAAGTCTGACCAGGCTTTTGTGATCGGTTTTGATTCGCTCTCTGACCTGACGCAGGACTATACCGATAACACGGATGCGCTGTCGCGCGGCGTGCGTGTGCTGCGCCCGGGAGGCGGAACCGCATTGCATGACGCGGTCTACCAGGCGAGCGAGAAGCTCTCCAGCACTGCCGTGCACGGCCCTTCACGGCGAGCCATCATCTTGCTAAGTGATGGCGATGACAACCAGAGCCGCCACACACGCGAGGAAGCCATTCAAGCTGCGCTGCGTGCGGACGTGATCATCTACGTCATCAGCACCAACATCAGTGGCTCCGACAAAAAAGGTGACAAGGTGTTGATGCGGTATGCCGATCAAACCGGCGGGCGGGTTTTCTTCCCGTTGCGGATTGAAGAAGTCTCCAACGCCTTTGCGGAGATACAGGACGAACTGCGCAGCCAATATGTGATCGCCTACAAGCCGCAGAATTTCGATCAGGATGGGCGCTATCGGGCCATCTCGCTCGACGCTCCGGGCAGAACAAATGTGAAGATCCGGGCGCGCCGGGGATATTACGCTCCCACAGCAAGGCAATAGCTGAAGTCCCTCTAGTTCTTCGGTGCAAAGTAGCCCTTGCGAGCCTGAACCTTGTACTCCGGATTGACTGGTTTCAGCTCCATCTTGCGATACTTGCCATCGGCAACTAAATTTGTCGGAACGTAGCCAACCATGTACTGGCTGCGCAGTTCCTCCTGTATCTGGTCAAAAGCGGCGCGCAGCTTCTTGGGATTGTTGCCAACGTCGATGACGCGTCCCCCACTCTGCTCGGCGAGTTTGTGCATCTCACTGTCTCCTGCGCGGAAGTTCATGCGGTCAGCGAGCATGATGACGTAGACGATAACCTCGGAGCGCTGGGCGGCTTCAATGGCATTGGCGAGCGTCTCCTGGCTGCCCTGATCGCCGCCGTCGGTGAGCAGAACCATTGCCTTGCGTCCGGCTTCTTTCTGTAATTTTTCGTTGGCCGCTAAATAAACTGCGTCATAAAGCAGGGTTCCTTTGGGCTTGTAGACCGGAATGGTTCCCTGACCGGCACCGGCAATCCCTCCCGCGCCGCTGCCCGCCCCGTCATTAATCCTGGTCTTTTCCATGGCGCGCCGGAGCTGCGCGGCGTCGCTGGTATAGTCCTGAATCAGGTCCACGGATATGTCGAAGTTGATCAGAAACGCGAGGTCCTTCGGGGTCAGCACGTCGCGCAGAAATGCTGCGCCAACTTCCTGCTCCATGGGCAGTACGCGTTGCTGGCTGCCGCTGGTATCTATGAGCAGGCCGAGCGTGAGAGGCTGGTTGGATTCCGCCGAGAAATACTTGATCGTCTGAGGCTTCCCATCCTCATTAATCTGAAAGTCTTCTTTTTTCAGGTTCGGAATCAGTGCACCGCGCTTATCTTTGACGTTGAAGTAGAGGTTTACAACCTGCACATTGGCTTTAAATGTGGCTACAGGCTGATCCTGTTCAGCGGTCTTGTCGCGTAGTTTGGGCGTATCAGGAAGCGAATCGCCGTTGTCGTCCGGTGCATTTGAGGCTTTAGGCGGTTCCTTGGGCGCACGTTGCGCCTGCAGGGCGCCAGCCGACATCAAACATATAGCGATTAGCGAAATGGCGGCTATTCTATATTGCGTCAGTTTGCGCATGGTTTCTCGACGGTCCGCCGTTAGGCTAGTATGTACTTACCTACAGCACTATAGGATTAGTTGCTTGCGAGAGTGAATCCGCAGCACTAGAATTTGCGGTTTAGCAAATCTGAATTCGGCACCAGCTCTTCGCGGAGGAATTTCCAGATGCAGCGCCATTGTGCAACACGGCTTCCAGCTCTTCTCTCGCTGCTACTCTCGCTATCCCTGGCAGTTTTTGCTCAACAGGGGTTGCCGGATGCACCCAAGCCTCAAAACGCTCCGCAGCAAGGCCTGCCTGATTCGCCCTCAGCCAATCGGCCTCTGCCGACGTCTGAAACGCGCCCTTCCTCCCAGACAAAGAGTCCTTCGGGTGAGGCGAGTTCCGCAGACACCGCTGCTGCCACGGCTGCGGCCGCTGACAACGAAAACCCGGAACCTGTACTGCCTCCTTCCGGGCGCACTTTGCCCTCCAACCGGAAAGCCAACGCGCAGAGTAGTGGATACGACGAGACAAGCTCAATTTTCAAAGTCAACGTCAACGCCGTTCCCATTCCGGTGACGGTGAAAGACGCCACTGGAAGGCTTTTCCCGGGACTCACAATCGAAAATTTTTCGGTCTATGAAGATGGTAAGAGGCAGCCAATCAACTTCTTCACGAGCGACCCGTTTCCGGTCTCAGCAGCCATCATTCTCGACGTTGGAATGCCTGAAGTGGCGCTGCGCAAAGTGAAAGAGACCTTCTCCGCGCTGGTGGGCTCGTTCAGTCAGTTCGACGAAATTTCGATCTACACCTACGGCAACACGGTAAAGCAGCAGCAGGATTACCTGGCTGCGCTGGGCGACACCACGAACCGGACGCTGGCCCGCGTTGACCAGTTGCAGGGCAACGGTTCAGGACCGGCCGCCTACAATCCCATGACCGTGGGACCGTCGGTGAACGGGCGTGTCTTTGATCCGGGGCAACAGAGAAATGCGATTGAGTCCGCGCCACCCAAGGACGCCGATCCTTCGCGCGTGCTGAATGATGCACTATTACGCGCAGCTGTGGATCTGGGCCGCCGCGAGCGGGCGCGCCGACGGGTGATTTTCATTCTTTCCGATGGTCGCGAACAGGGCTCGACAGCCAGCTACAAAGACGTGCTCAAGGTTCTGCTGACCAACAATGTAAGTGTGTACGGCGTTGCGGTGGATGCTGCAGCGATCAAGTATTACAACAAGCTTTCCAAGATTCGTCTGCCACGTCAGGGTTACAGCAACGTTTTGCCGAAGTACGCATCTGCTACCGGTGGGCAGATATTCACCGAGTTCACCTCGCAGGCGCTTGAGTCGGCTTATGGCAGCGCAATGGAGGAAGCACGTAGCCAGTACACGTTGGTCTATAACGCTCCCTCGACGGCTTCCACCACTTACCGCAAGATCGAGGTACGGGTCAGCGGATATGGCTCAAGCCTCAAGGTGTACGCACGTGATGGCTACTACCCTGTGCCTCAGAAACAATAGGAGCACAGGCGAGCGCGTAGTGAAGCGCGTGTTTGTTTACCACTTTTGTGGCGGTGCAGTACGTATTGCGCACTTTCGTAATCAAAAATGGCTGTGACCTTTATCCGGCAACAGGGCCTTGAATACGCGCTTTTTGAGCTGTCGGATTGTGGTATAACCCAAGTATCTGCTTTGTCAGGCAGCGTTGTGGCATTAGGCAATCGGAACTTCCTGCGCAGCCTTTTTGTAAATGGATGCGACCGATTGCGGCGTCGATGTTGGACGCTTTTCAGGGCGCGATTGAGGAATCATTGAGCTTCATCAATTTCGCGGCGCGCGAGATTAACTGCAAGATCGTCTACTACGGCCCCGGCTTGGGCGGTAAGACGACGAACTTGCAACATATCTTTGACAAGACGGGCGAGCAACAAAAGGGCAAGATGATCTCCCTGGCAACGGAGACCGATCGCACGCTCTTCTTTGACTTTCTCCCGCTTGACCTGGGCACGATCCGCGGCTTCAAAACCCGATTCCATCTGTACACCGTCCCTGGACAGGTGTTCTACGACGCATCACGCAAGCTGATTCTGCGGGGTGTGGACGGCGTCGTGTTTGTAGCCGATTCACAAGTCGAGCGCGCAGACGCCAATGTGGAAGCCCTGGATAACCTGGTCAGCAACCTGCAAGAGCATGGCTATGACATCAACACCATCCCCTATGTGCTGCAACTGAATAAGCGCGACCTTCCCAACATTCTTCCCGCTGCAGAAATGAAGACCCAGTTGTGCCGTCGCGAAGAGGCTTCCTTCGAGTCAATCGCCTCCCAGGGCATTGGCGTCTTCGAGACACTGAAAGAGATCGCGCGCCAGGTGCTGGTGGAATTGAAGAAAGCCTGAGCTCTCCTGCGCTGCTTCTTTGCTGAAACTTCTCCGCTCTTCACGAAATCACCCTGGCGCAAGCATTCGCAAATACATTCTGCAAACTTTGTTTGTAACTTTTCTTGCGATTTCCAGTCGAACAGCTAAGACGCACGGTGGGGTGCATGCAGTGAAGCTGAAAATCGACGAACCGACAACCTCGGAGATCACACCAAGGTCGCTGTACATGGATCGCAGGCGCTTTCTGGCAGCCGCCGCCGGTTTTGGCGCTGTTGCTCTATCCGCTGACAAACTAGCCGAGCTGTTCTCGCCGGCAACGCACGCCTTTGCCGGAAACAAATTGCAGGCCACCAAGAGTCCGATCAGCACGACTGGCGAAAAGCTGACGCCCTTCGAGGACATCACGCATTACAACAATTTTTACGAGCTCTCCACGGACAAGGAGACGCCTTCGAAAATTGCCGGGAGCTTTCATCCGCAGCCCTGGGCGGTGCAGATTGACGGTCTGGTCAATAAGCCAATAAAGCTGGATTACGATGCACTGTTGAAAGTTGCTCCATTGCAAGAGCGTGTCTATCGGCATCGCTGCGTGGAGGGCTGGTCCATGGTGATTCCTTGGACAGGCTATCCGCTCAAGGCGCTGCTCGACCGGGTGGAGCCGAACTCCAAAGCAAAGTTTGTGGCATTCACCAGCGTCTCGCGGCCCAGTGAGTTGCCGGGGCAGCAACGCGACGTGCTGAACTGGCCTTACAAGGAAGGACTGCGACTGGATGAGGCAATGAATCCGCTGACTCTGTTCGCCGTGGGCCTGTACGGTGAGGTCTTGCCCAACCAGAATGGCGCGCCGGTGCGTGTAGTCGTTCCGTGGAAGTATGGTTTCAAGAGCGCGAAGTCTATTGTGCGAATCACGCTGACTGACAGAATGCCGCCCACGAGTTGGAATGAGGCGAATGCGCACGAATACGGTTTCTACTCGAATGTGAATCCGCAAGTGGACCACCCACGTTGGAGCCAGGCCAAGGAGCGCCGCATCGGCGAGATTTTCAAGCGAGATACGTTGATGTTCAACGGCTATGGCGAATTCGTGGCCGGACTGTACAAGGGGATGGATCTGAGGAAAGATTTCTGATTACCGACTGCCTCGTAGCCTGCAACTCTCTCGCCCGTGCGGACTGATTGCAAAAACGCAAAATCCAGCTTCGCACAACGCCTCCGTCTCCCGGCGCACCCAACATTATGTGAGCCGCGCAAGGCAAACGGCGACGGAGCAGCTACGATGAAGGAGATGCGGAAAGAGCGCGATAGCTTTGGAGAGATAGAGGTTCCTGCCGACAAGCTCTGGGGCGCACAAACCCAGCGTTCAATCGAACACTTCAGCATCGGTCGCGACCTCATTCCGCGCGAAATGATTACGGCCTACGCCGTCCTGAAAAAAGCCTCAGCCAATGCAAACCACGATGGCAAGCGCCTGGGTGACGATGCACACAGGATGATTGCGCAGGCGTGCGATGAAATCCTCTCAGGCCGGCACCACGATATGTTTCCTCTGCATGTTTGGATGACGGGCAGCGGCACACAGTTCAACATGAACATGAATGAGGTCATCTCAAACCGCTGTTCGCAACTGGTGGGCGCAGCGCTCGGCAGCAAGATTCCCGTGCACCCCAACGATCATGTGAACATGTCGCAATCGTCCAATGATACGTTTCCCTCGGCCATGTACATTGCCTCGGCTGTTCAAACAAAGCAGAAGTTGATACCTGCGCTGCTGAAGCTGCATGATGCAATCGCTGCTAAATCAGAAGAGTGGAAAGACATTATCAAGATTGGCCGCACTCACATGCAGGATGCGACGCCGCTTACTCTTGGTCAGGAGTGGTCGGGCTACGCGACTCTGTTAAGCGACGATCTTGAACGCATCGATGACGCACTGAAGGGCGTGTATAAGCTCTCCCTGGGCGGCACTGCGGTGGGCACAGGAGTCAACGCGGCAGAGGGATTTGCTGAGGCCGCCGCAGCAGAAATTGCGCGCATCACAGGACTGCCGTTTGTCACCGCGCCCAACAAGTTCGCTGTGCAGGGCTCGCATGACGCGCTGGTGCAACTCTCTGGAACGCTGCGCACGGTGGCCGTCTCCCTTTACAAAATTGCAAATGACATTCGCCTGATGTCCTGCGGTCCACGCGCGGGATTTGCTGAACTTGTCATTCCGGAGAACGAGCCCGGCTCCTCCATCATGCCCGGCAAGGTGAATCCGACTCAAGTGGAAGCCTTGACCATGATTGCCGTGCAGGTAATGGCCAATGATGTTGCCGTCAGCTTTGGCGGAGCGGGTGGCTACCTCGAGATGAACGTTTACAAGCCGCTGATGATACACAACATCCTGCACTCCATTACGTTGCTCACAGATGGCTGCACGAACTTCCGCCGGTTCCTCGTCGAGGGCACTCGGCCCAATCTGCGCAAACTGAAAGAAGACGTGGAGCGCTCCCTGATGCTGGTGACCGCGCTCGCACCTGTGATCGGTTATGACAAGGCCTCAGAGATTGCGCACCACGCCATGGAGAAGGACCTGACGCTCAAGGCGGCCGCGCTGGAGTTGGGTTATGTGAGCGAGGCGGACTTCGATCGCATTGTGGATCCAGTCAAGATGGTGCACCCCGACGCAGTCAGCGGCGGATAACCTGAATCAGGGTTGGCTCGAGGCACTATCCTGGCGAAGCTGTGATTGTCCCGACCAGAGCGGGAGGGGTATCATGGCCAGTGATGAGCACTCCAGTCACCCGCAAGATTATCGAAGCGCTTTCGCAAAACTGGCAAGCGGAAATGCGTGGCTTCCACACCTATAACGCATTTTCCGAGCGCGACTCCGACCCTATCCGCAAACGCATTCTGCGCGGCATGGCGGAAGCAGAAGCGCGCCACGCCGCATTGTGGGCCAAACGCATTCACGACCTTGGCGGATCCCTGCCGGCATATGACGGCAAAGCGGGAGGCGACGCCGATAGCCTGGCCAGCCGCGTGGGCGGTCCAGGAATGGCGCTGCGCCGCCTTGAGATTGACGAGAGCCGCGACATCGCGAAATACGGTAAGCAGTTGGAAGAACTCGGCGACGAGCCGAGCATCGCCATTCTTCACCATGTAATTGAAGACGAGCAGGAGCACTACCGCGTGCTCGGCAGCCTCATCCGCGACCATTACCCGGCGGGTGCAGTAGCCGAGGTGAAAGCCGATCCGAAATCGGTCATCGCTGAACTGCTTTCAAAGCGCTCCAACGCCGGCAAACAGGCGGCGGGATGGATCGGCGACGCGATCTACGGCGTGAATGACGGACTGGGCGCAATCTTTGGCATCGTCTCCGGTGTCTCTGGCGCAACCCTGGGAAACTCTCACTACGTGCTCCTGGCGGGAATTGCCGGTATGGTGGCAAGTGCTCTATCCATGGGCTCCGGCGCATACCTCGCGGCAAAGAGCGAAGTTGAGATTTACGAGGCTGAACTTGCCCGCGAACGCGATGCCATCGAGACCAACAACATTGAAGCGCGCGAACTGCTCTCGCTCTACTACCAGGTCAAAGGACTGCCGCAGGAAGATGCCGACCGCGTTGTGGAACACATCGCCAAACAGCCTGAGCAGATGCTGCGCGCCTTGGCCGCCGAGCGGCTGAACTCGACCGAGGAAGCCCTGAGCAATCCCATGACTTCGGCATTTTCCGGCGCGCTGTCAACTGCCATAGGAGCCTTCGTCCCGATTATTCCGTTCTTCTTCCTGAGCGGATACCCGGCAGTGATCGTCTCCGCCATTATTTCGCTGGCTGCGCACTTTGCCGTGGGTGCCGCGAAATCGCTGATCACGGTGCGCTCGTGGTGGAGCAGCGGCTTTGAGATGACTGCAGTTGGCGCGATTGAAGGCGTTGTAACGTACCTCATCGGAATCGGCCTGGGAAAACTGGGAGCCTGACCGCTTCGGAGCCATGAAAGCAGCCGTTTTTTTCGGCGTCATTCAAAATTCGAGAGCGCGCGGAATGAAATCCACCGCTTGATTTGTGCAGGCTCGCTGCTCTGCTATAATCTTTTCAACGCGGTGCAAACCGCGCTTTCCAACAGTCGGGGAGTGGCTCAGCCTGGTAGAGCACCTGGTTCGGGACCAGGGGGTCGGAGGTTCAAATCCTCTCTCCCCGACCATTCTTTCTCTCACAGTTTCAATCACTTAGGCGGCCTTGGCCGCTTTCGTTTTTACGGCTTTTTTCGGTACATTCGGTACAACTGAGGGCAAAGTGAAACCGAAACCACACTGCTCAGCCCACTTCTTGCGGAATGGAACGTCCTCTTTGATCTTGTCGTAGAGGTCGCTCATGCTCTCCCCGGCGTGCCCCATCCAGTACTTGTAAAGTCCTTCAGGACACTCCGTGCGATTCCGCAGGTACGTGTTCCGGAAACGCCGAAAGGCGTGATTCCCCGCCTTGTGGTTTCCGGTATGCGGGTTCACATACTTCAGTTTCTCCAAAGCCGGGTGCAGATGGCGTCGAATAACATTGGACGATGCTATCGGCTTGCCGTTCCGGGTTGAGAACAGGAACCCAGACTTGCGTTCGCCGACAAACTTCTTCAGCAGGTTTGCAATTTCCGGGTGAAGGTCTACGTCCCGAAGCGCACTCTGAGTTTTTAGCCGCTGTTCAATCTTGCAGTGCCGCGCTTTCTGCCGGATTCTGAGAAGCGAGAAATCTGAAGCGATATGCTTGTCGATTTCGATACCAAGTGCCTCCCCAATCCTCAGTCCGGCCGCACCGCACAAGATGAACAGCACCCGCTCCCGTGGTTTTTTCCAGCCTGCCAATCCCGTCATCACATTCCCGGAGAAGCACGGCGTGTTTTGCTTCGACTTCTCCACGACGGGCATGTCGACAAACTCGTGGTTCCACTTTCGAGGGAAAATCTCTTCTCCCTCCGCGTCCACAGCAGAAGCCACCACCATCTTCACCAGTGCGGCATAGTTATCGATAGTCTTGGGAGACAACCCAGCTCCAGACATGGTTGCAACGAGCCGCTTCAGAGAAGCATTGTTGACTTCAGAAAGCGGCAGGCTCCCAATATGCGGATTCAGCCATTTGTTCAAAGTGCGTTCCCAGTCTTCAGTTGTGCTGAGTGCAACGGGCTTTCTTTTCCTCGTTTGCAATGATTTAAGCCACCGCGCACCCTGTTCTTGGAACGTTGTGACGGCCTCCTGCTTCTTCACCACCACCGCGTTGAAGTGTTCGACCGTATCGGCTCCGCTTTCCGCAATGATTGCACGGGCGCGGCGCGTGCGTTCGCTCTTCGACAGGACTCCAGGCCCAGATACCGGGCAGATACGAGCCCGCTTGTGAACCCTTTGTTCCTGCCCCTCTACATCCATCCACCAACGTACAACCCACCATTTACCGCTTTGTTCAATGTGACCTGCTTGCCCAGTTCGACGGGACATGCTCTTGCCTCTCCGCCTTGCTGGTGTCGCGAGGTTCACAGTAGCGGAACTTTCCACGCGATGCAATGCCTGCGAAGGAGGCACATTAGGAGTTGAGTCTGAGAAGCAGTGGCGCACCCATGCCGCACCGCCCGCGAAGTGGATGGCATCGGCGCCGGTGAGGAGCGCGTCGAAGCCGCCCTCCCGCGTCAGTGGCGGGGGGTAGGGAATTACAACTACAGATTGAAAATCACTTGCCTCCATGATGACCTGATCGACGACTCTAAATTTGAGGGGAGCCCCACAGCCGTGCTCCGTGACTACCTGGCGCTCCCGCCGGGTGACTCGGTCGATGTTTGCCGGTTAACCTCCATGAACAGCTGAATTGTTTTCAATGTGACACGCAGGTCTCCGCCTGCCAAAGAATTGCCTGCAAGATTCTTCAAATAGGAATATCAGGGGGTAGGGGCGGAGCACGTCGTCCCATCGGTACGATGGCATGCTATCCCCCTTGCTGGTGGACGCAGGAGGGCTGATGAGGTGAGTAGGTGAGAGTTACCTCAAAAGGCTTTGCAGACCTTTTGGGCTGGGCTCCCGGTGGTTACAGCAGAGATTGCTGGCCTTCAACTACTCGCTTGGAGCCAAAAGGCGCGGCCAGACGCAAGAGAGCTTCACCCTCAGAACCGAGGCGGACGGCATCGCAGCAGGCGCGCATCCTCATATAGGAGGCCTTATCTGAGGAAGTGAAGCCCCTTTCCGTAAGGCCGGCTTTTTCTGCCATCAACTCGCGCGACTTCGCCGCATGTTTCAGGAAAGACTTGATCTTCGCCTTGTCCGCACCATAATGAATGGCCATGTCAACGATGCGAAGCAGGGAGTCTAGGTCACTACCCGAGCTGGTTTCCTGGAAGTGGGCTTTCCAGCCGGAGCGGGCCGCCTTCTTGCCCTCTGGCGTGAGTCGGTACTCGTGACGTGGTCGATTGGTAGCGGCGAGTCCGTCTTTGCGCATCACCAGCTTGGCGGCAAGGAGTCGTCGCAATGACGGCACTGCAGCACCCTGAGAAAGGCCTGCTGTGCGCTGCAGCTCATACGGCGTCTGCGCACCGCGATCCAGCATTGAAAGAATGAATACGTCGAGAATGGACAGGGTCATGGGCGACTCCTTAGATATATCGCGCTTAGTTTATCCTTTTGATTACCGTAAATCATCCGTTCCCATTCGTCAGCTAGGCGAAGTCCTTCTGTGGCCGCTCTGGCTACGGTGTTCGGGTTGGGGTTCTTGGCGATCAACCATGTCGCGCCCCAAATGGCATAGAGGTTGTTTGCTTCGAATGCGTCGGAACCGAGGTAGGCCGGCCGAATCTCAGTATCGCTCGAGACGACAGTCTTCGGAGCTGTTGCATACTTCGGTTCGCGATAGGGTCGCCAGATCTCAAGCTGGGTCTGTTTCGTAATCGAACCCCAATCCCCAGGATCAAATTCCCTTGCCAGCCACTGGGTGTAGAGCAGGGCGAGTTCCTTCATCGAAGATACCGGCCCCGAAACGGTGGAGGGACCAGGGAGAGCAGCCGGCGCCTCAAAGCTGCGGTCAACGCTGGGGATTGGCGGCTTGGCGGTGTCGGAACGCAGTTCTGCTGAGGGCTTGATGATGCTGATCTCTTCTGCGGGCTCGTCCGAATCGTCCAGCACCAGCGAGGCCTTCAGCTTTTCCCCGCGATCGGATTGGATGATATCCAGTGACTGGAATTCCTTGGCCAAGACATGAGGATCATCTTCCCGCTTGAGGATGAACTTTGCCATGAACCGTCGACCGAGTTTCTCATCCGAGACGAGCATTCCAAGGGTCACGGGATGGCGACCCCGCAGCACCTCGCGCTTCGCCAGAATCACGAGTCGCCACAAGCTGGCGCGAGGTACAGCCGGGGCCACCGCCTTTGCGTATTCGAACAACTTCTCGCGCCCGTTACGATGCATTAGCGGCAGCGCCTTCGACTTCACGAAATCCGGCCGCAAGCAGAGGATTGAACGCATATACAGATGGAAGCGGCGCCAAATCTCTGCCTGTTCTTTGTATGCGGCTAGGCCAATCGCCTTGATTGTGGCTCGCTTTGCGCGTTTGCGGTACTTCTCGAACTTGGCGGCGAGCGCAAGTGTCTTGGCCCGGGCTTCTTCAGGGACGAGTTTCTCTCGAAGCGCGAACCGGAGCGCGAAGGCGCCAGCCTCAAATTCAAAGACATTTAGCCCGATCTTCCGCGACGGGCCCACCGATGCCAGCCGGTTCTTGGCGGTTAGCACATGCCCGGCCATGACCTCAGAGTACTTTGCTTGCGCGAACACGCTGGGGACAGCGCTGGTGGCGAACTGGACTCTGGGGTCGAGTCGAGGAAAGTGACCACGCCTGGCGCTGTCGAGAGCCCCCGCCATCATTTGAAGGCCAGGGAGGATCGCGGCAACCTCACTTCTGCTGAGGGTGATCCGTCCAGTCATCGAGGCTTCCTCCCTCGGGACCGGCGATCCCGAAGACAGATTGGAGAACAAACTTGTCAAAACACTGATCGAGTTCCTCCGTTGTGGGCTCGGCCATGGCGGCAACGAAGAAAAGCCCGCGCGCCTCCATGGCGGCTTCAATGATCAGTTGCAAGCGATCGTCGTCAGGCAAGCAAGCTCGATGCGAGATGAGGATTTCCTGCGCGCGGTTGGTGTATTGGCGAAGAAGATCGCGGTGGATTGGTTCTGCTGTCGAGGCCGAAAAGAATGATGAGCCTGGCCGGAAGTGCGGCGTTCCCGAGAAATGCATAGCTTTACCCGGGGATATTTAGTATAGAGATAATGAAGGCTGTTGGACTTTAAACAAATAAATGATCGCATGGTATGAGCGATCTCGTTTTTTGTAATCGGTTGTATGTGCAGAGACTATCGTCAAGTTGGTCATAGGCATCATCCCGCGAAATGGGCGGGAAAGCGATCTCATTTTCTACCCTCCCTTCTTCCTACTACTCTTCTCTCGTACCACCAAAGCATTCTGATGGTAGCGAAGGCAAAGAAATGCTGAAAACCCGCGAAGAGGGAGAGCTGTCGGACTCGCCGCCGTCGGGTCGAATGCCGTGCGGCACGGAAGACGAGGAACACCCCGCTGAAACTGCTCGGGCATTCCAATCCTGGCAGGACCATCCATCCTGCCAAAGGATTGGGGGCAAAGCAGACTAAATCACGGCCGCCGGGGATTGGCGGACGCGAAGATCTGCGAGCGCCTCCGGCCACTGGTTGGGATCTCCGGCGTGCCCGTCGCGGCGGCCTTTGGCGTTGGGAATCATCAAGGGCTCGCCGTTGAGGATTGGCTTGGCACCGAGTTGCTTCGCAAAGAACGAGGTTCCCTGCTCGGCACAGTGGTGCTGGAGGTCCTCGGCCCACGCGACATCGAACGGACGAGCTGAGCGACCCGATTCACCGCCGACAATAAGCCACTCGATCGCGGCGAGATTGATCTGGCCCAGGCTTTCGAGCAGGGGCTCGGCACTGATAAAACGGTGCTTCACCTTGGCCGCGCGCAGATGCTTGATGCGCGGAAGGCCGTACTTGCGATCCTCGCAGCTGACGCCCCACCACACGTTCTCGGCCATCGCAACGTCGCGGAAACTCTCAGAGTTCAACAGGTCGCGCATGCGCTCACTGCGCTTGGTCAGCACTTGATAGCTGTGGCGCGCTGCCTGGAGCATCACATCTGCGACTTGACGTATATAAGACTCCGGCACGTCCTCATGGAAGAGATCCGAGGTCGAATTCACAAAGATCATGGAAGGCTTGCGCAGCCGAACCGGCTCATCTAGCTTGTGAGGAGCCAACCGGAGATCAAACCCCTGCTCAAAGGGATGCCCCGGAACGCCCCGGAAACGTTCTGCAAAGGTCGAGGCATAGCAGTGCTTGCAGCCGGGCGAGACTTTGTCGCAGCCGCGAATGGGATTCCATGTCTTATCAGTCCAATTAATTGGTGTATCGTTCATTGAGTATTCTCCCTTATAAGATCGTTCGAGTACGACTTCCATGGTCGTCAAAGACCATGTTTCTATTACGCAGTGACTCTGCCATCTACGCAGGCCAGTGCCAAAGCGTAGTGCTTCATATTCCATGGAACGGCTAGAGTCTCGGGATTAGCGTTGCTGATCGAGCCACCCCGTCCGGCCCTTCTAGAAGGCCTCTCCAGGATTCCAGCGACTCTTTAGGCCGGCCGGGAGCCAACCTAGCTTTAACCCTTTATGCGCGTCGGGATGAGTCACTGGCGGAACTCATCGATTCGGCAATGACGGCACTGAGAATGCCGCTGCATCGCTGAATCGTACACCAGGCAGAAGGAACGCGTACGTGCTACAGTCCTCGAAGTTACGCGTTGTCGAGCGCGCCATGAAGACAGCAACGGGGTCTTCACGCGAGAACTCACAGCAAAGCCGCAAGAAGATTGAATACCGCTCACCCGGCGATTCCTACGCAGGGGTATCACGTAGCTCTGGACAGAAAAAGAGACAGGACGCCACTATGGAGGTGGTTGGAATGAAACTCTTCACGATCGGTTTCACGAAGAAGACCGCCGAGCAGTTCTTCTCAACTCTCTCGTCCGCAAATGTAAAGACGCTGATTGATGTGAGGCTGAACAATGTATCGCAGCTTGCAGGCTTCTCAAAGCGGAAGGATTTGCAGTATTTCCTCCGTGTGATCTGTGGCGTCGAATACCTTCATCTGCCCGAGCTGGCGCCGACGCCCGAGATTCTCGACGAGTACAGGAATCGAAGTCACGACTGGCGCGACTATGAAGCTCAGTTCCTATCACTACTGAGAAAGCGGAAGGTGGCACAGACACTCGATCGAAAGGTGTTCGACCGCGCGTGCCTTCTTTGCAGTGAAGACAAGCCAAGTCAATGCCATCGAAGGCTAGTTGCCGAACATTTGCAAAAGAAATGGGCCGGTATTGAGATCACTCACCTGTAATCAGGCAAATGCAACCCCGAAGCTAGATGGCCCCGAAACACACCCCAAAGTCGATTTGTACATACTGGCCGACTTGTGGGGGCCGATCTGTAATTTAAGCTCAGCTAAGAGGAAAACTGCATGAACCCACTTGCCAACATACTCGAAAGATTTAACCGGAAGGAGCGGAACCTCCTGATTCGCGACATCCTCGACTGTGGGGGCAACCCTTTGCCCTTAGCTAGCGATTTTTGCGAACGGCTGGCGAAAACTGTTGGGATCTCCAAAGAATCCCTGGACGGTGCATGGTGGACCACGGACTTTCATTTTGACTGGCTTGCTGGAGCGCTGCTGACCTTTATGAAGGGGGAAACCCTGAGTCGACAAGACAACCACTCCAAGCTCGTTATGGGCAACCAGGAGGACCTTGATCTCGTTGTTGTCGCGCACGTCCCTGCAGCAACAATGCAGTACCACCTGATCTTAATCGAGGCCAAAGCCTACGGTCACTTCACAACCGAACAGTATCGAAGCAAGGTCACCCGCCTCGAGCAGCTTTACGCGTTCTACAAAGAACTAGAAAGAGAGTCACCGCATAGGATCAGCTTCCACTATGTCTTGTACTCACCGAATGAACCTACCAAGCTTGTCCCGATGCCCTTGCCATGGCAATCGAACGCGGCGATTCAACACATACATCTAAAGCTCACGCTTCCAAGGTCTTCCATTCTGGCCGTAACAAGATGCAACGACAAGGGTGTACCGGACATCAAAGGTGCTTTTTGGAAATGCATCAAACTGTCTGGGATAGCGTTTCCTCCGCACGAGGACGCGAGCTCTGAAGTGCCCAGTTTCCCGGCGTCAGATGCGCCCGCGGACTGCCAATAGCTTCTTTACACGAAAGCCGACTTCAGCGGAGTGATTGGTCCTCGGCGAGGGTATATGGCCATTGGACGAAACATAAAATTGTGTCCGTGTCGGTGCGCGCCAAATCACAGCGCTGACGCGAGGCCGGAAACGCATGGCCGCGGGTCCGTGGACCTAGACCGCGCGCGAATGCGCGCTCTCCATGTATATTCTGATTGAGCGACAGCTATCCATGACCAACTGCATCTATTGCCGATGTGAGTTACCCGCGGTCGTGCCTAAAGAACACGTTATCCCGCAGAAATTCGGGAAGTTCAAGCCTGACATGACGCTCACCTGCGTTTGCGAGGAATGCAACCAATACTTCGGCTCGAAGCTTGAATGGCCGATGCTGCGCCAGAGCGTCGAGGGAATGCGCCGGCTTCAGTTTGGCTTCAAGGGTAGGGTCGGCGGCATCCATACAGATGGCGTTGAACCTGTCATCGGGGAAGGGGATATCTGTGCAGGTGCTCGCACTGCCCTCCGCACGGATGACAAGGGAAACGAGCACACGATCATTCTTCCCCAGGTCGGGGGAAGACGCAGCAAAGACGATCCGTTTGAATGGTGCCTCGAGCGGGCCCTCACAGTCGAATGGGCCAACAAATTCCCGAAGGGTAGCGAATTCCGGATCATCGGCGGGGAAAACGAAGCCGATTCCGAAAGGCTCATGAAGAAGTGGCTGTCCGTGTGCCCGACCTTCAATTACGGGGGCCAGTTAGAGCGGCCTTTCAAGGAAGACGGGCGTATCCTCATCCACCTCGATCATGTGACAACACCGACTACAATCAGGTGTCTCTGCAAAATCGCTTTCAATTACACGGCTCTCGTCAAGGGCCCTGATTTCGCGCTGTCGCCTTTATTTGATTCACTACGCTCGTTTATTAGGTATGACATGGGAGGAGCTGAGGATAGAGTCTTCGTCAAGCACAAGCCCATCATCGCCCAAGAAATCATCCACAATGAACGCTGGACTGACGGCCACATTCTCACCATCGAGGGGCGGCCAAAAGACAACGTTGTTGAAGCGCAGGTCGCTTTGTTCAACAGCATCCCCTACCGAATTCCACTATGCCGCGACTACAGCGGCGAGTGGTTTGCCAAAGGACATCACTTCCACACCGAAGAGTGGACGGTATCAGAATTGAGGGTCGAGATTGCCGGTCCGAACTTCGACCCGGCGATCATTGCGTAGATAGGCAGGTGCCCCCTGTCCCTCACAGTTGGGGACAGGCGGGGAGGCTTACGTTTTAGTTCAGAAAGATATTACTCCCCTGAAACGCCCATTGGACAGGAAACCCCAAGACGGCCGCTCAAACAAATGGAGAGACAAAGGTTAACTCAGGGTCGGAAGTGTTGACCCGTCGGAGCTTTTCAAAACCAATCCGCGCGAACGGTCATAGCCAATGTCGGTGCTTGCGCAGCAAATCTAGCGCCGACCATGGTTCAAAGCCCAAGAGCGCACTTAGCTGCAGCGGTCGCAACTCCAATTCCGATCGTCGCAGCCGTGCTCCAAACCCAGCCGCCAACTTTCTTTAGGTGCTGGAGCGCGCCTGCTCCGTCCCCGTTTCCGGCAGATTTCTCTGCTGCCGCGACTTCTCCCAAGGCGACGAAGTGATCTGGTTCAGACGCTAGCTTGGCTAAACCTTCGCGCAAGAACGCCAGTTCACTTGCAAGTTCCTTAACATCAATCTGCTTCTCAGACTTATTCCAGATTTGGCTGAACACTACGTTTTCTGCGTGCGAGCCCGGCCCAACGGCCCCTGCCTGCCCAACTTCATAACGATCATTGCTCATATGGATGTCTCCTCTGTTTCCCTCCCCGAAAAACTGCTGCACGACAACCTGTTGCGTCGGATCAAGAAGACACTCATACGCATCATGGAAGCCATATTCTGATGTGGTTTCGTCGCGGAAGCTGGCGCGAGCGAATGCATTAGGGTTGATCTCGAAATCAACGTTGAGCAAGAAATCGAACAAACCATGGGACGAGCGGCACTCGAGATATAGGACGAATCGATTCCGTTGATCATCGCGAACTACGCTCTTACGGTATTCCCGGGGGGACCGAGGGTCAGTAAATGTCACGGTATTTGGAATCGCGAATTCCGGCAGGCTCAGCGCATAGTAGCTAAGTCTTCTACGCTCTGTCGGAATGCCCAGCCATGAGGTTTGGAAACGAAATCGACCATTGTCAGATTGTAGTCGCACTCGACTAACTTTCCTCATTTTGCACTCGGCAAATGCAGCGCTAAAGGTCTTCTCGTGGCGACCGTCCAAAAAGTGAAAAGGGCCGCTCCGCTCTTCGTCATACTCGCCGGCGAATGCGATGATCAAATCGTTACCTGGTTCCGACCGCATCTTAAAGGTTCGCATTGAGCCATTTTCTTCAATTTGCTCGACGATAACGACTGACACATCCATCTGGTTCCTCGCTTTGTACTCAATACTCTACCCAGAAATGGGAGTGGGGCAATGTCATTTTTGCAGACAGTTGACCAGAAGCTCGGCCCGTTAGGGTGAGTGCTCATCTATCAGATCGCTCCCGACAAACGCCGCAGGATCTCGTAAGCACTGCGCGGTTCATTGCAAGTCCATAGCGAGCGCCCCTGAAGGGCGCGGCGGCGGGCGGAGAATTAGATCTGATCTTCAACTTCCTACCTGCTACCAAGCCAATCGTTCGCTCGGGGGCGGCGCGGCCAGAGGACCTAATCCTCTTCACCCCATACCTGCAAAGAAACCAAAGACCATCCACCAATCCCCATACCCATACTCCCCTTCCTACGGCCGTACTATCCCTACCCGGCAAACTCTCTATAAGCATCCAGAACCAGCGCAGGCTCCAGCCCAACCACCCGCACCCAGCCCAGACCACCTACAGAGCCTGCGCAATCCCACGCCCTGCGCGGCTTCTGCCCACTCCAGGCCAGAAATTCGCGGCAGTAGATTGCAACCTCGGCAACCGCGCGCGCCGGGAAACACCCTCGGAAGAGTCGCGCGCCCCAAAGGCGGCGGCGCCACACAAAAATATCTCTCAACGGAATTGATAAAAGTCTTCCAAACCTCAGTATTAGTTGACCAAGGGGTCAGAAAGCGGCTTAACCGCTAAGTTTCCTGACTTTCGAATACATAAGTGAAGCTATGAGCCTAGCGGTATAGGGCTCACCTTGAGGAGAACTAAAGTGGCAAAAGAAAACGTAGTCAAAGTCGTCTATCGCGGTCGCCGTTGCTCCTGCACGGTAGTTAAGAAGCTGGCGATTCCGCCGGATAGCAATCCTGCAACGATTACCTGCAAGCACGGTGAAACGCTCACTAAGGGCGAACTGAAGAATATCGTTGTCACGTAATCCAACTCCGGGGACTGTAACGGTTCCTTTTGCTCACGCTCCGGGGCCGGCTTCCGCCGGGCCCGCGAGCGAAGTGCGTGGGCACTTGATCCTCAGAACTCATGCCCGCGGAGACCGAGACCATCCCGAACCCCATATCCCCGCCCCATCTACGGCATAGTTTTCAGCGTCGGCAACCCCATAAACAGCCCGAATCCAGAGCTGGCACCAGCGCAACCGCCCAGAGCCCAACCAAGACCACCACCGAGGCTTGCGCAACCCCGCGCCCCGAGCGGCCTACGCCCACTTCAGGGCAGAGATTCGCGGCAGTGGATTGCAAACTCGGCAACCGCGCGCGCCGAGAAACACCAAGTGCAAATCATGAAAACCAGCAGATTTAATGAACACTTCGGCTACAGCGGAACAACCCCAAAAACCCAAAGGCGACAGGAAAAAGGTCTTTCCTCGACCACCGGTGGAAGACCATGCCTCTGCGGACGTGGCGTTGGCACCCATGCCAGTCACGACCCATGTGCGTCCCGGGGCACGCTCATCATCCCAGAGGCCTTTGGCAGCCATCATGAACTGTTGGTGGCCGCCGGGGATGACGCGTCCTCCGGACTCAACCACGACTTTGTAATCCTCGATGCCTTCTTGGAGATCTTTGAGTTTGGCGGAGAAGCCGGTTCCGACTTCGCCGCGCTGCTTGGTGACTGAGAAGTTTCCGAGGACGTGGCCGCCGGTGTAGCCCACCAGGCCGGAGAGGTTCACCAGGAGGTTGTAGCAGGCGAATGCTTTGGCACGTACGGAGGTCTGTGGCACTCTGTTCTTGACATCCGAGATATATCTCGGATATTACAAGGAGAACTACTATGAAACAGACTCGTCGTCGTCGCCATCTTCGTCCTCGCCCGACTCGTTCCATGATCAATCAACAGATCCAGCGTGTCCGCTCCGTCTTGCAGGCCTTCCAGCTTGAGTGGGTGTTGGAGGCTCAACGTCCGGCAAGTAATCTGTGCCGCCTCCGCTTCCTGCACGACGCGATTGTGCAGATGCGTGAGGAGATATTTTCTCTGGAGGCCTGCTGATGAAGCGCGCCATCCTTTATATGAGGGTATCGACCGTCGACCAGCATCCCGAGAGTCAGTTGCACGACCTCAAGGAGCTGGCCCGCCAGCGCGGGTACGAGATCGTCCGCGAGTACACCGACCGGATCAGCGGGACCAAGGCCAAACGGCCTGGTCTCGATGAGCTAATGCGGGATGCGCGCCGCGGCCGGTTCGATGTCGTGTTGGTATGGGCGTCGGACCGGCTCGCCCGCTCCGTCCGCCACTTCCTGGAGGTGTTGGATGAGTTCAACCATCTCAACATAGAGTTCGTGAGTTACCGCGAGAACCTGGACACCAGCGGCCCGCTCGGGAGGGCCATCGTCGTCATCATCGGCGCCATCGCCGAGCTGGAGCGGAACTTGATTGTCGAACGGGTACGCGCCGGAATGCGCCGGGCCAAGTTGGAAGGCCGCCACATCGGCCGGCGGCCGCTGGATATCGATCGAGCCGCCGTGCTCCGGCATCGCAGCCAGGGACAGAGCCTCGGCCAGATTGCCAAGACATTCACGATCTCGCGTGCCACGGTTAGCCGCATCATTAAAGAAGCGGCGGAACGGGGTGTTCCAAAAGGGGTGCTGCCGACCTCCTCCCAACTCAATGAAAACAGGCCGCCGTTTAAGGTGGCCTGAGCTGTAACAAAACCTTCGGGTTACGGTACAGGGCTGTGCGTGAAAACCTCCTGCCAGCAATCACAGGCCAGAGCCTTTACACATAGCTCGGCC
>Ga0181537_10001027_pt1 | contig 26100 bp, 15 predicted proteins | sample PEATcosm2014_Bin_39_FD_119765 | JGI IMG/M metagenome (GOLD analysis project Ga0181537, IMG submission 119765) | Peatland microbial communities from MTU Mesocosm Facility, Houghton, MI, USA - PEATcosm2014_Bin23_10_metaG | ecosystem: Environmental > Terrestrial > Soil > Wetlands > Peat | place...
GATCACTCCGGCAATCTCAGCTTCTTCGTCACCCATTTCGCCGAACAGCCCAACTCTCTCTACCGCAATCTCGGCAAAAAAGGTTTCGACGATGTCAGTTGGACCTCCGGCCTCGGCCAGCCCAGCTACCCCTACGTCGGCTGGGGCACCGCCTTTTTCGACATGGACAACGATGGCTGGCTCGACCTCCTGGTCGCCAACGGCCACGTCTACCCGCAAGTCGAAAACGCCGCCGCAAACTCCGCGACAAACGCCGGCGCTGGCTACAATCAGCCGCTCCTCCTCCATCGCAACAATCGCGACGGCACCTTCGACGAAGTCTCAAACGCCGCAGGCCTCGCCACGCTTCCGCTCAAATCCCGCCGCGGCGCCGCCTTCGGCGACATCTTCAACACCGGCAACATCGACGTTGTCCTGCTGAACGTCGGCGAGCCGCCGACTCTGCTGCTTAACACCAATCACGACGGCAACCATCGCGTCCTGTTCCATCTGGTCGGCACCAAGAGCAATCGTGCCGCTATCGGCGCGCGCCTCACCCTCCGCTCCGCCGGCGTCCAGCAATTCAGCGAAGTCCGCGGCGGCGCCAGCTATCTTTCGCAAAACGACCTCCGCCTCCACTTCGGCCTCGGCGCCGCCGAAAAAATCGACGCCGTCGAAATCCGCTGGCCCAGCGGCGTAATAGAAAAACTCCAGAACCTTCCCGCCGACGCCATCTACACCATCACCGAAGGCCAGGGTGTTTCCGCAACAAGACCTCTCCGGCCGCCGTCCGCTGATCCCCCCAAGCCTCGCTAGTCGCTCAAGGCAGGTTCGCTCTTACGCCACTCCATCACTTGCTAAACTTGCGCACCATTGCCGAATTTTCCATGACGCCACCCATGGCCTATGCGATAAACTGCCCGTGAGAGTCTCCCGTCCGCGCCCCCGCCGGCTGGGGCCTCTCGCGCTTATCTATGACCAAGCCGCGTTTCCTCGTTTCGTTGACCACCAACGACAACGACTACCAGATCGAGCAAGCCGAATCGGCGGAAATTGCCGCGCGTAAACTCGGCGTCGAACTGCAAATCCTTTACGCCGACAACGACGCCATCAATCAAAGCACGCAAATCCTGAAAGCCATTCAAGCTCCCGTCACGGATCGTCCCACCGCCATCGTCTTTGAACCCGTCGGTGGCACCGCCCTCCCGCAAGTCGCCCGCGCCGCCGTCAGCAACGGCATCGCCTGGGCGATCCTCAATCGCGAAGCCACCTACGTCTCCGAACTCCGCAAAACCTCCACCGCCCCCATTTTTTCCCTCAGCTCCGACCATCTCGAAATCGGCCGCATCCAGGGCCGCCAGCTCGCCGCGCTCCTCCCCAAAGGCGGCGCCATCCTTTATATTCAAGGTCCCACGGAAAACTCCGCCGCCAAGGACCGCACCTCCGGCATGCAACAGACCAAGCCCGCCAATGTCCAGGTCACCCTGCTCAAAGGCCAGTGGACCGAAGAAAGCGCGCAAAAATCCGTCCGCTCCTGGCTCAAGCTGTCCACCTCGCAGCGTGCCTCCATCGACCTCGTCGCCGCGCAGGACGATTCCATGGCCATCGGCGCGCGCAACGCGTTTCAGGAACTCCCGGAATCCGACCGCGAGCGTTGGCTCAAGCTCCCGTACCTCGGCTGCGACGGTTTGCCAAAAACCGGCCAGGCTTGGGTTAAAAGCGGCATTCTCGCCGCCACCGTCTTCGTCCCGCCCAACGCCGGCCAAGCCATCGAAATGCTCGTCGAAGCCATGGCGCGCAAAAAATCGCTGCCGGAAACCGCGCTCACCGTCCCCGTGTCCATACCCGCTATCGCCGAACTTCGCCCACGCTGATTGGTCGCTTGCTTTAGTATCCACCGCCCCTCGCATTGCGCAATCTCACCAAATCCCGCTAAAAGAACGTTTTAGCAACTTGCCTGTGTCCCCCCCGGCAGGGGTATACTGTCCGCATTCACCAAGCACACTAAATCCGCCTACTGTCGAGGGCCGAGCCGTGAAAAAAAACCGCATCCCTATGGACCGCAGAAAATTTCTCGCCGCCGGAGGTACCGGTTTGCTCGCCGCCAGCCTTCCGACCGCTGCTCGCGCCGTCACTCCCAACTCTTCTGCAGTCACGCCTCCCACGCCCGGCTGGCCCGTCGCCTCGAGTGAACCCTCCGCGCAATCCACCGGCAAAAAACGCAAAATCCCCATTGGCGTTTTCGATCCCGTCTACGCGGACCTCTCCATCGACGCCATGCTCGATGTGGTCACCGCTCTCGGCCTCGAAGCCATGGAAATCGGCACCGGCGGCTATCCTGACAACAAACATTGCCCGCTCGACGAACTCGTCGCCGATAAAGCCAAAGCCAAGGCCTGGCAAAAAAAGTTCACCGACCGCAACCTCACGGTCGCCACGCTCAGTTGCCACGGCAATCCCATCCATCCCGATCCCGCACACGCCGCCAAGGACGCCGACACGTTTCGCAAAACCGTCCGCCTCGCCGAAATGCTGGATGTAAAGGTCGTCGTCGGATTCTCCGGCTGCCCCGGCGGTTCGCCCACGGACACCACGCCCAACTGGATCACCTATCGCTGGCCGCCCGAATACGCCACCGCACTCGACTGGCAGTGGAAAGAAAAAGTTGTTCCTTACTGGAAGGAAGCGGCGAAATTCGCCCGCGAGCACGGCGTGCATCGCCTGGCGTTCGAGATGCATCCCAACTTCGTGGTCTACAATCCCCGCACCTTGATGCGTCTGCGCGAAGCCGTCGGCGAAGAAATCGGCGCCAACAACGATTTGAGCCATCTCTTCTGGCAGGGTTGCGATCCCGTGGAAGTCATCCACTTCCTGGGCAAGCAGGGGGCGATTTTTCACGCGCACATGAAAGACACGGTGTTTTTCCCGGAAAACCTGAATCGGTACGGCGTGCTGAATTTCTCCTTCGAGGCCAACGATCTCGCGCTGGCCTCCGAAACGTTCCGCGCCGTTGGCTACGGCCACAGCGCCAGCCTCTGGAAGTCCGTCATTCAGGCGTATATGGACGTCGGCTACGATGGCATCATCAGCATTGAAAATGAAGATCCCATTCTCTCCGGACCCGTGGGCGTCGAACGCGCCGCCTACGTCCTTAAGAATGTCCGCAACGAAATCCTGGGCTCCTGAGCATGCAGCGAAGAAAATTCCTCGGGGCCGCTGCCGCATCGGCACTGGCCGTTCCCAGCGCGGTCCTCTCCGCGCACGCTGGGGAATTTTTCCCCGCCGCGTCTTTCTCCGAACCGTCTATCCCTGACGCGCCGCCAGACTCTTCGCCCTATCCGCTCTCCGTCATGTTGTGGACCGTCGAACCCAAGCTTCCGTTCGACCAGCGCCTGGACATCGTCGCGCAGGCCGGCTATCACGCCTGCCAGCTCGTTAACGAATATAAGGATTGGTCTAGCGAGGATTTCGCCCGCGCCCGCCGCAAAAAAGACGCTCTGGGAATCACCTTCGACGCCACCAGCGGCATCAACGGCAGCCTCTGCGATCCGGCGCGGCGCGAAGCCACGCTTCGCGAAATTCGCGACCATCTCCCGAAACTCGTCGAATTGCAGTCCCCACGTCTTATCCTGCTCTCTGGCAATCATGTCCCCGGCCTCAGCCACGAGCAAATGCATGCCGCCTGCGTCGAAACCATTCGCGCCGCCGCCGACCTCGCCGCCCAGAAAAACATTGAGCTGCTCATCGAAAATATCGATCCCGAAGAAAATCCGGAATATTTTCTGACCTCCGTCAACGAAGGCTTCGAAATCATCCGCGCAGTAAACCGCCCCAATGTAAAGTTTCTCTACGATTTCTTTCACGACCAGATCGCCGAAGGCAACCTGATCGCCAAGCTGGGAAAAAACATCGACCTCATCGGTCTGGTGCACGTCGCCGACGTTCCCGGCCGTCACGAACCCGGCACCGGCGAAATCAACTACCCAAACATTTTCCGCAAACTCCGCGCGCTAAATTACCGCGGCAACATCGCTATGGAATTCGTCCCCACCGCCAACACGGTGCAATCTCTTTCCGCCGCCCGCCAGTTGGTCGATCATGTTTAGTCCACTTCTGCCCGAAAGCACCTTCCCGGGTGGCCTACCCTTCGCGGTTTGTGCAAAGGGTGGGCGGCGCTGCGCCAATGTCAGCCGCAGACTCGATTTCTCAAAGTTCCTGCACCACCGTTCCTCTGGAGGAAACTAACTCATGCAACGCCGAGACCTATTCCGCCTGCTAGCCGCCGGCGCAGCCATCCCCGCCCTAAGCACCAACGTCCTCGCCATGCTGCGCGAGGAGCAAGCCGCCTCCGCCGGCGCTTTGCGCACCCTGAACCCGCACCAAAACGCCACCGTCATCGCCATGGCCGACCTCATCATCCCCGTCACCGAAACGCCCGGCGCCACCGGCGCGAAAGTAAACGAATTCATGGACGTGGTCCTCACCGACTGGGCCACCGACGAAGAGCGCCAGCGCTTCCTCGCGGGCTTGGCGCATGTCGACGAGCGCAGCACACAACTATTCGGCAAGCCTTTCGTCGACGCCGCACAAGCCCAGCAGGAAACCCTCCTCCGCGCCATGGACGAAGAATGGGTCCGCGAAGAATCGCTCCCCAAGCCCCACGAAACCGGCTACCAGAAACGCGATCAGCAACTCCAAGGCAATTTCTTCGGCGTCTTCAAACGCATGACCCTGGTCGGCTACTACACCTCGGACATCGGCTTCTCCCAGGAACTAAAGAAGGTCATCATCCCCGGCGCCTATCACGGCTGCACGCCAGTTACCGACACCAAAGTTTAGCCTTTGTAGGGGCGCAGCATGCTGCGACCCAGCTTGCCCGGACCAATTCGGTCCAGAGTTTTTTCTTCGTTTTTGAATTCGCGCGGAATAGGCAACAGAATTAAAGGAAAAGCGGGGAGACACAGAAAAAAATGCCCAAACAAATCTACGACGCCCTAATCATCGGCTCTGGCATCACCGGCGGCTGGGCCGCCAAAGAACTGACCGAAAAGGGTCTAAAGGTCCTGGTCCTCGAAGCCGGCCGCCCCATCGTCCCGGAAGTCGACTACGTCGAACACGTTCCCGCATGGGAACTCAAATTCCGCGGCTGGGACCAGCGCGCCGAGCGCGAACGCACGCAAAAAATTCAGCGCGAGTGTTATTACGCCTGCGACGAATACTCCCACAAGTTTTTCGTCAACGACCTGGAAAATCCCTTCACCACCGACCCCGACAAACCCTTCGCCTGGATTCGCGGCCGCCAGGTCGGCGGCAAGTCCATCATCTGGGGCCGCCAAAGCTATCGCTGGAGCGATCTGGACTTTGAAGCCAACCTCAAAGAGGGCATCGCCGTCGATTGGCCCATTCGCTACAAAGATATCGAGCCTTGGTACGACTATGTCGAAGAGTACGCTGGCATCAGCGGCCAGGCCGAAGGACTTCCGCAGCTCCCGGACAGCAAATTCCTTCCCCCCATGGAAATGAACTGCGCCGAACGCGTGGTGAAAGAAGCCATCCCCAAGCACTTCGACGATGGCCGTATGATGACCATCGGCCGCACCGCCATCCTCACGCAAGTCCACAAAGGCCGCGCCGCCTGCCACTACTGCGGGGTCTGCCATCGTGGCTGCATCACGCGCTCCTATTTCAGCAGCCTTAATTCCACGTTGCCTGCCGCGGAAAAAACTGGCCGCCTTACCATCCGCCCTTACAGCGTCGTGCACAGCTTGATTTTCGATCCCGAAACCCGCCGCGTCACCGGCGCCCACGTGGTCGACGGCCAAAGCCATCAGGCTCTCGAGTTCTACGGCAAGATCGTTTTCGTCTGCGCCTCCGCGCTCGAATCCTCGCGCATTTTGCTCAATTCCACGTCGCGCGAATTCCCCAATGGCTTGGCCAACTCCAGCGGCCAGGTCGGCCGCAACATCATGGACCACTGCATGGGTGGCGGCGCTGGTGGCGTCATTCCCGGACACGAAAACGAAGATGCTTTCGGCAATCGCCCTAACGGTATCTACGTCCCGCGCTTCCGCAACGTAAACTCCAGGCATCCGAATTTTCTTCGCGGCTACGGCTATCAAGGCGGCGGCTACCGCGAAGACTGGACACGCGGCATCGGCTCTGCCGGCCTCGGCGTCGATTTCAAAAATGACTTGCGGCGTCCCGGTCGCTGGCATATGGACTTCTATGGTTTCGGCGAATGCTTGCCGAATCCCGCCAACTATCTCGAAATCAATCCCGACCTCAAGGATGCCTGGGGCATTCCCACCGTCAAAATTAACTGCGTGTTCCGCGATAATGAGAAAGCCATTCTGCAGGATATGGCCACGCAGGCCGCGGAAATGCTCGCCGCCGCCGGCGCCACGGAAATTCATCCGTACGTGGAAAATAATCCTCCCGGCCTCACCATCCATGAGATGGGCACCGCGCGCATGGGCCGCGATCCCAAAACTTCCGTGCTCAACGCGTACAATCAGGCGCACGACGTTAAGAATCTCTTCATGCCGGACGGCGCGTGCATGACTTCTTCTTCTTGCGTCAATCCATCGCTCACCTACATGGCGCTCACCGCGCGCGCCGCGGACTATGCCGTTTCTCAGATGAAAAAAGGCGAGTTGTAGTAGCGTATTGCCTATGGCCCAGGTCGCGCGTTCTCCCAAAACCTACGATGTCTGCATCATCGGCTCCGGTGCCGGCGGCGGCATGGCCGCCAAAATTCTCGCCGAAGGTGGCCTCAGCGTGGTCATGCTCGAAGCCGGCCCGCAGGTCTATCCCGAAAAAGATTTCAAGATGCTTATGTGGCCCTACGAGCTGCCGCATCGCGGAGCCGGCGTGGGCGGCCACGCGCGCGAAAATTTCGGCGAGTTCCTCGCCCCAAATGGCGCGTGGGAAATTGCCGGTGAGCCGTACACTTCCGCCCCCGGCGCCAATTTTCAGTGGTTCCGTTCCCGCATCGTTGGCGGCCGCACCAATCACTGGGGCCGCATCGCGTTGCGTTTTTCGCCCATCGATTTTCAGTCCGGCTCCCGCGATGGCCTCGGCGACGATTGGCCCATCAGCTACGACGATATTTCGCCGTACTACGACAAAGTTGAGGGCTACATCGGCGTCTTTGGCACCAAGGAAAATATCTCCAGCGCTCCCGACGGCGTGTTTCTTCCGCCGCCTAAACCGCGCTGCAGCGAACTGCTCATCAAAAGAGCCTGCGACAAATTAAATATTCTCTGCATTCCATCGCGGCTCGCCGTGCTCACCAAGTCCATTCACGGCCGTTTGCCCTGCCACTATTGCGGCCAATGCGGCCGCGGCTGCACCACCGCCTCCAATTTCAGTTCCAGCCAAGTATTGCTTCCACCGGCGATGGCCACCGGTAATATGACTTTGATTACCGGCGCGATGGCCCGCGAAATCTTAGTTGGCTCGGACGGCAAAGCCACCGGCGTTTCCTACGTCGATAAAGCTACGAAGTCGGAGATGACCGTGCATGCGCGCGCCGTCGTCGTGGCCGCCAGCGCCTGCGAATCCGCTCGCCTGCTGCTCAACTCCAAGTCCGCGAGTTTTCCGAACGGCCTCGCAAATTCCAGCGGCACCGTCGGCCAATACCTGATGGATTCTGTCGGCAGCGATGGCTGGGGTATCGTTCCCGAACTTGGCCGCGTTCCTCCGCACAATCACGATGGTACCGGCGGAATGCACATGTACATCCCGTGGTGGAAATTCGACCGCGTCAACGATTTTCCGCGCGGCTACCACATTGAAATCGGCGGCGGCCGCGACCTTCCGGGCGTCGGCATGTTTTCCTCGCTGTGCCATCACGAGGAAGGCTACGGCGCTACGCTGAAGAAGAAAGCGCGCGAGTCTTACGGCAGCGCCGTGGGATTCGCCGGGCGCGGCGAGATGATTCCCAATCCCGACACGTACTGCGAAATCGATCCCGACGTGGTGGACCAGTGGGGCATTCCGGTTTTACGTTTCCATTTCCGCTGGTCGGAATACGAATTGCGCCAGGCGCGCGACATGCAGGAAACTTTCCGCTCCATCGTCGAAACCATGGGCGGCACGTACATGACCAAGACGCGCATTGATGGGCAGTATCCCTTCGGCATTCTCGAGGGCGGCAAGATCATCCACGAGGTGGGCACCGCGCGCATGGGCGCCGATGCGAAGACTTCCGTGCTGAACGGATTCTGCCAGGCGCACGACGTGAAAAATCTGTTCGTCACGGATGGTGCTGCGCTGGTCACCAACCCCGACAAAAATCCCACCTTGACGATTTTGGCACTGTCCTGGCGGGCTTCCGAGTATTTGCTCGACGAAGCCAAGAAAGGAAACCTCTGATGGCTGCGACATTGCCAGGGGATGAGCCGAATAAAATCACGCCGGTCGTCTCCGCGCCCGCTAGTGCCGCGCCGCGCGAAGCGAATAGCGGAATTTCGCGGCGCGATATTTTGCGTACGCTGGCGATCGGCGCGGCGGCCGGCGGCGTGTTGCAGGTGATTCCGGCGGACGCCGCCGAGTACATTCACGAGCTGGTGCGCGCGGAAAAGACTGGCACTGCGGAGAAGAGCGGGGCGGTGAATGCGCCCGCGAAATATGCGCCGAAATATTTTACCGACCACCAGTACGCGACTTTGATTTTTTTGTGCGACGCGATTATTCCTCCGGATGAACATTCGGGCGGAGCCGTGGAAGGCGGGGCGCCGGAGTTTATCGATTTGCTGACCAGCGAGAACGAAAAATTCCAATTGCGGCTGGGCGGCGGGCTGATGTGGCTGGACGGGTATTGCACCGACCGCTACGCGACGACGTTTCTCGAGTGTACGCCGGCACAGAGGAGCGAAGTGTTGGACCTGATTGCGTTTCGCAAAAATGCCAAGAAGGATGCGACGCTGAGCCAGGGTGTGGCGTTTTTCGCGTTGCTGCGGGACATGACGTGCGACGCGTTTTATACCAGCAAGATTGGCATTGCCGATTTGCAGTACATCGGGAATACCACGTTGCGCGAATTTCCCGGTTGCCCGCCGCCGCGCGAAGCCACGTAAGTTCATCACCGGCGGATCGTCGCGGGAACAAAGTCAAAAAGAAGGAGTCAAAAATACGGGTCTGAAGACCCGCCGCTACAACACCGCCACGACCGCGCTTTATCCTGCTTGTGCGCATAAATGTTTAGAAGCGCAGATCCTTTAGATATTGGTAGCTGATGCGGATGTCGTCGATGCCCTTGGCGGCGTCGTTTTCGACGAAGTAGTGCTGGATGCCGGCGGGGCCGGCGTTGGCGAAGATGTGTTTCCAGTCGATGTTGCCTTGGCCGACGTCGGCCAGACGCGTGGCTTCGTCGGCCATGGTGCCGCCTTGGCCCTTCCAGTCCTTGACGTGGACCAGCGGGAAGCGGCCGGGATATTTGTTGAAGTAGGCGATGGGGTCGGCGCCGGCTACGTTGATCCAACAGAGATCGAGCTCCATTTTAACCGTGTTGGGATCGAGGGTCTCGAGGAAGAAATCGTAGGGCAGCTTGCCGCCGAGCGTGGGGCTGGGTTCAAACTCGAAGGTGTGGTTGTGGTAGCAGAATTGGATGCCGGCCTTTTGGCATTCTTCGCCGGCGCGCGCGAAGAGATCCGCGGCGCGCTTCCAGCCGCCGGGTTCCTTGCGTTGGGCTTCGTCAATGAATGCGCAGACGAGGAATTGCTGGCCCATGGTGTGAGCGGTTTCGATGGCGGAGGGCATGGAGGATTCCCAAACTTTGTAGTCGATGTGAGAGGACGGCGATTTGAGGCCGTTGCTGTCGAGGATGGCACGGACTTCTTTGGGGGAATGGTCGAAGTAGCCAGCCATTTCGACTTCGGTGTAGCCGACGGCGGCGACTTTGGCGATGGTGCCGGGGAGGTCGGTCTTCATCATGGAGCGCACGGTGTAGAGCTGGACGCCGATGGGCCGGACCTGGTGATCGGCGGCGGCGGCGGAAGCACCGGCGGAGGGATCCGCTGAGGCGGAAGAATGAGTGGCGGGTTGGGGCCAGGCGGACTTCGCCCAGGCGAGCGGGGTGGTTAGGGCCGTGGTGGCGGCTACGGAGTTGGCGATAAATTTTCGTCGGTTCATGAGGCGCATTCTACTCCGGAGCGGGGGCTGGTGGCGAAATTTTGCGTTTTGCGCGGCGCGTAATGCCACGGAGATTCGGAACGGACGCAAAAAGTGGCTAACGTGCACAAAACAGGGCGGCTCTGCGATAAATGTGAAGGGTTGGCGGGAGTTATTTTTGGGGAAGTGATGGGTCGGCGTAGGGGTATTTCATATCGTTGTGATTCTATGAGGGTTGCGTGGGGAGCAATTTGTATGGTTATCAAAATACTAGGGTTAGAAATGGGCGTTTTTGTGCTGGTTGACCTTGGGGTGGAGGGTTGCGGGTGGAGAAGGCGATTCATGATGGATGGTGGCATGGAGATAATTACTTGTCAATAGTACTTATTGGGATTCATTCGAATGGTAGGATGTGGGCATGAGAGAGGGATGGAGGTATCGAGGATAGGGGAGGCTTGAGTATTCTAAGGTGGAATCTTAAAACGCTCAAAAGGTGGATGGGGATTTATCGCGCGGATTTTGTGCGGTGGTGATGATTGGGTTGGCTAGGCTGGGGAATAGCAGTTCAGCGCGCGAGGCTTTGGGCAGAGCTGCGCCAACACAAAAGGCCAAGTCAAAAGGGCGACCAAGAAAAGGCCAAGTCAAAAGCACGGGTCTGAAGACCCGCCGCTACAACGGCAAAGGCGCCCGCCTCAGAAGGCGTCCGCTACAGAGGCGGGCGCTGCGGCGGTGTGAGTCGTGGATGCCAAAAGCCGCTAATGTCGGGTCTGGACGAGCTGGGGCGCAGCATGCTGCGCCCCTACCAAGACGGCGGGCGCTGCGAGTTAGAACTCGAAGCGCAGGGCGAATTGCATGATGCGCGGGTTGTGGGATTGATTGAGGACGAGGAAGCCACCGCCGAAGCAGCTTTGGTCGCCGGCGTTGATGGCGGTGTTGCAGCTGTCCGCAGATTGGGCACCGGTGCCGAAGGCGTTGGAGGAGCCGCCCACGGCATCGAGTTGCGTGTGGTTGAAGACGTTGAAGTTTTCCCAGCGGAATTCAAAGGCATAGCGCTCCTTGAAGGCGAAGCGCTTGCGCATGCCGAAGTCGAAGTTGGTGCGTCCGGGGAGACGAAGATCGTTGCGGCCGGAAGTGCCGTAGGTCAAGCCGGTGGGCAGCTGGAAGGCGGCGGGATTGTAACGCAGGACGCCGTATTCACCGGACGCAGCGAAATACTGCTGCTCGATGGCGGGAACAATGTTGGGGTTCCCCACAACATCGAGCCAGGAGGAAGTGCCGACGCCTTTGCCGACGCCGGCATTGTCGGCGTAGGTGGAGCCGTTCACGACGTCGAAGGGCAGGCCGGATTGGATAGTGGTGATGCCGCTGGCCTGCCAGCCGCCGAGGAGGGTGCGCGTCAGGCCCTCGGAATGCTTGAAGAAGGGGAAGGCGTAGACGTAGCTGATGTTGGCGATATGGCGCTGATCAAAGTTGGAACTGGCGCGATTGATGGCCTTGTTGAAGGAATCGACGAAGTTGTTGTCGTCCCAATCGGAGGAATCGTCGATGGAATGGGAGTAGGTGTAGGCGAGGCTGAAGGTGAGATCGCCGATGGTGCGCTGGGCGCTGACCTGCAAGGAGTGGTAGCTAGAATCCGCTCCATTGGCAATGCGTGTAATCGTGCCGTAGCCCTGGAAGGGGCGATAGTAGGCGGCAATGTTCTGGCCGCAAGCCACCGCGAGGTTCACGACGGCCTGACCGGTAACGGGAATGCCGCCAGCGACGGTGGCGGAAACGGGCAAACCGGTGGGACCGGGAACAATACTGTTGCAATCGTTAAGGGTTATGGGAGTGCCAGCGGGATAAGGATTATCCGCGGCCGGAAGAAAGGGGAGCTGATTGGCATCGGAGCGGTAACTTAGCTGGGTGCCCTTGCTGCCGACGTAGGATACGCCCAGGAGAGTGTGACCGGGCAGTTCGTGCTGGATGCCGAGGTTCCACTGCTGGACGTAAGGCCACAGGGTTTTGTCAGGAATGGATACGGTATTTGACGGACTGATGGCCGTAGGTGCGCCGAGACTCCCCCCGACATTGGCGTAACCGGAGATGTTGCTAACGCTGCCGATCAAAACGGTGGGAGAAGTGCCGGCCTGCAGAGCTTCGGCGTTGGCTTCATTGCCGTTCATGTGTTCGAAGAAGATGCCATAGCCACCGCGGATGGCGGTTTTGCCGTCGCCTTTCGGATCAAAAGCGAAACCAATGCGCGGTCCGGGATTGATCCATTTATTTTTCTGGCAGCCGGTGGTCACGCCTTTGGCACCGCACTGGATAATGCCGTTGAGAAAGTTGCCCGATCCAGGTATCAGCAGCGCCTGGTTACCGTTGGGATCGTTAGCCGCGAAGTATACCGGGGCGTTGGCGGCGACATAAGCGCCTTCGGAGAAGTTGAATTCCTGGTCAAACTTTTCCTGATAGCGGCCGAAGATGCTCCAGCGCAGACCGAGGTTTAGCGTGAGTTTCTTGGAGACATGCCAGTCGTCCTCGAAGTAGGGCTCGAGGATTTTGTAGCGATCGTAGAAGTAGGGCTGCTTGCTGGTCTGGGTGTAGCTGCCAACTTGGCCGGTGAGCAGGTCGGCGAAGGGGTTGCCGGTTGAACCCATGTTCGGCACGGCACTTTCGAAGGAAGTGTTCACGCCAAAGCCGAGAATTCCCTGAAGGTAGACAGAAGAATCCTGGTTTTTTTGCGCCGCGGCGAAGTATGCACCGAAAATGAGGGTGTGCTCGCCAACGGTTTTGGTCACGTTATCGCGATAGGTGTAGGTGGGGTTGGCATTCTTCCAGGGGAAGTATCCGGTGTCGACGCTGAAGCCGCCACCGTAGACCAAACCATCGCTGGTGTTACCGACGCTGAACGCGGGGAGTTTATTCTCGAAATTATTGGCGAAAAGCGGGGTGAGGGTAAAGCCGGAGGGAATGGCGGTGCTGGGCCCGGTGAGGGAAAGATTGATGTGGTCGGCGGTGTAGCTGGCGACGAATTCGTTGAGCAGGGTGGGGGTGAAATTGGAGGTCAGGCGGGCCACGAAGCTGGTACCCGGGCCGACGAAGTTTGTGCGGAGATTATCGAAACTGCTGCCGTTGCCCCAGAGGGCGTTTTCATTGACGGTCTTCCAGGAATCGTGGATGTAGCGGAAGGTGAGGCGCTCGGAGTCAGTGAGGTTGTGGTCGACGCGAATCAACTGCTCGCGCCAAGTGGTGGGAAGCGAGGGATCGCTGACGTACACGGGGATAGGGGAACCAGCGGCCTGTCCGGTGGTGTACATGCCATCAATGCCGGTGAAATTGTTGGCCTTGGGAATGAGTGCGGTAAGTGCCGCGCCGGTGGGGTCGATGGGCACGGTGTTATTCGCGAAGGCCGTGCCGGTTAGACCGTCAGGCGTGACGGAGCTGAAAGGACAGTCTGGGAAGGCGGTGGTGCTGAACGTCGCAGCAGCGGCTGGGCAGACGTCGTTAAAGTTGCCGTTGCGTTCGGCATCGGAAGGAACGGCCTGGTTGATGTTGCCGCCGGGAACGATTTCCTTGCGCCATTCTTGCGACCAGAAAAAGAAGGTCTTCTGCTTGGCGGGGTGGTACAGGCCGGGAATATAGAGCGGACCGCCGATGGTGTAGCCGAAATCGTGCTTTTTGTACTCCGGACGTGCGATGCCTTGGGCATTGTTCTGCCAGGAATTGGCGTTAAAGAAATCGTTGCGGAGATACTCGAAGGCGCTGCCGTGGAACTGGTTGGTGCCGGACTTGGTTTCGACTTCGACGGTGCCGGAACCGTTGCGGCCGTACTGCGCGCCGTAGTTGGAGGTGAGGACTTTAAATTCGGCGATGGCTTCGAGGTTGGGGTAGACGTTGAGGGTCTGGTTGCTGCCGTTGTCCATGTTGTCGCCGCCGTCGAGCTCCCAGTTGTTGTACTCGTTGCGGCCACCGTTGACGCTGAAGGAAACGTTGCCGGCCACGCCGACAGCCCCTTCGTCTTCGCCGGTCTGGTTGGCAACGCCGGGGGCGAGGGTGATGAGCTGGCTGAAGTTGCGGCCATTGAGTTCGAGCTGGTCGACTTGTTTGCCGGTGATGGTGGTGCTGATTTCCGCGGACTGAGTGTCTACTTGGGCGACGTCTTCGCCGTTGACGACCATTTCTTGGGTGATGGTGCCGATAGTGAGGGTGACGTCAATGCGGGACTTTTGCGCAACGTCGAGAACGATCTTCTGGACGAGGAATTTCTGAAAGCCGGTGGCCGTGACGGTGAGATTGTAGGAGCCGCCGGGAAGGCCGGCAATGGTGTAAGCGCCGTCGGCGTTGGTTTCGGAGTCGCGGGTGATGCCACCAGTGACGGAGTTGAGGACGATTTTGGCGCCCGCGACGGCGGCGCCGGACTTGTCGGTGACGGTGCCGGCGATGTAGCCGGTGTCTTGCGCGAGGCCGGCGACGGGGAGGAGCAGGAGAAGCAGCGCGGCGCAGAACGGGAGGAGCAGGGTGTTGCGTAAACAGCGATCCGAAAGGATGAGCTTGGCCTTCACGGTAAAACCTCCGAGAAATTTTAAGATGGGACGCTTGCGAAGCGGGGGCACGCGCTGGTGCAGTGCGTGCTAACGGTAAAGACGCCGATGGGCTGGCGACGGATTCCCCGGGTACAAGTCCCTTTGCGATGCTCGACGTTCTCGCAAAAACACACCGAAACGCGCTATTAAAACGGATTAATACTGCATTTCGATTAGGGTGTCAAGGGCGAAATTTGCGCGGTGAGGATTTAAAATTCGCGGGGATGGTTGTTTTTGCGGGCGGGGTGGCTGAGACTAGCGGGCGATGATGAGGAAAATGCAGAAGAATATCGTGGCGATGGTGGCGGGACTGGTTTGTGTGGGTAGCGGCACGGCAGCGGTTGGGGTAAGAGAAGATACTGCAACGAGTTGGAGCTTGCCGAGATGGGGCGCAGCATGCTGCGCCCCTACAGAGTCCGGCGCGATGATTGCGATGGCGGGTGCGCAATCAGCCAGAGGCGCGCGGGTTGACGCGAAGAGCGCATTTGAAAAAGGGCAGGCGGCGTTGCAGGCGGGGGACCTGGACGCGGCGGAGAAGGCGTTTCGCGCGGTGCTGGCGGTGGATGCGGGGTCGGCGGCAGCGTATGCGAATTTGGGTGTGATTGCGATGCGGCGGATGGAATGGGAGCGGGCGCTCGGGTTGCTGCGGAAAGCGGGACAGCTGGATCCGAAGATGAGCGGGATACGGCTGAATATTGGATTGGTGGAGTTTCGACGCGGGAATTATGTTGGGGCGATCGCGCCGCTTTCCGCGGTGTTGCGCGAGCAGCCGGGTTCGGGGCAGGCGCGGTATTTGCTTGGGTTGTGCGAGGTGTTGACGGAGCGGTATGGGGAGGCAGTGGCGACGCTGGAGCCGTTGTGGGAGGAGCGGTCTGGCGAGGTGATGTATTTGTATGTGCTGGGGATTGCGGCGCACAACGCGGGGGAAAAGGAGTTGGATGAGCGGGCGCTGGCGAAGATGCTGGATGTGGGCGGGGACCAGCCGGAGCTGCATTTGATTTTGGGGAAGGCGTATTTGAACCGGCAGGAGAATGAGAAAGCGGTGGTGGAGCTGGAGAAAGCGTTGGATGCGGATGCGCGGCTGCCGTTTGGGCATTTTAATTTGGGAGTGGCGAAAATGCGGTCGGGTGATGACGACGGGGCAGAGAAGGAATTTCTCGCCGATATTGCGGTGGAACCGGACGTGGCGGAGAACTACGCGGAGTTGGGATTTTTGTATGCGCGGGAGCAGAAACGGGAAGAGGCGGAGAAAGCGTTTGGCGAGGCGCTGCGGAGGGATGGGCGGATGGATGCGGCGCGGTTTGGCTTGGCGCAACTTTATTTTGATGAGGGTAAATTTGCGGTGGGGCTGCGGGAGGCGAATGCGGTGGTGAAGGCGGCGCCGGAGAGTCAGAAGGCGCATTACTTGCGGGCGCGGATTTTGGGGAGGCTAGGGAGGGCGGAGGAGGCGAAGGCGGAGATGGCAGTGACGCAGCGCTTGATGAATGCGAATTTGGGGAAGGCGCGGGCGGATTTGGGGGAGGGGATGTTGGCGAATCCGGAGTTGACGCGGGAGCCGCAGTAGAATTTTTTGTGCGAAGGCTGCTCTGGAAATTTTGCGCGATTTAGAGATTCGGTGTGGGGAAGGGGCCGCGTTGTTCTTCCAGAATGGCGGCTACGGCTAGCAGGAGTTCTTCTTCGTTGGGGCGGGCGATTAGTTGGATGCCGATGGGTAGTTTTTCCCGGGAAAAATCCATGGGGATGGTGAGCGCCGGGAAGCCGGTGAGGTTGAGCCATTGTGCGGCGCGCATGGTGTGGCGGTAGCTTTGCGGGCCTTGCCAAGTGCCGGCGCCGTGTTCGAAGGCGGGTGTGGTGGAAACGTGGGAGAGGAGGATGGGGGTTTGCTCGAGGCGGCGGAGGATTTTTGCGCGGAGGTGGTCGCGTTCCGTGGTGGCGGCGAGGAGGGAGTTGAGCGTTGGAGCTGGATCGGATTGGGCGGCCTCGAGGTATTCGCGGAATTGCGGGCTTAGGAGTTGGGCGTCTGGCGGAGTGAAGGATTGGGTGAAGAGATGGGCCACTACTGGGCCGAAGAAGAACCACCAGAGATCGAGGGCGCGGGGGAGTTCGTCGTCGAGGCGCAAGGGCTCGACGGGGAAGCCGGCGTTGGTTAGGAGGGTGGCGGCGTTTTGGATGGCGGCGATGGTTTCGGGAGTGGGGGAGCCTAGGACGTTGTCGGGGTCTTCGAGGATGCCGATTTTTGTGGTGAGCAATTCGTTGTGAGTTGGCGGCGGCGTTTTTGCGATGGAGGAGGAGAGAGAGTGGGATTCGTGCGGGCCGACTAGGACGGAGAAGAGGATTCGGAGGTCGGCGACGGAGCGGGCCATGGGGCCGACTACGCCGAGCCAGGGGAAGGCGCCGGCTGCGGGAGGGAAATGGCCGGTGATGGGAATGCGGCCGGGGGTAGGCTTGAGTCCGCAGATGCCGCAGAAGTGGGCGGGGACGCGGATGGAGCCGCCGCCGTCGGAGCCGATGCCGGCGACGCTGCAGCCGGAGGAGATGGCGGCGGCTTCGCCTCCGCTGGAGCCGCCGGAGGAGTGAGCGAGGTTCCACGGGTTGGAGGTGCGGTTGTGAGGGGCGGTGGCGGCGCTGTCGTTAGAGTTTGCGATTGCGTCGAGGGAGTTGGCGGTTTCGTAGTGCATCAGGAATTCGGGAGTGTTGGTGTTGCCCAGAAGGATGGCGCCGGCGGATTTCAGGCGGGCGACTAGCGGGGCGTCTTGTGAGGGAATGTGGTGTTTGCGAAGCTGGGAGCCGGCGGGGCAAGGCCAGTGAGCGACGTCGATGCAGCTTTTGATGGTGATGGGGATGGCGTGGAGAGGGCGGAAGAGACGCGCTGGTGAATTCGCGGATTGTTCGTCTAGTTTGCGCGCTTGGGCGCGGGCGTTTTGGGCGTCTAGATGGGTGAAGGCGTTTATGGCGGGATTGACGCGGGCGATTTGAGAGAGGTGGGATTCTAGTAGTTCGGAAGCGGTGAAACTTTTGTCGCGGATGAAGGTGGTGATTTCTGCGATGGAGAGAGAGGTGAGCGGGGGCATGTCGAGTTGAGGGTACATCAAAACCATCAATCGGGAGATTCATCCCGCACACTTCGCGGGATGGAAAGGCGTAGGCGTTCCCAGGAGAGCGGGCGAAGTGGTGCGCGGTTAGCGCAGAAGCGCAGTATAAAAACGATTGACGACTTGGGTGGCGGCGGACAGACTGGTGGGAGACTTGACGTTGGGATGGGCGGGATTTTTTTCACGGGTACGGGGATCGAAAATCATGCGTAGCTTTGACCGAGTTGGGGCGCCGGTGGCGGTTTGCGCGGCGCTATTTTTTTGTGCGGGGGCGGTACTGCATTCGGGTGGGTTGGCGGATGGCGCCGCGGCGCGGGGGAATGTTGGAAAAACGGCGCCTTTGACCGAAATAGTTTCAACCTTTGCAGCTACAGCAAACACTTCAACTGCCTCAAACACTTCACCTGCCGCAGAGACTTCGACGACTCCCGCCGCGAAGGACGATGCGCAGGCGTTGCGTTTGAATACGTTGGGTGTGGCGTACATGAATCAGCAGCGGGCAGCGGACGCGCAGAAACTTTTTGAGAAGGCGCTGGGGGCGGATGCGAATTTTGCGGTGGCGCGGGTGAATTTGGGAATTGCGCTGCTGGCGCAGCAAAAGCCGGAGAAGGCGCGCACGGAGCTGGAAGCGGGGACGGCGAAGCGGCCGGAGGATCCGTATGCGTGGTACAACCTCGGGTTGGTGTACAAGGATTTGAGCGAGCAGGAGAAAGGGATTGCGGCGTTTCAGCAGGTGACGCGGATTGCGCCGAATGAGGCGGATGCGTATTACTTCGAGGGATATTTGTACACGCAACTGCAGAAATATGCGGAGGCGGAGGCGGCGTTTCGCAAGGGGCTGGAGATTTTTCCTTATCACGCGTCGTCGGAATTTGGGCTGGCGCGGGCGTTGCAGCGGTCCGGCGATGTAACGGGGGCCAAGGAGCACCTGGCGAAATTTCAGAAAATTACCAGCGAGCATCTGGGAGCGCCGTTTGGGGCGGGTTACGGGGACCAGGGGCGATTTTCGTATGCGGAGTTTGCCAAGGGCGAGGGGCAGACTGCGCCGGCGGGGATTGCAGTGCATTATTCCTCGGAAAATATTGCGGACGCGATTGCGGGGAACGCGAAATCTCAGGTTCCACCGGCGTTGGGCGCGTGTTTTTTTGACTTTGATGGCGATGGGAAGATCGATTTGTTTTTGACGGCAGGGTCGCCGGATATGCATAGCACGCTGTTGCACAACCGCGGTGGCGGGCGTTTTGAAGATGCTACAGCGAGTTCGGGAATCGACGAGAAAGATGGCGCAATCGGGATGAGTTGCGCCGCGGGGGACTATGACAACGACGGCAAGACGGATCTGGCGGTGTGTTATCTGGATGGGATCCGGCTGTACCACAACGAAGGCAGCGGAAAATTCAAGGATGTGACGGAGGCGGTGGGGCTGCGGCGCGAGCCCGGATGCGTCGGGCCGACGTTTGTGGATTACGACCACGATGGGGATTTGGATTTGTATATCACTATGGCACCTGGGGGAACGCTTGACACTTCCGGTCAAAAGGGCGCGCACAACGTTTTGTGGCGGAATAATGGGAACAGCACGTTTACGGATGTGTCCGAAGCAACGGCGCTGGGATTGCAGGGGACGGACGGCGGCGTGGTGACGACGGATTTCAATAATGACCGGGCGATCGATTTTGTGATTCCCGGGGGAGAGAAGGGAGCGGCGATTTATCTGAATCCGCGCGAGGGGAAATTTACCGCGTTGGACGCCATCGACTTTAGGAAGGAAAATTTGCCGGCGGCGATTGGGGTGGTGGCGCTGGATTTTGACAAGGATGGCTGGATGGACCTGGCGTTTACGCACGCGGGTGCGCCGGGGATCAGTTTGTGGCGGAATGTGGAAGGCAAGAGGATGGAGCGCGTTCCGCTGCCGGATTTTGGCTGGAAGGCGGGATGGGGAATTGCGGCGCTCGATTACGACAATGACGGCTGGGTGGATCTGGCAGCGGTAGGACAGAGCACCAATGGCGGCTGGGGCGAAGTGCGGCTGCTGCGCAATTTAGGTGCCAAGGGGTGGGCGGATGCAACGACGGATGTGCAGCTCGACGCCGTGAAGCTGGTGAATCCGCGCGCGCTGATTGTGGCGGATGTTTCCGGGAACGGCAGCGCGGATCTTTTGGTGACGCAATTGGGCGGAAGTCCGCTGCTGCTGCGGAATCATGGCGGAAATGCGAACGGTTGGATGCGTATCGATCTGAAAGCGCTGAACGATAACAAGAGCGCGATTGGGACGAAGGTGGAGTTATACGCGGGAGCGCTGTATCAGAAATGGGAAGTTGCGGGAGCAAGCGGATATTTGGGGCAAAGCTCGGGGTCCATTCTGGCCGGGCTGGGCGCCGAGAAAAATGCCGAAGTGGTGCGGCTGTTGTGGCCGACGGGCGTTCCGCAGGATGAAGTGAACTTGACCGCGCAGCGAGCGCAAACGATTGCTGAACTGGACCGGCGCGGAAGTTCATGCCCGGTGCTTTTTTCCTGGAACGGCAGGGAGTATGAATTTATTGCGGACATGATTGGGCCTGGCGTCGTGGGGCATTGGGTGGCACCTGGTGAACGCGACGTTCCGGACCCGACGGAATATTTAAAGGTGTCCGCGCGGAGCGTGCGGCCGCAAAGGAATGGTTTGCTAGCTTTCCGGTTTATGGAACCGATGGAAGAGACGGTGTACCTCGATCAGGTGCGGCTGCTGGCGATTGACCATCCAGCGACTTACGACGTTTTCCCCAACGAGCGCTTTGCGAGCAATCCACCATTTCCAGAGTTTCGCGTGATCGCCAGCCAGAAGGCACGGCCGCCGGTGGGAGCGTGGGACGACCATGGCACTGACGTGTTGGATTTGGTTTCTAAGCACGACCGGCGCTACGTGACGAGTTTTGAGGAATTGCCGTACGCGGGTTTCGCCAAGCTGCACTGGCTGGAACTGGATTTGGGGGAGTGGGACGCGACCAAGCCACTGCGGCTGCTGCTCGACGGTTATACAGATTATTTCACGGCGACGTCGATGTATGCGGCGGATCAGGCGGGAATCAAGGTAATTGCTCCGTATGTGGAGGCGCAGAACGCGCAGGATGAATGGGTGCGCGTGGTGGAAGATATGGGCTTTCCCGCGGGCCTCTCGCGCACGATGGTCGCAGACCTAACGGGCAAGCTGCCGCCGGGCACGCGACGCATCCGCATTGTGAATAATTTGAAGATTTACTGGGACCAAGTGCAGATTGACCAGGCTGCCGATCCGACGGATGCGCGCGTTTCGGAAGTGCCGCTGGCGGATGCGTCGCTGGCGTTTTTGGGCTTTCCGCGCGAGCAGCGGCTGACGCCAGCGAGCGACACGGTGTATTCCTACAGCGCGCGAAGCATGACCGGTCCATACGCACGGGCGGCAGGGAACTACACCCGCTACGGGAACGTGCGTGCGCTGCTTACTGACTCCGACGACCGTTTTGCTATTTTCAGTTCCGGCGAAGGGGTGAAGCTGGATTTCGATCCGCGAAAACTGCCGGCGCTGCCTGCGGGATGGGTGCGGGATTATTTCTTTTATGCGGACGGTTTTGAGAAGGACCTGGATTTTTATGCGGCGGATGGCTTCACCGTGGAGCCGCTGCCAAAGCATTCGCTGAAGTCGTATCCGTACGCCGAGGACGATGCGTATCCTGGCGACGCCGGGCACATGCAGTATCAACTCGATTACAACACGCGGCAGCGCTCCGGGCGGATGCCGGCGACGCTGCGTTACGAGTACATAGCGCCAGCAGCGAATCCGGAAGGCGCGAACTCCCCAAGTAGCAAAGACACGAAACCAGGCGAAGCATTGCCCAGGTGAGGACCTAGCGAATGGCGAAGCCGGTAGTGATGACCATTCGCGACGTAGCCCGCGAGAGCGGCTACTCGGCCTCGACGGTTTCCATCGTCCTCAATAATGCTCCGCTGTCCCGCTATATCCCTGCTGACACCAAGCAACGAATCGAAACCGCCGCGCGGCATCTCGGGTATCGTCCGAATCCACTGGCGCGTTCGCTGCGCAGCCGGCGCTCGAACATCGTGGGCGTGATGCTCTTTGATATTACCGATCCCTTCTGCACGCCGATTCTGCGGGGCATCGAAAATTCGCTTTACCAGGGCAGCATGCTTTCGCTGCTGGCGGATGCGCACAATGAGCCGCGGCGCTTCGAGCGCTATCTGGAATTGTTGCTGGACCGGCGCGTGGAGGCGCTGATCGTCATCGCCAACTGGCTGGTGATGGACATTAAGCTGCTGGCGGACGTGACGCGGCGGCAAGTGCCCACGGTGATTGTGGGGCGCGAGATCGATATCGATACGGCGAATACGGTTTCCGCCGACAACGAAGCGGGCGCGGCGGCCGCGCTGGATCATTTATACCGGCTGGGGCACCGCGACATCGCGTTCATTCGCGGACCGAAAACACTGGCCAGCAGCGGGCAGCGCTGGAAAGGCATACGGGCGTACGCGCAGCGTGCCGGATTGACGCTGGAGGCGAAGCGCATCGCAGAGCTGCCGGAATCGCTCGATCCAAATTCCAGTTTCGAGGCCGGCGCGCGCCTGACCACGGAGTTGCTGCGCGTGGGGAAACGCTTTACGGCGCTGATGGCCTACGACGATATGACGGCACTGGGAGCATTGCGGGCGCTGACGAAAAAAGGCGTGGCGGTGCCAGAAGAGTGTTCGGTGATCGGGTTTGACGACGTGGCGCAGGCGGCGCTGTCGGTACCGTCGTTGACCACGGTGCGCCAGCCGATGGAAGCCATGGGCACGCAGAGCGTTGGCATTATCATGGAAGCGATAGCCGCGGCGGAGGAAAAGCGCGACGTGCCGCTGGTGCGGCGGCGCCTTGCCGCGGAGTTGGTGGTTCGCGAATCCACGCAGCATTTGTAGTCCATTACGGTACATGTGCTCTCAAGATTGTGCCACCCCTACGGCGCTCCGAATCACGTTTGGAATCGCTACCCAGGCCTTGCGGCCTGGGCTAAGTTGTGACGCGCCTCCGGCGCTAGGTCCGGCGCTTGTGCGTGCTCGGTTAGACGCGTGCGATGCATAACTGCTTGTGGGCTTTGGGAAACGCGAAAGGGCAGGAAGTTCTTGTGAACACCAACTCGCCCATGTGCGTCGCGCAGGTGCCGGTCAGTTGATGTTCTCTTTCGCTTGCAGGCGGGTTACCAGGCCGCCGATGTAAACCTTCTGATTGTCTGGCGCGGCGGCCTCGGCAAGTTTCATCTCTTTTACCGCGTCGTCAAACTTGGCCTGCGAGCAGTACATGCGTGCTAGGCCGGTGTGGGTGAACCACATCTCGGGATGTTTTTTGGCGTTGTCGAGAAAGATGGCGTTGGCTTCGTCGTTCCGCTTTTCGCCTTGCAGTTGCCGCGCATAGATATGCCGCTGCAGGGGGCTCGCGAGTTCCAGCGCTTTTTGCTCGGCGGCGGCGGCTTCGTCCTTGCGGTTAAGCGCTTTCAAGGCGTTGGATTTGGTCAACTCATTCTCGAAGCGATCTTCGTTCTCGATGGATTTGTTGGCCAAGCGCAGGGCTTCGTCGTAACTGGTCTTCTCCGTAAGCCAATAGTTGGCGGCATCGTCGTAGCTCATCCAGGTGTATTGCGAGAGGTTGCGCAGTTGCTTTTTGAGGCTGGCTTGCACTACGTCGTGCACGTCGACGGAAACTTTGAAGGGCACGGCGACTTTTTCCCATTCCAGTTCGACCACCGCGGAGTCCGGCTTCAGTTCGTCGAAATCGTACGTCAGCGCATTGTGCATGTCCGCGGGCTTGGGCTTCACGGTGACGCGCAGGGCATCTTCGGCCTGGTCGTAGGTGAAGGAGCCCCAGGACGTGGAATTTTTGGAAAAGATAATCGTCCAATCATCGGCCGTAGGGATCATGTGCAGGCCGTAGGTGCCTTTATCGAGCGGCTTGCCTTCAATGAGCACGGGATCGCTGAACGAGATGGTGGTGTTGATATTCGCCCCGGCGCGCCAGACCTTGCCGTACGGCACCAGGCCGTCCCATACTTTGCGATCGTTGACAAGCGGGCGGTGATACTTGATGGTGACGTCGGTGATGCCGATTCTTTGCGTGATTTCCGCGCGCTGGCTCGGCAAGGGCAAATCGAGAACTTGGGATTGCGCGTTGGTCAGCACCGGGCTGCCCAGCAGCAACAGCATTGCCGTCACCAGGAAAGACGTCTGCAAAAAAAATCCATTCCTGCGAGATGCGTACATTTTTCGCCTCCGTTACTGCGTGCGTGCGCCGCGTTTGGTTGATGCGCCAATGCGTGGCTTTGCGTTGCTACGTTGTGGGGCCACCCCGGCCCAGCGAATTAGACGCGGCACGCGGGCGGCCGTGAGCAGAACGCCTGCCCTGCGAAATTCCTAGATTTTCAGGAGTGTTCCTAACAGAAACTACGACGCGCGGCGTCAGGCCAGGGACTTGCGGGCTAACTCAAGTTCCCGCCGCTTCGCTTTGTCCATCACGGGATAGTCCATTTTGAGTTGCCGCAACGTTTCGATGATCGCTCCCGCCACCACCAGGCGGGCAAACCACTTGTTGTCGGCGGGCACGATGTACCAGGGGGCGTGCTTGGTGGCGGTGGCGCGAATCAGGTCTTCGTAAGCGTGCTGATAGTCTTTCCAGAATCCGCGTTCCTTAACGTCGTCCATGGAGAATTTCCAGTTCTTGGACGGATCGTCGAGCCGGGCGAGGAAGCGTTTCTTTTGTTCGCCCTTGGAGAGATGCAGGAAAAATTTGCGGACCAGGATTCCGTTGCGGTCCAGGTAGCGCTCGAAAGTATTGATATCTTCGTAGCGCTCTTGCCAGACGCTGTTGGTGACTAGCTCGCCCGGCTGGTGCTCCGCTTCAAGCAGCTTGGGATGGACACGCACGACCAGGACTTCTTCATAGTAGGAGCGATTGAAGATGCCGATTTTACCGCGCGCGGGAATGCGCTGGTGGGCTCGCCACAAGTAGTCGTGATCCAATTCTTCCGTGCTGGGTTGTTTGAACGAGTAGACCTCGCAGCCTTCGGGATTCACTCCGGACATGACGTGGCTGACCACGCCGTCTTTGCCGGCGGCGTCCATGCCCTGCAGGATGACAAGCAAAGCCCACTGATTCTGGGCGTAAAGTTTGGACTGTAATTGCGCGAGCACTTCGCGCTCGCGCGCCAAAAGCTCGTCCGCATCGTCTTTGGTCACCGCGTTGCCCCCGTCGGCGGGATCCCAGTGCTTCAGGCGAAAGTGTTTTCCTTTGCTGACGCAATAGCGATCGGAGAGGTGCGCGGCTTGTTTGATGAACTTGTGCGCTTTCATGGTGGTGCTGGGAGTTTAGTGCACAAGGCGCATCGCGGGAAAGGTCATGCGGTGGTGGCGGTGGTTGCGGCGGCGGTGGCGGGCGGGAAAAACAAAAGGCCCGCACAGCGTTTCGGGGTGCAGGCCTTTTACCCGTGTTACGCGCACGCCGGACAGATGCGCTGGCGCACGGCCGGAATCTACCAAAGTTTCTCGGCGATCTTGCCCGTGGCTGGATCCAGGAATAGCTTCAATGGCCGCTTGTTCCCGAAATCGAAGGCGTTGAAGAGGGTACCGGCGATGGTGTCGAAAGAGCCGTTACCGATTTGCGGGAGTTCCCAGTTTTCTTCGATGAAGCGCACCACCGAGGACTGATCGGTGAGCGTGTGGTCGACATAGTTGTCGCGAGCGTAGGGCGAAATGATCAACAAGGGAAGGCGCGGGCCATATCCGCAGCGCGACTGAATCGCCGCGAGGGCGTTGTTGCCGTTCCCGCAGAGGCCGGGGCCGGTCAGAGCATCAGCGGTGCTGGCGGATTGGTTGACGACGGGAGGCATGACATGGTCGTACCATCCGTCGGAGTCGTCCCAAGCGATGATGACGGCCGTGGAGTCCCAATCCGGCAGGGTCTGCAGGAAGTTGATGGTGCTGACGATGAACACCTGCTCATCGAGCGGCGAGGAATTGCCCGGATGGCCGTCCTGCGCGCGATTGGCTTTCAAGTAGCTCACCGAGGGCAGTCCGTGGGCGAGCGCCGCCTTCTGGAAGTAGCTCAGGTCGTAGATGTGGTTGGCCTGGCCGTCATGACCGACTTCGCTGAGCTTGGCTGGAGGCAGGTGGTGGGGGTTGGAGGTGGCCGCATAGTATTGAAACGGATTGTGATGCGGGCTGTAGGCGGTTTCCGGCGTGCCGTCGATGCGATTGGTCTTGGTGGCGCAGACTGCGGGAACGGCGGCGGTGTTGCCGGACGCCGGGGTATACGGGGTAGTTGGCGTGAAGCCGCCCTGGAACCAGCCCCAGGA
>Ga0181537_10001028_pt1 | contig 26093 bp, 20 predicted proteins | sample PEATcosm2014_Bin_39_FD_119765 | JGI IMG/M metagenome (GOLD analysis project Ga0181537, IMG submission 119765) | Peatland microbial communities from MTU Mesocosm Facility, Houghton, MI, USA - PEATcosm2014_Bin23_10_metaG | ecosystem: Environmental > Terrestrial > Soil > Wetlands > Peat | place...
GCGTTTCACTGGGGCCGCCGCGCCGCGGTCGATCGCGCACAGGTGGAAGCTCTGGCGAAGCCCGCAGCAGCGGTGACCAGCGATGCGCTGCATCTTTCCGAATCCTTCGACGAGACGGTCCAGCGGCGGGCCAAGTTCCTTACCGATTATCAGAATGCCGCCTATGGGGCGCGCTACCGGGAGTGGGTCGAGAAGACGAAATCGGCCGAGGCCGCGTTGGCGCCGGGCAAATGCGGGCTTGCCGATGCGGTTGCGCGCTATCTGTTCAAGCTGATGGCCTACAAAGACGAATACGAAGTGGCGCGGCTCTACACCGACGGCTCGTTCCTGGCGCAGGTCGCGAACACGTTTGCGGGCGATAATCTGCGTTTTGAGTTTCATCTCGCGCCGCCGCTATTGGCGCGGCGTGACAAGACGACTGGCCTGCCGCGCAAGATGAGTTTTGGGCCTTGGCTCTTGCCGGCCTTCCGTCTGCTGGCGAAGTTCAAATTCCTGCGCGGCACAGCATTCGATCCCTTCGGCCGCTCGGTCGAGCGGCGCACCGAACGCCAGCTGATCGCCAATTACGAAGCGATGCTCGACGAAGTGCTGGCGTTGCTCACGCCCGACAATCACGCCATCGCCGTCGGGCTTGCCACCATCCCGGAGAAGATTCGCGGCTTCGGCCACGTCAAGCAACGCCATCTCGCCGCCGCCAAGGCCGATGAAGCAGCTTTGCTCGAACAATTCCGTGCCGGAGCGCCTACGCTCCTTAAAGCGGCGGAATAATCCGCCCTACATGCCGTGACCGTCGAGGACCGCGCGGCAGGCGTGACTGATCCGGTCCTTATGCTCCTGCAAGCAGGATGCGACGCGGAACTCGTCGGGCATTGCGTCCTTGCAGAAACGGTGTGCATCGCCGCGACAGGCTCTGTCTTCCGCGGTGTTTTGCGAGGGATTTTGGTTAGCTTCGGCCCATGAGGAGCTGGAGACGGCAAGCAAGGCAATGACGAGGCAAAAGTTGCGAACCATGATCGTTTCCCGGGTTTGAAGCGCCAAATGTGCGCCATTGGCTGCCAACATTCAGCCGAATGGGGCCATATTGAGACTCGGGCGGAATGCCTGACGGCGCGGGGTGTTATGCGTCATTGACCAAGCGCGAAAAGGACCACCGCGTGTCGTTAGCGCGCATGTCATGTGCTCCGCGATCGAGTATGCTGACCGGCATGAATGAATTGCCGCCCGTGCCGCAAAATACCGCCGAAATTGCAGCCGAGCTTGCACCGCTCGCGCCGCACGATGCGGAACCGCTGCCGGTTCCGCCAGCCCCCGAACAGGCGTCCGCCGTCACGTCGACGATCGGCGTGCTGCTGGTCAATCTCGGCACGCCGGACGCCGCCGAGCCGAAAGCGGTACGACGATATCTGAAAGAGTTTCTCACCGATCCGCGCGTGATCGAAAAGAACTCGGTCTTTTGGAGAATTCTGCTTAACGGTCTCATCCTGCCGCTGCGCTCGCGGCGCAAAGCGCACGATTACAAGAAAATCTGGAATCACGAGAAGAACGAGTCGCCGATCAAGACAATCACACGCTCACAGGCGGAAAAGCTTGCCGGCATTCTCGAGCCGCTGGGCAAGCACGTCATCGTCGACTGGGCGATGCGCTATGCCAGTCCCTCGATCGCTACGCGGCTTGAAGCGCTCGTCGGCCGCGGCTGCGACCGCATTCTGGTCATGCCGCTTTATCCGCAATATGCGGCGCCGACGACGGCTACCGTTACCGATGAAGTGTTCCGTTTCCTCATGCGGCAGCGGCGTCAGCCGGCATTGCGCGTCATGCCCGCTTATTACGACGATCCTTATTATATCGAGGTGCTCGCCTCGTCGTTGCAGGCGGAGTTCAAGGCCCTGTCCTTCACGCCCGATGTCATCGTCGCCTCCTATCACGGCATGCCGAAGGAGTACGTCGATAAGGGCGATCCGTATGAAAGCCAATGCGTGCGGACGACCGAGCTCCTTCGCGAGAAGCTCAAGCTCGACGACAAAAAGCTGATGCTGACCTATCAGTCCCGCTTCGGCCGCGCCCGCTGGCTCACGCCTTATACGATCAAGACGATGAAGGCGCTTGCCAAGAAGGGCGTGAAGAATGTGGTCGTGATCACGCCGGGCTTCTCTGCCGATTGCCTGGAGACGCTCGAGGAGATCGCGGTCGAGAATGCCAAGGTCTTCAAGCGTTATGGCGGCGAGAATTTTGCCGCCATACCCTGCCTCAACGACAGCGAAGCCGGCATGCTGATGATCTGGCAGCTTGCCATGCGCGAGCTCAAGGGCTGGGTCTGACCGCGCCCCGCCGGAAAGTCCTGCAAAATCGGCGAATAACCCGCGGCACGGGCCGCAATCAACCTCTCGTTAACCATATCCGTTCTAATTCCGTTAACCATCGGGGCGCAGCTCGGCGGTCCGTGCCGGCCAATTCGCGCGATGGCCGCACGGGGTGATCCGCGCGCGGTCGCGGCTCGGCGACGGTGGTTGGTTTTGGCAGCTTCCGAGGTGACGCGGACGGTAGCGGCGATGCGCGGCTTTGGTGCGAGGAAGTCGCCCCGAAGGCGCGTGCGACGCATGTCTTATGCCGCCGCCCTGGCGTTTGCCGCGACGCTCGTTTTGTTGCCGCTGCCTGGTCATGCACAATCGCCGGCGCCCACCGCCACTTCCGGTTCCGGCACCGCCAATACCGACAACACGCTGCTCGCGCCGTCATTGCCGAACGCTCCGGCCAATCCGCCGACGTTCCGCGCGCCCGGCGAACCGGCGGCGCCACCGAACCGATTTCTGCCACCCGGCACTTTCACCGGTGCGCAGAGCCGCATCGGCGCCACGCCGCTCTATGGCAGCCCGGGCGGCTTCGGTGCCGGCGACACCGGCTTCGATTCCTCGAACACACCACACAGCAAAAGGAGAAAAAAACTCACGCAAGCCCCTCCGCTGGCCGGACCGGCCACGCAGCAAGCTGACACGACCTTCGCTCCGGTGCCGAACTTCGCGCCCCCCGCGCCCTCCCAACCGCCGGTGCTGAAGAGGCCGCCGCCGGCGGAGGTCGCTCCGAAGAAGGCGGCGCGCCGGCCGGGCGCCAGCCTGCCACCTCCCCCCGATGAGGTGCCGATCAGCAACCCGCCGCCGGAGGTGCATCCGCTCGCCGCGGCCAATCGGCTCGGCGCCGTTATCGCGCCTCCGCCGGCGGAGCATTTCGATTACACGGCGACCCCGGCACCAACTTTGCAGCAGCCGAACACGTTCCTGCCGGGCACGCTGCCGGAACGGCTGCTGCCGATCGCGGAAACCGATCCGTATGCCGCGCTCGGCATCCGCGCCGGGTCGTTCCTGCTGCTGCCGTCGCTCGACCTCAACGGCGGCTATAGCACCAATCCCGAACGCACACCCGCCGGCAGCAGTCCGGGCTCGCCTTATTTGACCGCCGTTCCCGAGCTACGGGTGCAATCCGACTGGGAGCGCCATTCGCTCACTGCCGACATCGTCGGCTCCTATACGCAATACACCGAAGGCCTCGTTCCCTCGCTCAACGTTCCTTTCCTCAATTCCAAGGTCGACGCCCGCATCGACGTCACGCGCGAAACGCAAATCAACCTCGAGCAGCGTGTCATCATCTCAAGCGACAACCCCGGCAGCCCCAACCTGCAGGCCGAGCTGGCGCGGCTGCCGCCCAACCAGGACGTCGGCGAAACGCTCGGTCTCGACCAGCAATTCAACCGGCTATCGTTTTCGCTTCGCGGCACCTTCGATCGCGCCACCTACAACCCTTCCGAACTCACCAACGGCCAGAGCTCGACCAACTCCGACCGCAACTTCGACCAATATGCCGGCATCTTCCGGGTCGGTTACGAGCTCAATCCCGGCCTCAAGCCGTTCCTCGAAGTGCAGGAGGACCAGCGCATCCACGACGAACAGTTCGATCGCAGCGGTCTGCAGCGCGACTCGGTCGGCACGACTGCAAAACTCGGCAGCGCCGTCGATTTGTTCGGCTCGCTCACGGGCGCGATGGCGATCGGCTATGTCGAGCGCACTTACAAAGCCCCGACGCTGCCGCAAGTGAGCGGCGTGATCGCCGACGGCACGTTGCTGTGGAAGCCGACAGGGCTCACCACCGCCAAGCTCTCGGCGAGCTCGCAGGTCTACGAAACGGTGCTGGCCGGCGCCTCCGGCGAACTCAGCCGCGACATCAGCCTTGAAGTCGACCACGCTTTCCGCGCCTGGCTCATCGGCGTGGTCAAGGCCGGTTACGGCACCGACAATTATGTCGGTCTGCCGCTGTCGGACAATCGCTATTTCGTTTCCGTCGGCTTGACCTACATCTTCACCCGCGAACTGCAGGCCCGCGTGGAGCTGCGTCAGGATTGGCAGAACGCCACCGAATCGGATTTCTCCTACACCGCCACCACATTCCTCGTCGGCTTGCATCTGCAGCGCTGAGTGGCGACGATCGCAATGCCGTTCAGCTCCCGTTGAGGTCGGCGAGGATTTTCCTGATTTCGGCGCGAAAGCCCGGCGCGATATCGGGGCGGGCCAGCGCGTAGGACACGTTGGCGGCGAGGAAACCGACTTTAGAGCCGCAGTCGAAGCTGCGCCCCTCGAATTTCAGGCCGTAGAAGGGTTGCGTCTTCGCCAGCGCGATCATCGCGTCGGTGAGCTGAATTTCGCCGCCAGTGCCGCGGTCCTGTTTGCCCAGGAGATCGAGGATCTCCGGCTGCAGGATGTAGCGGCCGGTGAGAATGAGGTTCGACGGCGCCCGTTCGACCGACGGCTTTTCCACCATGCTGGTGATCGAGAACACCTTGCCTTTCGGCGCGCCGACGCCGACGACGCCGTATTGGTCGACACGCTCGCGCGGCACTTCCTCGACGGCGACGAAGTTGGCCCGCTCGCCGAGTTCACGCGCCGCGTCGATCATCTGCGCCAGGCAGCCGCGCTCGTGCTGGACCAGCACATCCGGTAGCAGCAGCGCAAAGGGCTCGTGACCGATCAGTTCACGGGCACACCACACCGCGTGGCCGAGCCCCAGCGGCTCCTGCTGGCGGGTGAAACTCGTCGTGCCGGGTTGCGGCAAATCGTGCCGCAGGACCTCGAGCGCCTTGTGCTTCTGGCGCTCGAGCAAAGTCATCTCCAGCTCGACCTGGCGGTCGAAATGATCCTCGATGACGCCCTTGTTGCGGCCGGTGACGAAAATGAAGTGTTCGATGCCTGCATCCCGGGCCTCATCGACGACGTGCTGGATCAGCGGCTTATCGACCACCGGCAGCATTTCTTTCGGCATGGCCTTGGTTGCCGGGAGAAAGCGCGTGCCGAGCCCGGCCACGGGGAAAACAGCTTTGCGGACTAATTTCATGCTTGCGCCGGATTTATGCAGCTCAATGCTTGGTGGAATGAGTTCGTGCTAACGATTCGGTAACATAGCAGGCCGCCTTTTGCGCGACCACCAATCGAAACGAAGCGCAAGGAAGTTCGATTTCCATGCAATCTTTTACACCGGTCCTGCGCGTCGCCGCCTTATCGCTTCTTGCCATCGGCTTCGCCCAAACCTGCGTGCTTCAAGTCGCATTGGCGCAGGAAAAGCCCGACAACTGGCTGACACGGATGTTTCAACCTTCGGCGACCGCCACGGTTCCGGCGCCGGCCGGCAATGCGCGCGAGTGGAGCGGACAATCGGGCGCTTCGGGTAATCCGTTGATGACAGCGGACGCAATTCGCGCGGCCGCTACCGACTTCGGCGGTTGCATCGAGGCTTTGTGGCCGGCGGCCGAGCACCGCGGCGTCAGCCGCACCACTTTCGAGCGCTACACCGCGAGCCTGACGCCGGATCTGGGCATTATGGATCTGCTCGACGCGCAGCCGGAATTCACCAAGTCGCCATGGGACTATCTCGATCTCCTGGTCAGCGATGAGCGAATTGCCCGCGGCCGCGAAGTGCTGGCCCAATATGCGCAAGTTTTCGCCGCGGTCGAGCGGACTTACGGCGTCGACCGCACCATCCTCGCGGCGATCTGGGGTGTGGAGTCGAAATACGGCACCATGGGCGGCGATCGTTCCGTGCTCCGCTCGACCGCGACGCTCGCCTGCGTCGGCCGCCGCCGCGATTATTTCCGCGAGGAATTTCTCTCGGCGCTCGAAATCCTCCAGCGCGGCGACGTGGCGCCCGAGCGGCTGGTCGGCTCCTGGGCCGGCGCGTTCGGCCCGACGCAATTCATGCCGACGACGTTCAAGCGTTACGCCGTCGATTTCGACGGCGACGGGCGCCGCAACCTCGTCGATTCCGTCCCCGACGTCCTCGCCTCGACCGCGAACAATCTGCAGGCCGACGGCTGGGTGCGGGGGAGAAGCTGGGGCTACGAAGTCGTTCTGCCGCCGGACTTCAATTATCTCCTCGCCGACCATTCGCGGCAGATGACCCTCCGGCAATGGGCGGCGCTCGGCATCAAACGCGCCGGGGACCAGCCCTTCCCGTCGCCGTCTGACCGGGCCTATCTGTTGTTGCCGGCGGGCGCGCGCGGGCCTGCTTTCCTGATGCTGGAGAATTTCAGCGTCATCATGAAATACAACCCGGCGGAGGCTTACGCGCTCGCCATCGGCCATCTCGCCGACCGGCTCAACGGCGGTGCGGAGTTCGTCCACGCCTGGCCGCGCGAGGAGCACGCGCTCACCATCGCCGAGCGCTACGAGCTGCAGCAGCTTCTGGCGCGGCACGGGTTCAATGGCGGCGATCCCGACGGCCGGCTCGGCCCCCGCACCCGCATCGCCATCCGCAATTTCCAGGTCGCCACCGGGCAAATTCCCGACGGCTTCGCCTCGAGCCTCGTGCTCGACCGCCTGCGGCAGCCGTAGGACCCTAACCCTCGCCCATCCTCAGATTGACATTATTTCGCTAGTATCGTGGCTTGCTCCGGCCGATTGGTCCTGTCGTGAGCCAGGGCCGCAATAATCACCAGGCGCGCAACAATGGCCAAAGATTACCGGCAGCTCGGAATCGCAGTCGCGATGATCGCGGCTTCGGCCGCGTGCGCCGGACCGGCTGCGGCGCAATTTCGCGAATTCTTTCGTGCGCCTTGGGGCTCGCCGTCCTACCCGTCCTATCCGGGAAATTCGTACAGTCCGTTTTACCCGCAGCCACAGGTTTACGAGCCCACCAAGCCGCCGCCGCCGCGCAAGGTGGAGACACCACCAACCGAAACGATCGTCGTCGTCGGCGACCAACTTGCCGACTGGCTCGCTTACGGGCTGGAGGAGACTTTCGCCGACACGCCGGAAGTCGGTATCGTGCGCAAGATCAAGCCCTATGCGGGCCTCGTGCGCTACGAAGCGCGCTTCGACGCGCCGGAATGGTCGCAGGCCGTCAAGGATGTGCTAGCGGCGGAAAAGCCGAGCGCTATCGTCGTCATGCTCGGCGTCAACGATCGGCTGCCGTTGCGCGAGCGGGCGCCGGAAAAGGACAAGGCGGAAAAGGACAAGAAGAGCGGCGCCGCATCGCCGCAAGGGCAGGGGGCCACACCGGCCGCGCAGTCGCCCTCCGACGCGGCTCCGGCGGACTCCGAGCAGCCGACGATCGCCGCGCCGGAAACGGCGCGCCGCTCACCCAACGGCTATAACGAGTTTCACACCGACCGATGGACCGAGCTTTATGCAAAGCGCATCGACGACATGATCACCGCGCTCAAGAGCAAGGGCGTGCCGGTGCTTTGGGTCGGCCTGCCCGCGGTGCGCGGCACCAAATCGACGAGCGACATGAGCTATCTCGATGAGCTTTATCGCGCGCGCGCCGAGAAGGCGGGTGTCACCTATGTCGATCCCTGGGATGGCTTTGTCGACGAAAAAGGCGTCTTCGCCGTGCAGGGGCCGGACTTCCAGGGCCAGACCCGGCGCTTGCGCACCAGCGACGGCGTGAATTTCACCAAGGCCGGCGCGGAGAAGCTCGCGCGGTACGTCGAGCACGATCTGCGCCGGGTGTTGAGCAACCACGTCATTCCGGTGGCGCTGCCGGGACCGGAGGAGCAATCGCCGCCGAAAGGAAATGCGCGGCCGGCGATCGGCCCGATCATTCCGCTCAATGCCACGGGCGCTGCCGAAGGCGGCGACCTCTTGGGCGCCACGAGCCGCCCGGCGCAGCGGGAATCCGATCCGGTGGCAACCCGCGTGCTCAGTCACGGCGAACCCATCGTGGCGCCGGCCGGACGCGCCGACGATTTCTCCTGGCCGCGCGCGGATGCGAAAGCCGGTGCTCTGCCCGACGAGCCGCCAGCGCCGGTCCCGCCGTCTGCTCCAGCAGCGAAAGGCGCAGGCGGCAAAAACGAAGCCGCCAAGCCCGACGCCAAAAAGCCGGGCGACGCCAAAAGCCAGCCCGTACCCAATGCCGCGCCGGCCAAGCCGCGCCAAACGCTTGATGGAGCCCCGCCGCGTCCGCCTTTGCCGATTGGCCCGGCGGCGGCGACGAACACGCACGGCGGATTTTAAGTCCCTCTCCCCTTGCTGCGGGAGAGGGTGCCGAGAGAGCGTAAGCAGGCGGGGGTGAGTGGGTTGATGCTCGCCAAGCTTGCCACCCTCTCCCACAAGGGCAGAGGGGGCAGTTACCTCGGCAACAGCGACGAGCCCATCAGATATTCGTCGACCGCGCGCGCGGCCTGGCGGCCTTCGCGGATCGCCCATACCACCAGCGACTGGCCGCGGCGCATGTCGCCCGCGGCAAACACCTTGTCGATCGTGGTGCGGTAATCGTCGGTCGTGGCGCTGACATTGCCGCGGCGGTCGAGCGCGAGGTCGAGCGTCTTGATCATGCCCTCATGCACCGGATGAACGAAACCCATCGCCAGCAAAACGAGCTCGGCGGCGATCTCGAATTCGCTCCCCGGGATGGGCTTCATCTTCTCGTCGATATGCACGCAGTGCAGCTTTTCCACGTGCCCGCTGCTGCCGCCGGAAAAGCGCGTGGTCATCACCGCGAAATCGCGCTCGGCGCCCTCTTCGTGGCTTGACGACGTGCGCAGCTTCAATGGCCAATTCGGCCAGGTGAGCATCTTGTTCTCGTGCGCCGGCGGAGCGGGGAGGATTTCGAAATTGGTCACCGACAGCGCGCCCTGGCGGATCGACGTGCCGATACAATCGGAGCCGGTATCGCCGCCGCCGATGACAACGACATGCTTGCCGCTGGCGAGGATCGGCTCGGAGCCGTCGTCGGGCTCGCCGGAGACGCGACGGTTCTGCTGCGGCAGGAATTCCATGGCGAAGTGGATGCCTTTGAGCTCGCGGCCGGGGACCGGCAAATCGCGCGGCTTCTCGGCGCCGCCGGTGAGCACGACAGCGTCGTAATCGGCCAGGAGCTTTTCCGCCGGAACGTTGACGCCGATATGGGCGCCGTAATGAAAGACCACGCCTTCGCCCTGCATCTGCACGACGCGGCGCTCGACGTGGTTCTTTTCCATCTTGAAGTCGGGAATGCCGTAGCGAAGAAGGCCGCCGGCCTTGGCGTATTTCTCATAGACGTGTACGTCATGCCCGGCGCGAGCGAGTTGTTGCGCGCAGGCGAGGCCTGCCGGCCCCGCGCCGACGATGGCAACTCTTTTGCCGGTCTTCACCGCCGCCGGTTCGGGCTTGAGGCCTTTGGCGATGGCGCGGTCGGCGATCGCGCATTCGATCGATTTGATGGTGACCGGGTTCTCGTCGATGTTGAGCGTGCAGGAGGCTTCGCAGGGCGCCGGGCAGACACGGCCGGTGACCTCGGGGAAATTGTTGGTCGAATGCAGGTTGCGCGCGGCTTCGTCCCAATTGCCGGCATAAACGAGGTCGTTCCAGTCGGGAATCTGGTTGTTGACCGGGCAGCCCGGCGTGCCGGGGGTGAGCGAGCCGGTGCCCTGGCAATAGGGCACGCCGCAATTCATGCAGCGCGCGGCCTGCGTCCGGTAATCGGCTTCCGGCAGCGGCAAGACGAATTCGTGCCAATGGCGGATGCGCTCTTCGACCGGCTCGTAGTCGCGGTCTTCGCGTTCGTATTCGAGAAAGCCGGTGACCTTGCCCACTGCGCTCTTTCTTGCCGCACTCGCCTGAAGAAACTTGAGTGCCGCTTTCTGCCTCGCCGGCCTATTCCGCCGCCTGCATGGCCTGCGCCTCTGCCTTAAGTTCGCCGAGCGCCCGCCGATACTCGACCGGCATGACCTTGCGAAACTTCGGATAGAAGGCCGGCCACTCGGCGAGGATTTTGGCTGCAAGTGTCGAACCGGTAAAGTGCGCGTGGCGTGCGATCAGCAGATAAAGACGCGCCGCATCGAACCGGCTCATGTCGGCCATGACCTCGACCAGCCCGTGCGCTTCGAGGTCGCGGGCGTGGTGGTAGGTGCGGGCGTTGACCTCTTCCTCCTCCGGCATCGGCTCAAGCTCAACCATGGCGAGGTTGCAGCGCGAGGCAAAGGTGTCGTCCTCGTCCAGCACGTAAGCGATGCCGCCCGACATGCCTGCGGCAAAATTGCGCCCGGTGCGGCCGAGCACCGCCACGACGCCGCCGGTCATGTATTCGCAGCAATGGTCGCCGGCGCCCTCGATGACGGCGATGGCGCCGGAATTGCGCACGGCGAAGCGCTCGCCAGCGACGCCGCGGAAGTAGCATTCGCCCTCGGTGGCGCCGTAGAGCACGGTATTGCCGATGATAATCGACTGCTCCGGCACGATCGCGGTCGTAGCCGGCGGCCGCACGACGATGCGGCCGCCGGAGAGCCCCTTGCCCACATAGTCGTTGGCGTCACCTTCGAGTTCGAAGGAGACGCCGCGAGCGAGGAACGCGCCGAAGCTTTGCCCGGCGGTGCCGGTAAAGCGCGCCACGATGGTGTCATGCGGCAGGCCGGCATGGCCGTAGCGCTTGGCGATCTCGCCGGACAGCATGGCGCCGGTGGTGCGATCGACGTTGCGGATCGGCATGCTGATGCGCACCGGGGCGCCGCGGTCGAGCGCGGCTTGCCACTGCGCGATCAGCTTGCGGTCGATGATATCGTGGATCTTGTGGTCCTGTTTCTCGCAATTGAAGATCGCGACCGAGCCGGGCACGTCCGGCTTGGTGAACAGCCGCGAGAAGTCGAGCCCGCGCGCCTTCCAGTGATCGACCATCTGCCGCACGTCGAGCATCTGCATCTGGCCGACCATTTCCGCGAACGTCCGGTAACCCATCGCCGCCATCAATTCGCGCACCTCTTCGGCGACGAAGAAGAAGAAATTGATGATGTGCTCGGGCTGGCCCGTGAAACGCTTGCGCAGCACCGGGTCCTGGGTGGCGACCCCGACCGGGCAGGTGTTGAGATGGCACTTGCGCATCATGATGCAGCCGGCGGCGATCAGCGGCGCCGTGGCGAAGCCGAATTCGTCGGCGCCAAGAAGCGCGCCGATCACCACGTCGCGGCCGGTGCGCAGCCCACCGTCGACCTGCACGGCAATCCGCCCGCGCAGGCGATTGGCAACCAGGGTCTGATGGGTCTCGGCGAGACCGATTTCCCACGGCGAGCCGGCATGCTTGATCGAGGTCAGCGGCGAGGCCCCGGTGCCGCCCTCGAAGCCGGCGATAGTGACGTGGTCGGAGCGCGCCTTCGACACGCCGGCGGCGACCGTGCCGACGCCGATCTCGGAGACGAGCTTGACGGAGACGAGGCCGTCCGGATTGGCGTTCTTCAGGTCGAAGATGAGCTGCGCCAGATCCTCGATCGAATAGATGTCGTGATGCGGCGGCGGCGAGATCAGGCCGACGCCCGGCGTTGAGTGGCGCACCTTGGCAATGGTCTTGTCGACCTTGTAGCCGGGCAATTGGCCGCCTTCGCCGGGCTTGGCGCCCTGCGCGATCTTGATCTGCATCATGTCGGCGTTGACCAGATATTCGGCGGTGACGCCGAAGCGGCCCGACGCCACCTGCTTGATCGCCGAGCGCATGGAATCGCCGTTCGGCAGCGGCTTGTAGCGGTCGGATTCCTCGCCGCCCTCGCCGGTATTCGACTTGCCGCCGATGCGGTTCATGGCGATGGCGAGCGTGGTGTGCGCCTCGCGCGAGATCGAGCCGTATGACATGGCGCCGGTGGAGAAGCGCTTGACGATCTCCTTGGCCGGCTCGACCTCCACGATCGAAATTGGGGTGCGGCCGTCGTCCGCTGCGCCCTTCAAGTCGAACAGCCCGCGGATAGTGTAGAGATGATGCGACTGCTCGTTAATGATGGCGGCGTATTGCCGGTACTTCTCGTAGGAATTGCCGCGCACCGCGTGCTGCAAAGCGGCGACGGTGGCGGCGTTCCAGACGTGATCCTCGCCGCGCACGCGCACCGCGTAATCGCCGCCGACGTCGAGCATGGAGCGATAGATCGGCGCGTCCGAGAATGCGTCGCGATGCCGCCGCACTGCCTCTTCGGCGATGCCGTCGAGACCGACACCTTCGATGCGGGTCGCGGTGCCGGTGAAATATTTGGCGACGAAATCCGACTTTAGGCCGACCGCGTCGAAGATCTGCGCGCCGCAATACGACTGATAGGTGGAGATGCCCATCTTCGACATCACCTTGAGCAGGCCCTTGTCGATCGCTTTGATGTAGCGCTTGACGATTTCCTTGTCGTCGAGCTTTTGCGGCAGCTCGTCCTTCATGCCGACGAGCGTCTCAAAGGCGAGGTAGGGATTGATCGCTTCGGCGCCGTAGCCGGCGAGGCAGGCGAAGTGGTGCACCTCGCGCGGCTCGCCGGATTCTACGACGATGCCGACCGAGGTGCGCAAGCCTTCGCGGATCAGGTGGTGATGCACGGCAGCGCAGGCGAGCAGCGAAGGGATCGGAATCCGGTCGGCGCCGGCGCGGCGGTCGGAAAGGATGACGATGTTGATGCCGTCGCGCACCGCGCCGTCGGCTTGCCCGCACAGCGCATCAAGCGCGGCTTCGAGCCCTGCGGCACCGGCTTCGGCCGGCCAGGTGGTGTCGAGTGTCAGCGACTTGAAGTGCGACTCGGCCACCTCGGAAATGTCGCGGATCTTTTCCAGATTGGCATTGGTGAGGATCGGCTGGTGGACTTCCAGTCGCTTGGTCCGCGATGAGCCTTCGAGATCGAACAAATTCGGCCGCGGCCCGATGATGGAGACGAGGCTCATGACCAGTTCCTCGCGGATTGGATCGATCGGCGGGTTGGTGACCTGAGCGAAGTTTTGCTTGAAATAGGTGAATAGGAGCTTCGGCCGCTCCGACAGCGCCGAGATCGGCGCGTCGTTGCCCATGGAGCCGACCGCCTCCTCGCCCGTGGACGCCATTGGCGTCATGAGGATTTTCAAATCTTCCTGGGTGTAGCCGAAAGCCTGCTGGCGATCGAGCAGCGCGAGGTTTGAGATCGGCGCCGCGTCCGCGGACGCCGGCAAATCCTCGAGCACGATCTGCGTGCGCTCAAGCCATTCGCCATAAGGGTGGCTTGCCGCCAGGGTCGCTTTGAGCTCCTCGTCGGGAATGAGCCGGCCTTCCTCGAGGTCGACGAGCAGCATCTTGCCCGGCTGCAGCCGCCATTTGGTGACGATCTCCTCTTCCGGAATCGGCAGCACGCCGACTTCGGAGGCCATGACGATGCGGTGGTCGCGGGTGACGATGTAGCGCGCCGGGCGCAAACCGTTGCGGTCGAGCGTGGCGCCGATCTGCCGGCCGTTGGTAAACGCGATCGCCGCGGGACCATCCCATGGCTCCATCAGCGCCGCGTTGTATTCGTAGAAGTTGCGGCGCTCCTCGGTCATCAGCGGATTGCCGGCCCAGGCTTCCGGAATCATCATCATCATCGCATGCGCGAGCGGATAGCCGCCCATGGTAAGGAATTCGAGCGCGTTGTCGAAGCAGGCGGTATCGGACTGGCCTTCGTAGGAGATCGGCCACAGCTTGCCGATGTCGTCGCCGAATTTCGGCGACGATACTGAGGCCTGGCGCGCGGCCATCCAGTTGTTGTTGCCGCGCAAAGTGTTGATCTCGCCGTTATGCGCGATCATGCGATAGGGATGCGCCAGCGACCAGGCCGGGAACGTGTTGGTGGAGAAGCGCTGATGCACGAGCGCGAGCGCGCTCTCGAAATCCGGATCGTGCAGATCGGGATAATAAGTGCCGAGCTGGTCGGCGAGGAACATCCCCTTGTAGATCACGGTGCGGCAGGAGATCGACACCGGATAATAGTGTGACGTGCGGCGGTCGCGCTTGCCGTAAAGCGTGGACGAGATGGTCTTGCGCAGAATGTAAAGCCTTCGCTCGAACTCGTCCTCCGAGGTTGTCTTCGGGTTGCGCGCGAGAAACACCTGCTTGATCGCAGGCTCGGTCGGCTTGACCGTTTCGCCGAGCGTCGAATTGTCGGTCGGCACGTCGCGCCAGCCGATAAGCGTCATGCCTTCCAGCGCGGCCACTTCCGCGTAGGTGTCCATGATTTCCTGCCGCCAGGCGGCGTCGTGCGGCAGAAACAGCGCGCCGACGGCATAATGGCCGGGTGCCGGTAGGGCAAAGCCGAGCTCGGCCGCCTTCTTGGCGAAGAATTTGTGCGGCGTCTGCACCAGAATGCCGGCCCCGTCGCCGGCGCGCGGGTCGGCGCCGACCGCGCCGCGATGTTCGAGATTGACGAGGATGGTGAGCGCGTCCTCGACGATCTTGTGCGACTTGCGACCCTTGATGTCGGCAATGAAGCCGACCCCGCAGGAATCCTTTTCCAGCGCCGGATCGAACAGGCCAAACGCTTGCGCGCCCATCGTCATCTTCGCGCTCCTCGACGGCGCCCGCACGGGCCCGTCGCGAGGGTCGGTATAATCTCCCGCGCCGCCGCGACCTTCCTCATCCAAGCGGGTGAGGAAGGAAGAGGTTGCGCACTAGTGTCCCGATTCCCAAGTTCGCATGATTGCGCGGTACGTTCGTTTGCGAAATTCGGAATCGGGACACTAGAAAGTTAGTCAATCTAGTGTGGCTTTGGTTCAGAAGTCCGCGCAACGAGCGCCGCCGCAACAATGGCGCGGACTTCTGAACCGCCACACTAGGGCGAACCGGTCATTTTGGAGGCAACCTTCGTGCCGCTGCCGGCCATTGGCTGCTTTGTGCCACCGTCCGACGCGCCCTCGCCCTCGGCGGCTGGCCCCCGCGCATCTTGGCCTCCACCGTCTCCTCTCCCATTCGCGGGCGAGTAAGCGTTGGGGGTGCGCGCGCTCTGACCACCAATTAGGACAGCAATGCTGTCCTATGCCAAACATGGCAGAATCCTGCCGTAAGTACAAGGGCAGCCACGCCCGGCGCGTGGTGACAGGAGCGGTTTTGCGCCCTTCGGTTCGGATCTCGGCAATCCTTGGCGCGCAAGTGGACCACGAGCGGCGCTAGCGCGCAATGGCGATCGGTGGGGGCGACGTTTGGATCAGACTGGGCCCGCCACCACGACCAGCCGCTTTATCTCATGATGCAGATAGGCCCGCAGGAACGCATCGTAGTTCCTGAAGGACACGCAGCCAAACGAGTCGCCGTTCGGGCCGAGCATATAGGTATGCGCGAGTAGCCCGCTGCGGCCGAAGACTTTGGTGGTGTCGACCGGAATAAGCCGCAGCGCCTGCACGCCGTGAAACGGCGCTTCACGCAATTCAAGATCGTAGATGTCGGGAGGGGTTGCCCCGCGATTTCTTTCGTCGACGTGGCTCGGGTCGTCGAGCCTGTCGCCGCGCCCCGAATGCGCTTCCAGTTTGGTCCCATCCGGCAGGTAAACGGTGTGCGCGGAGATATCGTAGACCGCGGTCCAGCGATCGTATCGCCCGGGCGTGGCGTTTTGTTCGCCGTAAAGACCTCCGTCATCGGACGCGGCATAGGCGAGCGACACCGTGGAAGGCTGGTTACCAAACAACTTCTGGAAGATCGTCGGTTTCTCGACTCGGTTCTCGACTTGGCTTTCGCTCTGGGGACGGTCGCGAAGCGACGCGGTTGTCGTCTGCGGCGCGCGAGGGCGCCGCATCGCCGATGCAACGCCATCCGCGACGTGCTCGGCGCGCGAAAGCGTCGACGAAACTTCCTTCGCAACCTCCTTCACAACCTCCGTCGTGAAACGGCCGAAGCCGGGCGCAGCGCCGTGTCCGTCGGCTCCGACATCCGCGCCCGCTGAAAAAGTTCGCGGTACGAATCCCAGCAAATGAGGATCGAGCAGCGCCGCATAGTCATCGGCAAGACGAGTCCGCATCGCGTTATGGCGCACGGCCGCCGACAGCTTCGCGTAAGCGTTCGCGAGACTCAATCGGGTCGCGTGAGGATAGGCAATATTCGGCGCTGTCGGCCGTGGGTCCGGGCTTTGATCGCCGCCGGGTCCGGTGAGATTGGCCCACAGCGTCCAGCTGCAAGCGAACGCGATACAGACAAAAGCCGCGCGGCCGAACACCGATCGCGAGAGCGCTTTGCCAGACAGACATCCATCGTGATAGCTCGTGCAAGCGGAACACAACACACTATTGAACGCCATTCCCCCTCATACCCAAAATGGAACTTGCTTCTTGACCGGCGCTCGATGGCCTCGTTTTGGCCCTCGATGCGGACAAGCAGTGAGGCGCGCTCCGACCGAAGATCGCGCCAAGCGTCCGGCAGACTTGCGCAAAACATTAAGGCGGCTTTTAGTTAAATGCCTGTTAAACGCACCAACCGGCGATTGTCGCCCATGTGGCCGTGAGGCGGCGGCGCGGCGGAACCGGCTACCTGCTATGATCTTTTCCTCCGCATGCCGCGAGCTTCATTCATGACCAAATCGCACGACCACGGTCACGCCGTTTCCTCTCACGACGATGCCGAACGCTGGAAGCACGACGGCGTGCGCGTCATCCCCGGCGATCAATTGGATCCGAACGTGCCGTCAACGCCAGGAATGGACCGGAAGGCGGCGATCAATTTCGCTCGCGCCGGCGCCCAGAAGCTGTGGGCCGGAACGGTGACCATCAAGCCGAACGCAAAAACCGGCGCCCATCATCACGGCCACCTCGAAAGCATCATCTACGTTGTGCGCGGCAAGGCGCGCATGCGCTGGGGCGAGCATCTGCAATTCACCGCCGAGGCCAATCCCGGCGACTTCATCTTCATTCCGCCTTACGTGCCGCATCAGGAGATCAACGCCAGCCCGGATCAGATTTTGGAATGCGTGCTGGTGCGTAGTGACGGCGAAGCCATCGCCATCAATCTCGACATCGAGCCGGTGGAGAAGCCGGAAACCGTCTTGTGGGTGGACCCGATCCACCGCGATCCGGCGGCGACCGAGAAAAAGTGATGACGACCGTGATTGCGCCCAAGCGTCGCCCCAATTCGGAGTAACCTTTGTCAGGGGGCGCGGCCACGCGCCGCGTGGTGTGGGGTAGGGGGATAGCCGGTGAGGGCCGGGGTAATAGGCGCTGCCGCGTTCATCTTGAGCGTTCTGTCGGGCGTTGCGCCCGGCTACGCGCAATTGCCGCCGCTACCCGCGCCGCCGGCGCCGCTTCCTGCACCCGGATTCATGCCGCCCTACGAAGTGACTAAGATCGCGCGCTCGGCCGGATTCAATCCGCTTGCGCCGCCGTTGCGCGAAGGCACCACCTACGTGCTGCGCGCCACCGACTTCCGCGGCATCCTCATGCGCGTCGTGGTCGATGCCCACAGCGGGGCCATCCGCGCCGTCAATCGCATCGTGCCTCCGGGTCCCTACGGTCCGACCGTCGGCATGGTAATGCCGCCCTATGCCATGGCGCCCCCTTACGGCGCGCCACCGGCTTATGGACCGGGCGGCCCCGACGTGGACATGCTGCCCGAGCAAGACGCGCTGGTAGAACCGCCGTCACAGCCATCGCCGAACGCGTCGCGCTCCGCCGCGTATCCGTCCGTCGCCTTGCCGCCGCTGCCGCGTCCGCGTCCCGCTGAATTGGCGGCGCGCGACGCCAAACCCGGCGCGGCTGTCCAGCCGAGCGCGCCCGCGGCCGCTGCCGCGCCTTCGCCGCCCGCGATGGGGGCGCCGAAGAAGCCGCCGCCTATTCAGGTCCCCGACTGACTGTTATCAACGAGCCCATAAGGCGCGTATCAACGAGCTGTTATCAACGAGCCGATAAGGCGCGTATCAACGAGCCGATAAGGCGCGGCACTTAAGCTGCGGCCACGGGGGAGAGGAAACGTCATGGCTGCGGATTCGGCAGTCACGGTGGCGGCGCGGCTCGATCGCCTGCCGCCGTCGCGCTATACGCGCAAACTGGTCACGCTGTTGTCTTTCGGCGGCTGGTTCGAGTTCTACGATCTTTTCTTCACCGCCTATGTGGCGATCGGGCTGTTCAAGGAAGGCATCTTCAAGCCGACCACGCAAGGCTTGTTCGATTTCCAGGGCTTTGCAAGTTTCGTCGCCGCGCTGTTTGCCGGGATGTTCGTCGGCACGCTCGTCTTCAGTTGGGTGTCCGATCGCTTCGGCCGCCGCTCCATCCTCACCTTCTCGCTTCTTTGGTACTCCGCAGGCGTGCTGATCATGGCGTTTCAGCACACGCCGGAAAGCATCGATCTCTGGCGCTTCATCGCCAGCGTCGGGCTCGGCGTCGAACTGGTGAATGTCGATGCGTATCTCTCCGAACTGGTCCCCAAGGAGCAGCGCGGGCCGGCCTTCGCGCATTTGTACTTCATCATGTTCACGGCCGTGCCGGTGGCCGCCTTCCTTGCCTGGCGCCTTGTGCCGCTTAACGTCTTCGGTCTCGATGGTTGGCGCGTGGTGGTGATCATCGGCTCGATCGGAGCGGTTGCGATCTGGTGGATCCGCCTCAATTTGCCGGAATCCCCACGCTGGCTCGCACAGCACGGCCGTATCGCCGAAGCCGACAGCATCGTCAGCGATATGGAACGACGCATCCGCGCGGAGACCGGCCGGGAGTTACCGCCGCCGGAAATCGTTGCCGGCGAGACCGAAATCAAGATGGGCGCATGGACCGAAATGTGGAGCGCCGGCTATCGCGGCCGCACGATCATGCTGGTGATCTTCAATCTGGTGCAGACGATCGGCTATTACGGCTTTTCCAGCTGGGTCCCGACGCTCCTCATTTCGCAGGGCATCGGCGTGACCAAGTCGCTTGCTTATACCTTCATTATTGCAATCGCAGCGCCGATCGGCCCGCTGGTCGGCGTCTACTTTGCGGACCGCTTCGAGCGCAAATGGCAGATCGCCTGGGCGGCGATCGGTATTGCGGTGTTTGGGCTCTTATTCGCGCAGCAGGCGAGCGCCTTGGGCGTAATCGTGTGCGGGCTGCTGATTACGCTGTGCAACAATTGGCTGGCATTCTCGTTTCACGCCTATCAGGCCGAACTCTATCCGACCCGCATCCGCGCCCAGGCCATCGGCTTCGTTTATTCGTGGAGCCGATTCAGCACCATCTTTTCCGGCTTCATCATTGCTTTCTTCCTTGGCCGCTACGGCACTATCGGCGTATTCGGCTTCATCGCCGGCGCCATGATGATTGTCTTTGTTGTCATTGGATTGTTCGGACCGGCGGTGAGCAGGCGGCGGCTTGAAGCCATCGCGGCTTGACCTGGCACGACGGCAAAAGGGTATTGAAGTCACGATCCTGGATGTGTATGCTTGACGCAACATATACACATCATGGAATATGGCGATGCGTACTAATATCGAAATCGACGACGATCTCATGGCCCAAGCGCAAAAGGCTTCCGGCTTCTCGACGAAGAAGCAGACGGTGGAAGAAGCGCTTCGGTTGATGATCAAGTTGCGGCGGCAGCATCAGGTCCGCGGCGCGTTCGGTAAGTACCGTTGGCGCGGCGATCTCGCACAAAGCCGGGAGGGGCGAGGTATCGAGTGATCGCCGTCGATACCAGCGTCTGGATCGATTTCTTCAACGGCCGTGATACGTCCCACGTTCGGCGATTGAACGCGCTGCTGGGCACGGAGGAAGTTGTCGTCGGCGATTTGATGCTTTGCGAGGTCCTCCAGGGGCTGAACAGCGAGCAAACCGCCCGCCTGGTTGAAGGCGTCCTTTGCCGGTTCGATATTGTGCCTATGGCAGGCGAGACGATCACCATCGCGGCAGCAAGCAATTTCCGGTCTTTGCGCCGGCGCGGGATAACCGTGCGCAAGACGATTGACCTCTTGATCGGAACTTGGTGCATCGAGAACCGGATGGCCCTTCTGCACAACGACAACGATTTTCGTCCGATGGCACGTCACCTCGGACTAATCGAAGTACCATTAACGTCGTAATTTAGCGCAAGCATGTGGGAAATAAAAAGCGCCCCGGAAAAACCGGGGCGCTCTCTCAAGTGACGCAACGCTTACTGACGCAACGCTTACGCAGCCTGTTTCTGCTCGACGGGCTTCTGCTCGACCGCTTGGCCGTTGCCGATCGGGATGGTGCGGGGCTTCTTGGCCTCGGGAATCTCGCGCACCAGATCGACGTGCAGGAGACCGTGCTCGAGCTTGGCGCCCTTGACTAGGACGAAGTCGGCGAGCTGGAACACCCGCTCGAAAGCGCGCGCCGCGATGCCCTGGTAGAGCACGTCGCCCCGCTTCTCTTCTTCCTTGGCGTTTTTCTCGCCGCGGATGGTCAAGGTGTTTTCCTTGGCCACAATCGAAAGCTCGGGCTCGCTGAAGCCGGCTACAGCGACCGTGACGCGATAGTCGTTGTCTCCGGTCCGTTCGATGTTATACGGCGGATAACCCGGAGCAGCGCCGTCGCTGCCCTGGTCGAGCAACGAAAACAGCCGGTCGAAGCCGACGGTGGAACGATAAAGGGGTGCTAGATCGAAAGTTCGCATGGCATATCCTCCTTGTGAAGCGACATGCGGGGGACCCGCCTTGTGGGCCGGGCCTATGGACGATGTGCAGCCGTCATTGGCCTGCACCGCAATAAAATGGGGATACCGCGCCTTCGCTGCAAGAGGTGCAGATAGGCCTCTCCCACAAGGCAAAAACGTGCTGTAAGCGATACCGTTCGTCCTGAAAGTTCCGATGAAACTCATTTCCATTCCCGCCAATCCGGTTCCCGAAAACGCCGTCACCGGCATGCTGAAAACGCCGGACGGCGTTTCGCTGCGCTTCGCGCGATTTGCGCCCCCGGCGGGACGCCGCGGGACTGTCTGCATTTTTCCCGGCCGCACCGAATGGATCGAAAAATATTTCGAGACCGTTCGCGATTTGCGCAGCCGGGGCTTCGCCGTCGCCATTCTCGATTGGCGGGGTCAGGGCCTCTCGGAGCGGGCGTTGAGCGATCCGCTCAAGGGTCATGTCGGGAGTTTTTCCGAATACGATACCGACCTTGAAACCTTCATGCGCGAAGTGGTGCTGCCGGATTGTCCGCCGCCGATCTTCGGATTGGCCCACTCCATGGGGTCGGCCGTGCTCATCCGCGCCGTACAGCGCGGCCAGCGCTGGTTCGACCGCATCGTTCTGTCCGCACCGATGATCGGGATCGGCTTCGTCGGCTCGATGGCGGTTGCAGGCACGGTCGCGTGGGCGATGCGGACCTGGGGGCTTGGCACCATGTACGTGCCCGGCCGCTATCCGGGCGTGCTTGACCTGCAACCCTTCGCCGGCAACATCCTGACGACGGATCCGGTGCGCTTTGCCCGTAACGCCGCGATCCTCGAGGCGGAGCCGGCACTGTCATTGGGCGGCCCGACGGTGGCGTGGGTCGATGCCGCCTTTCGTGCCATGCGCCCGTTCAGCGACCCGGCTTATCCGGCCCGCATCCGTCAGCCGATCCTTGTCGTCGGCGCCGGGCGCGACGTCATCGTGTCGAATACCGCAATCGAGGAATTCGCTACCTTGCTTCGCGCGGGCTCGCATCTCGTCGTCAACGGCGCCCAGCACGAATTGCTGATGGAGCAGGATCGCTATCGCTCGCAATTCTGGGCGGCTTTCGACGCGTTCGTACCCGGCACGCCGCTATTTTGATGTGCGTTATCATTCCGGCTCGCCGCTCCGTGGCGCCCCGGAATGATACTTACTCGTTCAATACGTCCATCGCCTGCGCGTGCGCGCGCTTGTCACCGGCGGCGATGATTTTTCCGCCCGCATGCGGCCGGCCGTTATCCCAGGTGGTGACGATGCCGCCCGCGCCTTCGATAATCGGGATCAAAGGAAGCACGTCATAAGGCTTAAGCTCGGTCTCGATCACCAGATCGACGTGGCCGGCGGCGAGCATGCAATAGGCGTAGCAATCGCCGCCGTAGCGCGACAATTGCACGGATTCTTCCACGCGGCGGAATGCGCGCCGATCGTCTTCGCGCATCAATAAAGGACTGGTCGTGAGTAAGACCGCGTCGTTCAGACTGCCGCAGCCGCGCGTGCGCAACACCCGATCGCCGGCGGGTCCGCGATAGCTCGCCCCGCTGCCGTCGCCGGTGAATTGCTCGCGCGTGAACGGCTGATGCATCATGCCGTAGATCGGCTCGCCGCGCCGCGTCAGCGCGATCAGCGTGCCCCATGCCGGCAGGCCGCAGATAAAAGATTTGGTGCCGTCGATTGGATCGAGCACCCAGACATATTCGGCGTCGGGCCGTTCGGACTCGAATTCCTCACCCAATATGCCGTGCGCGGGAAACGTCTTTTTGATCAGCGCCCGCATGGCCGCTTCAGCGGCGCGATCGGCGGCGGTGACTGGATCGAAACCGCCGGAGAGGCTTTTGTTTTCGACGCCGAGTGCGGTGCGAAAGAACGGCCGGATGGTCTCGCCGGAGACCGTGGCGAGTTCCTGCACGAACGCTGCAAAGTCGATCGCGGTCATGCCAATCTGCCATCCCGTCTCGTGGTTTGCGACCGACTATCGGAGTCCGGTGCAGTCGGCAATCAAAGTTCGGATGCAGGAGCTGTTGCCGATTGGACACGCTGGGAGGCAAACAGTTTTCCACGGTCGAGAATCGGGTGCGACGTTACCTTGTTGCCTTAATTTTGCGCAATCTGGAGTTCGCCGGTAACGTGAGGTGAAGTTATTGGCAACTCGACATTTTTGGCTTTGAGTTCATTCCTCCGACTCTGAAGGGTGCTCCACGGAAGACCTGCCCTGCACAAATTGCAGGAGATTCCGGGGGAAAATGCCAGCGAATTCAGTCAGCGGGACTTGCGTTTTGTGCGGCGCGGTGTATGTTGTTGCAGTGCGGTAGCGAGAGATTCTCTTGCGCTACCGTCGCCCTCCTTGGGCGTTTCCTCCCTAGACTTGGGCCGCTCCCGCAAGGTGAGCGGCCCTTTTTCTTTGCAGGCCCCGACCGGTATGACCGGCGGGTGACGCTGCGCTATTCGGCAGCCGCGCGGTAGGGCCGCAACTCCGCGATGGGGATCGCCGCCAGGCGGTCGGCTAGGATTTCGAACTCCTGGCCCAGCCTGGCGAATGACGCCGCCTTTTGGTAGCGGCGCTCGTCCATATATAGCGCGCGATTAATTTCGAGCTGGATGGCGTGCAGACCAGCGGGCGGATTGCCGTAATGCTCGGTGATAAAGCCGCCCGCGTAGGGCTTATTGCGGCTGACCGCATAGCCGAATTCGCGCATGGTCGCCTCGATTGTCTCGGCGATCAGCGGGACGCAGCTCGTGCCGTAACGGTCGCCCAGCACGAGGTCGGCACGCGGCCGCTCATCCTTGGCGCCGGTGGTGGAGGGCATGGAGTGGCAATCAATCAGCACCGCGGCGCCGAAATCGCGATGTAGGCGCATGAAAACCCGCCGCAATGTGCGGTGATAGGGCTTGTAGAGGCCATCGATTCGTTTGAGCGCTTCGGCCACCGAAATGCGCTGGTCGTAGATCTCCTGTGCGTCGCCGACTACGCGCGCCACTGTGCCGAGCCCGCCCGCCACCCGCATCGAGCGGGTATTTGCGAAGGACGGAAGTCGGCCGTCGAACATGCGCGGATCGAGCTCGTAGGGCTCGCGGTTGACGTCGACATAGCAGCGCGGAAAGTGCGCCCGTACCAGCGGGTGGCCGCGGGGCACCACGCCGGCGATCAGCTCGTCGACGAAGGAATCCTCAGACCGGCGCAAGGTGGCGAGATCGAGTCGAGAGGTCAGCAGGAATTCGCGCGGATAGACGCGGCCGCTGTGGGGCGAATTGAACAAAAGCGGCCCGCGGCATTGTGCCGGCTCGGCCGCCTCGAACGGAGGGTCGAATTCGTCCTGGGTTTCCCACATGACGTTTACGCGTTCCGCGCGGCTTAACGATCCGGCAATCGATAACGATCCCTAGCGTGGGCCAGCGGCTATTGTCCAGCGCGCCGCGGCTGAGCAGCGCAACCTTCACCTCATATTTACCCGCCATCAGGCTTATGGAATGAAGAGGGCCGGCTTTCAGCCGGAATCGAGCGGCAATGCCCAAAATCCTGCTTGCGGAAGACGATATCGACATGCGGCGTTTCCTGGTCAAGGCGCTGCAAAATGCTGGCTTTGAGGTCATGTCATACGACAACGGTCTCTCCGCCTATCAGCGGCTGCGCGAAGAGCCTTTCGAGCTCTTGCTCACCGATATCGTTATGCCGGAGATGGACGGCATCGAACTGGCGCGGCGTGCCGCCGAGCTCGATCCCGATATCAAGATCATGTTCATCACCGGCTTTGCCGCAGTCGCGCTCAATTCCGATTCGACGGCGCCCAAGCACGCCAAGGTGCTGTCCAAGCCGATCCACCTGCGCGAGCTTGTCAACGAGGTGCAGAAATTGCTCGCGGCGTAATCGCTTTCGCCGCGCAGCTCAAATCCCACTCCGCCGTGGCTAGGCAATGCGGCGTTTTTCATGTCCGGCGCGCAAACGATGGGCAGCATCCCGGGCATGGAAGTTGCGGGCCATGACGCCGCTTGCACCGACGCGAACCGGTCGCCGCGCAAGTTTGCGCGTCACCGCGACGAGGCGGTGCAGGGCGGATGCTTTTGTCCCGATTTTATCTGCGATTTCTGTCGCGTCACCTCGCTGTCGCGTGTCGCGCAACAGCGCCTGTTCGAGCTCGGCGAAGGCCGGCAGTTCGCGGCACGGAAGCGGCCGCACGAACGTCAGGTGGGAATCGTCTAGCGGCGATTTGCGCCAAGCCTCGATGGTACGGCCGGTGACGCGCACGACGTAGTTGCGCGTCTCGGGCGGCAGCGTGCGGTGGTGATCGAGCCATTCGCTGACGCGGTGGGAGCCGGCGTTGTAGGCGGCGGCGACAAATCCGAGATTGCCGAAATGCTCGCGCAGCGCATGGAGAAACCGTGCCGAGGCCGGGATGGCCTGTCTTGGATCGAATGGGTTGCCGACGCCCTCTTCGGCGGCAACCTCGGGCATGAATTGCGCGATGCCCTGGGCGCCGACCGGGCTCACAACGTCATGCCGCAACCCGCTCTCCTGCCAGATCAGATTGGCGAAGAAGGGAACCGGCAGGCCATTGTCTTGCGCCGACGTCATGAGCGCGCTGCATAGATTGTCCAGCGACCGGGCGATTTCGGCGCCGTCATCCGCCTCGGTGCTTAGGGGTGGGGGGAGTGGCGGCGGCGATGCTTCTTCGCCCTGATCGTGCGTGGTGTCGGACGATTCCAGGAAAGGTGCCGACACCGTCGGAACCGCGCGGTCCGTTTTTTCAAGTGCCGGCTCGAGCGGTGACATAAACGGAATGCTGCCGGTGACGAGAGCGGAATCCTGATCGTTGATTTCCGGTATTGCGCCCTTGAGGCCGATCAACATGATCGCCGGCGCCAAGATCGTGAGCGCAATGTGATGCCGCATCCCCGCTCCTCACAGAATCGCGTTGCGGCGTCGCCTGACGCCGCCGCCCAACTGAAAATGAGAAAGTCCCCTCGACGAGAAGCGCACTAGCCCAGCCAAGGGGGCGCTTTTTGGGAGACATTAGGAATTCGCAAAGGCCATTTCGGGCGTTTGCCGAGCGCAGATGTGGCGCGTCTGTGAAATTGAAACTCTGGCCGCGGGTGCGCGCAGCAAAAAGACCTGTTTGGAAGCGTTTTAAACAGTCTTGCGCGGCGGCGGCGAAAGGCAGATATTAGTTACGTTCGCGACCAATTGCCGGGGGCGCGTCTGCAGTATTGTCCTGGGGAGGTTCCATGACCCAACACGACACAAAAGTAGACGCCAAGGTTCGCAAGACCGAAATGCGCAAGACCGAAATGCGCAAGA